>LNFM01000943.1_pt1 | contig 100573 bp, 71 predicted proteins | sample 596031 | NCBI WGS metagenome assembly LNFM01 (sample SAMN04254537, study PRJNA301005) | activated carbon metagenome | isolation source: dual media filters at the Ann Arbor, Michigan drinking water treatment plant | place: USA: Ann Arbor
TGGGCATTCCGATCGCCGCGGGGCTGCTGTATCCGTTCACCGGCTGGCTGCTGTCGCCGATGATCGCAGCGCTGGCGATGAGCCTGAGCTCGGCATCGGTGATCGGCAACGCGCTGCGGCTGCGCGGAGCGACCATAGACCCAAGCTGAGACAGCAGCGGTCCAGAGGCCTTGCAGCCCCGGACTCCAAAACCCATCTGCCGAGCGTGTGCGGGGGTTTCCGGGTTCAGCAGAGAAAACCTGAAGGCACGACAAGCACTTGGCGCTTGACCCGAAGTTCAGGTGCAGAACTTGGAGCAGTCCTGCGGCATCTCTGTGCAGGTGACGAGGCTCTCGGTCCGGAGGCGCCGCGGTCTGCGACCCTGACGACAGCGCGGAGCCACAAGCGGCCGCAGCGGGGGGCGACGGTGGGCGGCGACAGACAGCAAAGGGCTATGCCGGCGGCTGAGATACTTTGGCGATGGATTTCGTCAACGTTCCGCTGCTCGCCGCCGCCGGCCTGGTCTTCCTGAGTGTCCTGGCCGGGTTGTTCTCGGCACGCATCGGATTCTCGTTCCTGCTCGTGTTCCTGCTGGCGGGTGTGCTGGCCGGTGTGGACGGCCTTGGCGGCTACCGCTTTGACGACTATCGGCTGAGCTTCTGGGTGGGCAACCTGGCGTTGGCGATCATCCTTCTCGATGGTGGTCTGCGCACGCCGTTCTCGACCTTTCGCACCGGCCTGAAGCCCGCCTCGGTGCTCGCGACGGTGGGCGTGCTGATCTGCGCAGCCATCACCGCCGCAGCGGCGGTGCTCTTGCTGGGTCTGGACTGGGGCCATGCGATGCTGCTGGGGGCCATCGTGGGCAGCACCGACGCCGCAGCGGTTTTCTCCTTGCTCACGCGTTCGGGCGTCACGCTGAACGAGCGCGTCGCCGCCACGCTGGAGATCGAGTCAGGCGTGAACGATCCAATGGCGGTCTACCTCACGCTGACCTTCATCGCGCTGGCTGCCACGGGGGGTGTCGAGACCACGGGCAGCGAGGCCTGGTTGATCATCGTCCGCAGCTTTGCCGAACAGTTTGGCTGGGGTGCGGCGACCGGCATCGCTTCTGGCTTCGCCATGGCCTTGCTCCTGCAGCACGTAGCCGCGCGGGACACGGGCGGCGGCATCCTGGCGCTGCTGATCGGAGCGGCCGGGCTGACCCTGTTCGCCGCCACCGGCTGGCTGGGAGGCTCCGGCTTCCTGGCGGTGTACCTGTTCGGACTGATCGTTGCCAACCGCGCCGCCGAAGCCGTGGCACCGACGCTGGCGGCAATGGATGGGTACGCGTGGCTGGCTCAAGCTGGCATGTTCCTGTTGCTGGGGCTTCTCGTGACGCCTTCGGATCTGGCTGCGAGTTGGCTGCCGAGTCTGGCAGTGGCCTTGGTGCTGATCGTGGTGGCGCGGCCCGTGGCGGTTTGGTTGTGCCTGTGGCCGTTCCGGTTCAACGCGCGCGAAACCTGGTTCATCAGCTGGGTGGGCTTGCGTGGCGCGGTGCCGATCGTGTTGGCACTGTTCCCGCTGCTGGCCGGGTTGCCGCAGGCGCACCTGCTGTTCAACGTTGCCCTTGTCGTCGTGTTGGTGTCGCTGCTGACCCAAGGCACGACGATCGGCTGGGCGGCGCGCAAGCTGGGTGTCGCGCTACCCGACCAGGGCAACGAGCAGGCGGTCCGCGCGGTATTCCGCGACTTCGCACTCGACCCGAAGTTGCCCGTCAGTCACATCTGCGACTTCTACGGTCTGCCGGCTCCTCCGCTGGCCGATCTGCCGCTGTCTGAGTGGATCGCCGTCACTCTGCGTCGCCCACCCGTCGTTGGCGACAGCGTTGCGCTGGGCAGCGCCACGCTGGTCGTGCGCAAGGTGCGCGACGGGAACATCAGCGCGGTGGGTCTGGGGCTTCCCGATTAAGCAGCACCGCATCCAAGGTCGACGCTGGGGCTGCCGCTGCTCGGGTGTGATGTGAACCACCCGCCGCGGGTGGCAAAGCCACGCTTGACTCTGGAGTCGCTGCAGGGTTTCAAATGCCGGCATCCACTCCAGAGAGCCCTTCATGAGCGATGACTGCTGCAGCCACGGCTGTGCCCCCCCCGCCGCCAGCCAGAGCCCGCGCTACCGGCGCGTGCTCTGGCTGGCCCTTGTCATCAACGCCGTGATGTTCGGCATCGAACTGGCCGGTGGCTTGCACGCCGGGTCGGTGTCGCTGCTGGCCGATGCGGTGGACTTTTTCGGCGACGCGGCCAACTACGGCATCTCGCTGCTGGTGCTGGGCATGGCACTGACCTGGCGCGCACGGGCCGCGCTCCTGAAAGGCCTGTCGATGGGCGCCTTCGGTGTGTTTGTGCTCGGCCGGGCCGCCTGGTCGGCCGCCGCCGGCACCGTGCCCGAGCCGGTGACGATGGGTGTGATCGGCGCGCTGGCGCTGCTGGCCAATGTGTCGGTCGCCGCGATGCTGTACGCCTGGCGCGAAGGCGACGCCAACATGCGGTCGGTGTGGCTGTGCAGCCGCAACGACGCGATCGGCAACCTGGCCGTGATGGCTGCAGCGCTGGGTGTTTCCGGCACCGCCAGCGGCTGGCCCGACCTGGCCGTCGCGGCGGTGATGGGCGTGCTGGCCTTGACCGCCGCGCGTTCCGTCATCCAGCAGGCCTGGGCCGAACTGCACGCAGCCCCAGTCCACGCCTGACCGGGTTGACAAACGCCCACGGGGACCCGAACGCCCGGCCTGCCCAACCGCACCCGTGCCATCGGCCAGTGGCAGGCGCAGCGCGGCCGCGACGATCTCACCCTCGGTCAGCAGCGGCTCGGCGGCCGGGCGGGACACTCCACACGGAGTCGCATCAGCAGCAGGCGCTCGAAAGGTGATGGCGACAGTGCATGTTCGCGGCTGCGCCTCTTGCACCTGTGCCTTTTGCACCAGTGCCTTTTGCACCAGCGCCGCGCAGCCAGGCCGGCAGCGCATCGGGCGCGATGGCGTGGGCTGACGCTCCGGGCCCACCCACAAAGGCAAGCCGCGGCGCCGCCGAGGCCCAGCGAGGCAGCCTCAGCAAGCTGGGCGGTGCTTCATCGAGATGGGCACTGTCGATGATGACGAAAGCCACGTCCTGGCGGGCCAGGCCGAAGACCGGTTCGGTCATCAAGCGGCTCAGCATAGGTGCTGGCCGGCCCACCACCGGCAAGACGGAAGTGAGGGTGCTTTAGGCCGCTCTTCTGAAACTTGCCTGGCGTTGGCGGTGCGAAAGTGCCGGGGTCTGCTCATCTTCTCGTCGGATCTCGCCCGTGCACCGATCGCCCCCATGGCGGTCGCTTGCCGGCCCGCTCTCTAGGCGCCTGGCAACTGACTCCGACCTTCTTGCTCCCCTCCCACACACGCGGGTCCCGCTGGCGCATCTGTGCAGGCCGCACTGGCGGCTTGCACCCTGAGCGAGTTTCTTGCCCCCTCGCTTGCCCTGCTCGCTCGCCGTTCGCTTGCCCTGTTCGCAGCGGCCCCAACCGTGCGCGCACGCTGACCCGCCGGGCGTCAGCCATTGCACGAGTGACCCATTTCTCCTCCCACACCTGGGGCCTTTGCCCCAAGGCGCCAAGCGCCGCGGCCTTCAGAGTGCAAGCACCTTGTTTTCGCCTGCGGCCCGATGCGGCGGCACGTCACAGAAAGTTCTCTTGAACACAACCTTCCCGCTTCCCTTCGTGGCTGCAGTGCTGAGCCTGCTGACAGCGCCAGTGCAGGCCCAGACGGCAGCCCAGCCCGACGCGGGTTCGCTGCAGCGCCAGATCGAACAAGGCCAGGCGCCCGCACTGCCACGCGCTGAGCGGCCGCAGCCCGTGCGCCCGCCCGAATTCAAGCCCGGCGATGGCCTGGCCGTGACCGTGCAGCGTTTCGAGTTCCGCGGCAACCAGCGCGTCGCCGACACCGTGCTGCAGACCGCGGTGGCGCCGTGGCTGCAGCGGCCGCTGAGCTTTGCGGACCTGCAGTCGGCCGTGGCCGCCGCCGCCACCGCCTACCGCGAAGCCGGCTGGATCGTGCGCGCCTACCTGCCGCAGCAGGAAGTGGACGGCGGCACGGTCGTGATCCAGATCGTCGAGGCCGTGCTGGGCCAGGTGCAGGTGCAAGCCGCCACCGGTCTGCGCCTGAACCCGGACCGCGCACGCCACACCGTGCTGGCCGCGCAGCCGGTGGGCCAACCGATGAATGCCGATGCCATCGACCGTGCGCTGCTCATCGTGCAGGACCTGCCCGGCGTGAACGCCAGGGGCAACCTGGCCGCCGGCCAGAACGAAGGTGAAACCGATCTGATCGTGCAGCTGTCCGCGCGCCCCTTGTGGGCCGGCGAGGTGGGGCTGGACAACACCGGTTCACGCTCGACCGGCGACTGGCGCGTCACCGGCACCGTCCACGCCAACAGCCCGCTGAGCCTGGGCGACCAGGCCACCGCCAGCCTGATCCACACCCAGGGCCAGGACTACCTGCGTGGTGCCTGGTCGCTGCCCCTGGGCCACAGCGGCTTGCGCGGCGGGCTGAACTTCACCGCGCTGGACTACCGGGTCGTGCATCAGGACTTCGCTGCGCTCGACCTGAAGGGCCGTTCTTCCAGCACCGGCGTGTCGCTGACCTACCCGCTGGTCCGCAGCACCTCGCGCAACCTGCTGCTGGGCGCGGCGGCCGACATCAGGAACTACGAAAACAGCTCGGCCGGTGTCAGCACCAGCGACTACGGTGTGCAAGCGGCCACGCTCAGCCTGTCGGGCAGCCAGTTCGACGAATGGCAGGGCGGCGGGCTGACACAAGTTGCGCTGGGCCTGGTGCTGGGCCGCGCCGATCTGGGCGGCTCGCCGAACGAAGCCGCCGATGCGGCCGCTGCCCGCACCCAGGGCAGCTACAGCAAGATCAACTTCAGCGCCGGCCGCCAGCAGACGCTGCGCCCCGACCTGTCGCTGTACGCCGGCGTGGGTGGCCAGCTGGCCAGCAAGAACCTGGACAGCAGCGAACGTTTCTACCTGGGCGGCGCCCAGGGCGTGCGGGCCTACCCGGCCAGCGAAGCCGGTGGCAGCGACGGCCTGCTGGTGAACCTGGAACTGCGCTACCGCTGGAACGACGCCTTCAGCTTCACCGGCTTCTACGACTGGGGCCGCGTCAAGGTCAACCACGACAACAACTTCAACGGCGCTTCGCTGCGCAACAGCCTGCGCCTGCAGGGCGTGGGCCTGAGCGTGGGTTGGGCCACGCCCATCGGCGCCAACCTGAAGCTCACCTGGGCCCATCGCCTGGGCGACAACCCGAACCCCACCGGCAGCGGCAGGGACCAGGACGGCACGCTGGTGCAGCACCGCTTCTGGTTCATGGCTGGCTACCCCTTCTGAAGAAGTGCCAGGCCACTTTGAACTGGCCTGCGCCCTGCTGCCGCCCGCCGAACCCGGGCCAGCACACACCACGTTGACCGCAAGCCGCGCTCGCGCTGCACCCGTCACCCGAACCCGACCGAGTTTCCAAGGATTCCCACCATGAATGGCCACGCCGCAATCAATCGCATCTACCGCCTTGTGTGGAGCGACCGCTTCCAGACCTGGCTGGCCGCCTCGGAAATCACGCGCGGGCGTGGCAAACGCAGCAGCACGGTGGGCGCGGTGGCGGCAGCGGGTCTGCTGGCACTGGGCGGCACGGCCAGCGCGGCCGGGCCCCCGGCCCCGACGCAGCTGCCCACCGGCGGCCAGGTGGTGGCCGGCCAGGCCAGCCTGAGCCAGAACGGCGCGCAGCTGAACGTGCAGCAAGGCAGCGAACGTGCGGTCATCGACTGGGCCACCTTCAACGTCGGCGCCAGCGCCCACGTCAACTACGCGCAGCCTTCGAACCAGTCGGTGGCATTGAACCGGGTGCTCGACACACAGGCTTCGCAGATCCTGGGCCGCATCACGGCCAACGGGCAGGTGTTCCTGATCAACCCGAACGGCGTGGTCTTCGGCAAGACCGCCAGCGTGGACGTCGGCGGCCTGGTGGCCAGCACGATGGGCATCAGCAACGAAGACTTCATGGCCGGCCGCGTCAAGCTCGACGGCAAGGGCGCCCATGGCGCGGATGGCACGGTCATCAACGAAGGCACGCTGCGTGCTGCGCTGGGTGGCTACATCGCGCTGCTGGCACCCGAGGTGCGCAACGAAGGCCTGATCGTGGCCCAGCTGGGCACGGTGGCGCTGGCTTCGGGCGACAGCGTGACGCTGCAGTTCGAAGGCAATCGCACGCTGGCCGGCATCGTCGTCGAACCCGGCGCGCTGAAGGCGCTGGTGCAGAACAAGGGCGCCGTGATGGCGCCCGGTGGCGTGATCATCCTGTCGGCCAAGTCACTGAACGCGCTGCAAGGCGGCGTGGTGCGCAACAGTGGCAGGCTCGAAGCCACCGGCATGCAGATGCGCGGCGGCAAGATCGTGCTGGAAGCCAGTGATCGCGTCGACAACAGCGGTGTCGTCAGCGCCAATGCAGGTCTTGATGGCAGCCCGGCCGGCCGGGTGAGCCTGCGTGCACCCGCCGTGCTCAACGAAGGCACTGTCACGGCCACCGCGCTGGCCGCCGAGCCGGCGTTGCCGGCTCGCGAGGCCGGCAGCATCCTCGTGGCGGCCGAGCAGTTCACCCAGACCGCCGCAGCCCTGCTGGACGTCTCGGGCATGGCCGATGGCGGCCAGGTCAGCATCCAGGCCAAGGCCGATGTGGCCTTGGCCGGCGCGGTGAAAGCCACCGCCGAGACTGGCACGGGCGGCCACATTGCCGTGGCCGCCGGTGGCAGCATCACGCTGCAGGACGCCACGCTCGACGTGAGCGGCCAGCAGTCGGGTGGACAAGTGCGTCTGGCGGCAGCTGAGCCGCCAGCTTCGCTGCAAGACACCCAAGAACCGTCGACGCCCGCACCGCGCATGCCGGACCAACCCGTGCCGACGACGGCCCTGCTGGGCAACAGCTTCATCGGTGCCGGCAGCCGGCGCGGCCAGGGTGGCAGCGTCACGCTGACCGGCGACCGTGTGGGCCTGTTCGACACCGCGCACATCGACGCATCGGGCGCCACCGGTGGTGGCAGCGTGCGCGTGGGCGGCGACTACCAGGGCGCCAATGCGGAAATCCGCAACGCCATTGCCACCGATCTGGCCCCTGGCACACACATCAACGCCGATGCCACCGCGCATGGCCACGGTGGTCGGGTCATCGTGTGGGCCGACGGCAACACACGCTTTGCGGGCAGCATCAGTGCACGCGGCGGCGCCCAGGGCGGCGACGGCGGCTTCAGCGAAGTCTCGGGCAAGGGCCAGCTCGACTTCCGCGGCACGGTGGGCCTGCAGGCCCCGGCCGGCCGCACCGGCACCTTGCTGCTCGACCCCTACAACCTGACCATCAGCACGGCCGCCGACAGTGGCATGAGCGGTTTCGACGCCGCCGGTGACAACTCGGTGTTGAACGTCACGACGCTGCAGAACCAGTTGGCCCTGTCCAACGTCACCGTCACGACCGGTGGCGGCGGCAGCCAGGCGGGCGACATCACGGTGGCATCGGCGCTGGGCTGGTTCTCGACCTACACGCTGGCGCTGGAGGCCTACAACGACATCCACGTCAACGCCAACATCTCGGCCTTCGAGGGCAACCTCACGCTCACCGCCGGCACCGGCAATGCCGGTGCCGCCACAGGCGCCATCACGGTGGGTGACAACGCGCGCATCAGCCTGCTCAACGGCGATCTGCTGGCCATGGCCAAGGGCGACATCAGCCAGACAGGCGCGACGCCGGGCGTGCTGCAGATCGGCGGCACGACGCAGCTCTACACCGACAACGGCAGCGTCACGCTGGCCAGCGCCGGCAACCGGTTTGTCGACACGGTGGAGGTGCAAACGGGGATATCGGGCGGCCTGACGCTGGTCAGCAGCCAGGCGCTGAAGCTGGGCTACGTGTGGGCCGGCATGGGTGGTGCCGACATCAGCGCGGCGGGTTCGATCACCGGCAGCGCCATGTTCAACGCCGTCGCAGGCACCGTTTCGCTGAGCACCACCAGCGGCTCCAACGGCGACATCGTGCTGACCGGCACCTTCGCCTCGAACGGCACGCTGCTCCTGGCGGCCGACGGCGTCGGCGCGGTGTCGCTGCCGCAGGTCCAGAACAACCTGCTGGTGGGCTCGGTCAGCGCCGGCGGCGCCATCACGCTGGGCAACGCCGGCACGGTCTCGCTGGACTTCGACGCCAGCAGCGGCGACGTCATCACCGGCCGCGCCGGGGCCAGCGGCCAGGCCAGCGGCACGGTCACGCTGACTGCCGGCTCGATCACGCTGCACGACCCGGTGCGCACCCACGGCGGCGCCTTGCTGCTGAACGCCAACAGCGGCGCCATCAACGCCAGCAGCGGCGCGCACATCACCACCACGGCGGCCGACGACAGCGGCACGGCCTCGGGCACCGTGACCGCCACGGCGGCGGGCGGCCTGACGCTGCAGGACATCACCACCACCGGCGCCGACAACAACGTCGGCGTGGGCAGCAATGCTGCCGCCGTGACGCTGACGGCCACCTCGGGCGACCTGAACGTCGGCGCCATCACCGCCACCGGCGGCAATGCCACCACCGGCGCCACCAGCAACCGCAACGGCGGCAACGCCGGCAACATCCTGATCAGCGCGCCCGGCGGCAACACCGTGCTCAACGGCGACCTGCGCGCCATCGGCGGCGGCTACGTCGGTGCCGCCACCCCGGGCCTGGGCGGCTACATCGAACTGGCCACCCCGGTGGTGCTGACGGCCGACCGCCTGGTGTCGTCGGGCAGCACCTCAGGCAACATCAGCTTCCTGGCCGCGGTGGATGCCGATGCCACGCCGCGCAGCCTGACGGTGCTGGCCGGCACCGGCGACGTGCTGTTCGAAGGTGCGGTGGGTGGCACGTCGCCGCTGAGCAGCCTGGCCGTGAGCCTGGCCACACGCACCGACATCGAAGAAAACGTCACCACGCAGGGCGCCGCCGGCATCAGCGTGGTGTCCACCACCGTTCGCCTGGGCGACGACGACGTGGTCAATGGCGCCGGTGCGGTGACGCTGAACACCCTGGCCGGCAACGGTGTCGTTTCGCTGAACGCCAACCAGACCTACCTGGACGATGCCGTCACCTTCACACGCGGCTCGGGTGCGATCAGCGTCAGCGGCCACCTGTACAGCAAAAACGCAGAACGCAACGACCTGCATTTCGACGGCGTCGGCGGTGGTGCGGTCAGCATCAGCGGCCAGGTCGGCGGCAGCTCGGCCGGCGCCACCGGCAAGCTGGGTGACATCCTGGTCAGCACCGGCACCGACCTCACGCTGAGCCAGCACATCAGCGCGCGCAGTCTCATCGCGGTGAACAACACCGGGCGCCTGACGGCCGGCAGCGATGGCTACAGCCAATACCACGACGGTGCAGGTGGCATGCAGCTTCAAACCACGGGCGCGGCGAACAACCACGGCGGCGATGAACACATCCGCGTTTCGTCGAACGTGACGCTGACCGATGCGGCAGCGCCGATCTCCATCAGCGCACCGAACGGCCAGATCGATTTCTACGACCACGCCAGCCTGCGCACGGCAGGCGGCGACCTGACACTGAACGCTGGCGCTGACCGTCTGACCATCGGCACCAGCGGCGACCTCGTCAGCAACGGCGGCCTCATCAGCCTGACCGGCGTGGCCATCTACCAGGGCTACAGCAACAACGTCATCAACGCCGGCAGCGGCAAGGTGCGCATGGACGGCACTGGCGGCAACGTGTCCGTCTTCAGCCGCATCATCACCACCAACGCCGACAGCGGCGGCACCCCGGCGGTGCAGATCATCAACGCCGGCGGCGGTGGCAACGCCGTGCAGTTGCGCTCCGTCGAAGCCCAGACCGGCACGCTGCAAGTGGGCCTGGTGGCCGGCGCTTCGGCACTGGCCGCCGATCAGAGCCTGGGCGGCGCCGGTGCACTGGAACTGGTGACCCGCACCCCGCGCCTGGGGACTGCCCAGCCTCTGACACTGAGCAGCAGCGGCGACGACAGCGCCCTGACCTTCACCGTGACCGGCACCGACGCAGCCGGCCATGCGCTGGTGGAAAACATCGCGGGCGCGAACGCCGGCCTGGTGCAGACCAGCGGCAGCTTCAAGACCGTCACCAGCGTGACCACTGACGGTGCCAGCGCCGGCACGGTGTCTCTGGGCCTGGCCAGCAACGATGCGATCGGTGGCTCACTGGCGCAGGTCGTGCCGGGCTGGAGCGCCGACAAGTTCGACCTGAAGACCTTGTCGGTCGCGGCTGCCTCGGCCATCAACGTGACCAGCGGCAACAACACCATCGACCAGCTGGGCAGCTTCGCGGTTGGCAGCAGCCTGGACGTGCGTGCCCGCGGCCGCAGCGCCGGCATGGCGCTGACGGGCGACGTGAGTGCCACCGAAGTGACCATCATGACCGGCAACGGCGCGCTGGTGCTGGGTGACCGCGACATCACCGCCACCACGGGCTCGGTGACACTGTTCGGCCAGGGCTTGACGCAGGGCAGCGGCTCCAGCATCACATCCGCCGGCTACGTGCTGATCTACGCCCAGGACTACACCAATTCGGGCCTGCGCGGCGATGTGACCCTGTCCGGCAGCATCACCGCCGGCAACACCAGCGACGACGCGGTGCGCCTGTACCGCACCGGTGCCATCCAGCTCGGCAACATCAGCGCCGGCACCGCGGGTGCACGTGGCGGCCTGCGCCTGGGCGACGACGACTGGGTCGACGGCGCCATCACGCAGGCGCCGGGCACGAGCATCAAGGTCGATCGGATCTCGATGCACCACCGCAGCTACAGCAGCATCACGCTGACCAACGCCGACAACGAAGTGGCCCGTGTCGGCCACGTCAACCGCGCCGGCGCGTTTTCGCTGTACGACAAGGACAGCGAGGGCAACGGCCTGCAGATGCATGAAAACCTGTGGGACGGCAACGACATGGCCAGCCCCATCAAGATCGAAACCGAAGGTGCGCTGACCCAGACCGCCAGCATGCGCGGCCGGGGCATCACGTTGTCGGGCAGCAGCATCACCAGCAGCGGCAACGTCTGGTCGGAGGAAGGCGGCGGCGGCGACCTCGTGTTGCAGGCCCATGGGGGCAACGTCACGCTCAGCGGTCACTACCGCGTCAGCGGCAGCGGCAACGACCTCGTGATCCGCCGCGCCAACGACGTGCAGCTCGCCGGCTACACCTATGCCGGCAGCTCGGTGCTGGAGCTCGGCGTGCTGGGCACGGGCGAAGCCCTGTCCACCGAGCAGGCCGTGGCCGGCGCCGGCAACCTGGCGCTGGACGGCGCGGCCACCAGCGGTGGCAGCGCCACCTTCGGCCCCGGCCACCGCGTGGCCGTCAGCAGCACGGGCGACGACAGCGGCATCAGCTTCACCGTGACCGGCACCGACCTGTTCGGACGCGCGCAAAGTGAAGTCATCAGCGGCGCTGCCAGCGGCGCCGCGGTCGGTTCGAAGTACTTCTCCACCATCACGCAGATCGCCGCCAGTGGCGCGGCGGCTGCCACGGTGAGCGTGGGCACGGCGGCGGAAGCGATCGCCGGCAACGTCACGCAGGCGGGCCGCATCGAGTCGAGCTCCACGATCAAGGGCCTCGTCGGCGGCAACGTCACGCTCACCGACGGCAGCAACAGCTTCCCGCTGCTCGGCGACTTCAGCGCCGGCGGCAACCTGGCCTTCTACAGCCAGGGCAACCTGACCGTGACCGGCGCCCTGGTGGCCGCCACCGGCGACGCCAGCGTGCAGGGTTACCACGCCCTGACGGTGGCCAGCACCGGCAGCGTCAGCGCCACCACCACCAGCAAGGGGGTCACCTTGCGCGGCAGCACCGGCACCTGGGGCTACACGCTCAGCGTGCAAGGCCCGGTCAACGCCGGCAGCGGCGGCATCACCGCGGCGGCGACCTACGGTGCCGTCAGCACCAGCGGCAGCGGCACGCTCGACACCACGGGCGGCCTGGCCATCAGTTCGGCCGAGGGGTATGACACCACCGTCAACGCCGCCGCCACGGCCGGCCTGTCGGGCATCACGATCAGCTCGGGCGCGGCCTTCAGCAACAACGCCAGCGGCACGCTCACCAGCAGCGGTGCGGTGGCCATCAAGACACGCTGGAACAACGTCAACAGTCACGGCCTGACGCTGGGCGGCAACGTCAGCGCAGGTATCAATGGCATCCAGCTCACGTCCAGCGGCGCCATCACCCAGACCGGCGGCATTCTCAGCACCGCCGGCACCGTGTCGGGCCCCGACCAGACCGGCGGCGGCGCACCCAGCGCCAGCCTGCCCTCGGCACGCGGCGCCGTGACGCTGAACAACGCCAACGAGGTGGGCTATCTCGGCCCCTTCTACAGCTACAACACCAGCCCCAGCGCCTTCAGCTTCACGGATGTCAGCGGCGGCCTGGTGCTGGCCGGCCACATCGAAAGTTCACATGGCGCGGTGAGCCTCTTCACCCAGGGTGGTGCACTCGACCTGGCCACCTACAACGTCTTTGCCGGCGGCCAGGCCACCGGCGGCGCCAGCATCGTGCTGACCGGCCAGGGCATCATCCAGTCGGCCGGCACGGTGAACGCCACCGGCGGATCGCTGGGCGACCCGCGGGTGGGCAGCAGCGGCGGCACCATCACGATCACCGGCCATGACGGCACGGCCGACGGCAGCATCCTGCTGGGTGGCACGCTGCGCACGCTGAACAACAGCGACGCGGCGATCACCATCCGCGGCACCGGCGCCTTGGCATTGCCCCATGTGGTGGCGCCGAACGGCAGCCTGGTGCTGGGTGACGGCACGGCCACCATCGGACTGATCACCGGCGCCATCACGCAGACCACGGCCACGTCCATCGACGTGAAGACGCTGCAGATCGGCACCACCGGCGTGGCCGTGGGCAGCTCGGCGGTGCTGGCCAACACCGGAAACAAGGTCGTGCAGCTCGGCACCATCGCGGTGGGCGACAGCGGCGCGGTGCAGTACGACTTCGACCTGCTCGACAGCGACTCGGGCCTGGTGCTCACGCAAGACCTGGCCAGCGCCGGCGGCCTGCGTGTGCGCACCAGCACCGGCGGCGGCGCCAGCGGCGCCTTGGCGCTGGGCGCCCACGACGTGCACGCCGATGGCGATGTGTTCCTCAGCGGCGACGGCCTCACACAGTCCACGGCCTCGACCGTGAATGCCGACATCTCCGGCCTGGGCAGCTCCGGCGGCAGCATCCGCATCGACGCCGGCGGCGGCGCCAACAACCTGACGCTGGCCGGCACGCTGAGCACCGACAGCGCGGCTGCCACCGCCATCGAAATCGTCGGCGCCACCAACGCCACGCTGAACGTGGTGTCGGCAGCCAACGGCACCGTGGTGCTGGGCGAAACCGGCCGCGAACTCAGCGGCACCGTGAGCCAGACACCCACCACCGGCCGCATCAGCGCACACACGCTGGCCGGCAAGGCGGGCGTGCTGACGATCGAACAGAGCGACGTCGATCAGGTCGGCCCGCTCGTCACCACCGGCGCGCTCACGCTGAAGGACCAGGGCGGCAGCGGCACCGCCGGCCTGCGGTTCGTGGGCCACGTCGCCGTGGGCAGCACCACGCTCATCGAAAGCAGCGACGGCCTGCTGGACCTGGACACGCACACCCTCGACGCCACCGGCTCGGGGGTCACGCTTCGAGGGCTTGGTGTCGCACAAGGCACAGCTTCGTCCGTGCTGGCCAACATCGCCAACGTCGACGGCGGCAGCGGCAGCATCGCGCTGGCCAGTGCGCTGAACGACTTCACCGGCCAGGTCGGCCTGACGGCCAGCGGCGTGTCGGTGTCGATCCGCGACGCCAACCAGCTGAGCCTGAACGCCCTGAGCGGTCAGCTGGCCAGCACCACCTCGGTCACCGCAGTGGCCGGCACACAACTGGTGCTGACACCCGAAGACATCACCACCAGCAGCGGCAGCATCGAGCTGCGCTCGCTGGACGGCAACCTGTCGACACCGGGCGCGCTGACCACGAGCAGTGGCAACGTCACGCTGGTGGCCACACAGGGCCTGGCGTCGGACGCCGGCAATGTGCAGGTCAACCGCGTCATCACCACCGGCTCGGGCACCGTCACCGTGGCGGCCGACAACGAAGTGAACCTCTCGCGCAGCATCGTGTCGGCCAGCGGCGACGTCGCCATCAGCGGCGACACGGTCACGCATTCCACCGGTTCGTCGGGTTCGCCCTTGACGCTGCAGACCGGCGGTGCCGGCACGCTGAGCGTCAGCGCCGGCGGCAGCGGCGGCCTGGTGATGGGCCAGCACTTCGGCTACCAGTCCGACACCGGCAGCATCGACATCAGCTCCGGCGGCACGGCCGATCTGTCCAACGTCAACAGCAACGGCGCCGTGAGCGTGAATGCCGCGGGCGCCGTGCAGCAGGTGGGCGCGGGCACGGCCATCGTGGCCGAAGCGCTGGCCGTGGTGGCCACGGCCGACGGCAGCATCACGCTCACCAACGCCGGCAACAACGTGGTGGCGGTGTCGCTGCGCAGCCGCAACACGGCGGGCACGGGCAGCGGCTCGGGCACCATCGACTACAACGACGCCAGCGGCGTGGCCGTGCGGCGCATCGAGACCAGCGGCGACGCCACGCTCGTGGCCCATGGCGAGGTCAATACCGATGTCTTCGGCGGCCCCGGCACCGTGAGCGCCGACACCCTGAGCGTGAAGACGCTGGTGGACGGCGGCGCCGACGTCAATCTCAACAACAACGGCAACGACGTCGGCAGCGTCACGCTGCAGGCCCGCAACGCGGCCGACACGGCCGCGGCCGGTGTGCCCGGCAGCGCCGGCACGCTGCGCTACAGCGATGCCAACGACCTGGTCGTGGCCCAGGTGCAGACACTCGGCAACACCGTGCTCAACGCCGGCGGCGCCGTCACGCAAAGTGGCGGCATCGAGTCGGCGGGCCTCGGCCTGTCGGGCTCGGGCACCTTCCTGCTGAACCAGGCCAGCGCCAGCGTGCCGGTGAACCGGTTCAGCACCTTCGCATCCGACGCCACCGGCGCGGTGAACGTGGCCAGCCAGCTGGCGGTGACGATCGGCGTGGTCAACCCCAGCGGCGTGAGCACCAGCGGCGCCGCCTTCACGCTCAGCGCCCCCAGCATCGACGCGAGCGGCCAGGCCATCGACACACGCAGCGGCACGCTGGGTACGGCAGGCGGCGCGCTCACGCTCACCAGCACCGGCAGCGGTGCGGCGGGCAACATCACGCTCGGCACCGTCAACACCTCGGGCCGCAACGCGGCTGCCACCAGCGGTGGCAGTGGCGGCGCGGCCGGCACGGTCACGATCACGGCCGCGGGCGAACTGCTGGCCGTCAACGGCAGCATCAGGGCACGCGGAGGCGCGGGTGACGGCGGCGGCAGCACCGGCAACCCCGGCACCGTCTCGCTGCTGGCCACGGCCGGCGCGGTGAGCCAAGCCTCGAGCGGCAACGCCATCGCGGCCGGCCTGCTGCGCGTGGATGCAGCGCAATCCTCCAGCCTGCTCGACAGCGCCAACAGCGCCGACCAGGTGACGGCGCGCATCAGCGGCGCGGGTGAGAGCTTCAGCTACCGCAGCGGCACAGCCTTCACGGTCGGTGGCGGCAGCGGCGGCCTCAGCGGCATCAGCACCCAGGGTGGTGCCATCGACATCGGAGGCAGCGACGTGGCGGTGACGGTGAGCGAAGCCGTGTCCACCCGCGGCGGCAGCTTCTCGGCCACCGGCGTGCGCAGCTTCGACTCGAGCGCCAGCACGGTCTCCACCGTCGGCGACATCGCCTATGCCGGCGGCGTGTATGCCAACGGCGGCGCGCTCAGCATCAGCACCACCGCAAACGGTGGCAACGTCAGCACCGGCACGCTCGACAGCAGCGGCAGCGGTGCCGCGGCGGCAGCTGCAGCCGGCGCCATCACGCTCACGGCCGATGGCACGCTGAGCATCAGCACCATCACCAGCCAGGGCGGCGGCACGGGCCACGGCGGCAACGTCGCGCTCGGCGGCAGCAGCGTGCTGATCGGCGGCAGCATCGACAGCAGCGGCGGCGCTGGTGGAAACATCGGCGTAACCGGCGCCGCACGCATCAGCGGCGGCGACCGCAGCTTGAACAGCGGCGGTGGTGATGTGAGCTTCGCCGGCACGCTCGACAGCAGCGGCGTGCCGCGTGGGCTGAGCATCACCGCCGGCAGCGGCAGCATCGACTTCGTCGGCGCCGTGGGAGGCATCACGAAGCTCGGCGCGCTGAACATCGTTTCCGCGGCCGACGTGACGGCAGCCTCCACGCTGGCCTCCGTGAGCGTCACACAAGGTTCGGGCACGGGCACCACCACTTTCGGCGGCGCCACGACCATCGACAACAACCTGGCCTTCAGCGGCCACGCGCTCGCGGTGAACGCGGCGCTCAGCGCTGGCGGCAGCGTGCAGGTGGGCAACGCCGGCCTCTTCAGCACCACGGCAGCCGGCGACATCACCGCCAGCGGCGGCTTCACCCAGAACGGCAGCGGCAGCAACGCGCTGGCCGGCGACATCAGCACCAGCAACACCGCCATCGCTATCGCCACGCCCGTCGTGCTGGCGGGGAACGTGAGTGTGACCAGCAGCGGCGGCGCGATCACGATCGCCGACACCGTGGACAGCGACGGCAGCGCGCGCTCGCTCGCGGTGTCTTCCGGCAGCGGCAACGTGCGCTTCGACGGCGCGCTGGGTGGCAACGCCGCGCTGGGTGCCCTCAGCGTCGACAGCGCGGGGCAGACACGCTTCAACGGCGCCGTCACGGCCGCCAGCGCAGAAACCGACACACCGGGAACGCTGGTGCTGGACGTCGGCACGGTCACGACCACCGGCACCCAGACCTGGCGCGACGCGCTCACGCTGGCCAGCGACACCACGCTGACCGGCAGCACCGTGAGCACCCAGGCCACGCTGGCCGGCGCCAACAACAGCCTCACCGTGAGCGGCAACGCCGTTTTCGGTGACGCCACCGGTGACACGGTCACCGGCGTCAGCACGCTGCGGGTCAGCGGCAGCACACAACTGAACACCGGCACCGTCACCACCACCGACACACAGACCTACACCGGTGCCGTGACGCTGGGCGCCGAGGCCACGCTGACAGCCGGCAATGCCCACATCGGCTTCGGCAGCACGGTCGACTCCCTCGCCAGCCATGGCCACGGCCTGAGCCTGGCGGCTGGCACTGGCGACATCAGCTTCGGCGGCGCCGTGGGCGGTGCCATCGACGGCCGCCTGGGCACCTTGAACATCACGTCAGCACACGACGTGTCAGCCCAAGCCATCAGCGCCGCGGCGCTGGTGCAGGCGGCCGGCACAGGCACCAGCACGTTCGCCGGTGTCATCGACACCGACGCGATCGGTGGCGTGAACCTGACGGGTACGAACCTGGCACTGAACGCCGGCATCACCACCCGCCATGGCGGCACGGTGAACACCAGCCACACCGGCACGGCGACCTTCGCTGCTGCCGGCGACATCAACGCCGACGGCGCGGTCATGCTGAACGCCACGGGCGGCATCACCACCGCGGGCGACATCAGCACCCAAGGCGGCACCATCACGCTCGCCTCGGCCACCACACTGGCCGGCGACGTGGCCATCGGCAGCAATGGCGCCGAGATCGTGATCGCAGACACGCTGGACTCGGCCGCTTCGGCCGCCCACGACCTGACGCTGGCCGCGGGCAGTGGCGACATCACCTTCGCGGGTCTCGTGGGCCATGGCCTCGACGGCCGCCTGGGCACACTGTCCGTCACCCACGCGCACAACGTGACGGCCCATCAGGCCGTCAACGTCGGCGCCCTGGTGCAACTGGCCGGCACCGGCACCACCCTGCTCAACGGCGCGGTGAACACCCACGCCGCCGGGGGCGTGAACCTGGCGGGCCAGAACCTGGCGCTGAACGCGGGCATCACCACCACGAACGGCGGTGCGGTGAGCGTGAACATGGCCGGCTCGGTGATCATCGCTGCCGCAGGCGACATCCAGGCCGACGGCAGCGTCGGCATCGGCGGTGCCTCGGGCATCGTCACGGCCGGCGACATCGGCACGGCGGGTGGCGACGTCACGCTCGGCTCGGCCACCGTGCTGTCGGGCGACGTGGCCATCGACACCGGCAGCAGCAGCGGCGCCATTGCCTTTGCCAGCACGGTGGACGGCGACGGCGTGCTGGCACGCAGCCTGCGCCTGAAGTCCGGCGGTCTGGCGGGGCAGAACTTCGTGGCCGCCGTCGGCGGCGTGAACGCGCTGGACCTGCTGCGCGTCGAATCCGCCGGGGTGGTCACCCAGGGCGGGGCTGCACCCATCCGCGCGGCCCAACTGGCCATCGTTTCAACAGGCGACGTCAGCCTGAACCACGCCAGCAATGCGGTGGACGTGCTGGCCGCCCTGCTGTCGGGCAATGCACAGCTGAGCTTCGTGGACAGCACGGGCTTGCAGATCGGCGTGATTGACAGCGGCGCGCTGCAGGTCATCGGCATCAGCGAAGGCAGCGGCACGTCCAGCGTCAGCCTGACCGTGGGCGGTGCACTCACGCAAAGCAGCACGGCACCCGTGCTGCTGGGCGGCAATCTCACGGTGGACACCACGGCCTTCAACGCCGGCAACGTGAGCCTCACCAACACGGCGCTCGCCGGCACCGTGCTGGACAACTCGCTGATCGGTGGCGACTTCACGCTGCACAGTGCGGGCGAGGTCAGCCAGCGCGCCAACGCCAACGGCGTGGCGCCGACGCAGACCGACGCCTGGCTGCAGGTGGGCGGCAACTTCGACCTCACCGGCCCGGGCCAGTTCGTGCAGGGCGATTCGCCCGAGAACCTGATCGGCGGCGGCTCCAGCACCGGCGGCGCCAACGTGATCCGCCTGATCGGCGTGATCACGCTCAGCATCGACGGCAGCGGCGCCCTGGTGGCGCTGGCCGACACCGGCAGCGGCACGAACAGCGCGTCGATTCCGGCGGCCGGTCTGGCTGCGGGTGTCACGGTTGTCAGCGACAGCGGCGGCCAGAGCATCACGCCGGTGGCCAATGCCACCGCGGTGGCGCTGGCCGAATCCAACCGCATCGGTGGCTTCGTCAAGATCACCACGCAGGGCACCTACAGCAACGCGGGCACCGCGGTGGCCACCGGCATCCAGCAGAGCCATGCGCTCGGCCTGGCGGCGGCTTCCTTCGTGGTGCAGCCGAGCGTGGCGAATGCCACATCGCTGATCGCTGGCGCCGGGCGCCTGGACCTGAGCGACGCCGCCAACCAGTTCAGCGGCACCGTGGCCGCCACGGCCCTGGGCATGGACGCGCACCTGCGCGCCAGCACGGCGCTGAGCCTGGGTTCGGTGAGCGTGGGCGACCTGGTGGTCGAACTCGACGCGGGTGCCACGCAAAGCCTGGTGCAAGCCGGCAGTGCGCTGCTGCGTGCCGACACCGTGCTGCTGCGCCACCTGCACGACGCGACCCTGGGCAACGCCAACCGCGTGGGCACCGTGGCAGCGCAGATCAGCGGCGACCTCACGCTGGTCAACAACCCGACGCTGACCGTGGGCACCGTGGGCGGCGTGGCCGGCATCACCAGCACCGGTGGTGGTGTGCAGCTGCAGACGCTGGTGGGTGACCTGGTGCTGAACCAGGGCATCACCGTGCCTGGCACGGCCGACATCACCTTGGCCACCGCGGCCCGCTTCACCAACACGGCGGGAGCATCGGCGCTGGCCATCGGCACCGGCTTGCCGGCCGACACCGGCCGCTGGCAGGTCTGGTCGCAGACGCCCACCGACGACACGCTGGGCGGCCTGGCCCCACAGTACAAGCAGTACGACGCCGACTTCGGTTCGAGCACCGTGCTGGGCAGCGGCAATGGCCTGCTCTACACCTTGGCCCCCGAACTGTCGGTCAGCCTGACCGGCGCCGTCAACCGCGTCTACGACGGCAGCACGCTGGCGTCACTGACACCAGGCAACTTCCATATCGACAGCGGCTTGCTGAGTGGCGACACCGTTGTCTTCAGTGCCAGCGGCAGCTTCGACAACCGCCATGCCGGCAGCGGCAAGACGGTGACGGCAGGATCGCTGGTGATCAGCTCGGCCAGCGCGGCCGGTGGCAGCGTGCCGGTGTATGGCTACCAGCTGGCCAGCGGCTCGACCGCGCCCAGCGGCGCCATCGGGGAAATCACGCCTGCGGCATTGACGGTGAGCAGCAGCAACGTCAGCCGCGGCTACGACGGCAGCCTGACGGCGGCCGGCTCGGCCGTGGTTCAAGCCGGCAGCGGCACGTCGCTCTTCGGCAGCGATGCATTGGTCGGCGGCAGCTTTGCCTTCACGAACGCGAATGCGGGCAGCGGCAACAAGACGGTTGCCGTCAGCGGCATCACGGTGGCCGACGGCAACGGCGGCGGCAACTACACCGTCACGCAGGCCGACAACACCACCAGCACCATCACGCCGGCGGCCATCACCGTCAGCACCAGCGTGGTCAGCAAGACCTACGACGGCACGACGGCAGCCAGCGGCAGTGCTGTACTCACCGCCGGCACGCTGTTCAACAACGCCAGCAACAGCGGCGCCGCGGACACGCTGTCGGGCGGCAGCTTTGCGTTCACCGACGCCAACGCCGGCAGCGGCAACAAGACGGTCACCGTCAGCGGTGTGTCGGTGCTCGATGGCAACGGCGGTGGCAACTACACCGTCAGCTACACCAGCCACACGACCAGCACCATCGACCCGTTTGCGGTCAGCTTCACCGGCAGCCGGGTCTATAACGGCAGCAGCGCCGTGGCGGCCGCCGACCTGGTGCTGGGCAGCCTGGTGGGCAGCGAAACGCTCGGTCTCACCGGCATCGGCAGCATGGCCGACAAACATGTCGGCACGGGCAAGACCGTGAACGTGGCGGGCCTGGGCTTGATCGACGGCACCGGCCTGGCCAGCAACTACACCTTCAGCGGTGGCATGCAGCAGGTCGACATCACCCGCGCCAACCTCACGGTCAGCAGCGGCGATGTCAGCAAGACCTACGACGGCACCCTGAACGCAGCCGGCTCGGCCTTGGTGCAGGCCGGCAGCGGCACGGCGCTCTTCGGCAGCGATGCGCTGGTCGGCGGCAGTTTCAACTTCACCAACGCCAACGCTGGTGCTGGCAACAAGACGGTCACCGTCAGCGGTGTCTCGGTGGTCGATGGCAACGGCGGTGGCAACTACAACGTCAGCTACGCCAGCAACACGACGAGCACCATCGACCCGTTTGCGCTCAGCTTCACCGGCAGCCGTGTCTACAACGGCAGCACCGCGGTGGCCGCAGCCGACCTGCTGCTGGGCAGCCTGGTGGGCAGCGAAACGCTCGGTCTCACCGGCAGCGGCAGCATGGCCGACAAACACGTGGCCACGGGCAAGGCCGTGAACGTGGCGGGCCTGGGCCTGATCGACGGCACCGGCCTGGCCAGCAACTACACCTTCACCGGTGGCACGCAGTTGGTCGACATCACCCGCGCCAGCCTCACGGTCAGCAGCAGCGATGTCAGCCGCGGCTACAACGGCAGCCTGAACGCAGCCGGCTCGGCCGTGGTGCAGGCCGGCAGCGGCACGTCGCTCTTCGGCAGCGATGCACTGGTCGGCGGCAGCTTCGCCTTCACCAACGCCAATGCGGGCAGCGGCAACAAGACGGTTGCCGTCAGCGGCATCACGGTGGCCGACGGCAACGGCGGCGGCAACTACACCGTCACGCAGGCAAACAACACCACCAGCACCATCACGCCGGCGGCCATCACCGTCAGCACCAGCGCCGTCAGCAAGACGTACGACGGCACGACGGGCGCAGCCGGATCGGCGGTGGTCACGGCCGGCACGCTTTTCAGCAACGCCAGCAACAGCGGCGCGGCAGACACGCTCTCGGGCGGCAGCTTTGCCTTCACTGACGCCAACGCGGGCAGCGGCAACAAGACGGTCACCGTCAGCGGTGTGTCGGTGATCGACGGCAACGGCGGTGGCAACTACACCGTCAGCTACGCCAGCCATACCACCAGCACGATCGACCCGTTTGCGGTCAGCTTCACCGGCAGCCGTGTCTACAACGGCAGCAGCACGGTGGCGGCAGCCGACCTGCTGCTGGGCAGCCTGGTGGGCAGCGAAACGCTCGGTCTCACCGGCATCGGCAGCATGGCCGACAAACACGTCGGCACGGGCAAGGCGGTGAACGTGGCGGGCCTGGGCTTGATCGACGGCACCGGCCTGGCCGGCAACTACACCTTCAGCGGCGGCACACAGCAGGTCGACATCACCCGCGCCAACCTCACGGTCAGCAGCGGTGATGTCAGCAAGACCTACGACGGCACGCTGACCGCAGCCGGCTCGGCCTTGGTGCAGGCCGGCAGCGGCACGGCGCTCTTCGGCAGCGACGCGCTGGTCGGCGGCAGTTTCAACTTCACCAACGCCAACGCAGGTGCTGGCAACAAGACGGTCACCGTCAGCGGCATCACGGTGGCCGACGGCAACGGCGGTGGCAACTACACCGTCACGCAAGCAAACAACACCACCAGCACCATCACGCCGGCGGCCATCACCGTCAGCACCGGCAACGTCAGCCGGACTTACGACGGCACGCTGAACGCTGCCGGCACGGCCGTGGTCATCGCCGGCACGCTGTTCAACAACACCAGCAACAGCGGCGCGGCAGACACCCTGTCGGGCGGCACCTTCGCCTTCACCGACGCCAATGTGGGCAGCGGCAACAAAACCGTCACCGTCAGCGGCATTGCGGTGATGGACGGCAACGGCGGTGGCAACTACACCGTCACGCAGGCCAGCAACACGAGCAGCACGATCTCGCGCGCCACCGTCACGGTGGGTACCAGCGACGTCAGCAAGACCTACGACGGCACGCTGGCTGCGGCCGGCAGCACCGCGCTGCTGGGTGGCACGCTCTTCAACAACGTCAGCAACAGCGGCGCCGCAGACGCACTGGTGGGTGGCAGCTTTGCCTTCACCGATGCCAATGCAGGCAGCGGCAAGACCGTGGCCGTGAGCGGCGTCACGGTGGCCGACGGCAACGGCGGCGGCAACTACGACGTGGTGCACCTGTCCAACACCAGCAGCACGGTCACACCGCGCCTGCTGGGCGTGGTGGCCAGCGTGGCCGACAAGGTCTACGACGGCAACACCTTGGCCACCGTCACCGGCTACAGCTTCAGCAACCTGGTGGGCAGCGAAACACTGGTGGGCACCGCCAGCGGCGGCGCCACCTTTGCCGACCGCCACGCCGGCAGCGGCAAGACGGTCACGCTGACCGGTGTTGGCCTGCTCGACGGCAGCGGCCTGGCGGCCAATTACAGCCTGCCCTCGGGCACGCTGCTGTCCAGTGCCAGCATCAGCCAGGCCGCGCTGAACGTGGTGGGCCTGGTGGCGCTGGACAAGGTCTATGACGGCAACAGCACGGCCACGCTGAACACGGCCTCGGCCGCGCTCACCGGCGCGGTGGGCGGTGACAGCGTCGGCCTGGCGGCCATCAGCGGCAGCTTCGCCGACAAAAACGCCGGCACGGGCAAGGCCATCAGCACCGGCAGCTTCACGCTGACCGGCAGCGACGCGTTGAACTACACGCTGACGCAACCCGCCGGTCTGACAGCCAACGTGACGCCGCGCAGCCTGGCCGTGACGGCCAGCGGGCAGGACAAGGTCTACGACGGCGGCACCACTACCACCGTCACCGTGGCCGACAACCGCCTGGCCGGCGACGTGCTGGGCATCGGCTACACGGCCAACTTCCTGGACAAAAACGCCGGCAGCAACAAGTTCGTGGCGGTCAACGGCATCACGCTCAGTGGCGCCGACGCGGGCAACTACGCACCCAACGGCAGCACCTCGGCCTTTGCCACCATCGACCGCGCCACACTGACCGTGCTGGCCAGCGGCATCAACCGCGTGTACGACGGCACCACGGTGGCCGGCGTGACGCTCAGCGACAACCGCCTGGCTGGCGACAGCCTGGTGCTGTCCTACGGCAGCGCCAGCTTTGCGTCGGCCGGCGCAGGCACGGCCAAGCCGATCATGGTCAACGGCATCGGCCTGAGCGGTGCCGACGCGATGAACTACCGGGCCAACGAGACGGCCCTGACTCAGGCCGACATCAGCGCCCGGCTGCTCACGCTTTCCGGCGTGCAGGTGACGTCCAAGACCTACGACGGCAACACGGGCGCCACGCTGAACCTGTCGTCGGCCCTGATCAGCGGCCTGGTGGCCGGCGACGACGTGGGTCTGGGCAGCGGCACGGGCTTCTATGCCAGCAGGAATGCAGGTGTCGGCATCAGCGTCACGGCCCAGGGCATCACCTTGACCGGCGCCAACGCCGACGGTTATGAACTTCAACTGCCGACCGGCCTGCTGGGCGACATCACGCCCGCCGAACTGGGTGGCATCGGTGGCATCACCGCCGTGGGCAAGGTGTACGACGGCAACGTCGTCGCCACGCTGAACACCGGCGGCGCCACCTTCACGGGCTTGATCACCGGCGACAGTTTGTCGGTCGCCGGCGCCACGGGCCGTTTCGCCGACAAAAACGTGGGCACCGGCAAGGTCGTGACCGTGGGCGACATCGTGCTGGGTGGCGCCGACGCGGGCAACTACCGCTACGGCGGCACCGTCATGACTAGTGCCGACATCACGCCCAAGGCCCTGGTGGTCAGCGGCCTGCACGTGGCCAGCAAGGTCTACGACGGCAACCTGGCCGCGATGGTGAACACCGACGCAGCCGTGCTCACGGGCCTGGTGGCCGGCGACGTCATCACGCTCAGCAGCAGCGGTCTCTTTGCCGACAAAAACGTCGGCAATGCCAAGGCCGTGAACCTGAGCACGGGCTACGCCGGTGCCGACGTGGGCAACTACAGCATCACCGGCCAGACCACGGCCAGGGCGGACATCACGCCCAAGGCGCTGACGGTCGGCGGCATCACCGCCGCCGGCAAGATCTACGACGGCACGCTCGCCGCAACGGTTTCCGTCGACGCCATCACGCTGGCCGGTCTGGTGGCCGGTGATGCGGTCACGGTCAGCAGCAGCGGCAGCTTCGCCGACAAAAACGTCGGCAACGCCAAACCCGTGAGCCTGAGCACCAGCTACGCCGGTGCCGACGTGGGCAACTACAGCATCACGGACCAGGGCAGCGCCAGCGCCGACATCACGCCGGCGTCGATCACCCGCATCAGCGGCATCGTGGCGGCCGACCGTGTGTACGACGGCAGCACCGGTGTCGCGCTGGACAGCAGCCTGGCCCGTTTCGAGGGTCTGATCACCGGTGACCTGTTGACCGTGGCCGGTGCACAAGGCCAGTTCACCGACCGCTATGCCGGCACGGGCAAGACCGTGGGCATCGGACAGATCAGCCTGGGTGGAGCCGACGCCGGCAACTACCGACTGCTGGACTCCACCGCTGCCACCACCGCCAGCGTGGCGCCTGCCAGCCTTGACGTGCAGGTGCAGGTGCAAGGCAAGCTCTTCGACGGCACCACGGCAGTCCGTGTGCAGCTGCTCGACAGCCGGGTGGCAGGCGACGACCTGGTGCTGGGCTTCGACGGCGCCGCCTTCAGCGACAGCCTGGCCGGCCTGGACAAGCTGGTGCTGGTGCAGGGTGTGGGCATCACGGGGGGTGCGGACGCAGGCAACTACAGCTTCACGAAGCGCGACCTGGCCGGTTTCGGCGCCATCTTCAGTCCCGAAGCGTCGGTGCCGCAAGCGCCGGCCTTGCCGGGCCAGGTGCTGGAGCCGGTGACGGCGAAGCCGCCGGTGCCGGTGTTCGATGCCACCTTGCCTTTGGAGGTGGGCACCGGCACGCGCATCGAAACCGGCGGCGACGCCGTGCGTGTGGAACTGCTGTCGGCCGCACAAACTTCGGGTGCCGGCCTGGTGGCGGTCACCGTGCCCAGCCAGCTGCGGTCCTTCGTGGCGCCCATCCCCAAGGCCATCTACGACAGCCTGAGCCCGTCGCTGCGCGACCGTGCCCGGGCGACACTGGAAAACGGCGACCCGCTGCCCACCTGGCTGGTGTTCAACCCGTCCACCATGACCTTGGTGGGCAAGGACGTGCCCGACAATGGCCTGCCGGTGCGGGTGGCGCTGAGCATCGGCGATCAGCGCACGGTGATCGTCGTCACCAAGGGGGCGGCGCAGTAGGAAGCAGCTGGAATCAGGTGGGCTGGCGGCGCAGCGTCGGCAGGCCCACCCCGCTGGCATCGAAGCCCCCGTCGACGGCCAGCACCTGGCCGTTGATGAAGGCGGCTTCGGCGCTGCACAGAAAGCCGACCGCCTGGGCGATCTCTTCGGGCGTGCCGTAGCGATTCAGCGGGATCGCGTCGTAATAGTCCGAACGGATGGCCACGCTGTGCACCAGCTTGGCCATCTCGGTGTCCACCGGACCGGGGGCGATGCAGTTGACGCGGATGCCGGCATTGCCCAGTTCCACCGCCTGCTGCTTGCTCAGGTGGATGAGCGCGCCCTTGCTGGTGCCGTAGGCCACACGCAGCGTGCTGGCACGCAGGCCCGAGATGGACGCGATGTTGACCACCGCACCACCCCCGCCGCGCAGCATCACCGGCGCGGCGGCCTGGGTGCACAGGAAAGCGCCGTCCAGGTTGGTGCCCAGCACGTGGCGCCATTCTTCGAAGCTGGTCTGCAGGATGGGCTTGAAAACGGCCACACCCGCGTTGTTGACGAGGGCGTCGATGCGGCCGAAGCGGCTGTCGACTGCAGCCATGGCCTCGTCCACCTGATCGGGCCGGGACACGTCGCCGTGCAGGGCCAGCACCCGGCTCGCATCGGCCAGTTCCGCGTCGGTGCGACGCAAGGTGTCGGCGTCGATGTCGATCAGGGCCACCCGGTGGCCGTGGGCCAGGAACCAGCGTGCCACCGCCAGGCCGATGCCACGGGCGCCGCCCGTCACCACGGCCACGGGCAAAGAAGTTGGGGTCGGATTCACGCGGGCTCCAGTCAGCGGTGCATGACCGCCATTCTGGCCCCCGCGGTGCTCAGCCCGTGGCCAGCGTGAAGCCGACGCGGGTGACGCCGGCCGACGACTCGGCCACCGTGCGCCCGGCGTGCATGCGTGCGATGGCCGCCACGATGGCCAGGCCCAGGCCGTGGTGCTGACCTTCGTCGCAGCAGCGTGAGGTGTCGGCGCGGAAGAAGCGGTCGAACAGGCGCGGCAGCGCGCCGGCGTCGATTCCCTCGCCCTCGTTCTGCACCAGCACCTGCACCTGGTCGGCGGCGTCGGCAGACGCGGCCGCTTCGGCGCGGATGCCGATGACCACCGTCGAACCGCGGCGTGCAAAACGCGTCGCGTTGCCCAGCAGGTTGGACACCGCCCGCTTGAACAGCGATTCGTCCACCGGCAGCAGCGCATCACCTTCCACACGCAACTGCAAGCCGGCTTCTTCGAGAGGCGCTTCGTGGAATTCCACCACCTGCTGCGCCAGGCTGGCCAGGCTGACGGGCTGGCCGCGGCGAGCCACCGCGCCGCGGTCGGCGTATGACAGGAACAGCATGTCGTTGACCATGGCCGACAGGCGCTGCATTTCTTCCAGGTTGGACACCAGCGTGTCGCGCAGCGAATCCACCGACCTTTCACGCGACAGCGCGACTTCGGTCTGGCCGATCAGGTTGGCCAGCGGCGTGCGCAATTCGTGCGCCACGTCGGCGTTGAAACCTTCGAGCTGTGCGTAGGACTGCTCCAGGCGACCCATCAAGCCGTTGAACTGGTCGACCCAGGGCCGCAGCTCTTCGGCCGGGTCGTCGAGCGACAGGCGCTGGTGCAGGTGCTGGGGCGAAATGCCACGTGTCTGCACCGCCAGGCTGCGCAGCGGCTGCAGCTGGCGCCGCACATGCCAGCCGGTGCCCAGCGCCACCAGGCCGCCCGCGGCCAGCGTGATCAACGTCAGCGCCAGGGCCCAGCGTTTGCCCATGCGCGCGTCGCGTGTGTAGTCCATGGTCCAGCGAGCACGCAGCTCGCCGCCCGACAGCGCCTCGGACTTGACGACAAAGTCGTGTGTGCGCACATGCGAAGAGTGCTGCAGCGCTGCGCTGGTGGCGTCGGCATACAGTGGCTGACCGTCGCCTCGCCAGACCTCGAGCCGCGTGCTGGCACGCATCGGCGCGTCCGAACGCAGGCGCGCGATCACGGCCGCCTCGCCACCGGTGCGCGCTTCCAGCGCCAGGATGTCCGACACCATTTCGCAACGGGCCAGCAGGTCTTCCTGGTTGCGCTCGGTGATCAGCATCTCCACCGCCATCCACATCATGACCGACAGCAGTCCGATCACGGCGATGGTGAACAGCGCCAGCTTCTTCGACAGCCGGCCGCTGATGGAATGGCTGCACAGGGTGTCCATCAAGCCCGCTCCTCGAGCACATAGCCCATGCCGCGCACGGTGTGCAGCAACTTGGCCGGGTAGGGGTCGTCCAGCTTGGCGCGCAGGCGGCGCACCGCCACCTCGACCACATTGGTGTCGGAGTCGAAGTTCATTTCCCACACCTGTTCGGCCAAGGTGGTGCGCGACAGGATCTGGCCGCGCCGGCGCAGCAGCAGGGTCAGCAGGTTGAATTCCTTCACCGTCAGGTCCAGCCGCTGCTGGGCCCGGGTGGCCTTGCGCGCCAGCAGGTCCACGTCCAAGTCGGCCAGGCGCAGCTGCGTGTTGTTCGCGCCGGCACCGGCGGGTGCGCCGCGCCGCAGCAGCGCGCCCACGCGGGCCAGCAGTTCCGAAAAGGCAAAGGGCTTGACCAGGTAATCGTCTGCACCCTGTTCCAGCCCGCGCACGCGGTCTTCGACCTTGTCTCGCGCCGTCAGCATCAGCACCGGCGTGTAGCGGCTTTGTGCCCGCAAGGCGGCCAGCACGCCGAAGCCGTCGACACCGGGCAGTTGCAGGTCCAGCAGCACCAGGTCGTAGTCACCGCCGGTGGCCAGGCGGCGGCCTTCGATGCCGTCACGTGCGACGTCCACGACATGGCCGTTTTCGCTCAGGCCCTTGTGCAGGTACTGGGACAACTTGGCTTCGTCTTCGACCACGAGCAGGCGCATGGCGGGGTGGGGGCACGGTGTGGATGAGGCCGGGATGGTCGCATTTTTGCGCCCGCTGCTGGATTACGAATTTGTCATCTGGCTGTTCGGCAACGGTGGTTTTGGCTTCCCAGAATTCATTTCGTGGTCGGCGCAGAGCTGACCTCCACAAGCAAGCTTTCCCATCCGACCTGTCAATCAACATCCCCGAAGGAACCCATCATGAAGACCACCACCCTGTTTGCCGCCCTTGCCCTGACCCTGGCCGCCAGCGGCGCCGCCGTGGCCCAGGAAGCCACCTACGAGTACCCGCAGCAGATCACTTCGCAGACCTCGCGTGCCGCCGTCGTCGCCGACGTGCAGCAAGCCCGCGCCAACGGCACGCTGCAGATCAACCATGAAGTGACCAGCACCCGCCGCGCCCCGGCGGTGTCGACGCTGACCCGCGCCGAAGTCAAGGCCCAGACCCTGGCGGCCATCGCCAGCGGTGAGGTGGCCTACCTGAACAGCGACAACAACGACTTCCAGGCCAAGAGCTTCGTCGCCCCGGCCGGCGTGCGCATGGCCGCCCGTTAAGCGCCCAAAGCGGGCGCGGCAGGCCAAGGCCTGCTGCCCCTTCGTAGAATGCCGGGGGATGGAAACCCCCGGCAATCTCTTTTGTGTCGCCGCCCCCAGCGGCACCGGCAAGTCCAGCCTCGTGCAGGCGCTTCTGCAGCTGGACTCGAAGCTGGCGGTGTCGGTGTCCCACACCACCCGCAGCCCACGCGGCCAAGAGGTGAACGGGCGCGAGTACTGGTTCATCGACGAAGCCAACTTCCGCGAGAAGATCGAACACGGCGACTTCATCGAGTGGGCCCAGGTGCACGGCAACCTGTACGGCACCAGCCGCAGGGCCATCGAAGAACGCCTGGCCCAGGGCGAAGACGTGGTGCTGGAAATCGATTGGCAGGGCGCGCTGCAGATCAGGCAGCTGTTTGCCCATGCGGTGCTGATCTTCATCCTGCCGCCCAGCTGGGAAGAGCTGTCGCAGCGCCTGAACCGGCGCGGCGAAGACCCGGCCGACGTCATCGCCACCCGCATGGCCAACGCCCGCACCGAGGTGGCCCAGGCCCGGCACTTCGATTTTGTTATCATCAACAGCTTGTTCGAGTCGGCGCTCTTCGACCTGAAAGCGGTCGTGCACAGCCAGCGCCTCAAGTACGCCGCCCAGTTGCGCAACCGCTCGCAGGTTTTTGCGGCGCTGGGATTGGTCTGAAACCGCTCTGCCCTACCGCGCCTGTTCCCAGGCTCCAGAAAGACACCATGGCCCGCATCACCGTCGAAGACTGCCTGGAAAAAATCCCCAACCGCTTCCAGCTCGTGCTGGCCGCCACCTACCGGGCGCGCATGCTGAGCCAGGGCCACGCACCCAAGATCGAAACCAAGAACAAGCCCGGCGTGACCGCACTGCGTGAAATCGCTGCCGGCGAAATCGGCCTGGAGATGCTGCGCAAAGTGCCGGTCTGAAGTCCCGCTGAAGCTTGCCCCGAAGGGCGTCCCATCCTCGCGATGGGGCGCCCTTTTGCATGGGCGCGCACCAGAAAGGCCCGCCGGGCCTGAGCTGCCGGGAAAGCAAGCTAAATTCGGGTCATGGGATTGCGTTCTCTGGCCGCCGAGCTTCTGCCTGCAGCACTGCAAGGGCTGCAGCGTGCGCCGCTGGTGCCGATGGATGCCAGCCCTGCGACCGAGGCTTCGAGCTTTGCCTCGCTGACCGGCAAGCTGGCCTACTTGTCCAAGGCCGACCTGAAGCTGGTGCGCGAGGCCTACAAGTTCGCCGACGAAGCTCACCTGGGCCAGTTCCGCGCCAGCGGCCAGCCCTACATCACCCACCCCATCGCGGTGGCCGGCCTGTGTGCCGACTGGAAGCTGGACGCGCAGGCCATCATGGCCGCGCTGATGCACGACACCATCGAAGACCAGGGTGTCACCAAGGCCGAGCTGATCGAGAAATTCGGTGCCCCCACGGCCGACCTGGTGGACGGGCTGACCAAGCTGGACAAGCTGCAGTTCAACACGCGCGAAGAAAGCCAGGCCGAGAGCTTCCGCAAGATGCTGCTGGCGATGGCGCGCGACGTGCGGGTCATCCTGATCAAGCTGGCCGACCGCCTGCACAACATGCGCACCATGCAGGCCATGGCGGCCGACAAGCGCATGCGCATCGCCCGCGAGACGCTGGACATCTACGTGCCCATCGCGCACCGCCTGGGCCTGAACCAGATGTACCGCGAACTGCAGGAGCTGTGTTTCGAACTGCTGCACCCCTGGCGTCATGCGGCTCTGGCCAAGGCCGTGCAGCGTGCCCGAGGGCACCGGCGCGACATCGTCGAGCGGGTGCAGAAGGAAGTCGAAAAGGCCTTCAGCCAGCACAAGATCAAGGTCGGCGTCAGCGGCCGTGAAAAGACGATCTACAGCATCTACCGCAAGATGCGCGAAAAACACGCCGGCTTTGCGCAGGTGTCCGACATCTTCGGCTTCCGCATCGTCGTGCCCACGCTCACCGACTGTTATGTCGCGCTGGGTGTGCTGCACCAGCTGTACAAGCCGGTGCCGGGGCGCTTCAAGGACTACATCGCCATCCCCAAGGCCAACGGCTACCAGAGCCTGCACACCACGCGCCGTGGAATTCCAGATGCGCACCGACACCATGCACGCGGTGGCCGAAGCGGGTGTGGCCGCGCACTGGCTGTACAAGGTGGGCGGCGACAAGGACAGCAAAAACGGCGGCGCTTCCGACGCGCAGCGCCTGTCCACGATGTGGCTGCAGAGCCTGCTGGACATCCAGGACGACACGCGCGACGCGGCCGAATTCCTGGAGCACGTGAAGATCGACCTCTACCCCGACGCGGTCTACGTCTTCACGCCTCGCAGCAAGATCCTGGCGCTGCCGCGTGGCGCCACGCCGGTGGACTTTGCCTACGCCATCCACTCCGACGTGGGCGACCACACGGTGGCCGTGAAGATCAACGGCGAGGCCGCACCGCTGCGCACCGAGCTGAAAAGCGGCGACGTGGTCGAGGTCATCACCGCGCCCGGCGCGCGCCCCAACCCCGGCTGGCTGAGCGTGGTGCGCACGGGCCGCGCGCGCAGCAAGATCCGGCATTACCTGAAGACGATGGAGACCGAGGAGTCGCGTGCCCTGGGTGAAAAGATGCTGGCCCAGGCGCTGCGTGCCGAAGGCCTGCCCGCACCTTCCAGCGACCCCGCCGACACGGTGGCCAGCACGCTGTGGCAGCAGCTCACGCGCTGGAGCGGCAACCGCAACCGCGGTGAACTGCTGGTCGACATCGGCCTGGGCCGCAAGATCGCCGTCATCGTGGCCAAGCGGATGGCACAGCTGATGCTGGAACACGGCATCCGGCCCGACGCGGTGACGCTGAGCCTGGGCCGCTACGCGTCCGACGACACGCTGCCAGCCCAAGGCGTGGTGTTTGTCGATGGCAGTGAAGGCAACTCCATCCAGCTGGCGCCCTGCTGCCGGCCGATTCCCGGCGACCCCATCGTGGGCTATCTCGGCCGTGGCGAAGGCCTGCTGGTGCACAGCAGCGACTGCCCCACCGGCAAGCGCCTGTTCGAGCGCGACAGCGAACGCTGGATGCACGTGGAATGGGCCGAAGACCTGACCCGGGCCTTCGACACCAGCCTGTACGTGCAGGTGCGCAACGGCAAAGGTGTGCTGGCGCAGGTGGCTTCGTCGATCAGCAGCGCCGAGGCCGACATCGTGCACCTGGACATGGACCCCGAGCCGGTCGAGGACAGCATCGAGTTGCGACTGCAGGTCAGCGTGCGTGACCGCGTGCACTTCGCGGATGTGCTGCGCACCTTGCGCCGCTCACCTGTGGTGCTGAAGGTTTCGCGCTACAGGTTCAACTGACTTCCTGGTCTGGTGACGGGTAGCGCACCTCGACGATCTCCAGCTTTTCCACACCACCGGGTGTGACCAGCGTCACTTCGTCACCCTCACGTGCCTTGATCAAGGCACGGGCCACCGGTGACACCCAGCTCACGTCACCGGCCAGGTTGTCGGCTTCGTCGATGCCCATGATGCGCACCGTGCGTTCCTGGCCTGCCGCATTGGCGTAGGTGACGGTGGCGCCAAAAAACACCTGGTCGCTGCCGTGGTGCACGCTGGGGTCGGCCACCTCGGCGATGTCCAGGCGCTTGGTCAGGAAGCGGATGCGGCGGTCGATCTCGCGCAGGCGTTTCTTGCCGTAGAGGTAGTCGCCGTTTTCGCTGCGGTCGCCGTTTTTGGCCGCCCACGAAACCACTTCCACGATCTTGGGCCGTTCTTCGTCCAGCAGCTGCATCAGCTCTTCGCGCAAGCGCCGGTAGCCCTGCGGCGTGAGGTAGTTGCGGGCGCCAGCAGGCAGCGGAGGCAGGCCCGGTGGGCCGTCGTCTTCGTCGCCGTCGCCTTCCGCTTCCTTGACAAAGGCCTTGTTCACCGCTGCAGGGCCGGCGTCAGCGCACGGTTTCGAAGCTCATCAGCGCGGCACCGTATTCGTCGGTGCAGTTGGCCGCGCCGCCGGGGCACTGGATCTCGCCGGCCAGCATGGACCCGCTGCCCTTGAAGTCGGCCATCAGCGCCGTGGCTTCGTCCCCGCTGGCCAGCACCTTGACGGGGCCTTCTGCGCGTGGCTTCAGCGCGTCGAATTTGCGCGGCTGCGGCGACACGATGACCAGCATGCGGCCGCTGCCCACCGGCTCGCTGGCCGTCAGAAAAAAGCCGTCGTTGCTGGGGAAACTGTAGGTCTGGCCCTTGCGCACCCGCACCGCCGTGGAATTGGCGTTGGGCACCAGCAGCGCCAGCGAACCGTCGGCACTGAGGCCCACGACATGCAGGAAACCGTCACGCTCGGCGGTGACCTTGAATCGCACCTGGTCGCGGCTGGCGATGCGCAGTTCGGTCTTCTGCGCCGTGGCCGTGACGCCAAAACCGGCCGTCTGGCCTTGCACGACGCGCTCGAACTCACGCTCGGGATCGAAGCGGGGCGGCGCAGCCGGCGGCGGCGCGGGAGGCGCCGCCACGTCGGTCACCGGCGCGGTGGCCGGCGCAGCCGCCACGGCCGGTGCTGGCGCGGGTGCCGGCCCGGACATCATCTGCCAGCCGCCAAAACCCAGCGCAGCCAGCACCACCGCCCCGATGCCCACACCCACGAGGGCGCCTTTGCCCTGGGCAGGCGTCGTGGGAGCTGCGGCCGATGGCGCGGGTGCAGGTGGCATCGGCACCGGCGCTGCCGCCGCGCGCGCGGCCGGGGGTGGCACCAGGGCCGTCGGCGGCAGGTCGCCCAGCAACACCGTCGGCGCATTCGACGTGGCCGAAGGCGCGGCCACCGCCGGCTGCGCGATCGTCATCGTGGTGGTGCCGGTGGGCACATGGCCGTCCAGGTCCATCTCCTGACGCATCTGCGCGATGGTCTGCGTGCGGGCCTCGGGCCGCACGGCCAGCGCACGGTCGATGGCAGCCAGGAAACCTTCGCTGTAGCGGCCGGCCGCGGCCTGCACCAACGGCTGGTAGGTGTCGTTCAGCAGCCGGCCCACGCTGGGCGGTGGCGTGCGGCCCATGATGGCGTAATGCACCGACGCAGCCAGCGCGTAGACATCGGTCCACGGGCCCTGTTTCATGCCCGGAATCTCGGCGTACTGCTCGACCGGCGCGTAGCCGGGTTTCAGGATCACCGTCAGCGCCTGCGTCATGTCGCCGATGACCCGCCGCGCGGCGCCGAAGTCCAGCAGCAGCCAGCGCCCGTTGGGCAGCTGCATCACGTTGTCGGGTGCGATGTCGCGGTGGTAACACTGCTCGGCGTGGATGACCTGAAGTGCTTCGGTCAGCGGCGCCAGCACCGACCGCAGCCAGGCTTCGTCGGGCGCCTGCGGCCGCGCGCGCAGGATGTCGCGCAGGGTCTTGCCTTCCAGGAAGGGCATGGCCATGTAGGCGGTGCCATTGCCTTCCCAGAACCGGTACACCTTGACCAGCGAGGGGTGGTCGAAACTGGCCAGCAGGCGTGCTTCGTTGATGAAGCTCTTCAGCCCGGCCTCGAAGGTTTCGCGGTAACGCTCGCTCTTCACGTGCACCTGGCTCGCACTGCCACGCGCCGCCAGCGAACTGGGCATGTATTCCTTCACCGCCACACGCCGGTGCAGCGAATGGTCGTTGGCCAGGTAGACGATGCCGAAGCCGCCCACGGCCACCAGCTGTGTCAGCTCGAATTCGCCCAGCCGTGTGCCCACGGGCAGGCCGTCGCCCATCTCGGTGGCCACCGTGGCCCGCGCCGGCGCGACGTTGTCGTAGACCTGCGTCTTGTCGAAGGCCACCGTGCGCTCGTCCCGGCCGGGCGGCTGGATCTGGGTGCGATCGCTGTCGGGCTCGTCGGGGGTCATGGCCGGGCTGGGCAGTTCAGGATGGCGGGCATTGTCGCAGCCGCAGGTCAGCGTGGGTCAGGACCAGGATCAGGGCAGCTTGTGCAGGTCGGCCAGCAGCTTCTGGCGCACCGCTTCGGGCGCGGCCTCGGCCAGCAGCGAAAAAAAGGCCTCGCGCTGGCGCGTGCGTTCGGCGGCACGTTTGACCACGACACGGGCGATCGGCCCCAGGTGCACCGCCAGCAGACGCAGCGACTGGTCCATCAGGGCCTCGTTCACCGGCGTGCTGGCGCCGGCAAAGGTGCCGCCAGCAGGGGCAAAAGTGTGCGGCGGCGGGGCGCTGCCGCGCGAAGCCGCGCCACCGCCGGTGCCGCCCGTACCGCCTGCACCGCCCTTCGAGGCCTGGCCCAGAAAGGCTTCGCGCGCCGCGGCGCTGGTGATCTGCTCGCCCAGCCGCGCCTGCAGCGCCGGCAGGTCGTGGCATTCCTTGGCGGCGCGGCGAACCATCACCGCCGCCAGCGGTCCCACGTGGCGGGCCAAGGCCGCTTCCACCTGGGCCAGCACGGTCGGATCCCAGTGCGTGGGCGGCGCGCTGTCGGTGGGCGGCGCCACGCCGGTGGGAATGCGCTCGGTGGGCGCGTACTCGGTGGGCATGGGCAGTGCAAACACGGCTTCACGCGAAACCGCGCCGGGCAGCGGCTGGCCCAGTGCCGCGACCACCGCATCGCGGAATGCGCTGGCGTTGGCGTAGCGCGCCTTCGGTTCCTTGGCCAGCGCCTTGGCCACCACCTCGTCGAAGCGCGGGCCATGCGGCGCCCCTTCCAGCGTGGAAGGAGGCACCGGCACTTCGTTCACCACCTTGTACATCAGCGCTTCGTGCGGGCCGACAAAAGGCGCGCGGCCGGCCAGCAACTGGTAGACCACGACACCTGCGCTGTAGACATCCACCCGGTGGTCGATGGGCCGCCCCATGAACTGCTCGGGCGCCATGTACATCGGCGTGCCCAGCACGCTGTTGGCCATCGTCAGGCCCGAGGTGTCGGTGCGTGCGATGCCGAAGTCGGCGATCTTGATGCGCCCGGCCTTGGTCATGATCACGTTGGACGGCTTGATGTCCCGGTGCCAGACACCGTGTTCGTGTGCATGTGCCAGCGCTTCCAGCAGCTGGCTGGCCATGCTGGCCACGTCGGCCTCGGAAAAGCGCACCCGCTGCGACAGGTAGTAGGACAGCGTGTGGCCTTCCACGTACTCCATCGCGATGTAGGCCACGCGGCCGTCGTCGCCGAAGTCGTAGACGCCCACGATGCCCGGGTGCAGCAAACGCCCGGCAGCCTGCGCTTCGTTGCGGAAACGCGCCGCGCTCTGCGCCGCCGCCTGCGCGCCTTCACCACCCTGCTTGCGGATGGTCTTCAGTGCCACCACCCGCCGGATGTCGGGATCGAAACCCCGATAGACCACACCCATCGCGCCCTCGCCGAGCACGCCGGTGATCTGGTATTTGCCGAGTTTGTCGGGGTGGTTCACGGGCTGATCGATGCAGGTGGTCAGCTGTCAAGCATCTTCATCGCCTGGACGACGCTGGCGCGCATGCGGGCAAAGGATTCCGTGAGCACGCCGATCTCGTCCTTGCTGGTCGAAGCGAACTCCGGCGCATCCAGTTCGCCTTGGCTGACGCGATCGGCCAGCGCCGACAAGCGGGTCACCGGCCGCACCACCACGAACCAGATCATCAGGTTCAGCACGATGCCCACGACCACGAACACACCCACCAGCGAACCGATGAAGAGCTTGAAGTTGTCGTCGGCACGCTGCAGCGGCAACTTCATGGGCACCGACACCACTTGGGCGCCGATGACCTCATTCATCTGCCAGCCGAAGCCGTTGGCCGGGCCGTACTTGTCGACCATGGTCTTCGGCGCCGCCTCGACACTGCTGTGGCACTGCAGGCAGGCGCCGTTGGTGATGCGCAGCGGCCGGCTGATGAACAGCGAACGCCCGGTGGGTGTGTCCCGCTCGCCCACGAATTCCTTCAGCTCGGCATCGTTGCGGAAGGCGTTGACGATGTCCACTTCCCAGCCCACGGCGCGGTCGCGCGGGTTGGTGGGGTTCAGCGTGGCTTCCTTGTAGGCGTACTCGGGGTACTTTTTCTGCAGCGTGCCCAGCACCTCGGTGGCCGAATAACTGGGCACCGATTGCGGCAGGAACTCGTACTTCATCTGCGTTTCCAGCAGCTTGGTGATCTGGCCCGAGGTGTAGCCGCGCACCGCCAGCGCCTGTTCCATCAGCAGACGGCCGATCGACAGCACCTCCTGCCGTGCCTGTTCCTGCAGCATGCCGCGGCTGATCCAGCCCGACACGGCCACGCCCAGCGCCATGACAAGGATGAAGATGAGGTTGAACTTGGCTAGCAGCTTCATCGTGTTGGCTCCGTGACCGACGTGTCGTTGTTCTTGCGCGCCGCCGCCCCCGTGCGCGGGGATCTGAGCAGCGGCTCCCATTCCGGATGCTGGTTCAGCCGTGATTCCACGGCGGCCTTGAAACCGCGGTCGGCCAGCAGTCCGGCAAAACGGGCCGGCATGTCGCGGCGAAGCAATGCCTCGGCGGACAACCAGTGTTGGAGCCGAGCGTAGGTGAGAACTGGCCCAGGCTGCAAGGGCACAGACGGCAGCTTCGCCAACTGCGCCGTTCGCGAGGGCAAGGTCTCGCGGAAACTGCGCGGCAGTTGTTTGAGCCAGTCAGAAGCGGGCCGATGAGTCACCTGGGCAGCAGTTGCGCCGGCCACGACCGCACTCTGACCCGCACGCAAAACCGCCGTCGAATCACTGCGCCGCGCGACGAGCGGCGCATCACCCGCTTCGCAGAACAGCACCACCCGGCCGTCGTCGACCTGGCTGACCAGCACCCCTTTGAAGGGCGCCACGTCGAAGGCATGCCCCAGTTGACCGGCGGCTGCGGTGGGCTGCGTCTGCTTGGCCCAACCGCGCAGCAGGTAGAAAAGCGGTGCCTTGCCACCACTGGCCGCACCGGGGCGCAACATCACGCGGGTCGATGGGCCCAGGTCGAGCGCCGAGCCGTCAGGCCATTCCAGGCGCAACAGGGCGGTGTCGGCTTCGGTTTCGATCAAGGTGCCGGCGGGCAGGCGCGCACCGGTGGCCGCCAGGTGTGCGCGCGCGCCGATGATCAGCGTGGCCGGTCCTTCCAGCAAGGTCAGCAGCGCCGGCGCTTCGGCAGCCCGGGCATCCGCCGACAGCATGAGCAGCCCCACCACGGCACCAGCGCGGCAGAAGCCGGCGGCCATGCGGCGCGCCGGCGCAAAGGTCGGTCGGGTGGTGAAAAACACGTTCTGGGTGGCAGCGGCGGCTCGTCTGGCCTGTCCTGCGGCGGATGGTAGCTCCCCCACCGTGCCGCGACCGCTTGTTCGGCAAGAATGCCACGCCCCCGCACCTTCACTCAAGCCCACCGCATGCCGCACCCTGCCCCCGACGTGGCCCTGTCAGGCCTGACCATCCTGCAGCGTGGCTGGCTCTCGTCCAACAACGTGCTGCTGCACGGTGGTGGTGAAGGCGCAGTGCTGGTCGATGCCAGCCACACCCTGCATGCACCGCAGACGGTGGCCCTGCTGCACCAGGCCCTGCGGGGTGCCGATGCCGAACCCTTGCTGCGACTGGTCAACACCCACCTGCATTCCGACCACTGCGGCGGCAACGCCGCCATTCAGCGTGAATGGGGTTGCCGGCTGTCGGTCCCACCCGGCGAGTTTGCCGCTGCACGCGACTGGGACGAAAGCGCACTGAGCTACCGCGCCACGGGCCAGATCTGCGAACGTTACCGCCCCGACGACTGCCTGCAGCCGGGTGACACACTGGCCGTGGGCGGGCGGCGCTGGCTGGCCCTGGCCGCACCGGGCCACGACCCACATTCGCTGATCCTTTTCGACGAAGGGCACGGCGTGCTGATCAGCGCCGATGCGCTGTGGGGCAACGGTTTTGGCGTGGTGTTCCCCGAACTGGATGGCGAGCAGGCCTTCGACCAGGTGGCGCAGTCGCTGGACCTGATCGAGTCGCTGGACACACGCCGGGTCATCCCCGGCCACGGCGCGCCCTTCCAGGACGTGAACGATGCGCTGCAACGCGCCCGCCGGCGCCTGGCCGGCTTCGTGGCCGACCCGGCGCGCCACAGCCGCCATGCCATCCGGGTGCTGGTGAAGTACCACCTGATGGAGGTGCAGCAGCAGCCGCTGCCCGACCTGCTGCGCTGGTTCGACGACACACCGCTTTGCGCGGCGGTGTGGCAGCGCCTGCAGCGGCCCGAAGGCCCATTGCGCGCCTTCGCACAGCGCACCGTGGACGAACTGGTCGGCAGCGGAGCGCTCAGAATGGACGGCCAGCTGGTGAAAGACGTCGGCTGAACCGGCGCCGCTCACTTGGCGGGTGCAGCGCTTGCGTTCTAGTTGGCCGGGTACTGCAGGTCGGCGCGGCGGTTCTGGGCCCAGGCCGATTCGTCGCTGCCCGTGGCTCGCGGTCGTTCCTGGCCCCAGCTGATGGCCTCGAGCTGGCTGTCGCGCACGCCCAGGATGCGCAGTGCACGCACCACGGACTCGGCACGCTTCTGACCCAGGGCCAGGTTGTATTCGGCACTGCCGCGTTCGTCGGTGTTGCCTTCGACACGGATGGCCAGGGCCGGGTTGGCCGCCAGGTAGGTGCCGTGTTTCTGCACCACGGTGCTGAAGTCGGGCTTCAGGGTGGCATCGTCGAAGTCAAAAAAGACACTGCGTGCGCTGGACAGCGGATTGCGCGGGTCCAGGTAAGGGGGCAAGGTGACGGTGCTGACGGTCGATGCCGCGGCCGGTGCCGTGGTGGCTGCCGCCTGCGGGGCTGGCGTTGCCTCAGGAGCCGGCGCCACCGCAGGCGCCGCCATGGCGCGGGTGTCGGGCGGCGCAGAGACGGGGGTGCTGCTGCAGGCAGCCAGCACCAGGGCACTGCCGATCAGCAGAGTGCAGCGTGTGATAGGGCTCATGTGGGTTCCTTCAAGGGCATTCAAACAACCGGGCAGAGCCCGTGACGGCCGGAAAAGCGCACCCGACCTGGGGTCGTCGTGGCCAGGGCCTGTGACAAATACATTCTGACGAATACAATTTGCTTCCGCAATGTTTCCGTCAAACCCTTCCTTTCCAGAGTGAGTTGAATGCAGCTTGGTTCCCTTGTCCGACCGACCCGTGGCCATTTCTTTTCCTGGCCCGCGCTGGCGCTGCTGTGCACGGCCGCTGCGGCACAGTCGCCGCCCGACGGTCTGTGGCACGGTGACATCGCCATCGGCGGTTCGTCGGCCTCCGGCAACACCAAGGCCACGGCGCTGAATCTGCGCGTGGAAACGAGCAAGGCCACCGACGCCGACAAGATCAGCCTGTATGCGCTGGCCAACCACGGCACCAGCGAAAGCCAAGGCGTGCGCACACGCTCGGCCGACTTGGCGCGTGTGGCCGGTCGTTATGACCGCAACCTGGACACGCGCTTTTTTGCCTTTGGCGGCGGCGAAGCCGAAACCAACCGGCCGGGCGGCGTGCGTTCACGCCTCAGTGCCAACGTCGGCGCGGGCTGGCACTTGCTTCGCAGCGATGCCCACAACGGCAATGTGTTCACCGGCGTCGGCCATTCGGGCACCCACTTCACCGACGGCAGCCGACGCAGCGGGGCCGAGTGGCTGCTGGGCGAAGAAACCTCACACCAACTGGGCGAATCCAGCACCTTCAAACAACGCCTGGTGCTCTACCCCGGGGCCAAGGAGATCGGCAACCGGGCCACCTTCGAATCCGGGCTGGCCACGGCCATCGTCGGTGGCTGGACTTTCAACGCCGGCCTCGTGCTGCGCTACACCAGCAAAGTGGCGCCCGGCCTGAAAAAGGGTGAACGCCTCTTGACCTTTGGTTTCGGCTACAAATACTGATGAACACGGGCCCGGCCCGGTGCCGGTCCCCCAGACTCCACCTTCAACCCCCAAGGAGCAGACCATGTCCGACCTGACCGCCAACCAAAGAGAAAAGATGATTGCCGACCTGCGCCTGGTCGTCGCGGACGCAGAGGAACTGCTGAAGATGACCGCCGACGAAGTGGGCGAAGCCGCCGTGGGCCTGCGTGAGCGCCTGCAGGACCGCCTGAGCCAGGCCAAGCACCGCCTGCTGACGCTGCAGTCCGCCGTCACCGACAACGCCAAGGCTGCCGGCCGCGCTGCCGACGACTACGTGCACGACCACCCCTGGCAGTCGGTGGCCATCGGTGCCGGCGTCGGTGTGCTCGTCGGATTGCTGCTTGCACGCCGGTGATCCACCTGCACACCTTCACCTGGCACGGCGGGTGCCCATCGCCGTGAGCCGGCCGTGAGCGGGCCCCAAGCGACCACCGGGCTTTTTGCCTCACTGCGGCGCCTGGCCGGCACCACGGCGGGCATCGTGATGGTTCGCCTGCAATTGCTGGGCACCGAGCTCGAGAAGGAAAAGCTGCGTGTCATCAGCGCACTGTGGCTGGCCGGCGCGGCGCTGCTGCTGCTGTGGCTGGCGCTGGTGCTGTTCGTGGGCCTGATCGTCCTGCTGCTGTGGGACGGCTACCGCCTGGCCGCTGTCGGCGGCCTGGCGCTGCTGTTTGCGGGCGCGGGCGGCTGGCTCCTGCACCTGGCGCGGCAAAGGTTGACGCCGCCGGCCGGCGGTGCCTTTGCGCTCAGCCTGGCCGAGCTGCGGCGCGACCGCGACAGCCTGGGCCTGCCCGACGAATGAACCCAAGCCGCGCCGACGCCATCCGGCAGCGGCAGCTGCAGCTGCTGCTGCGCAGCGACCAGTTGCGCCAGCGCCTGGGCGAAGAGGCGCAGGTGCTGCAACAACCGCTGGCCTGGGCCGACCGTGCCCAAACTGCGTGGCATTGGATGCGGGGCCATCCCCAGTGGCCGCTGGCCGGCGCCGTGGCGCTGGTCGTCCTGCGCCCGCGCCGTGCCCTCAGCTGGACCGCGCGGCTGTTCTGGGCCTGGAAGGCGGTGCGCCGCGTGCAAGGTCTGTTGCAGCAGCAAAGCCGGCGCTGAAACGGTTCGCGCCAGGCACACAGCCGGTGCCGAGCCGCCTTCAGCGTGGTGTGTTGTGCTGCAGCGCCGCGCGCAACTCCACCAGCTTGGCTTTCAAGCGCCGCTGGTTGACGGCGCCCACGCGCACCATCAGCTTGTGGCCCGCCGACGCGGCTTCCAACGCCGGGTCGGCAAACTCGTGGCGCACCCAGGGGCGCTGCGAAGGAATCGGGCCGCGCACCTCGGTCAAGCGCACCTCGATGCGTTCGGGTGCGCTGGGTGCTGCCAGCAGGTGGTCGATGAGCTGCATCAGCCGAGTGTGGAAACGCTGCCGCGGATAACCCAGCTCTTCGTGGGCGGACTGCAGCAGGGGCAGCAGGCGCGTGTACAGCGCCGCGGCCGCCTGGCTGTCGACCGCTTCGAGGGCCAGCACAAATGGCACGTAACGCTGGGCGTTGTCGGGAGCGATGAACTGCCGGCCCTCTTGCTGGACCACCTGCAGGCGGCCCGGTGTGGGGTCGACCGGCCACGACAGCGCTGGCGCGTGGGCACGGCCGAGGTTGTCCACGGTGGCCACGAAACGGCGCACAAACCCGTCGGGACGCAGCCATTGCCGGGCCGACTGGACGCCCAGCAGGCGGGTCAAAGCGGGGCCGACGTCGGACTCCACAAGAGCCGGCTGCGGGGAAAGCGGCTCGGGCAAGGCCACTTCAGCTGGCGCCGATGCCGACGTTGCAGCGGCCGGCTCAGCGGACGGCGCGGAAGCTGCGTCTGCAGCCGCCGTGGCCACCTGCGCCGGGCCCGCCGGTGGCCGCGGCCACCCGAACCACAGCCCAGCGGCCAGCACCAGCACCGCCACTGCCGCCACCACGCCCCACTCGACAAGCGCCGGCCGCTTCATGCCGCCTGTCCTTGCTGGCCCGCCAGCGCAGCCTGTGCACCCGCCGGACCCGCCGTAGCCGCCACATGCAAAGTCACCTGCGGGAAGGGGATCTCGATGCCGGCGTGGTCGAAGGCGTTCTTCAGGCGACGCAGGTACTCTCTTCGCACGGTCCACTGCTGCAGCGGGGCGACCTTGAAACGGGCCCGCAGCACGATCGACGAGTCGGCCCAGCGCTCGACCCCGGCCATCTCCAGGTCACCCAGAATGCGCTCGGCATGTGCCGGGTCCTGGCGCAGTTCAGCGGCCACCACTTCCATCAAGGCCATCGCGCGGTCGAGGTCGGTGCCGTAGCCGACACCCACGTCCACCACCGACTGCGCATGGCCCCGTGCCATGTTCACGACCGAGCTGATGGTGCCGTTGGGCACGAAGTGCACGTTGCCGTCGTAGTCGCGCAGTTGCACGTAGCGCAGCGTGACTTCTTCGACCAGGCCGGCGTGTTCGCCGAGCTTGACCACGTCGCCTTGCCGGATCTGGTTTTCCAGCAGCAGAAAGAAGCCGTTGAAGAAGTCCTTCACCAGGCTCTGAGCGCCGAAGCCCACCGCCAGACCGACGACGCCGGCAGCGCCCAGGATGGGTGCCACGCTGACCCCCAGTTCGCTCAGCACCAACATGCCGGCCAGCGCAAAGATGACCACCGCAGCCAGGTAGCGGAAGACACGGCCCAGGGTTTCGGCGCGCTTGACCGCCTCGCGGTCGTCCAGGCGGCTGGCGATGCGGATGCGCAGGCTGCGGATGCCGCGCTGGGCCAGCGCGATCAAGACCCAGGCACCGAACAGGATGCCCATGATGCGCAGTGTCGCCGTGAAGATGAAGCCGATGCCCTGCCACTGCTGTGCAAAGGCACGCATCGATTCTTGCCACTCGCTCATCGCCGCGCCCCCACTGGAGACAGGTCCGTGGGTGCGGAGGCAGACGGAAAACTCAGCGGCTTCATGTTGGAATGTGGCACCTGTTATATATTTGTCCAAAGATATCAGGAATTGCCCCCTCCCATGAAAACTGCTGACGACGCCCCGCCGTCAAGGTGGAAATGACACTGCGGTCGCTGCGGCTTCAGCTGCGCTTCCTGCTGCCGCTGGTGGCCACCCTGGTCGTCGCGTCTTATCTTGCCGTGCCGCTGATGGACCAGGTCACGTTGCGCTGGTTCAGCCGCGACCTCGACAGCCGCGGCGCACTGCTGGCCAATGCCTTGTCGGATTCGGTGGTCGAGGCCCTGGCCACCGAAAGGCCCGAACGCCTGCGAGCCTTGCTGGACCGCACCGCACAAGACGAACGTGTGCTCGCGCTGGCCCTGTGCAGCCCGCAAGGCCAGTTGCTGCTGGCCTCGGACCGCTTCCCCAGCGGCCTGGGCTGCGACAGTTCGCGCCAGCGTGCCGCCGACGGCCAGGCGCGGCTGGCGGTTGCGGGCGGCACCGTGCACGTGGGTGTGCAGGACATCCGTGGCGCAGGCACCGAGTTGCTGGCGCGCCTGGTGCTGTTGCACGACCTGAGCTTCATCGAACGCCGCAGCCAGGACACGCGCAACTACCTCATCGCGCTGATTGCCGCACTCGGCCTCGTGATGGCGCTGATCACGCTGGTGGTGTCGCAGCTCAGCTGGCGCGGCTGGGTCAAGGGAACCCGGGCCTTGATGCGCGGCGAAGGTGTGCTCAGCCCGCTGCTGGCCGCGCAGCCGGAACTGGCGCCTTTTGCCGCCGACCTGCGCGCCCGCCTGCGCGACATGGAAGACGAGTACCGCCGTGCCCAGGGCCCCGATGCGGTGTGGACGGCCGAGCGGCTGCGCACGCTGCTGCGCACCCAGCTCAGCGGCGACCAGGTCATCGTGGTCTCGAACCGAGAACCCTACATCCACGAACGCACGGCCGACGGCATCGTCGTCAAGCGCCCGGCCAGCGGCCTGGTGACGGCCGTCGAGCCCGTGATGCGCGCCTGCTCGGGCACCTGGGTGGCCCACGGCAGCGGCAGCGCCGACCGCGACGTGGTCGACGAACACGACCGTGTCGGCGTGCCACCGGGCCAGGACGAATACCGGCTGCGCCGCATCTGGCTGACCGAAGCAGAAGAACAGGGCTACTACTACGGCTTTGCCAACGAGGGCATGTGGCCGCTGTGCCACGTGGCCCACGTGAGGCCGGTCTTCCGCGAATCGGACTGGGCCGCCTACCGCGCCGTGAACCAGCGTTTTGCCGACGCGGTGGTGGCCGAGGCACGCAGCGAAGACCCGGTGGTGCTGATCCAGGACTACCACTTCGCGCTGCTGCCGGCCATGATCCGCGAGAAGCTGCCGCAGGCCACGATCCTGACCTTCTGGCACATCCCCTGGCCCAATCCCGAGTCGTTTGGCATCTGCCCGTGGCGGCGCGAGATCCTGCAGGGCATGCTGGGCAGCACGATCCTGGGTTTCCACACCCGCTACCACTGCAAGAACTTCATCGAGACGGTCGACCGCTACCTCGAAGCGCGCATCGAACACGAACACTCGACGATCTCGTTCCAGGAAAAGGACACGCTGGTCGAGAGTTACCCGATCTCGATCGAATGGCCCGGCGCCGCCGAGGTGGCCGCGTGGGCGCCGGTGGCCGAATGCCGTGCGCGTGTGATCGAACGCCTGGGTCTGCCTGCCGACGTGTGCCTGGCGGTGGGCGTGGACCGCTTCGACTACACCAAGGGCATCCTGGAACGGCTCAACGCCGTCGAGCGACTGCTGGAGAAGTGGCCTTCGTGGATCGGTCGCTTCGTGTTCGTGCAGGTGGCCGCGCCGACCCGCAGTGCACTCGACGAATACCGCAGTTTTCAGGAACGCATCGACCGCGTCACCGCGCGCATCAACCAGCGTTTCGGGCGCGACGGCTACCAGCCCGTGCACCTGCTGGCCCAGCACCACGAACACGATGCGGTGATGGAGCTCTTCCGCGCTGCCGACATCTGCGTCGTGACCAGCCTGCACGACGGCATGAACCTGGTGTGCAAGGAGTTTGTCGCGGCGCGTGACGACATGCAGGGTGTCCTGATCCTGAGCCGTTTTGCCGGCGCGGCACGAGAGCTGTCCGAGGCCCTGATCGTCAACCCCTACCACGTCGAAGAAACCGCCAATGCGCTGAACCAGGCGGCCACGATGCCCGCCGCCGAACAGCGCGAACGCATGGCCAGTTTGCGCAGCACGGTGCACGAGTTCAACGTCTTTCGCTGGGCCGGCCGCATGTTGTCCGATGCCGGCCGCTGGCGTTTGCGCGAGCGCATCGAAGCGCGAGTGCGCAGCCACCAGCAGACCGGCTGAGCGGTCAGACCGAATGCCACAAGAGGAGCTCTCGCCGATGCAGCATCTGTTTCACCACGACGGCGAACTGGCGCTGGCCGCCGCGCTGCAACTGCGGCCGCTGCTGGCCTTCGACTTCGACGGTACACTCGCGCCCATCGTAGCGCGGCCCGACGACGCCCGCATCTCGCAGGCCGTGGCGGCACGGCTGCGGGCTTTGTCTGCACAGCTGCCCCTGGCCATCGTCACCGGCCGCACGGTGGACGACGTGCGGGGCCGGCTGGGTTTCGAGCCGCAGTTCATCGTGGGCAACCACGGTGCGGAAGACCCGCAGGACCAGGCCGCCGCGGCCAGCCTGGCCCGTGTGCTCGATCCGCTGCGCCAGCGTTTGCAGGCCCGCCAGGAAGCCCTGACCGCCGCCGGCGTGACCGTCGAGGACAAGGGTGCGTCTCTCGCCCTGCACTACCGCCTGGCGCGTGACAGGAACCGGGCCCTGCAACTCATCACCGACACCCTGGCTCCGGCCGACGCGGCATGGCACGTGTTCGGCGGCAAGATGGTCGTCAACGTCAGCCCCGCCGACGCGCCCGACAAGGCCCGAGCCGTGCACAAGCTGGTGGCCCGCTGCGGCGCGGCCTGCGCGGTGTTTGCGGGTGACGACATCAACGACGAGCCGGTCTTCGTGTCGGCACCGCCGCATTGGCTGACCATCCGCATCGGCCGCGGCGAAGGGCATTCGCGTGCCCGCTTCTTCCTGGACAGCCCCAGCGAGATGGCGATGCTGCTGGAGCGCATGCTGGCGCTGCTGTCGCTGAAGGACAAGGCTTGAGCGGCGGCGCGGCGATGGACATGGCCACTCTGGCACCGGCCTCACGGTCAACCGTGGTCAACGACCCGCTCTGGTACAAGGACGCGGTTGTCTACGAATTGCACATCAAGGCCTATGCCGACGGCAATGGCGACGGCATCGGCGACTTCCGTGGCCTGACCTCGCACCTGGACCACGTGCAGTCGCTGGGCGTCAACACGATCTGGCTGCTGCCCTTCTACCCTTCGCCGCTGAAGGACGACGGCTACGACGTGGCCGACTACGAAGACGTGCATCCGTCCTACGGCACGCTGGACGACTTCCGCGCCTTCGTGGCCGAAGCGCACCGCCGCGGCCTGCGTGTCATCACCGAACTGGTGGTCAACCACACGTCCGACCAGCACCCGTGGTTCCAGGCCGCGCGCCGAGCGCCCAAGGGCTCGCCTGAACGCAACTTCTACGTCTGGAGCGACGACCCGCAGCTCTACAGCGGCACACGCATCATCTTCACCGACACCGAGAAGTCCAACTGGACCTGGGACGACGTGGCGGGGCAGTACTTCTGGCACCGCTTCTTCAGCCACCAGCCCGACCTGAACTTCGACAACCCGGCGGTGCTGGAGGCGGTGCTGAAGACGATGGAGTTCTGGCTGGCGATGGGTGTGGACGGCTTCCGCCTGGACGCCATTCCCTACCTGATCGAACGCCACGGCACGAGCAACGAAAACCTGCGTGAGACGCATGACGTGATCAAGGCCATCCGCGCCCGCGTCGAACAGAAGTTCCCGGGCCGGTTGCTGCTGGCCGAGGCCAATATGTGGCCCGAAGACGTGCGCGAGTACTTCGGCGACGGCGACGAGTGCCAGATGGCGTACCACTTCCCGCTGATGCCACGCATGTACATGGCCATCGCGCAGGAAGACCGCCACCCGGTGGTCGAGATCCTGGCGCAAACGCCCGACATCCCGGCCAGCTGCCAGTGGGCCATCTTCCTGCGCAACCACGACGAGCTGACGCTCGAAATGGTGACCAGCAAGGAACGCGACTACATGTACAGCATGTACGCGTCGGACGCCCGCGCGCGCATCAACCTGGGCATCCGCCGCCGCCTGGCGCCGCTGCTCGAAAACGACCTCGACCGCATCAAGCTGATGAACAGCCTGCTGCTGTCGATGCCGGGCACACCGGTGCTGTACTACGGTGACGAGATCGGCATGGGTGACAACATCTTCCTGGGCGACCGTGACGGCGTGCGCACGCCGATGCAGTGGACCAGCGACCGCAACGGCGGCTTCAGCCGCGCCGACCCGCAGCGGCTGTACCTGCCGCCGATCCAGGACCCGGTGTACGGCTTCGAGGCCGTCAACGTCGAAGCGCAGTCTCGCGAACCATCGTCCTTGCTGTCGTGGACACGCCGCCTGCTGGCCGTGCGGGCCAGCAGCCACGCCTTTGGTCGCGGCCGCTTCACGATGCTTCACCCGGGCAATCGCAAGGTGCTGGCCTATGTGCGGGAACACGAAGACGAGGCCATCCTGTGCGTGGCCAACGTCAGCCGCGTGGCGCAGCCGGTGGAACTGGAACTCGCAGCCTGGAAGGGTCGGGTGCCGGTCGAGATGCTGGGCCGCAACAGCTTTCCACCGGTGGGTGACCTGCCCTACCTTCTGACTTTGCCGGGACACGGCTTTTTCTGGTTCCGCCTGTCCACCGACGCCTCACCGCCACGCTGGCACAGCGAACGCCTGCCCGTCGAAGACCTGCCGGTGGTGGTGCTGTTCGACGGCTGGAACAGCTTCTTCAGGCAGCGTGTGGTGCCCTGGCGCATCGGACTGGCCGATAAGACACGGGTGCAGCTCGAACGCGATTTGCTGCCCGCCTTCCTGCAACGTCAGCGCTGGTATGGCGCACTGCACGAAGGGCCGCGCCAGGTGACGCTGGCCGAGAGCGCGGTGTTGCAGGACAAGGGCCAAGAGTGGCTGCTGGCCCTGGCCGACACACAACCTGCCGCGGGCAGCAGCAGCGGCCCGTCTCGGTGTTTCCTGCCGCTGGCCCTGGCCTTCGACGACGACAACGAAGAACGCACCCGTGTGCTGGCCGCCGTGGCCGTCAGCAAGGTGCGCCAGCAGGCCCACATGGGGCTGCTGGCCGACGCCATGGCCGACGAGGCCTTCTGCCGCGCGCTGGTGCAGGCCATCGGCGAACACCGTGTGCTCAAGGGCGAAGCGTGCAGCGTGCACTTCACGCCAGGGCGGCAGCACGCCGAGCTGATGGCCGACTGGCCGCAGGCCTCGTCGCCGCTGCACCGGCTGGCGCTGAGCAGCCACTCCGTCAGCCTGCTTGGCGAGCGCCTGTTCCTGAAGGCCTACCGGCATCTGCAAGCCGGCATCTGCCCCGAGGTCGAGATGGGCCGCCACCTGGGTGACGTGCTGGGCTACGCCAACTGCGTGCCGGTGGCCGGCAGTGTCGAACTGCATGGCGCTGACGGCCGGACCTGGACCTTGGCCCTGCTGCAGGCTCAACTCATCCACCAGGGTGACGCCTGGTCGACCACGGTGGAACAGCTGACTCGCCAGCTGGAAGCGCCGGCCCTGCTGCTGTCCGGCGCCGAAGCCCTGGCTGCACCCGTTGAACGCTTCCAGCACCTGGCCCGTCGGGTGGCCGAGCTGCACCTGGCGCTGTCCCGCAGCACCGGCAACCCGGCCTTCGACCCCGAGACCGTTCGAGCGCCCGATCTGAAGAACTGGACAGACACGGTGCGCGATCTTTTCGACGAAACACTGGCGCAGCTGCCGTCCGCCAGCGAAGCCTGGCCGGTCACCTTGGCCGCCAGCGCCAGGCAGGTGCTGCAGGAACGCAGCCGGCTGGCCGCTCACATCGACGCCGCGGCCCATGCCACACCGGCGGGCCTGAAAACCCGCCTGCATGGCGACCTGCGTCTGCAGCAGGTGCTGGTCTGCCGCGACGACTTTTTCATCGTCGACTTCGAAGGCGAGGCCGGGCTCGACTTCGGCCAGCGCCGGGCCAAACACAGCTGCCTGCGCGACGTGGCGGACCTGCTGCTGTCGCTGGACCAAGCCGCCCGCGAAGCGTTCAAGCTGGCCGCTCCCGCCGCGGGCGACACGGCCCTGCTGGCGCAAGCGGCCCAGCGCTGGCAGCAGCGGGTGCACAAGGCCTTCACCGACACCTATTTCCAGGTGGCCCAGGCAGGCGGCCTGTGGTCGGGTGCATCGGGGCTGGCGTCTGCGCAGCAACTGCTGGGGCTGTTTGAACTGGAGCTGGCGCTGAAGCAGTTGCGGCGCCACAGCGGGCAGCTGCCGGTGAGTGAAGACCTGGCCATGACCTTGGCTCAGATGGCTGCACTGATGGCGCGAGGCTAGGCGGAACACTTCGCGCGCCGCGCGGCGCGCCCGAGAGGACTGGACATGCAAGAGATCGACGTGCTGCTGGAACCGCTGCGCGGCCTGCTGCAGCAGCTGGGCAGCTGGCTGCCGCGCCTGCTTTTGGCCATCGTGCTGCTGCTGGTGGGTTGGTTGCTGGCCAAGGGCTTCAGGTTCAGTGTCGTCAAGGCACTGCGTGCGCTGAATTTCCATGTGCTGAGCGAACGTGCCGGCATCGACGGCTTCCTGCAGCAGGGTGGCAGCAACAAGGACACCGCCGACCTGATCGGCTGGGTGGCCTTTGCAGGCGTCATGCTGGCAGCCCTGATCGTGGCCTTCAACAGCCTGGGCCTGACCCAGGTCACCGAACTGCTGGGCCGTGTGCTGCTGTTCGTGCCGCGGCTGCTGGTGGCCATGCTGGTGCTGGTGTTCGGCAGCTACTTCGCGCGTTTTGCCGGCCAGGCGGTGCAGAGCTTCTGCCGCGGCGCCGACATCAGCGATGCGGAGGTGCTGGGCAGCTTCATGCAGTACGGCGTGATGGTGTTTGTCGTGCTGCTGGCGGTGGACCACCTGGACATCGGCGGCGGGCTCATCCAGCAGACCTTCCTGATCCTGCTGGGCGGTGTGGTGGTGGCACTGGCGCTGGCCTTCGGCATCGGCGGGCGCGACCGCGCAGCGGCCCTGATCGAACGCTGGTTCCCACGCAAGGCCGGTCCACCAGACCACCGCGCTTGAAAGCCGCCCAGCACTCCGCAGGCGCGTCAACGTCAAGACTTGGCCCCTGCAGACGGACAAAGAAAAACGGGCTGGACGCCGAAGCATCCAACCCGTTGTTCTAGAACGTCATGTTCTTGGTGCGGCTGGCAGGAATCGAACCCACGACCCCTTGGTTCGTAGCCAAGTACTCTATCCAGCTGAGCTACAGCCGCACGTAGCCTGCCAGTTTAGCACGAGCTTTGGCGCTGGGGCCAAGCCCGGCATGGCCGGGCACAGGCGGCCGCTCAGTCGATGGCCGCTGCCGCCCGTTCGCAGGCGGCAGCGCGGGTTTCGTCGGACTCCTGGCGCGCCACCTGTGCCAACTGGCGCCAGGCGGCACGGCGGATGCGGCCAGGCAAGGTGGGTGAGGCGGCGGCTTGCTCCAGCAGCTGGCGCGCCTTGCCCCACAGCTGGCGGTCGGCAAAACACATGCCGACGGCCGCGACCACCGCGCTCTCGTGACCAAAGGCCTGGGCGGCACTTTCCAGCCGCGGCAACCAGTCGCTGCCGATGCCTTCGCGGGCGTCCACCAGGGCCAGCGCCACGGCCTCGCGGTCTTCGCGCGGCAACTCGGCCAGGCGGTCCCAGAAGGGGCGCAGCCACTGGCGGGCGTCTTCAGCCGCGCCCAGGGCCACTGCACGCATCGCGGCACGACAGGCCACCTGGGTGTCGCGGCGGTCGGCCGCGTCGAACTGGCCCCACAAGCGGCGCAGCTGCTGCATGTCGTGGGCGGTTTCCAGGGTTTCGCTGGCCAGTGAACGCAAGAGGCTCTGCGCGACGATGGGCGAAAAGGCCTGGTGGTTGGACAACAAGCGGGCCGTGTGCAGCGACTCCATCGGCTGGCGTGCCAGACGTGTGGCCAGCAGGCGCAGGCGCAGCGCCTGCGTGCGGCGGGCAGCGCCGGGTGGCAAGGCGTCCAGTATCTCCAGTGCACGCGCGGCATCGCGGTCGTCCAGCGCCCATTCGGCGGCCAGCAGGCGTACACCGTCGTCGGTGGCACCGAACGCCGATCTCACGCTCTTCACCGGCTTCATGGCACCGCTCAGGCTGGCGTCTCGGCCCGCGCGGTCCTGCAGCTTGTGCAGGCTGCCGGCGGCCAGCAGTTGCGCCAGCACGCGGAACTGGTGGTCACCCGCCAGTTCACCGGCCTGGGGCTGCAGTTCCAGCGCGCGCTGGGCGGCCTTGCGGGCACGGCCATAACGTGCGCCGAAGTACTCGGCCAAGGCCTCGCGCAGCGCAGCCTCGGCCGCGCGTTCGCGGCGCAGGGCGCGCCACTGGCCGGCCCGCTGGGGCAGGCTGACCAGCGCGTTCAGCGCCTGCACCGACAGCATCAACACCGCGCAGGCGCCCAGGATCAGGATCACGAAGAGGTTCAGCGACAGGTCGGTGCGCCAGCCGCGCCAGTACAGGCTGACCAGGCCGTCGTTGCTGCCCAGCGTGGTGGCGGCCACCACGGCCACCACGAACAGCAGCACGAGCCAGATGACACCACGCATCGTCAGTCGCCCTGCCGCCGCCGCCGCGCTTTTCAGCGCCCCGCCGACGCGGTGGCAATGGCCGCCAGCGTGGCGTCCGGGCGTGGCACCGTCACCAGGCGTGCCTGCGTGGTGACCTGCTTGACCAGGTCCGCAGCCACCGTGACCTTGCGTGTGCTGCGGTCGAAGTAACGGTCGAGTGCGGACTGCGCGTCGCGCAGGTCGGACTGCGCGGTGTCGAACTGGCGTGACAGCAGCGCCAGGCGTGCATTCAGCAAGCGCAGTTTGAGGTTTTCGCGCAGGAAAAACGCCTGCTCGGGTGCCACCAGCATGGCCTCGGGCTGGTCGATGCGCGTCACCCGCACGAGGCCCTTCACTTCGTCCCACAGGTAGGCGCCGAAGATGCCCCAGCGCTGGCCGAACTGGGTGGCCCAGGTGCTGGCCGCCGACGAGGCCGACTCGCTGGCGGCAGACGCCGCCGAAGCAGCCGCCACAGCTTGTGCCGGCCGCGCGGGCCGTGCCGAGACCCGCCGCTCGGCCGTCGACAGCAGGGGCAGGTCATCGACCTGGCGGATGACTTCGTCCAGGCGGATGGTGAGCAGGTTGATGTCGGTCACGCCGGCCGAACGGGTGCGCTCGAGGTCCTGCGCCACGGCGCGCCGCACACGCTCGAGCCGCGGCTGGTTGATGCGCACCAGCCGCTCGTCGGCTTGCTTCAGCGTCAACACCAGCGGGTCGGCGCTGCCGGTGATGGCCGACTGCTGCATGGCCACGCGGATGGCGGCGTCCAGGTCGGCCAGCACGTTTTCGTCGCGTGAACGGGCCAGGGCCTGGATCAGCTCTTCGATCTGCGTGCGCTGCATCGAGGTCTCGGCGACACGAGCTTCCAGCAGCGCCAGCTTGGCCGCGGTTTCGCGTGCCGTCAGCTCGGCCTGGCGGGCCAGCGTGCGCGCTTCGGTGGCCTGGCTGCCACTGTCCTGCTGGCGCCGCACGAGTTCGGTTTCGAGGCTCTTCACGCGCTGCTGCGCGCTCCAGGCCAGCACCGCCGCGGCCGTGGCCAAGGCGGCCAGCACGGCGGCGCCGACGGCGATCCAGCGGCCCGGCAAGCCGGGCGTGGGCGCAAGCGCAACCAGGGGCACCGCAGGCGTCGCGGGCGCGGCCCCGGCGGGTGTCGATTCGGCGCTGACAGGAGTGTCGTTCACAGGGGGGCCGATTGTAGGTGCGGCCACCCTTTGCCCTCTTGCAGACCTCGCACCAGCCGTGCGACGGCCAACGGGTCTGGCGCCACCAGCCCCACCCAGCCAAAACCGGCCGCGCGGGCGGCCTGTGCGATGCGCGGATGCGAAGCCAGCGCGCCTGCGGCGGACCAGTCGGCCTGCGGCGCCAGCCCGCGCAGGTGACCCACGGCTTCGCTGCTGCTGAACAGCCACAGGTGCTGCGCTGGCGCGGCCTGGGCGGCATTCAGCAGGTTCTGGCCCGCAGCGTCCGGCGTCGGCGGCCGGCGCCGGTAGGCGGCCACGAAGCTCACCTGCGCACCGTGCCGGCGCAGGGTGTCGGCCAGCCAGTCGCGACCATCTTCACCACGCACCACCAGCACCTGACGGCCAGCCCAGGGCCAGGACGACAGGCGGGTCCACAGCGCTTCGGTGTCGAACTGCGGCGCGTCAGCGGGTGGGGCTTCGATCAGCGCCACACCTGCAGCCTGCAAGGCCGCCGTGGTGCCGGGGCCGGTGGACCCGGCCGGCAGCGCGGCCGGCCAGTGGGCATCGGGCGGGCGGCTCGCAAAAAAATGCTCCACCGCATTGGCGCTGACGAACATCACCAGCGACAGGCCTTGCATTTGGCGCCAGGCCCGCTGCAGTGGCGCAGGGTCGTCGGCGGGCACGATGTCGATCAGCGGCAGCGCCTGTGCATCCAGGCCCTGGGCCTGCAGGTCACGGACCCAGCCCTGGGCCTGTGCCCAAGGCCGCGTGACGATCAGGCGCATGGCGCCGGCATGGCTCAGGCCACCGGCAGATAAGCGCCGGCACCCGCGGCCTGCAGCTGCGCGACGGCCTGCGCACCCAAGGCACGGGCACCCGCCTCGTCGGTGACGGCCGCGCTGACCTGCACCTTCAGCAGCGGCCGGGTCGGCTGCGCCGCATCACCCAGTGCAGCGTCCAGCCGCAACTGGCTGCCGTGCCAGACCGCATGGGCCGCCAGCGGCATGCTGCAACTGCCGCCCAGCCCACGCGACACCGCGCGTTCGGCGTGTGCCGACAGGTAGGTGGGCTGGTGGATGGTCTGCGCCAGCAGCCCGATGAGCGCGGTGTTGTCTTCGCGCACCTCGATGCCCAGCGCGCCCTGGCCGGCGGCGGGAATCATCTGCGCCGGATCGAAGCGCGAGCGGATGCGCGACTCCAGCCCCAGGCGCATCAGGCCGGCAGCGGCCAGCACGATGGCGTCGAAACCACCTTCGTCCAGCTTGCGCAGGCGCGTGTCCAGATTGCCCCGCAGCGGTTCGATCTGCAGGTCGGGTCGGACGGCCAGCAGTTGCACCACGCGGCGCAGGCTGCTGGTGCCCACCACGGCGCCCTGTGGCAGGTCGGACAGCTGGGCATAACGGTTCGAGACAAAGGCATCACGCGGGTCTTCGCGTTCCCACACCGCGGCCAGCACAAAGCCCGGCGGCAGGTCCATCGGCACGTCTTTCAACGAATGCACGGCCAGGTGCGCAGCGCCGGTTTCCAGCGCGGTTTCCAGTTCCTTGACGAAGAGGCCCTTGCCGCCCACCTTGGACAAGGCGCGGTCCAGGATCTGGTCGCCCTTGGTCGTCATGCCCAGCAGTTGCACCGGCAGGCCGAAGCGCCCCTGCAGCACGTCGCGCACGTGTTCGGCCTGCCACAGGGCAAGGCGGCTTTCGCGGGTGGCAATGACGGTGGGCTGGGTGCTTGGCTGGGTCATGGGCTGAGTCATGCGCCGATCATAGCCAGCCCCCAGGCGCCGCCGGCTCGGTGACAACACCGCTTCCGGCCTTGAGCGGGCCCGGGGCTTGCAGGCAGAATTGGTAACTCGGTTACATCGCCTGGAGAGCCCGATGGCACGCACCGCTTCGAAGACCCCGACGCCGACCTCACGCACCAAAACGAGCCGCAGCGCGGCCCAAAACGATGCGGCGGCAAAGAACAAGCCGCTGGTCGAAGATATCCGGTTACTCGGTCGCATCCTGGGCGACGTGATCCGCGAACAGGAAGGATCGGCCGCCTTCGAGCTCATCGAACGGGTGCGCCAGCTGTCCGTGGCCTACCGCCTGAAAGCCGACGCCAGTGCCGGGCGTGTGCTGGACCGGCTGTTGAAGAACCTGTCGGCCGAACAGACAGTGACGGTGATCCGCGCCTTCAGCTACTTCAGCCACCTGGCCAACATCGCCGAAGACCGCCACCATGTGCGCCGCCGCGCGGTGCACGAAAAGGCCGGCGACCTGCAGGAAGGTTCGCTGGCGATGACCTTCGAACGCCTGCACCGCGCCGACCACCGCGCCGCCGACATCGCCCACACACTGCAGCACGCCTACATCAGCCCGGTGCTCACGGCCCACCCCACCGAGGTGCAGCGCAAGAGCATCCTGGACGCCGAACGCGCGGTGGCCGAACTGCTGGGTGAACGAGACGACCTGCCTGGCACCGACCGCCTGACCGACAACGAAGCGCTGATGCGTGCGCGTGTGACTCAGCTGTGGCAGACCCGCATGCTGCGCACCAGCAAGCTGACCGTGGCCGACGAGGTGGAAAACGCGCTCAGCTACTACCCCACCACCTTCCTGCGCGAGATTCCGCGCCTGTATCGCGAAATCGAACGTGCGCTGCCCGGCCACCCGGTGGCCAGCTTTCTGCGCATGGGGCACTGGATCGGTGGCGACCGCGACGGCAACCCCAACGTCACCGCAGCAACGCTGAAACACGCACTCTCGCGCCAGGCCGAGGTCGTGCTGCGCCACTACCTGACCGAAGTGCATTTGCTGGGGGCCGAGTTGTCGATCAGCGGCACGCTGGCGCCGGTGTCCACCGACATGCTGGCGCTGGCCGCAAGTTCACCCGACACCAACGAACACCGCAAGGACGAACCCTACCGCCGTGCACTGATCGGCGTGTACTCGCGCCTGGCCGCCACGCTGCACCAACTGACCGGCACCGACGCATTGCGCCATGCAGTGGCGCCGCAAAACGCCTACACCACGCCCGAGGAACTGCTGCAGGACCTGCAGGTCATCGAACGTTCGCTGGGCACCCACCATGCCCAGGCCCTGGTGGGCCCGCGTCTGGCGCCACTCAAGCGTGCCGTGCAGGTCTTCGGTTTCCACCTGGCCACGCTGGACCTGCGCCAGAGCTCCGACAAACACGAAGCCGTGGTCGCCGACCTGCTGCGTGTGGCGCGTGTGCAGCCCGACTACAGCGCGCTGGGCGAAGAAGCCCGCCGCCAATGCCTGCTGACGCTGCTGAACGATGCCCGGCCGCTGCGTGTGCACGGCGCAAGTTATGCGGCGCTGACGCTGGACGAACTGGCCATCTTCGAAACCGCCAAGCTGGCGCTGGCCAGCCATGGTGCAGGCGCCATCCGCCACTGCATCATCAGCCATACCGAAGAAGTGAGTGACCTGCTGGAGGTGCTGCTGCTGCAGAAGGAAGTCGGGCTGCTGACAGGCACCCTGGACACCGCCGCGCGGGCGGCCCTGATTACCGTGCCCTTGTTCGAGACCATCGGCGACCTGCGGCGCAGCGAACCCATCATGCGCGAGTTCTACGCGCTGCCCGGCATCCTGCCGCTGGTGATGGCCAGCGGTGCCGAGCAAGAGGTGATGCTGGGTTACAGCGACAGCAACAAGGACGGTGGCACCTTCACCAGCAACTGGGAGCTCTACCGCGCCGAGATCGCGCTGGCCGCGCTGTTTGCCGAGATCGGCAAAAGCCAGCTGGGCCACGCCGTGACGCTGCGCCTGTTCCATGGCCGCGGCGGCACCGTGGGTCGCGGCGGCGGCCCCAGCTACCAGGCCATCCTGGCGCAACCACCCGGCACGGTGAACGGCCAGATCCGCCTGACCGAACAAGGCGAGGTCATCGCCAGCAAGTACGCCAACCCCGAGATCGGCCGGCGCAACCTGGAAACGCTGGTCGCGGCCACGCTGGAAGCGACGATGCTGCACCCGACCAAGAGCGCGCCCAAGGCCTTCCTGGAAGCGGCCGCAGACATCAGCGAAGCCAGTTTCAAGGCCTACCGCAAGCTGGTCTACGAAACCCCCGGCTTCACCGACTACTTCTTTGCCGCCACACCGATCCGCGAGATCGCCGAACTCAACATCGGCAGCCGCCCGGCCAGCCGCAAGGCCACGCGGGCCATCGAAGACCTGCGCGCCATTCCCTGGTCCTTCAGCTGGGGGCAATGTCGCATGGCGCTGCCGGGCTGGTGCGGGTTCGGCACCGCCATCGAGAACTTCCTGGCCGGGCCCGATCGCGCACAGCGCGTGGAACTGCTGCAGCGCATGCACAAGCAGTGGCCCTTCTTCCGCACGCTGCTGTCCAACCTGGACATGGTGCTGGCCAAGAGCGACCTGCGCATCGCCTCGCGTTACGTGGAACTGGTGGAAGACAAGGCGGTGGCCAAGCGCATCTTCGGCTTGCTGCGCGCCGAATGGCAAGCGGCCAATGAGGCGCTGAACCTGATCACCGGCGACAGCGAGCGCCTGCAGTCCAACACCGCGCTGGCCCGCAGCATCGCGCACCGCTTCCCTTACCTGGACCCGCTGAACCACCTGCAGGTGGAACTGCTGCGCCGCTACCGCAACCGGGCGGCCGCCGAGTCGGGCGCCGACAAGGTGGAAAGGCTGCAGCGTGGCATCCATCTGTCGATCAACGGCATCGCGGCGGGGCTGCGCAACACCGGCTGAAGCCGCGCTGGCGGCAGGGACTCATCCAGTTGGCGGGCGCCTGCGTAGCGCTCGCTACGGGCCGCACATGCGAGGGGCAGGTGCGGCCCGCCAACCCCACAGGAGTGAGTTCATGACACCTTCCCATTCGCCGCGCGCGCCCGGCCTGCGCCGTGCCGCCCTTGCCACGCTGCTGATGTCGGCCATGACCGCGCAGGCCGTGACGCTGGTCGGCCTGACCAGCAGCAACGAGATCGCCCGGCTTGACACCGCCGACATCGGCGCCGCCACCCGCACTGCCATCACCGGCCTGGATTCGGGCGACCGTTTTGTGGGCATCGACCTGCGCCCCAGCAACAACCTCATCTACGGCATCACGCTGAGCAACCGCCTGTACACGGTGGACGAATTCAGCGGCGCCGCCACCTTCGTGGCTGCACTGTCGATGCCGGTGGTCGACGGCGCGCTGGGCTACGGCATCGACTTCAACCCGGTGGCCGACTACGCGGGTGCGGCTTCGCTGCGCTTCGTCAGTTCGGCCGGCGCCAACCTGGCGATCAACGCCAGCACCGGTACGGTGGGCAACAGCGCCGGCACCCTCGCCGCGGGCTACACGGCGGTGGCCTACACCAACTCCAACCCGCTCAGCGCAGCGCCCGCGAGCACGGCGCTGTACTACATCGACAGCAACAGCGACACACTGGCGATGGCGCCCGGCGCTTTCAACACCCCCACGATCACGACCGTCGGCGCGCTGGGCATCGACGTGCTGCGGGCCAACGGCTTCGAGGTGCTGGGCAACGGCATGGGCTTTGCGGCGCTGAATGTCGACGCGGGCACCTCGCTGACCACCGGCATCTACGGCATCGACCTGGCCACCGGCGCGGCCAACCCGCTGGGGGTGTTCAACGGCACGCTGTCGGGCCTGACGGTGTCGGCGGTTCCCGAGCCGGGCACCTGGGCGCTGATGCTGGCTGGCCTGGCCGCTGTTGGCGGCCTGGCCAAGCGCAGGCGCGCCTGAAGCCACCCAAAAGAGCCGCTCAGACCGGCGGTTGATGCGGCAAGGCGGCATTCATTACCGCCTTGACCTCGGCCAGTTGCCGGCGCGACACCGGCAGCCATTCGTCCAGCGGCATCACGTGAACGGCCCAGCCGTCGCTGTCGCTGCCTTCGCTGGGCGCGCCGCCGGTGCCACCGCTGCGCAGCTCGAGCGCCTGGATGTTGGCCACCGCGACCAGCGTGCTGCGGTGGATGCGCACGAAGCCTGGGCCCAGCCGCCGTTCCAGGTCGGCCAGCGGGTCGTCCAGCACCAGCGAGCGGGTGGCGGTGCGCAGCGTGACGTACTTCTGCTCGGCCTTCAGCACCAGCACCTCACGCACCGGCAGGCGCAGCACACGGCCGCGGTCGCTGACCACGAGCACCGGGTCGACCAGGGCTGCGGGCGCGGCACCGGCCGTGCCTTGCGCCGCCTGCAGCAGCGCCACACGCTGCTGGGCCCTTTGCAGCGCGGCCAGCAGGCGGTCGCGGCGCACGGGCTTGGTCAGGTAATCCAGCGCTTCCAGCTCGAAGGCCCGCAGCGCGTGTTCGGCATGCGCGGTGACGAACACCACGGCCGGGGGTTGCGGCAAGGCCTTCAGCGCCGTCGCCAGCTTCAGTCCGCCTTGCGGGCCGCGGCCCGGCAGGCCGATGTCCAGCAGCACCAGGTCGGCGGCCTGGTCGCGCAGCGCCAGCAGGGCTTCGTCGGCATCGGCGGCTTCGGCGGTGACCTCGGGCAGCGCGGCACCACCGCGGGCCAGCTCGGGGCCCAGGTCCTCGATCAGGCTGCGCAGGCGCAGGCGCGCCAGCGATTCGTCGTCCACGATCAGCACACGCAGCTTCATCGGCGCTTCTTCAAGGGGCAGGCAAGACGATGCGGGCGTGGAAACAGGCGCCTGGCATGCCACCGGGCAACACATCGTCACGCCACACATCACATTGCGCAGCCACGTCGTGCAGCAGGCGCAGGCGCTCGCGCACGTTGTGCAGCGCCATGCCGTGACCCTGCGCCGCCAGGCCGGGGGCGCCGGCGTCTTCGTCGTCGGCCAAGGTGTTGCTCACCGTGACCACCACCTGCCCACGCTGCTGTTGCGTCTGCACCCAGACCCATCCACCGGCCCTGGCCGGCTCGATGCCGTGGCGCACGGCGTTTTCCACCAGCGGCTGCAGCACCAGCGGCGGCAGGCGCGCCTGGCCGGTGTGCGGGTCGACGTCCCATTGCACCGTCAGCCGCTGGCCGAAGCGCACCTGCTCGATGGCGAGATAACGACGTGCCAGGTCGATCTCGTCGTCCAGCGTCACCGACGTGCCCACTTCGGCCAGCGCCACGCGGAACAGCTGCGACAGGTCTTCCAGCACACTCTCGGCCCGCGCCGGGTCCACGCGTACCAGCGCCAGCGCGGTGTTCAAGGCGTTGAACAGAAAGTGCGGGCGGATGCGCGATTGCAGTTCGGCCAGGCGCGCGCTGGCATTGGCCGGGTGCCAGATGCGCGCCCGCAAGTCCAACCAGGCCCACAACACGGCGGCGATGGCCAGGCCGCCCAGCAGCACGGCAGCCAGCTGCAGCCCGCCCCCCTGCACCAGGCCGGCCCAGGCCAGCGGCGCCCAGGCCCCGGCTGCGGTCGCCGCGCCCAGCAACAACACCAGCGCAGCGCGGCCGGCCGCCGGCAAACGCCGCAACGGCCGGCGCATGGCGCACAGCAGCACCAGCCACAGCCCCGTGGCCGCGACACCGCCAAAAGCCAGCGCGGCCTGCCGTTCCAACCACTGCAGCGTGTCCTGCGCATGCACCAACGCCACCAACGCCAGCACCACCTGCACCAGCAGCACCGCACGCAGCGCCAGCGCGGGGTGGCAGACGTCGAAGGCGGCGGCACCCAGCTCGTCGATGCGCGCGCGTTCTTCGGCCAGCGGGTCGAAGCGTGTGGGCACGAAGCTGGAACTGGCGCCGCCAGCGCGGGTGCTCTCGGGCCACAGACTGGCCGGCCGGGTGGGCACCGCCGACAGGTCAATGCCCAGCGGGCTGCTGTCCTTGCTGCGGGGGTCGGCGGGGCCGGGGGCTGTCATGTCGGGCCGGATAATACGAAGTTCATCCGCAGCGGCCCCTGGGCCCGAACCACCGCATGTCGCACGATCCCGTGGCCAACGATCCCCTGGCCAACAAAAAACAAGCCTGGTCCGCGCTGTTCAGCGAACCGATGAGCGAACTCGTCAAGCGCTACACCGCTAGCGTCGGTTTCGACCAGCGCCTGTGGCGCGCCGACATCGACGGCAGCCTGGCCCACGCGGCCATGCTGCAGGCGCAGGGCATCATCGGCGCCGACGACCTGGCGGCCATCCAGCGTGGCATGGCGCAGATCGTGGCCGACATCGAAGCCGGCCGCTTCGAATGGAAGCTGGAACTCGAGGACGTGCACCTCAACATCGAGGCCCGCCTGACCACGCTGGTTGGCGACGCCGGCAAGCGCCTGCACACCGGCCGCAGCCGCAACGACCAGGTGGCCACCGACGTGCGCCTGTGGCTGCGCGGCGAGATCGACAAGATCGCGCTGCTGCTGACCGACATGCAGCGCGCGCTGGTGGACCTGGCGGCCCAGCACACCGACACCGTGATGCCCGGCTACACGCACATGCAGGTGGCCCAGCCGGTGAGCTTTGCCCACCATCTGCTGGCCTACGTGGAGATGTTCTCGCGCGACGCCGAACGTCTGCAGGACGTGCGCAAACGCACCAACCGGCTGCCGCTGGGTGCCGCCGCGCTGGCTGGCACCAGCTACCCGCTGGACCGCGAGGCCGTGGCCCGCGCGCTGGGCTTCGACGGTGTCTGCCAGAACAGCCTGGACGCCGTCAGCGACCGCGACTTCGCGCTCGAGTTCAGCGCCTTTGCCGCCATCAGCATGGTGCACGTGTCGCGCCTGAGTGAGGAGATCGTGCTGTGGATGAGCCAGAACTTCGGCTTCATCGACCTGGCCGACCGCTACTGCACCGGCAGTTCCATCATGCCGCAGAAGCGCAATCCCGACGTGGCCGAACTGGCACGTGGCAAGAGCGGGCGTGTGGTGGGCCACCTGATGGGCCTGATCACGCTGATGAAGGGCCAGCCGCTGACCTACAACAAGGACAACCAGGAAGACAAGGAGCCGCTGTTCGACACCGTCGACACGCTGAGCGACACCTTGCGCATCATGGCCGAGATGGTGGGTGGCATCACGGTCAAGAAAGACGCGATGGAAAACGCTGCACTCAAGGGTTATGCCACCGCCACCGACCTGGCCGACTACCTGGTGAAAAAGGGCCTGCCCTTCCGCGACGCCCACGAAACCGTGGCCCACGCGGTGAAGATCGCCATCGGCCGCGGCGTCGACTTGAGCGAACTGCCGCTGGCCGTGCTGCAGACGCTGAACGCCAGCATCACGGCCGACGTGGCCGAGGTGCTGACGCTGCGCGGATCACTGAATGCGCGCCAGGTGTTGGGCGGTACCGCGCCGGTTCAGGTGCGCGCCCAGATCGAACGCCACCGGCAGCGGCTGGCCGCCTGACCGGCCCAGCCCGGCCATCAGCAAGAGCGCCGCGGCCACCAGCAGCAGGCTGGCGGGCTCGGGCACGTCGGCCACGTCCACGCGGCCCACGAACTCGAACTGGGTCAGCGCCACGCTGCTCGAGATGAACTGCCCGGTGCCATTGAAGGCAGCGCTGCCGCGGGCGTTCAGGAAGTCGCCGGTGCCACCGACGAAAGTGACCAAGCCGCTCAACGTGAAGAGCGATGGGTCCAGGCCGGGCAGCATCTGCACGTCGAAGCTGCCGAAGAGTTCATCACCGTCGGCCATCACGAAGCGGTTGCTGCCGCTGCCTTCGCCGGTGGCCAGGTTCAGCAGGTCGCCGGAGAAGTAGTTCACCGCGCCGAAGGACCCCACGCCCAGCGCGGCGGTCTGCACCCGCACCACGGGGCCGCTGGGTTCGACGACCTCGACGATCTCCGACGTGCCGTCCACCACGGCGCTGAAGGGCACGAACTCGGCTTGGGCTATGTGGCTCAGCATGGCCAGCGCAGTGCAGGCCAGGAATTTCCAGGGATTGATGTGTTTCATGATGGACTCAGGCGGTTTGCAAGGTGGTCGAAGGCAGGTGGCGCATGGCCAAGGCGGTCCAGGCCGCGGCGACCAGGTCGAGCAGGGCGAACAGCAGCACGGCCGCGGGCGCCACAGTGGCCAGCACCAGCATCACCAGCGCCACACCTGCCACCGCACGGCGCCAGATCGAGGCCTTCAGCAAGCTGACGCCGCCTTCACGGGCCGCCATCAGGTCGCTGAAGCCCAGCGCGAGGGCCACGACACCCAGGATGTGGATCCAGACGTCCTGCGGCACGAGCAAGTTCAGCGGGGCCAGCAGCACGGCGGGCGCCAGCACGAGCAGCGTGCCGGTGCCGCACAGGTACAGGCCGAAGGCCTGCAGCGATCGCGAGCCCGGGGTCGGACCGCAAGTGAAAAGGTTCATGGGAGGAACTCCGGTGTTGAGGAGTCCCATTGCAAGCGGCCCCGGCCGGCGGCGCCACGGGACAACTGTCCGACGGCGCCAGGGCCAGCCCGCGCTTCGGACCGGAGACCGGGACACCGGTCCCGCCACCCCCACGACCCAGGGATCAGCTGAAGCCGAGTTCCCGCGCCCGCACCACGGCGTGGCTGCGGCCGTCCACGCCCAGGCGGCCGTACAGCAGCGACAGCGCGTTGCGCACCGTCTTGTCCGCCAGGCCCAGTTCGGCGGCAATCTGCAGGTTGTCGCGCCCGCGTGCCACCAGCGCCAGCAGTTGGCGCTCGCGCGGAGTGAAGGCCTGGCCGGCGCCGGCCTCGGGCGCGGGCCCCACGAAGTCGGCCACTGCCTCGCAGAAACGCTCGAAGGCCGGCTCGCCGGCCATGGGCACATGGTTGCGCGTGCGCAGCGACTCGAAACGCGCGCCCGGGATGGCCGCCGCCAGTTCGCGCCCCCGTTCGACGCTGACCGCGGCGTCACCTTCGGCGTGCAGCACCAGCGTCGGGCAGCGCACCGCGGCCAGTTCGGGCCGGACGTCCAAACTCAGCCGCGACAGGAAAAAAGCCTTGGCCTGGCGGCCGTCGCACGAACGTCGCTGCTGCTCGTTCAGCGCCGCCACCTGCTCGGGGGTGCCGTCGGGCAGCAGGGTGGCGGTGATGAACTGCTGCACCGGCGAATTGCGCACGCCCCAGCCCAGTTCGATCAGCTGCGCCTGCGCCTGCACGTAGGCCAGCTGTTCGGCCGACGGCGTACCGTGCATCAAACCCTGTGCGTACCCGCCCAGCAGCACCAGCGCGCTCACGCGATCGGGGTGGCGCGCGGCGTAGGCGATGGCCGGTGCGGCACCGCCCGAGATGCCCAGCAGCGCGGCGCGCTGCAGGCCGGCCGCGTCCATCACCACGGCCAGTTCTTCGACCGCCGATTCCAGGCTGGACGTGACACCGTCTTTCCCCGACAGGCCACTGCCCCGTTCATCGAAGCGGTAGACCGTGAGTGCACGCCCCAGGCGTTCGAGCCAGGGGCGGAACAGCGCGGATTCGGCGTCGTATTCGACGTGGGTCATCCACAGCCCGGCCCGCAGCAACGGCGGCCCCTGGCCGCTGCGGGCCCAGGCGATGCGGGCGCCTGAAGCGGTGTGGGCAAAACGCAGTTCCTGTCGCAGGCGCCGGTCGGCGGCGGACGTGGTCAAGGGCCGCGCTCACATCGCCGCGCGGGGCGTGCGGCGTTCGTCGGCAAACCAGCCCAGCAGGATGAGGGCCGTGGCACTGCCCACCGGGAACAGCAGCACCGACAAGCTCACCCAGCCGGCCACCGAACGCTGCATGCGCTGCGCCGCCAGACCCAGGAACACCCAGTGCAGCAACATCGCACAGGCCGTCGCCAGGCCCACAGCCGCCGCGCGCAGCGGCAGTTCCACCGTGTGCCTGACCAGCGGTGGCAGGAACATTGCCACCCCGCCCACCGCCACCACCAGGGCCAGCGTCGACGCGGTCAGGGCCCGCTGCTCGGGAGAGTCAGGCCGCACAACGGCTGAGTTCATGGGAAGGCTCCGTGGGCGTGTCATCGTCGCTTGAGGTTACGCAGTGTAGGCAGCGCCGCCAGCCGGTCAAGCCAAGCGCGGTCAGCGAAAGCGGATGCGCGTGGCGTCGACACCGCGCCGGTCGGGCGCCAGCACACCGCGCACCTCGACGCGGCGGCCGACACGCAGATCGCTCTCAACGCCCCCTTCCAGCCGCAGGTCGGGGCGCGCCGTGCCCACGAGCACCCCGCGGACGGCGATGGTGCGCCCCACCACATCGACCGCCGAGATCGCCCCTTCCAGTTCGAAACCCCGATCGCGCACGTCGTCGTCGCTTTCGATCGACACCTGGGCCGCCTGCAGCACGCCGTTGCGCACCGCCCCTTCGACCTCGACCCGCACGCCCAGTGCCAGGCCCGCCGTGCCATCGGGGAAGCTGGCTGCCGTGGCGTCCACCGTGCGGCCATTGACGCTGAAGCTGGTGCTGGACGTGAAGCTGCTGATCAGGCCTTCGACCTTCAGGCCGTCGGCGTCGGCCAGGGGCTGCCAGGCCAGTCCGAATGACCGCACCACCCATCGCGGCGCCGGCAGCAAGTCGAACTCCATGCGCAGCCGCACGAACTGCCCGGCCGCCAGGCCGGCGGGCACGTGGGCGGCCCCTGCGTAGCTGTAGCTGACCCCACCCACCCGCAGCGTGCGGGCCACGGTGTCCACCTGCGACACCTGCCCGCGCAGCCGCAGGCCGAGTGCCAGCGCGGCAGGTTCGAGGCGGGTGGCGCGGTAGCGCTGGCCGGCGGCGTCGAAGTGGGCAAACACCTCGAGCGGCTGGCCGGTGCCCAGGCCGGCCAAGCCGCCCGTCAGCCGCTCGTCGAACACCGTGCTGTCGTCCACCGTCACACGCTGGCCCAGCATGGTGAAGCTGCCGCCGGCCACGTCGACCAGACCCACCAGGCCCGAGAGTTCGCTTTCGAAGCGGATGCGGCTGGCACTGGCCACGGGGCCGCTGCTGCCGCTGGTGATGGCCGAGCCGTTCACTTCGACCGTCATGCCCAGGCGCAGGTCGTCACTCGTGCGCCGCGTGCCTTCGCCGTCTTCGACCGTGGCCGCCGAGTCGTCGAAGCGCACACCACCGACGATGACCGAGCCGAAGCCGGTGATGGGACCGGCCGCGTAACTTTCGCCGCCCGTGCCGCCGGTGCCGACGCCGCCGCCGCAGGACGAAAGCGCCAGGGTCAGTGACAACGCCAGGGCCCAGGCCAGGCGCGGCAAGCGGGTGTTCAGTCGGGCATGCATGTCAGGTCTTTCGCTTGGCCCGCACGGGCGGGACTTTGCGTGGTGGCCCGGCAGGCGCGGTGGTCTCGGCCGGGTTCCCCTCGTGGTAGGTGTACAGGCCCACACGCAGGCGGCCCTGCGGCGGGGGGGTGAGGTTGGCGTCGGCCTCGACCCGCGCTTCCAGCGCCGGCACCAGGGCCTTCAGCAGGGCCTGCCAGTGCTCGTGCACGGCTGGCCGCACGGAGGCGATGGAAGCCGCGCTCAAACCGTCGGCAAACACGGCCTGTTCGAAGTGCAGCCGAGTGCTGCCGGCCAGCACGTTGTCGACCGCGGCGCGCAGGTGGTCACCCACGTTGTCGCCCAGAAAGGCCAGCTGCCGGGCCTGGTCGCCGCTGGCGGTGAAGGTGCGGCTGAGCAGGCTGACGGTGTCCTGCGCTTCGTCCCAGCGGGCCAGGCCCAGGCGCACCAGTTCGTCCAGCAGGCTGCGTGGGTGCACGTCGCGGGTGACGGTCTGCGCCAGGGTCTCGAAGCTGGGCGCATCGCCCAGGCGCGGCAGCACCCGGGCCTGACCTTGCGGGTCGGTGTACGGCGCCACCGTCCGCCAGTGGGCAAACACCTCGCTGGCCATCGAACGGCTCCGTGGCCCGGCCGCGCGCGGCTGCTGCTGCACCAGGCGCGAGACTTCGCGCCGGTTGATGCCCGTGCTGGTGCTGATGCGGCTGACCTTGCGGTGTTCGGGCAGGCCGGGGTGTGCCGCCGAAGCGGCCTGCACGAAGGCCAGGCGCAACATCTCTTCGACCTGCGCGTAAGGCAGGCCCTGCGCCACACCCAGCCTTGCCACCGACGCCATCAGGCTGGCCAGCGCATCCTGCAGCGCCTGCTGTTCGGGGCTGTGTTCGGGTGCGGTGGGGTCGGGGCTGCTCATGGCAAATCGGGCCGACCGCACTGTAGCGGCCGGCCCGTGTGTTCATGACGGTGCGCGAGGGCCGCGGGTCACTTGAACTCGATGCGCCGGGCTTCCAGGCGGGTGCGGTCGGCAGCCAGCACACCCTTGACCTCGACCCGGGCGCCGTTGCTCAGGTTCGTTTCGGCACCGTCGCGGTATTCCACCGTGCCGCCGTACCACACGGTCACGCCACGCAGCGCGAAGGTCTTGTCGGTGGTGTTCAGGTTGCCGACTTCACCGCGCAGTTCCCACTGGCGCGGACCCGGCAAACGGCGTTCTTCGATTTCCACCTTGCTGGCCACGATGACCCCGTTCACCACCACACCTTCCACTTCCACCCGCGCGCCCAGGCGCACGCCGTCGGTGCCGTCGGGGAAGCTGGCGTTGCTGGCATCCACCGCCAGGCCGTTGACCTGGAAGGTGCTGGTGCTGGTGAAGGACGTGACGATGCCTTCGACATGCGAATCGCGGTCGGGCTGCGGCACGCGCAAGCCACCGCGGATGCCGGTGGCTACCCAGGCACCGTTCACTTCGGCGGTCTGCAGGCGAACCCGCACGTACTGGCCGTTCACCAGCCCCGGCGGCACCAGGCCGGCCGGCAGGCCGGTGTAGCTGATGGGCAAGCCGTTGATGGTGAAGGTCTTGGCCGTGCTGTCCAGGTTCGCGATCTGGCCTCGCACCTTGTAGGCGCTGGCACTGTCCTCGGCTTCGATGCGGGTGGCCACGATGCGGCCGTTCGACGGGTCCAGCAGGCCGTGGACCTCGACCACGGCGCCGGGTGTCAGCGCGCCCAGGCCGCCCACCAGCGTTTCGTCGAACAGCGTGCTGCTGGTCACCAGCACGGTCTGGCCCAGCACCTGCACGGTCGATGCCGCCAGGTCCACCGTGCCCACCGGGCCCACCACTTCGCTGGACCAGCGGATGCGCAATGCCAGCGCCGTGGACGCCAGGCGGTCGATGCGCCCGGCATCCACTTCCACCACCATGCCCAGTTTCAGCACGCTGCGCGCCACGGTGTTGCCGTCGTCGTCTTCCACGGTGGCGGCGCTGTCGTCGTACCGCACACCGCCCACGAAGACCGAACCGAAGCCGGTGATCGGGCCTTGGGCGTAGCTGCTGGCCTGCGCGGTGCCGCCGGTGGCGGGCGCGGTGCCGCTGTCACCGCCGCCACCGCAGGCCACCAGCAGGGCGGCCGATGCCAGCGCCAGGCCGGCCGTGAACAGCGTGCGGCGGGATGCCTTCGAAGACGACGAGGGGGAAGAAGACTGGGACATGGTGTGCTCCGGTGGTCGCGTGGGCCAAACCGGCCCTGCGCATGGACGCCACTATAAATGTGCGTTTCGCACATTTATATGTCGAAGTGTTTCCGGCGTGCCAAAAAGTCCACGACCGCTCGGCCATCGGGCCGCGGGTCGGGCGCAACGGCCGGGCGTTACGCTTGCCGTCCCCACCCCCGCCTGACCACATGCCGCCCCGCCGCTGGATCGCCCACCTGGACATGGATGCCTTCTATGCCTCGGTGGAACTGCTGCGCTACCCCGAACTGGCCGGCCAGCCGGTGGTCATCGGCGGCGGGCGGCGCCACCAGCCGGTGCTGCAACCCGACGGCAGCCGCACTTTCTCCACGCTGGCCGGCTACGCCGGCCGCGGTGTCGTCACCACCGCCACCTACGCCGCGCGCGACTTCGGCGTGCACAGCGGCATGGGCCTGATGAAAGCCGCCGCGCTGGCGCCGCAGGCGGTGCTGCTGCCGGTGGACTTCGATCAGTACCGCCACTATTCGCGCCGCTTCAAGGCCGCGGTGGCCGAGGTGGCGCCGGTCATCGAAGACCGCGGCATCGACGAGATCTACATCGACCTGAGCGACGTGCCCGGCGCACAAGACACCATCGGCTTCGACACCACCGGCGGTGTGCGCGCGGTGGCGCAGGAAATCCGCAACACCGTCAGACGCGCCACCGGCCTGAGCTGTTCGGTGGGTGTGACGCCCAACAAGCTGCTGAGCAAGATCGCCAGCGAGCTGGACAAACCCGACGGCCTGACGGTGCTGACGCAGGCCGAGGTGCCCACCCGCATCTGGCCGCTGCCGGTGCGGCGCATCAACGGCATCGGCCCGAAGGCCGGCGCCAAACTGGCCGACATGGGCATCCGCACCATCGCCGACCTGGCGGCCAAGGACCGCGCTTTCCTGACCGAACACTTCGGCCGCAGCTACGGCCGCTGGCTGCACGACGCGGCCCACGGTGTGGACGACCGGCCGCTGGTGACCCACAGCGAACCCGTCAGCATGAGCCGCGAAACCACCTTCGACCGCGACCTGCACGCGGTGCGCGACCGCGCCGAGCTGACGCGCATCTTCACGCAGCTGGCCGAGCAGGTGGCCACCGACCTGCAAAAGAAGGGCTACGCCGGCCGCACCATCGGCATCAAGCTGCGCTTCGACGACTTCAAGACCGTCACGCGCGACCTGACGCTGCCCGAGCCGGTGGTGGACAAGGCCGCCATCCGCCACGCCGCCGGGCAGTGCCTGAAACGGGTGGACCTGGCACGGCGCATCCGGCTGCTGGGTGTGCGGGCTGGCGGCTTGGTGAAGCTGTAGCCCGCATAGACTGGCGCCGAGACGAACCATGAGCCGCGAGTTGCGCTTTCCTTCCATCGACGGCCTGCGCGCTTTCGAGGCCGCGGCGCGCCTGGGCAGCTTCGAGCGCGCAGGCGACGAGCTCGCCGTCACCGCCAGCGCCGTCAGCAAGCGGGTGGCGGCGGTCGAAGACCTGCTGGGCGCACCGCTGTTCGTGCGGGGTGCGCGAACCCTGTCGTTGACCGCCGGCGGTCTGGAGTACCTGCAGCAGGTGAGCCAGGCCCTGGGCCTGCTGGCGGCCATGCCGCAACACCGGCGCGCGCAGCAGCAGCTGCAGAAATTGCGGGTCACCACACCACCCACCTTCGCGCGCCAGATCCTGGTGCCGGGGCTCGAAAGCTTCACCGCTGCCCACCCCGAGATCGAGCTCGAGGTGGTGCTGTCGATTCCCTACCTGGATACCGCCACCGGCGAGTCCGACATCGAAGTGCGCAACGGCCAGGGCCTGCCCGGCCAGGTGCTGCTGAACGACCGTGTGCTGCCGATGGCATCACCCGCGCTGCTGGCGCGCCTGCCGGCGCTGAACACACCGGCCGACCTGGCCCACGCGCCGCTGCTGCGCACACCACTGGAGCCCTGGGCGCCCTGGTTCAAGGCGGCGGGGCTGAACTGGCCCGAACCCTCCACCGGCCCGAAACTGGTGGACCTGGGCCTGACGCTGGAAGCGGCGGTCAGCGGCCAGGGCGTGGCGCTGGGACGGCCCAGCCTGGCCCGCCACTGGCTCGAAAGTGGCGCCTTGCGGCCCCTGTTCGGCATCAGCACCGAGCCGACCAACCCCTACATGCTGATGCCACACGCCGACAGCGGCGCTGCACCGCTGTTTGCCGCCTGGCTGACCGCCACCTGCGCACACATCGAGCAACAGGCACGCGCCCTGGTTTCGCGGGTTTCGCGTCAGGCCTGAAGAACATTCCGGGCAAGCCGGGCCTGGCTGGCTAGCATCGCAGGCCACAGGAGACAAAAACACCATGACCGTGATCACCACCATCGAAGACCTGCGTGTGCTGGCCAAGCAGCGTGTGCCACGCATGTTCTACGACTACGCCGACAGCGGCAGCTGGACCGAAGGCACCTACCGCGCCAACAGCGACGACTTCCAGAAGATCAAGCTGCGCCAGCGTGTGGCCGTGAACATGGAAAACCGCAGCACCGCCACCACGATGGTGGGCCAGGCGGTGAAGATGCCGGTGGCCATCGCGCCGGTGGGCCTGACCGGCATGCAACACGCCGACGGCGAGATCCACGCCGCGCGTGCGGCCGAAAAGTTCGGCATCCCCTTCACGCTGTCGACGATGAGCATCTGCAGCATCGAAGACGTGGCGGAAAACACCACCGCACCCTTCTGGTTCCAGCTCTACATGATGCGCGACCGCGAGGCGATGAAACGCATGATCGAGCGCTGCAAGGCCGCCAAGTGCAGCGCGCTGGTGCTGACGCTGGACCTGCAGGTCATCGGACAGCGCCACAAGGACCTGAAGAACAAGATGCGCGCGTCGGTCATCCCGTCGCTGGGCAACTTGCTGAACATGGCCAGCAAACCGCGCTGGTGCCTGGGCATGGCCGGCACCCGCCGCCACACCTTCCGCAACCTGGTGGGCCACGTCAAGTCGGTCACCGACATGAAGAGCCTGGCCTCGTGGACCAACGAGCAGTTCGACCCCACGCTGAGCTGGGCCGACGTGGCGTGGGTGAAGGAACAGTGGGGCGGCAAGCTGATCCTGAAGGGCATCATGGATGTCGAAGACGCGCAGCTGGCCGTGAAGAGCGGTGCCGACGCCATCGTCGTCAGCAACCACGGCGGCCGCCAGCTGGACGGCGCGCCCAGCAGCATCGAAGCGCTGCCGGCCATCGTGGCCGCGGTGGGCAGCCAGATCGAGGTCTGGATGGACGGCGGCATCCGCAGCGGGCAGGACGTGCTGAAGGCCTGGGCGCTGGGCGCACGCGGCACGATGATCGGCCGCGCCATGGTCTATGGCCTGGGTGCGATGGGCGAAGCCGGTGTCACGAAGGCACTGAAGATCATCCACAAGGAACTGGACGTGACGATGGCCTTCTGCGGCCACACGCAGATCCACACCGTCGACCGCAGCATCCTGCTGCCGGGCACGCTGCCCACGCTGATACCAGCCTGAGGCAGACCCGGCGTTTCAGGCCGTCTGCGTGACCTCCGGTGCCAAGGGCACAGGGCCGCTTGGCGCGGCCTCGCGGCCCGACGGCTTGCTGGCATACATGGCCTTGTCGGCCGCTTCCAACAGTTCCGAAGGGCTGTGCTGGCCACTTGACACCGCCGTGCCGATGGACACGCCCAGCGTGTGGTGCCGCCCCCCCAGGTCCAGCGGTTGCCGCACGGCATCGCGGCACTTCTGCACCAGGGCCGCCACGGCGGCCTGTGTGTCGCCGGCCAAGTCAGGCGCCAGCAGCACAAACTCGTCGCCGCCCAGGCGCGCCACCGTGTCACCCTGGCGCACCGCCACCGCCAGCCGCTGGGCGATGGTTCGCAGCGCAGCGTCGCCTGTTTCGTGGCCGAGTGAGTCGTTCAGGCCCTTGAATCCATCCAGGTCCATGAACAGCAGCGCCAGCGAACTGCCCTGGCGCTGGGCGCGCGACAGTGCCTGCTGCAGGCGGTCGATCAGCAGCTTGCGGTTGGGCAGGCCGGTCAGGTTGTCGTGGTGCGCCAGGCGTTCCAGCTCGGCCTGCTGCTCACCCAGCTTGGCCAGCAGGCGGTTGAAAGAATCGGTCAGGTGGCCCACTTCATCGTCGCGCACCACCGGCAGCGGCGCCAGCGGCACCTCGCCACGGGTCATCCGCTCGGCCAGTGCGGCAGAGCGGAACAGCGGCCTCAGCAGCCAGGCAAAAACAACCGCGATCAGCAGCACCACTGCCGCCACCACCGGAAGGCGCCGCTGCAGGATGAACTTCTGCAAGCGCGTGACGCTGGCAAAGGCCTGCGCCGTGGGCATGCGGGCGACCACGAACCAGCCGCTCAGCGGCACCGATGCGATGGCGGCGATCTCTTCCACGCCCCGGGCGTTGACCGTGGTGCCGCTGCCGCGGTACCCGGCCATGGCGCGGTCGTGCAGCAGGTTGGCGCCGGTGGATGGCGTGGGCTGCATCACCATCTCGGGCCGCGTCGAGGCCACGAAGAGACCCTCGCGCGGTGCCACCAGCAGCAAGCCCGAACTCGGGGCCTTGGCGCGTGCTTCGTCGGTGTCGGCCAGGTCGGCGCCGGGCGCAACACGTTGTTCGATCAGGTGGTCCAGGAATCCCCCGCTGCTGATCGTTTCGACCCCGAGCAGCACACCCAACAGTTCGCCGTCGGCGCTGCGCAGCGGTGCCGCCAATGGCAACAGGGGCTGCGTGCCGCCCAGGCCGCGGCGCGGGCTGCCGACCAGGCCCTGCCGGTCGCCATGCGGACGCTGGGCCAGCTGAGCCACTTCGGCGACAAACGGCTCGGCGGCCAGCGCCGAGCCGCGCGAATCAAGGGCAATCGGCCGACCTGCGGGGTCCAACACCAGCAGCCCCAGGTCAAACAGGGGCTGCAGCTGATGTCGCTGGGTCAGCCAGGCCTGCAAGTCGGCCGGTCGCTGCAGCAGGCCAGGCGACAGGTCTTGCGCAGTGCGCTGCAGCAGATGCAGGCGCAAGGCCAGACCGGCGTTGACGTCGCGTGCCACGTAGTGGGCCAGCGTGGCTTGCTGATCAGCCACCATGGCTGTCAGGTCCTGGCGCAGAAAGCGGGTCAACTGCCAGTAGCTGACCACGGTGCCCAGCACCAGCAAGATCAGGCTCATCAGCACCAATCGGGTCACCAGGCTGCTGCCCAGGCGCTTGAACTTCACGTTCATTCAGGCTCTGCGGTTCACGGAAAAAGCGCTTCAGGTGCCGGGCAGACGCTGCCCGCGCGAAGCTTGCAGCTTAATCCGTCGCGGCGGCTCCAAGACCCTGAAGTGAAGGGCACTGCCGTATCAGTTCGCTGCTCCGGGCGGCAACATGCGCGCCGGCAGGGCAAGCGGGCGGTCGGCTCAGAGTGTGAGAGGCAATCCCGGCCAGCACGGCATGCAGTTCGCGCACATGGGTCTGCTGGCACTGGTATTGGTCGCGCAATGCCGGGTCCACGAAGCGGTCCAGCGAGTCCTGCAGCGTGGCCTGCGCCTGCTTCAGCAGCAAGGCCGCGTCGACGTGGCCGGCGCGGGCCAGCAGGTGATAGACCAGCAGGCGCGTGCGCAGGTTGCCACCCACCGGGTCGTGCGGCGGGCAGTCGCGCAGGCGCTCGAGCACCGGGGCCAGGTCGGCCAGCCATTCAGCGGGCGGCCGTTCGGGGTCGATCAGGCTGCGCAGGTACACAACGCCGGCCAGCGCGTTCAGGCGACCCGGTGCCTGGCCCAGCGCCTCATACCGTCGCTCGGCCGCCTGGAAGTTCGCCAGGGAAGCCTCCAGCCGACCCAGCGCAAGCTCGATGTCGCCCTGCAGTTCGCGCCCCACGGCCTCCAGCAGAAAGGACTGCGCTGCCTGCAGGCCTTCGACACACTGGGCACCGATCTCGCATGCCCGTTCCACCAGCTCGGGCCGATGCTCGCAGTTGCCCAGCCCCCACAGCGCCTGCGACTGATTCAGCTGCGCCACCAGCGTGTGCACGCGGTCGCCCAACAGGGTGCCGGCGGCGATGCCATCTTCGGCCCAGCGCAGCGCCACGGTGTAGTCGGCCATCTGCACATGGATCGCCGCCAGATTGGCCATCAGCACCGGCAACAGGGCCTCGGGTCCGTGCACACGCGCCAGCGCCAGGCTGCCGGCCAGCGCGTCGCGGGCCGACTCCAGGTGGCCCAGCTCGAAATCACACAGACCCAGGTTGCCCTGCAGCCGCAGCTCGAAGCTGGGGGCCCGGCAGCGCCGCGCGATCTGCAGGCCGGCCAGGCCATGTTGCCGGGCAGCGGCCTGGTCACCGCGCAGCCGGGCCATCACCACACGCAGGTTGAAGCCCTCGGCGGCGATCAGGTCCTCGCCGGCCGCCAGGGCGGTTTCAACGGCCGTTTGTGCGCTGCGTTCGGCGTCTTCGTGTTTGCCGGTGCGGAACTGCCAGGTGGCCTGCGTCAGCTGGGCGTGCGCGGCCCAGCGCGGTGGTGCGGCGGGTTGCGCGGCCACGGTCAGCAGCTGCCGGATGGCTTCGCCCTGTGCGCTGCGGTCGGCCATCAGGTCGACGAGCTTGATCACCCGGCACAACAGCCGCACCTGCAGCTCGGTCTGCCCGGGCTGCAGCACCTCCAGCGCCCGCCGTGCCAGGGCCAGCGCATTGATGTTGTCGAAGCGGTCGGCCGCGTGGTCGGCGGCGTCGGCCAGCCACCGGGCGGCCTCTTCCAGCTCACCGGCCTGCAGGAAGTGCTGAGCGGTGGTGGCCAGGTGTTCGCTGGCACGGCCGGCCACGCGGTGCGCCAGCCAGCGTGCCGCAGCCGCGTGGCCCCGGCGGCGCTGCACCTTCAGGACCGTGTCGTAGGCCACCTGCTGCAGCAGGTGGTGCCGGAAGTTCTCTTCGGTGGTGCCTTCGAAGGCACTGCCTTCGCGTGCCTGCACCAGTGCCTTGTCGTGCAGGCCCGGCAACTGCTGTGGTGCCTGATCGTCCAGCGCGGCCAGCGCTTCGTCCCAGAACACGCTGCCCACGATGGCGGCCTGCTGCAGGGCCTGACGTTCGCCTTCGGCCAGGCTGTCCAGGCGCGCCTGCAGCACACCCACCAGCGTGGTGGGCAGTTGCACACGGGCCAGTTGCTGGGCCTGCACCTGCCAGACGCCACCGTCGGTGCCGACAACACCGTCGTCGATCAGCATCTTCAGCAGCTCTTCCATGTAGTAGGGGTTGCCGTCGGCGTGGTGCGTGAGCAGCTGCAGCAGCTCGGCCGGCACCTGCGGCATGCGCTGCAGCAGCGCGGCGGCCAGGGCGGTGATGGCATCACCGCCCAGGCCGTCCAGCAGCAGCCGGCGGTGACCGGCCAGGCCCTCGGCCCAGCCCGGGCGGCGCTCCAGCAGTGTCGGCCGCGCGGTGGCCAGCAGCAAGATGGGCAGCGGGCCGGCCATCCACTGCAGCAGCAGGTCGAGCGACACGTCGTCGGACCAATGCAGGTCTTCGGCCACCAGCAGCAGCGGGCCCCGGTGTTCCGCCGCCAGGGCCTGCAGCCAATGGTCCAGCGCCGCCAGCGCCCGCTTGCGCAGGTCACGCGGGTCGACGTGGGCGATGTGCGGGCTGTCGGAGAAGTCCAGCCCGATCAGCTGGCCGATGGCATGCAGCGGCGCGTCGCCCTGGCCCGCAAAAGCCGGCGCCAGGCCTTCACACAGCCGGCGGCGCGCGGTTTCGGCGCTGTCGCTGTCCACCACCTGCAGGTGCGCGGCCAGCATGTCGCGCAGCAGGCGGTAGGGCTGCATCTGGTGGGCCGGGTGGGCGCGCGCCAGCAGCACCGTCAGCGTGTGGCGTGCGCTGCCCGCCGCGCCGACGGCCACGCGGGCCTGCAGGTGCTGCTGAACTTCCTGCACCAGCCGGCTCTTGCCCAGGCCGGCTTCGCCGATGACGGTGCAGGCGCGTGCCCTGCCTTGCAACTGCACGTCGTCGAAAGCGGCCAGCAGGTCGGCCAGTTCGGCGTCGCGGCCCAGCAGCGGCGTGTGCACGCCGTCCAGGCCGCGGTGGGCCTGCACCGCGCCCGGCACCGCCGCGTCGACAAGGTAGGACAGCAGCGGTTCGTCGCGCCCCTTGACCTGCAGCGCCGGCTGCACCCGGGCCACGAACAGGCCCTGCACATGGCGCCAGGTGTCGTGGCTGATGCGCAGCGCGCCGGGCGGCGCGGCCTGCTCCAGCCGTGCCGCGACGTTGACTGTCATGCCGCGAATCGTGCCTTCGTCGTCGACACCTCCACCCAGCAGCACCCGCCCGGTGTGCACGCCCACCCGCACGTTCAGACCTTCGTGGCCGTGCGCGGCCTGCACCTCGCGGCCGACCTGCGCGCCACGCGCGAGCAGCGCCAGGCCGGCGTGCACGGCACGTGCCGCGTCGTCTTCGTGGGCACCCTCGGCACCGAAGGCGGCCAGCAGGCTGTCGCCGGCAAACTGCAGCACACGTCCGCCATGGGCGGTCACGACGGCGGCAAAGGCTTCCAGCGCGCCGTCCATCACGGCGTGCACTTCTTCAGGGTCCAGGCGCTGCGTGAGCGAAGTCGAGCCCACGATGTCCAGGAACAGCACCGTCACCTGGCGCAGGTGCTGTTGCTGTTGCTGCTGCTGATGCTGCAGCGCCTGGTCTGCGGCCAGCCGCGCCTGCAAAGGCGCCAGCGCGGCGTTGGTGACGGTGTCGCCCAACACGGCGCGCTGGGCTTCGATGGCGGCAATGGCCTGCCTGAGCGCAGCCTGGGCTTCGGTCATCTCGGTGTCAGGCACACCTATCGCACACCCAGCTTGAAGGCGATCATCGCCCGCAGCTTGTTGGGCAGCACCGGCTTGATCAGCAGGTGGTAGTCGTGTGAGACCGCTTCGTCTTCGTGCCCGCCCAGGCTGCTGCCGGTGATGACGATGGCCGGCAGCCGCCGCCCGGGCCAGCGCGCACGCACCAGCCGCAAGGCGTCGATGCCGGTGCGGCCCTGGGGCAGGCGGTAGTCCACCAGCAGCAGGTCGGGCACCTGGTCTGCGGGTTGCAGCAACCACTGTTCCACCGCTTCCACGGTGTCGAAGGACAACACGCTGGCGCCCCAGGCCTTGAGCAGCACCACCAGCCCTTCGCGCACCGCCATCTCGTCTTCGACGACCAGGATCTGCCTACCCTGCAGCGTCAGCCCCAGCGCCGCCTTGCTGGCGCCTCGCTGGCCGGTTTCGGTGGGTCGCGGCGCCTTGCCAACCGGCACCTCCAGGCTGAACACGGTGCCGTGCCCGACGCGAGAACGCACCGAGATCGGCGCCTCCATCAGGGCCGCCAGGCGTTTCACGATGGCCAGCCCCAGGCCCAGGCCCTTGCGGTGATGGGCCTCGAGCGGCCGGTTGCTCTGGGCCTGGAAAAACTCGTCGAAGATGCGTGGCAGGTTGGCTTCGGAAATGCCGATGCCGCTGTCCCAGACCTGCACCAGCAGCTTGCCCTGGCGCGACCGGCAGCTCACCAGCACACCGCCGTCGTCGCTGTAGCGGATGGCGTTGCTGACCAGGTTGCGCAGCACCCGTTCCAGCAGCACCGGGTCGGTGTGCGCCACGTGCTGTTCACCGTGGAAGGACAGCATCAGGCCCTTCTCGAAAGCCGTGGGTTCGAAATGCAGGCGCAGGCGCGCAAACAGGTCGCGCATGCGCACCGGCGCCGGGTTCACGTCGACACCGCCGGTGTCGATGCGCGTGATGTCCAGCAGTTCGCCGAACAGGCCTTCCAGCGCGTCGACACTTTCGTTGATGCTGTTGACGAGCGAGGCCACTTCGGGGTCGCGGCTCTTCTGGCGCAGCGCTTCCGCAAACAGGCCCATCGCGTGCAGCGGCTGGCGAAGGTCGTGGCTGGCGGCGGCAAAAAACTGCGTCTTGGCGCGGTTGGCGGCTTCGGCCGCGCGGCGGGCGTCTTCGGCGGCACGCCGCGCTTCTTCGGTGACGCTCATCTCGACGCGCAACTTGCCGGCCAGTTCGTCGGTGCGGCGCTTCAGGCTGATGGCCTGGCCCAGCGCGCTGCCGTAGGTGCGCGCCATCAGCACGGTCAGGCAGAACAGCAGCGTCAGGATGAAGGCCAGCTGCAAGTGCCAGGGCTGGCTGGTGTCGCTGGCGATGCGCACGATGGTGGGCGTCAGCACCAGGCTGATGAAGGCCAGGAACACGCGGCTCTGCGTGGCCAGCAACTGCACCGAGCCCAGGCAGTAGGAATAGACGATCAGGATCAGGCTCACCGTGTGGTACGGCGTGCCCAGGCCCCAGAACAGCCACACCGCCACGCCCCACAGCGCACCCTGCGCCAGCACCAGGGTCTTCCAGCTGGTGCGCCAGGCACGCAGCAGGTCGCTGTGGGCACCGCGCTGACGCCGAAAGCGAACGTAGTGCGCCAGCCGCAACAGCCACAGCGTCAGGCCCACGCCCAGCCAGGCCAGCACATGTGCCGTGGGCGCCAGCGAGCCGAAGATGCCGACCATCAGCGCCATGCCGATGCCATTGCCGGTCAACGTGGCCGGGGTCTGCACATACAGCGCACGGATGTGGTCGGCATCGCCACGTTCACGTGGCGGCTGGGTCAGCGCGGCGGGCGCCGGCGCTGCGGCTTCAGTTGCACCTGTTGCGGGTGCGGTGTCGGCAGCCACGGGCGCTACCGCGGCGTCGGGGGTCGCCAGGAGAACCCACCCTGCCCTTGCGTCATCTGGCTGACCGCCAGCACGGCCTGCGTGCGTGAACTGACACCCAGCGCACGCAGCACGGCCGCCACGTGGTCCTTCACGGTTTCGACGCTCAGGTTCAGCTGCCGTGCGATCAGCTTGTTGGGCAGGCCCTGCAGCAGCAGGCTCAGCACCTCGGCCTGGCGCGGCGTCAGCCCCACGTCCTGCAGCGAGGGCAGCTTCTGGTGCGGCTCGGGCTTTGCACCGGCGCCGAAAGGCGAGTCGCCGGGCTGTGTGTCACCCGCATGCCGCATGACACCGGGCACGGTGTCGCCGGCACCACCGCCGCGGCCGAACTCCAGCCCCAGCATCGACGGCGGCACGTACATCGAGCCGGTCATCACCATTTCCAGCGCGGCATACAGCTCGCCGTGGCTCGACTTCTTGGGCACGAAGCCCATCGCACCGCTGTCGATGGCGCGGATGACATCGCTGGCCCGGTCGGATGCCGACACCACCACCACCGGCACCGCCGGGTAGGTGCTGCGGAATTCCACCAGCACGTCGAAGCCGTCGGCGTCGCCCAGCGCCAGGTCCAGCAGCACGAGGTCGAAGTTGTCGTCGGCGGCCAGCGTGGCACGTGCGGCGGCGGCGCTGTCGACACCGACCACCGTGGTGTCGTTGCCGATGCTCTGGATCACCGCCTGCAGCGCAGACAGGACCAGCGGGTGATCGTCGACCAGCAGCACCTTCATGTGTCCTCCACGTGTCCTGGGCCGGTTCATTGTGGGCCCGCCCCCGGGCGCGGCCGGTTCCCACTTTTGGGGGTTGCCAGGGGGACGGTATGACGAATCAGGTGTACCGGCGCGACAGGCTTTCGGCCACGCAGGCCGGCTTGGCCGAACCTTCCAGTTCGATGGTGGCTTCCACCGTGAGCTGGGCACCACCGTCCAGCGGCTCGAAAGCCAGCAGCTTGAAGCGCCCGCGCAAGCGGCTGCCCACCGGCACCGGGCTCACGAAACGCACACGGTTCAGGCCGTAGTTGACACCCATGCGCACATCGTCGATGGCAAAGCCGTCGGCAAACAGCATCGGCAGCAGGCTCAGCGTCAGGAAGCCGTGTGCAATAGGGGCGCCGAAGGGGCCGGCCGCCGCCCGCACCGGGTCGACGTGGATCCACTGGTGGTCCCCGGTGGCCTGCGCAAACAGGTCGATGCGGGCCTGGTCGATGAGCACCCAGCCACTGCAGCCGATGTCCTGGCCTGTCAGCGCGGCCAGGTCGGCCAGGTGGGCATACCGGGTGGGAGCTGCACTCATGCCTGGATCCAGTTCTGCAACGCGGCCCACTGTTCCAGGTCGCGTTCGACGCGGCTGGGCGCCACGTCCCACAGCGTCAGGCCGTGCGCCGCCAGCTGCACGTAGTTCTGGGTGTCGCGCAACCAAGCCACCACCGGCACCGGCAAGGTGGCCAGGTAGCTGTGCAGCTGTTCATTGGCGCGGGTGTGTTCACGCACGCGCATGCCCACCAGGCCCAGCTTGACCTCGGCACCGCGGCGGTGGGCGCGCAGCTCCTGCACGAAGTGGTGCGTGGCCTGGATGTCGAACAGGCTGGGCTGCAGCGGTATCAGCAGCCGGTCAGCGATTTTCATCACCGCGTCCAGGCGCTTGCCATGCAGGCCCGCCGGCGTGTCCAGCACGATGTGGCTGGTGCCCTTGGGCGGCCGCACCACGTCGTCGGCCGCCACTTCCCAGCTGCGGATGGCCGGCAGGTGCGGCGGGCGCAGTGCCAGCCACTGGCGGGACGACTGCTGGCGGTCCACGTCGCCCAGCATCACCGCGTGCCCGGCCGCGGCCAGGCAACCGGCGATGTTGGTCGACAAGGTGCTCTTGCCCACACCGCCCTTCGGATTGGCGACCACGATCACTGGCATGGCTGGTGTTCCCCCCGGCGCGCGTGGCGCGTTTGGCTGTGGCGATGGCGTCTGCCTTTGTCGGGTATGGTAGCGGCGCCAACGATCCCGCCCGCAGCGGGCAAACCCAAGCCGCCAGCCCACCGCCGGCCCTTCGTTTCATGGCCGACATCCTGGTCATCGCCGCCCACCCGCAACTGGAACACTCGCGTGCCACCCGCGCGCTGATGGAAGCCGCGGCCCGCCTGGACCCGGCGCGTGTGCACGTGCGCGACCTGTACGCGCTGTACCCCGACTACTTCATCGACGTGGCTGCCGAACAGGCGCTGCTGGACCAGGCCAAGTTGCTGGTGTGGCTGCACCCGGTGCACTGGTACTCGATGCCGCCGCTGCTGAAACTGTGGCTGGACGAGGTGTTTGTCTTTGGCTGGGCCTACGGCCCGGGTGGCCAGGCGTTGCACGGCAAGGACCTGTGGCTGGCCACCAGCACCGGCGGCCCCGAAACCAGCTACCGGCCTGATGGCTACAACCGCTTCTTCTTCGACGCGTTCATGCACCCCTGCGAACAGACCGCCGCGCTGTGTGGCATGCGCTGGCTGCCGCCGCTGGTGCTGCACGGTGCGCACCGGGCCGACAACACGCTGATCGAAGGTCAGGCGCAGCTGTTTTCGCAGCGGCTGCAGACCTGGCCGCACTGGCCCGAGATCGACACCCTGGAGCCCACCGCCCCCTGCGACGTGCCCGCCGACGCGCGCCCGGCCGGGCCCACGGCCTGAACGACGCATGGACGGCGCCCCCACCTGGCTGACCAGCAGCCTGATCTACCTGGGCGCTGCCGTGCTGGCGGTGCCCCTGGCGCGGCTGCTGGGCCTGGGCTCGGTGATCGGCTACCTGGCCGCCGGCATTGCCATCGGTCCCTGGGGCCTGGCGCTGGTGACCGACGCACAGGCCATCCTGGGATTCGCCGAATTCGGGGTCGTGCTGATGCTGTTCCTGGTGGGCCTGGAACTCGACCCCAAGCGGCTGTGGGCCCTGCGCGGGCCCATCTTCGGCTGGGGCAGCGTGCAACTGGCCGGCAGCACCGCCGTGCTGGCCGCCGTGGGCCTGGCGGCGGGACTGGACTGGCGGGTGGCGCTGGTGGCGGGCCTGGCGCTGGCGCAGTCGTCCACCGCCATCGCGCTGAGTGTGCTGCCCGAACGCAACCTGATGCCCACCACGGCCGGCCGCAGCGTGGTCAGCGTGTCGCTGTTCCAGGACATCGGCGGCATTGTGATCCTGGCCCTGTTGCCCTTGCTGGCCGTGAGCACGGCGGCCGGCAGCGGCGGCTGGCAACAGGGCGCCAAGGCTGTGGGCATGGTGCTGCTCATCGTGCTGGGCGGCCGGCTGCTGCTGCGCCCTGCACTGCGCTGGATCGCACGCAGCGACAGCCCCGAGATCTTCACCGCCGCCAGCCTGCTGCTGGTGGTGGCCACGGCGGCGCTGATGCAGGCCGTGGGCCTGAGCATGGCGCTGGGTGCCTTCCTGGCCGGTGTGCTGCTGGCCGAGAGTGAATACCGGCGCGCGCTGGAAACCGACATCGGGCCTTTCAAGGGCCTGCTGCTGGGCCTGTTTTTCATTGCCGTGGGCATGAGCATCGACTTCGCGGTGGTCATGCAGGATCCGCTGCTGATGGCCGCCGTGGTGCTGGGCTTCCTGCTGCTGAAGACGCTGCTGCTGCTGGCCATGGTGAAGCTGATGCCGATTCCACGCGCCGAAGCGCCGGTGTTCGTGGTGCTGCTGGCGCAGGGCGGCGAGTTCGGCTTCGTGGTGCTGCAGGCCGCCACCGGCGCCAACGTGATCCCGGACGCACCGGCATCTTTCATCGTCGCGGCCATCGCCATCTCGATGCTGATGACACCGCTGCTGCTGGTGTTGGTGGACCGTTTCGTCGCGCCGCGGCTGGCGCCACGGGGCGGCGTCGAGGGCGTCGACGAAATCCGCGACGAGCAGCAGGCACCGATCCTGATCCTGGGCTTCGGGCGTTACGGCCAGATCGTCGGCCGGCTCATCAATGCCAGCGGCCTGAGCGCCACCGTGCTGGACCACGACGCCGAAGCCGTCGCCAGCCTGCGCCGCTTCGGCTGGCCGGCCTTTTACGGCGACGCGACGCGGCTGGACCTGCTGCGGGTGGCCGGCGCGGCCGACGCGCGGGTCATCGTGCTGGCCATCGACGACGTCGAACAGAGCCTGCAGGCCGCCGACATCGTGCGCGAGCACTTTCCGCAAGCCACGCTGGTGGCCCGCGCACGCAATGCCTCGCACTGGTACGGCCTGCACCAGCGCGGCGTGCAGCACATCGAACGCGAAACGCTGGACGCAGCGCTGATGAGCGGCCGCACCGTGCTGGAACTGATGGGCACCGAACGCCACACCGCCCGCAAGCTGGCCTTGCGCTTTCGCCAGCACAGCATCGAACTGCTGCGCCAGATGGCGCCTCACCAGGGTGACGAGAAGCAGCTCATCTCGGGCATCAAGCAGGGCCGGCGCGAACTGGAAGAAGTGTGGCAGCGCGAACGCGACGAGCGGCGTGCGCAGCGCGCGCAGCGCGGCGACGGGTTCCAGGCCGAACGGCCCGATGCAGCAGCTGGCACAGACGACTGAGCTCTACTTCAGGCCGTCCCAGAGCAGCTTGGCGCCGGCCAGGAACATGCCGGCGTACATCAAGCGGTAGAACCAGGTGCCGTCCACGCGCCGCACCAGCCAGACGCCGGCCCACACACCCAAAGGTGCAATCGGCATCAGCAACAGCGAAGTGGCCAGGTTCCTCGTGTCCAGCAAACCCAGCGCGGCGTAAGGCACCACCTTCACCGCATTGACACCCGCGAAGTACACCGCCAGCGTGGCCGTCAGCGTGCGTGCCGGCAGCTTCAGCGGCAGCAGGTAAGCCATGATGGGCGGGCTGCCGGCGTGGGCCACGAAGCTGGTGAAGCCCGACAGCGTGGCGCTCACCGCTTCCCACCTGCGGGAAGGTGCCGCCGCGCCAGGGCCCGGCCTGAACAGCAGCCGCTGCGCCAGAAAAGCCAGCGTCATCGCACCCAGCCAGCCGGCCACCGCCTTGGGCGACAGCAGGCCGACCAGCAGCGTGCCCAGCACCACACCCAGCACGCCCCACAGCACCAGGCGCTTGACCATCGTGCGGTCGCGGTCGTGCCACATCTGCTGCAGGCCGGTCAGGTCCATCGCCAGCAGCAGCGGCAGCAGGATCGCTGCCGCCTGCGGCGCGGGCAGCGCCAGCGCCATCAAGGGCGTGGCCAGGACACCAAAACCCGCCGCAAAGCCGCTCTTCGCCAGGCCGGTCAGCAGCACCGCCGGAACGGCCACCGCATAGAACAGCGGGTCGGTGATGAAGGGCAGCAAGTCGGGTGCCGTCAGACCAGCTGGCAGGCTTCGTCGAAGCTCAGTCGCGGGCTGCGCGGCAGCACCTTGGCCGGGTCGCCGTGGCCCAGCGTGCAGATGAAGTTGGTCTTGACGGTGGTGCCGGCCCAGAACTCGGCGTCCACCTTGCTGGCGTCGAAACCGCTCATCGGCCCGCAACCCAGGCCCAGCGCACGTGCCGCCATGATCAGGTAGCCACCTTGCAGGCTGGAATTGCGGAAAGCGGTGTTGCGGATCATCTCGTCCTTGCCCACGAACCAGGAACGGGCGTCGGTGTGCGGAAACAGCTGCGGCAGGCGCTCGTAAAACGCCATGTCCATGCCGATGACCACGGTCACCGGCGCTTGCTGCACCTTGGGCTGGTTGCCCGGCGACACGCAGGCCACCAGGCGGGCCTTGGCTTCGGCGCTGCGCACGAAGGCAAAACGTGCCGGGCTGCTGTTGGCGGACGTCGGACCCCACTTCAGCAGCTCGTACAGGGCCTTCAGCTGCTCGTCGGGCACGGGCTGCGGCAGAAAGCCGTTCTGGGTGCGGGCCTGGGTGAAAAGCTGGTCGGTGGTGAGGTTCATGCGGGCTTCAAGGGAACGACGGGCGGCGTGAGGCGACAATTCTGACCATGTTCCAGCCCTCCCAGTCCGACGTGCGCCGTTTCTTCTGCAGCACCTACCTGCGGCAACGCAGCGGCGCGCCGCTCGAACCGATGCAGGCGGTGGCCGCACGCTGGGTCGACGAACACCCCGAGTACCACGCCGAACTGGCCGACGAAGCGGCCGCACTGAAGGCTGTGTATTCGGTGGAAGCGGGTCGCACCAACCCCTTCCTGCACCTGAGCATGCACTTGTCGATTGCCGAGCAGGTGGCCATCGATCAGCCCACCGGCATCCGCCAGGCGGTGGACCTGCTGGCGGCTCGGCGCGGCTCGCTGCACGAGGCGCACCACGAGGTCATGGAATGCCTGGGCGAGATGGTCTGGGCCAGCCAGCGCAGCGGCCTGCCGCCCGACGGGCAGGCCTACCTGGAAGCGGTGCGGCGGCGCGCGACGGCGGACTGAAGGCGCCGGCTGCGCCTCAACGCAGGCTGATCCACGGCACCTCGACCCAGTTGTCGGCCCGGTGCACCACCTGCACGTTGTTGCGCGCGGCCCAGGGCACCACCTGGCGGTGCAGCGGAATGATGTGGGCCTGCGTCTTGTATTCGCGCAGCGCGGCCTTCACCAGTTCTTCGCGCTTCTGCGGGTCGGCTTCCTGTGACTGCGCCACCGCCAGCTTCTCGAAGGCCTCGTTGCGTGCCCGCCCGGCGTTGAAGATGCCCACGCCGTTGTCGGCCGGGTGGCGCAGCACCGGCGTGATCATGGTCTCGGCGTCGGTCACCGCACCGCCCCAGCCCAGCAGGTACAGGCTGGTGTCGAACTTCTCGAGCTTGGGGAAGTACAGCGCACGGGGCATCGCGTTGACCTTGACCTTGACCTTCAGCTGCGCCCACATGCCGGCCAGCGCGATGCAGATTTCCTCGTCGTTGATGTAGCGGTTGTTCGGGCAGTCGATGGCCACCTCGAAACCCTCGGCCCAGCCGGCCTGCGCCATCAGCGCACGCGCCTTGGCCAGGTCGAAGGGCAGCCGGGCTTCAAGCGCCGCGTCGTTGTAGGCGCCTTGCGGGCTGGGCGTCAGGCCGCCAGTGGGCGCGCTCTGGCCGTTCATCAGCTTGTTCTTGATGGTCTCGATGTCGATGGCGTGGTACAGCGCCTGGCGCACCCGCACGTCCTTGAAGGGGTTCTTGTCCTTCACATTGCCGTACAGCAGTTCGTCGCGCTGCTGGTCCATGCCCAGGAAGATGAGCCGATTTTCGGGGCCGTCGATGATCTTCACGCCCGCCGTGTTGCGCAGTCGGGCCACGTCACGCGGCGCGGGGTCGAGCACGAAGTCGATCTCGCCGGTCACCAGCGCCGCCAGGCGGGTGGCGTCGTTGGCAATGGGTGTGTAGACCACCTCCTGCACGTTGCCCGAGTTGGCCTGTTCACCGCGGCCCCACCACGCCGGGTTGCGCGTCAGCGTCGTTCTGATGCCCGGCTGCCGGCTGGCCAGGCGGAAGGGGCCGGTGCCGTTGGCGTTGAAGCCGGCGTAGCTTTCTTCCTTGTTCTTGAAGTCCTGCGGCTTGGCGACGCGGTGTTTTTCGCTCCAGGCCTTGTTCATGATGAACACACTTTCCAGGTGCTGCAGGAACACCGGGTTGACCTTGGCCAGGCGGAACTCGACCGTTTCCTTGTCCACCGCCACCGGTGTGCCGATGGCATTGGCATACACCGCAAAGGTCGACGAGGGCATCTGCGCGCGCTGCACCGAAAACACCACGTCCTCGGCGGTGAGCGGGGCGCCGTCGTGGAAGGTGACACCGGGGCGCAGCTTGAAGCGCCAGACCAGCGGCGCCGTCTGCTGCCAGCTGCTGGCCAGCGCGGGCACGATGGCCAGTTGCCGGTCGCGCTTGACCAGGCGTTCGTAGACCTGGCCGTTGATGTTGTTGGTGAGGCCCTCGTTCTGCGAGTGCGGGTCCATCGTCAGCGGGTCGCCCTGGCTGGCCCAGCGCAGTGTCTGCGAACGAGCGGGCCCGCTGGCCACCACCAGCAGCGTGATCACCGCTGCCACCGCCACCACACCTTGCATCGACATACGCTTCATGACCACTCCCGAACCCCGGATGGGGTCGCAGTGTAGTCAGCCCGGCCTCAGGCTTTCATGCGCCGCAATGCCTCCGGGTCGGCCCACAGCTCGTCCAGGTGCGGAAAACGCTCGCTGCCCCCTTCTTCGCGGCCGGTGATGCGGTCTTGTGTGCCCCGCGACAGGTCCAGCCGCGTGGGTGTGATGTGCAGCTGCGACTTGGTCGAGAAAAACACCATCACCACCGGCGACACCAGGTTGCCGGCGTTCTGCTCGACCACCACCGCCAGCTTGCCCGAGGCCAGCTTCACGAGCGAACCCGTGGGGTAGATGCCCAGGCTCTGCACGAAGGCGGCAAAGAGCGCGGTGTCGAAATGGCCCTTCCACGAAGCCATGCGGGCGATGGACTGCGCCGGGTCCCAGCCCGACTTGTAGGGGCGGTTGGACGTGATGGCGTCGTAGACGTCGCAGATGGCCCCCATGCGGGCCAGCTGGCTGATCTGGTCGCCGGGCAGTTTGTGCGGGTAGCCGGTGCCGTCCATGCGCTCGTGGTGGTGCAGCACCACGTCCAGCGCGGCGGCGCTGGCGGCCTGGCCATCTTTGAGCAGGCCGTAACCTTCTTCGGGGTGGGTGCGGATGACGGCAAACTCGTCGTCGCTCAGGCGCCCGGGTTTGTTCAGCACGTCCACGGGCATCACGGCCTTGCCGATGTCGTGCATCAGGCCGGCCAGTCCGGCCTCGCGGCAGGCGGCTTCGTCCAGGCCGACCTGGCGCGCCAGCGCCACCATCATGGCGCACACGGCCACCGAGTGCATGTAGGTGTAGTCGTCGCGTGTTTTCAGGCGCGCCAGGCTGACCAGGGCACCCGGATTGCGCATCACCGAGCCGGAGATCTCTTCCACCAGCGGCAGGCAGGTGCTGGGGTCGAGCGTGCGGCCCATCCGCGCTTCGTTGAACATGGCCGTCACGGCCTGGCGCCCGCGGTTGCAGATGGCGGCGGCCTGTTTCAGCTCATCGGCGATGGGGCGGTCTGCCCCACGCGCGGGGGGCGTCGGCTGTGCTGGCCCAGCCGACACAGTGGCAGGCAGTGCTGCCGGTGGCGTGGCGCCCGCCACCACCGCCACGTCAACACCCAGGGCGGTGTCGATCCAGCAGGCGTCCAGGCCACAGGCCAGCAGGCGCTTCAGGTCGTCGCTGCTGGTGATGACAAAGCGGGTCTTCCAGAAGGGGTGTTCGATCCACGAACCTTCCAGCTTGTGCAGGTGCATGCCCATGCGCAACTGGGAGACGGCGATCTTCTTGAGCATGTGGCGGCGGGCAGGAGCGCGCCTGGGATAGACGGCATTGCCAGGGTATCGGCTGCCGGCCGTGGCAACTTGAGCCAGCGCCCAAGGGCTACCAGCCGACGCCGAAAGTGGTGCGCAGTTCCTCGATTTGTGCCTCGTCAAGCGGCTGGGGGCGTGGCAGACATCGCAGCCACAGGCGAGCGGTTTCTTCCAGCTCCTCCAGCACCGCACTGGCCTGGCCGGGAGTGTCATGCCAGACGTTCGGACCCAGGCGGTCCAGCATCACGGCCCGGATCGGCGTGCCTCGCGCGTGGAACTGTGCGATGCGCTGCACCACCTGCTCGCCGACACGGGGGTCGCCGGGCCGGTGGTAAGGGATCAGCGGCACATGGCCCACTTTCATCACGAAGTAGGGTGTGATGGGTGGCAGGATGTCGTCGGGGCTCCACACGCCTTGCAGGGTCAGCGCCACCAGGTGGGTGCTGTGGGTGTGGATCACACAGCGGGCCTCGGGCGCCGCGCCGTAGATGTGGCGGTGCAGCGCCAGCGTCTTGCTGGCCGCGTCGCCGGCGGTCTGCTTTCCGTGTGCGTCGAGCCGTGCCAGCCGCGCCGGGTCCAGCCGGCCCAGGCAGGCGTCCGTGGGGGTGATCAGGTAGCCGTCGTCCAGCCGCACACTGATGTTGCCCGCCGTGGCATGCACGTAACCCCGGTCGAAGAGCGAGCGGCCGACGCTGCAGATCTCTTCACGCCATTGCGACTCGGACCGTGTGGCCATGTTCACAGCAGCTGGAAAGCACGCGAGAAGAAGTCCGGCCCACCGAAGTTGCCCGACTTCAGCGCCAGGTGCAGCCCGCCACCCGGCAAGGCCGCGTGACACCAGGGCACACCCGGCTCGATCTGCGGCCCGATGCGCAGTTGCGAGATGCCCAGCGACTGCACACATGCACCCGAGGTTTCACCACCCGCCACCAGCAGCTGGCCCACACCCGCCTGCACCAGGCCGGCGGCGACACGGGCCAGGGTGCTCTCGACCCATTGACCGGCGCGTTCGGCGCCCAGCTGCGCCTGCACCGCGCGCACGGCTTCGGGTGCGGCCGTGGCGTAGACCAGCACCGGGCCCCGGGCCAGCCGGGGCAGCGCCCAGTCCAAAGCCTGCGTGGCCACGAAGACACCCGCCGCCAGCTGCAAGGGGTCGACGGCAAAGGCCGCACCACCCGCAGCGACGAAGTTCGCGACCTGTTGGTTGGTGGCCGCCGAGCAGCTGCCGCTGACGATGGCCTGATGGCCCCGCGGTGCCGGCAGCTGTGCCGCCTGCACGCTGGGCTGCAGCCCGTGCAAGACCGGGATGCCGATGGCCAGGCCCGAGCCGGCCACCACGACGGCCAGGTCTTGCGAAGCCGCGGCCAGTGTGCGCAGGTCTTCGTCGGTCACGGCGTCGGCAATGCCAAAGGCCACGCCCTCGGCACGCAGCGTTGCGATGCGTTCTTGCACCGCCGCCACGCCACGCGCCACCACGCGGTGGTCGATGAGGCCGACCTGGGCATTGCGCAACTGCGCCTGCAGCACCCGCACCAGGTTGGCGTCGGTCATCGGTGTCAGCGGGTGGTGCCGCATCGGGCTGTCGGACAAGAGCAGGTCGCCCACGAAGAGGTGGCCCTTGAACACCGTGCGGCCGTTTTCCGGGAAGGCCGGTGTGACGAGGGCAAAGTCGCCAGCCGCCGCAGCCATCAACGCCTGCGCCACGGGGCCGATGTTGCCCTTGTCGGTGCTGTCGAAGGTGGAGCAGACCTTGAAGTACACCTGCGCTGCACCCTGGGCCCGCAGCCACTGCGCTGCCGACAGGCTGTCGGCCACCGCTTCGGCCACCGGCGCAGTGCGCGACTTCAAGGCCACGACGACGGCGTCCACGTCACCCACCGGCACCGACGGCACGCCGATGGTCTGCACCACCCGCATGCCGGCACGCACCAGGTTGTTGGCCAGGTCGGTGGCCCCGGTGAAGTCGTCGGCGATGCAGCCCAACTTGAGCGTCATGCCGTTCTTCATGCCTTCTTCTCCGGCAAGGTGATGCCCGGAAAGATCTTGATCACCGCACTGTCGTCCTCGCGTGCAAAACCGGCGGTCGAAGCCTGCATGAACATCTGGTGCGCGGTACTCGACAGCGGCAGCGGAAACTTGCTGGCCCTTGCCATGTCCAGCACCAGGCCCAGGTCCTTGACGAAGATGTCCACGGCCGACAGCGGGGTGTAGTCGGCGGCCAGCACGTGGGCCATGCGGTTCTCGAACATCCAGCTGTTGCCGGCGCTGTGGGTGATGACCTCGTACAGCGCCGCCGCGTCCACGCCCTCGCGCAGGCCCAGCGCCATGGCCTCGGCGGCGGCGGCGATGTGCACACCGGCCAGCAGCTGGTTGATGATCTTCACCTTGCTGCCGGCACCGGCGCGGTCGCCCAGGCGGTAGACCTGGGCGGCCATTGCGTCCAGCGCGCCGCCGCAGCGTGCGTAGGCCTCGGGCCGGCCGGCGGTCATCATCGTCATCTGGCCGCTGGCGGCCTTCGCTGCGCCGCCGCTGATGGGGGCGTCCAGCATCCACAGGCCCAGCGCTTCCAGCCGTGTTTCCAGTGCAATGGCCCAGTTGGGGTCGACCGTGCTGCACATGACAAACACGCTGCCGGGTTTCAGCGCTGCGGCCACCGCACCACTGCCGAAGAGCACGTCTTCGGTCTGCGCCGCATTGACCACCACACACACCACCACGTCGCAGGCCGCGGCCAGTGCGGCAGCGCTGTTGCAGGCGGTGCCCCCTTCACGGGCGAAGGCTTCGGCTGCACCGGGGCGCACGTCGAAAACGTGAGGCGCAAAACCGGCACGGCGCAAGGAAGCGGCCATGCCGGCGCCCATGGCGCCCAGGCCGATCAGGCCCACGGTGGGTTGGGTGTCTGGCATCGGGTGGATCCTTTCGTGGATCAACCCATGATACGAAGCCTGACGCGCCTGGATGTCCCGGGGAAACGCCTTCTCGGCGTGCAACCACTGCAGGCAGCAGGTCTAGGAGTCCCGGTCGCCTTCGTCCAGCCAATAGCCACGGCCACCGTGGTGGTCGTAGACGGCCTTCTCTTGTTCGCGAGTCAAGGGCACCGACGCGTCGTAGGGCGGCGCGTCTTTCACGGCCTGTCGGGTCATGGCCACGCTCACGGTCTTGTCCGCCCAGTGCACACCCTGCGTCCACTGCGGCGCGATCAAGACCTCATGGCCGAGCCACCACTTGCTGGTGCTGACCACCAGGTAGCGCAGCGCCCAGGTGTGTTCGTCGACCAGGAAACCCTGCACCTGGCCGATCTCGCCGTCGCGGGCGGTGAGTGTGTAGCCGATCACCTCGCCACAGCTGCGCAGGTGCGGGTCGTCGTCGCGCTGCCGCGCCGCTTCATGGATCTCGACTTCTGCAGCCTGCTGGGTGTCGGCGGCGGCGACCGAACCCAGGCCACCGTCGCCCGGCAGCATGGCATAGGGCACCATGCCACCGCCCCACAGACCCGCACCGCCCCAGTAGCCGGGGTAACCGTAGTGGCCCAGCAGTTCTTCTTCCTGCTGGCGGCTCACGGGCCGGTGGGTGTCGATGTCGGGGCTGTCCTTCACCTGGGCCTGGGTCAGGGCCACCGGCAGGGTCTTGTCGGCCCAGCTGGGGCGGCCCAGTGCGATGGGCGAAATCAGCACCAGCCGGCTGGACAGCCAGCTGCCGGTGTCCACCACCAGGTAACGCACAACCCAGGCGCGGTCGTCGAAGTAGAAGTCCCGGATGTCGCCGATCCGGCCGTCGGTGGCGCCGATGGAAAAGGCCTGCATGTCCTGGGTGCTGCGAAGCATGGTCGGTCTCCTGAAGTGCGCACAGGCTAGGCCTCGGCCCGAGCCGGGTCTGTGCGATTCCTCGCACTGGCGCCAGATGTTCGTCATCGCACAGAAGGGGCTGGCCACTGCCGCTACGCTGCGCTGGCGATGAACTTCACCTCCTTCCTTCACTTCTCGCTGCAAGCTGAGCGCGTGGCGCCCTGCGCACCGGGCGGATGACTCCCGCCTGGCTGGCCCGGCACACACCGGCTGTCTGGTGGCGCGCGCTGAAGCAGGTGGTGACTGCGTCGCTGCAGGACGAGGTGCCCAGCATGGGCGCCGCGCTGGCCTACTACACCGTGTTTTCGATGGCACCGCTGCTGCTGATCGTGATTTCCGTGGCCGGCCTGGTGTTTGGCGAAGACGCCGCCCGTGGCGAGATTCAGGCGCAGCTGCAGGGCCTGATGGGGGTGTCGGGCGCCAGTGTGGTGCAGGAGCTGCTGGCCAGCGTGCGCGAACCCGCCGAGAGCCTGACCGCAACCGCCCTGGGCGTCTTGCTGCTCTTCATCGGCGCGACCACGGTGTTTGCCGAACTGCAGAGTTCGCTGGACCGCATCTGGCACGTCGTGCCACGCGAACACGACAGCGCCTGGTTTTCGCTGGTGCGAGCCCGTCTGCTGTCGTTCGGCATGATCCTGGCAGTGGGTTTTCTGCTCATCGTGTCACTCATCTCGAGCGCCATGATGTCGGCCATCGGCCGCCACTGGGACCAGGCCTTCGGCGGCTGGCAAACCGTCATCGGCGTCTTCAACACCTTCAGCGGCTTCCTGCTGGTGGCCACGATGTTCGGTCTGATCTACAAGATCATGCCGCGCGCGCGGGTGCACTGGCACGACGTCTGGCTGGGTGCCCTGTTGGCCGCCTTGTTGTTCAGCGTCGGCAAGGCCCTGATCGGCGCCTACATCGGCCGCAGCGGCGTGGCTTCGGCCTACGGCGCCGCCGGCTCGCTGGTGGTGGTGCTGCTGTGGGTGTACTTTTCGGCGCAGATCCTGCTGGTCGGCGCCGAGTTCACGCACGTCTTCGCCAGGACCTGGGGCTCACGCAGCGAAGAGTACCGGCTCTAGGCCAAGGACAAGAGGCGCGCAGTGTGGCGCGCGATCTGCGCCTCTTCCCGTGTCGCCACCACGCGCACTTCGCAGCTCGAGTGGGCAGCGCTGATCACCGCCTGTCCCGGCGCAGGGCCGGCCGGTTCCAGCGCGAGGCCCATCCAGCCCAGCCGCTCGCAGATGGCGGCGCGCACCAGCGCGTCGTTTTCACCGATGCCTCCCGTGAACACGACCAGGTCCACCCCACCCAGCACCGTGGCCATGGCGGCCAGCTGTTTGGCCACCGACACACAGAACATGCGCACGGCCAACCGCGCATCGGCATCGGTGGCTTCGGCGGCGTGCAGTTGCCGCATGTCGCTGGACAGGCCCGAGATGCCCAGCAAGCCCGAGCGCCGGTCCAGCAGTTCCTCCAGCTGAGCGATGTCGACATCATCCTGGCGCAGCAGGTGGATCAGCACACCCGGGTCAATGTCGCCGCTGCGGGTGCCCATGACCAGGCCACCGCTGGGCGTGAGACCCATGCTGGTGTCGACCGAACGCCTCGCACGCACCGCGGTGACGCTGGCGCCATGGCCCAGGTGCGCGATGAGCACCCGGTCGGGCAGGCCTTGCGGCAGGTCGCGCGCCAGCTGATGCAGCACCGACTCACACGACAGACCGTGAAAGCCGTAGCGCTGGATGCCCTGGGCCAGCAGCGCCTTGGGCACCGGCAGGACACGTGCAACGTCCGGCAGAGTGGCATGGAAGGCGGTGTCGAAACACGCCACCTGCTGCAGGCCGCTGAAGAGCCTGCGGCTGTGCTGGATGATGGCCAGCGCAGCCGGCACATGCAGCGGCGCAAACCCGGCGGCGTTTTCGATCTGGCGCATCACCGAGTCGTCGATGACGGTGTGCGCACGCAAACCCGGCCCACCATGCACCACCCGGTGGCCAACGGCCTGGGGCACGGGCAGTTCGCCACCGACCAGCGCGGCGGCCAGCTCGCCGATGCCCCCCAGCTGCCCGGCCACCAGGGGCTCGGCCATGTCGGCGTGCACACGGAACAGACCGAACTTCAGCGACGACGAGCCGCTGTTCAGTGCCAGCACGATCACGGGCGGCCCTGCCAGCGCCAGTCGCGCACCTCGGGCAGGTCGTCGCCGTGTTCGGCGATGTAGAGCTTGTGCCGTTCGATGCGCGTCCAGTACCGTGCCGTCGCACGCTCCACCTCGGCGGCCAGGCGGGGAATGCGCCGCACGGCGTCCAGCGCCAGCTGGTAGCGGTCCAGGTTGTTGAGCACCACCATGTCGAAAGGTGTCGTGGTGGTGCCTTCTTCCTTGAAGCCGCGCACGTGGATGTTGGCGTGGTTGCGGCGGCGGTAGCTGAGCTTGTGCACCAGCGAGGGGTAGCCGTGGAAAGCGAAGATCACCGGGCGGTCGGTGGTGAACAGCGCGTCGAAGTCGCGGTCGCTCAGGCCGTGCGGGTGTTCCAGCGGCGGCTGCAGCACCATCAGGCCGACGACGTTCACGACGCGGATGCGGATGTCCGGCACGTCTTCGCGCAGCAGCGTCACGGCCGCCAGGCATTCGAGCGTGGGCACGTCGCCGGCGCAGGCCATCACCACGTCGGGCCCCGCCGGATCGGCCGGGTCTTCGGTGCCCGCCCAGTCCCACACACCGGCACCGGCGGTGCAGTGGCGCACCGCCGCGTCCATGTCCAGCCATTGCCACGAAGGCTGCTTGCCGGCCACGATGACGTTCACGTAGTGGCGGCTGCGCAGGCAGTGGTCGGCCACCGACAACAGGCAGTTGGCGTCGGGCGGCAGGTAGATGCGCACGACGTCCGAGGACTTGTTGGCCACGTGGTCCATGAAACCCGGGTCCTGGTGCGACAGGCCGTTGTGGTCTTGCCGCCAGACGTGCGAAGTGAGCAGGATGTTCAGCGACGCAATCGGCGCGCGCCACGGGATCTTGCGACTCACCTTCAACCACTTGGCGTGCTGGTTGAACATCGAGTCGATGATGTGGATGAAAGCCTCGTAACACGAGAACAGGCCGTGGCGGCCGGTCAGCAGATAACCTTCGAGCCAGCCTTCGCACAGGTGCTCGCTCAGCACCTCCATCACACGGCCATCGGCGCTGAGGTGGGTGTCATTGGCCACCGTCTCGGCCATCCAGGTCTTGCCCGACACCGCATACACCGGGTCGAGCCGGTTCGACGCGGTTTCGTCGGGGCCGAAGACGCGGAAGTTCTTGCTGTCCAGGTTGAGCCGCATCACCTCGCGCAGGAAGGCGCCCAGCACACGCGTGGCTTCGCCTTCGGTGTCACCTGGCGCGGCCACCGCCACGGCATGTTCGTGCAGGCGCGGCATGACCAGAGGCTGCAGCAACTGGCCACCATTGGCGTGTGGGTTGAAGCCCATGCGGCGCCGGCCGGTGGGTGCCAGCGCCGCCAGTTCCTCGCGAAATTTGCCGGCTTCGTCGAACAGTTCTTCGGGCTTGTAGCTTTGCAGCCAGTCCTGCAGTTGCTGCAGGTGTTCGGGCTTGGTGAACTTCGAGATCGGCACCTGGTGAGCACGCCAACTGCCTTCGACCGGCAGCCCGTCCACGGTCTTCGGCCCGGTCCAGCCCTTGGGCGTGTTCAGGATGATCATCGGCCAGCGCGGGCGTGCCAGCGGCAGCTTGGCATCCGGCGCTCGCGCTTCGGCCTGGAGCTGCTGGATGTGCGCGAGCGCCTTGTCCAGCGTGCCGGCCAGGCTTTGGTGCACCTGCATGGGGTCGTCGCCTTCGACGAAGTGCGGTTCGTAGCCGTGGCCATGCATCAGCTCGAAAAGCTCGCTGCGGCCGATGCGCGCCATCACCGTCGGGTTGGCGATCTTGTAGCCGTTCAGGTGCAGGATGGGCAGCACCGCGCCGTCGCGTGCGGGATTCAGGAACTTGTTCGAGTCCCAGCTGGCCGCCAGCGGCCCGGTTTCGGCCTCGCCGTCGCCCACGATGCAGGCCACGATGAGCCCCGGGTTGTCGAAGGCGGCACCGTAGGCATGGGCCAGTGAATAACCTAACTCTCCACCTTCATGGATCGAACCCGGGGTTTCCGGCGCCACGTGGCTGGGAATGCCCCCCGGCCAGGAAAACTGGCGAAACAGGCGCCGCATGCCGCTGCGGTCGCGCTCGATGGCGGGGTAGTGCTCGGTGTAGGCGCCTTCCAGATAGGTGTTGGCCACGATGCCCGGCCCGCCGTGGCCCGGGCCCACCACCAGCAGCATGTCCAGTTCGTGCAGCTTGATCAGCCGGTTCAGGTGCACGTACAGCAGGTTCAGCCCAGGGGTGGTGCCCCAGTGGCCGAGCAGGCGACGCTTCACATGTGCCTGTGTCAGCGGTGTGTCGAGCAGCGGGTTGTCCTGCAGGTAGATCTGTCCCACCGACAGGTAGTTGGCGGCGCGCCACCAAGCGTGCATCTTGTGCAGCAGGTCGGGAGTGAGGGTGTCGGTCATCGGGGCTCCTGCTTGGGCGGTGGCCACAAGTAAAACACGATCCGTGCCATCGGGTCTGTGCGCTGGCGGACCCGCCCTGGCCACCTCCGTTTCAGGCCTTCACAGATGAAGCGCAGGTCTGGTTCCACTGTTCGATGAGCCGCCTGCCGGGGTGTCTGCTGTCGTGGCCCAGCACACTCAACGAAGCCGGGTGCAGGGCGAAGTGCTGTCCGGCCAGGATGGGCAGGCCAATCCACCGCATGGCCAGCGCGGCACCGAACTGGCCGTGCGAAAACAGCACGATGGGCCCTTGCAGCCTGCACAGGTGCGTGACCAGCCGGTCGGCCCGCGCCGACACCTGCATCGGCGTTTCGCCGCCCGGGCAACCGTCGCGCCAGACGTTCCAGCCGGGCCGGTCGAGCCAGATGTCTGCGGTGCGGCGGCCTTCGTACTGGCCGTAGTCCCATTCGGCCAGGTCGGGCTCGACGACCAGTGACTGCCCCAGCCCAGCCAGTTCGCACGTCTGGCGTGCGCGCAGGCGTGGGCTGCTCAGCACGTGCGTGAACGGCAAGGGGCCGAGCAAAGGCGCCAAGCCGCGCGCTTGCGCGAGGCCATGCGCCGTGAGCCCGATGTCCGTGCTGCCCGTGTGCTGGCCGCTCAGCGACCACGCCGTTTCGCCGTGTCGAACAAGGTGGACCTGGGTTTGCATCGAGGGGCTCGTGTGTAGGTTGCGTGTGCAGCGGCGCGGACCCGCGCAGCTGAGATGCCTTGTAGCGATGACCGACCCGACCTGTCGGTGCGGTGGCTCGCCCACCCCGCCGCCACCGCACGCAGTCAAGGGCTTTGTGCATGCATGGACAGGGTCAAGCAACAGGACGGTGGCAAGAGCCCTGCGCCGCTGCGGGCCATGAAACCTTTTGCGGCCAGCACGACTCGGACTTGAGACCCTATTCCAATGGAGACGACATGACCCACGCCTTGACACCGCAGGCCCTGGCCGAACTCGGTGCATTCGCGGCCCAGCCGTGCTTGTCGCTGTACCAACCCACGCACCGCCACCACCCGGAGAACCAACAGGACCAGGTCCGCTTCCGGCACGGTGTCGCGGTATTGGCGAAGTCGCTGCAGCAAGGACAGCAGGCCGCTCAAGCCCAGGCGCTGTTGGCCCCTTTTCATGCGTTGGCTGCCGACGCCGACTTCTGGAATCACACCCTGGACGGCCTGGCAGTGATGGGAGGGCCGGACCTGTTCCGCGTGTTTGTGCTGCCGCGGCCGATGGCCGAACTGGCGGTGGTGGCCGACAGCTTTCACACCAAGCCACTGCGCCGCTTCTTGCAGTCCGCCGACCGCTACCAGGTGCTGTGCCTGAGCCAGGACAAGGTCAGCCTGTTCGAAGGCGACCGTGATGCCATCGCCGAGATCGAACTAGCGCCGGCAGTGCCGCGCACCGTTGAAGAAGCGGGGGCCGACGACATGGGCGAAACAGCGCTGGCGGGTTCTTCGGATGTCGACACCACCGGCGCCGCCTCGCCCACCAGGCAGGACAAGAGTGGCAAGAGCGGCAAGAGCGGCAAGAGGGACGAAATGGGCATCGACGTGGAACGTTACTTCCGCGCAGTCGACCGCGCGGTGACCGAGCACCACTCCAAGACGTCCGGGCTGCCGCTGATCCTGGCGGCCTTGCCCGAGCACCGCCACCGCTTTCGCCAGCTCAGTCACAACAGCCTGCTGCTGCCTTCGGGCATCGACATCAACCCCGACGCGTTGAGCCCTGAGCAACTGCGCGAACGCGCCTGGCAGGCGGTGGAGCCGCAATACCGCACGCAGCAGTCGCGCTGGGCCGACGAATTCGGTGCAGCACGGGCCAAGGGTTTGGGCAGCGACAACCTGGCCGACGTGGCCCGGGCCGCCGCTGCGGGCCGCGTCGGCACCTTGCTGATCGAGGCCGAGCGCCAGATCGCGGGCCTGCTGGACAGCAACAGCGGCAGCATCATCCCCGCCGACCTGGACAACCCGCGCATCGACGACCTGCTGGACGACCTGGGCGAACTGGTCACGAAGATGGGCGGGCAGGTGCATGTGTTGCCAGCCGATCGCATGCCGGGTCATGCGGGCCTGGCCGCCACGTTCCGCCACTGACGGCCATGAACATCCACTGAGTGACACACCATGAAAATCCAGGTCAACACCGACACCCACATTGAAGGCCGCGAGGCGCTGGCCGCACAGGTCAGCGCCACCGTCGAGCGGACCCTGCAGCACTTCCAGAGCCGCGTGACGCGGGTCGAGGTGCACCTGAGCGACCAGAACGGCGGCAAAGCGGGCCAGGCCGACAAACGCTGCGTGATGGAAGCCCGTCTCGAGGGCCGTCAGCCCATTGCAGCCACCGACCAGGCCCCGACGCTGCAACAGGCCGTGCAAGGTGCCGCAGACAAGCTGGCGCGCCAGATCGACAGCCAGCTCGGTCGCCAGGGTGACGCCGGGCGTTGAAGCACCCGGGGCCAGAAAGAGAAACGGCCCGCAACACTGCTGTTGCGGGCCGTTTTCGGGTGTTGGCGGAGTGGACGGGGCTCGAACCCGCGACCCCCGGCGTGACAGGCCGGTATCGGCGAAGGGCAGCGAACGGCGGCGGACACGGTTTCCTTACAAATCAAAGACTTACGG
>LNFM01001101.1_pt1 | contig 100493 bp, 99 predicted proteins | sample 596031 | NCBI WGS metagenome assembly LNFM01 (sample SAMN04254537, study PRJNA301005) | activated carbon metagenome | isolation source: dual media filters at the Ann Arbor, Michigan drinking water treatment plant | place: USA: Ann Arbor
GGGCTTCTGGGCCGGCATGTTCCGCGCTCAGCGCAACTTCTACCCGTAGGATCTTCTCTACGGTTAGCCAAGTCAGGAGCCCCCGGCGGGAAACCGCCGGGGGTTCTTTTTTGTAAGCGGTGGAAGCGTTAAACGCGCGCGATGAAAGCGGCGATGCGCGCGATCGTGTCAGGCTCGGCGAGATGCGGCGCGTGACCCTGATCCTGCACCACCAGCGTTTCCAGCCCGTGCATCGTGCGCCGCGCGGACATGGCCTCGACGGTTGCCGCCGACAGCAGGTCGGAATTCTCGCCGCGGATGACCATCACCGGCACATGGGCCAGCGCGTCGAACTGCGGCCACAGCGGCGGCAGCGGTTTCTCGAAATCGACGCCTTCCAGCGTTTTGGCGAGCGCCACGTCGTAATCCGGCACCAATTGGCCGTTGACCTCCTTGAAGGTGCGGCGCGCGCTCAACAGCCAGTCCTCAAGTGTCTGCTTCGGAAATTGCGCGGAGAACAACCGGCGCAATATCTCGGCGGCTTCGTCATAGCTGCGCGGTTGCGGCAGCTTGCCGACATAGCCCTTGATCCGCATGAGGCCCTTGGGCTCGATCACCGGGCCGATATCGTTGAGTACGACGCCCGCGATGACGCTCGGGCGCAGCGCCGCCATCAGCATGGTCAGAATGCCGCCGCGCGAGGTGCCGATGAAAATCGCCGGCGCGCAGTCCAGCGCGGTCAGCACCGCCAGCACGTCGGCGATCTCGACCTGGAACGAATAGTTGGCTGGATCGCGATCATACGCGGACTGGCCGCGGCCGCGATAATCGAGCGCGACGACGCGGCGCGGCCGCGCCGGGTCGTTGGCTAGGGCGGTGGCAAGCGTTTCGAAGTCGCTACTGCTGCGCGCAAGGCCGGGCAGGCAGACGACCGGCAGCGAGAGTGCGCTGCGCGAACCGTAGTCACGCGCATGCAGCCGGAGACCGTCGGGCGCGGAGATGAAGTGCGAGGTGGGGGCGGCGTTCGGCATGGCCTATTTGTTGCCCGCGTGAGCGGTCGCCGCAAGCGCCGTCAATTCGCCGTCGCGCCGCGGCGGATGTCGGCCTCGATTAGGAGCTTGGTGCCGCCGCCGAAACGGGCGCGATAGACCTGCAGATTTTCCATGATCCGCTGCACGTAATTGCGCGTCTCGGCGATCGGAATGCGTTCGGCCCAGTCGACCGGATCGACTTTCGGGTCGCGCGGGTCGCCATAGGCGGCGATCCATTGCCGGACGCGGCCGCGCCCCGCATTGTAGCCGGCGAAGGTGAGGAGATAGGAGCCGTTATACTGCGACAGCAGCATCGACAGTTCGGCCGCGCCCATTTGCATGTTATAGATAGGATCGGAGAGCAGGCGGGCCGGGTTGTACGGCGCCTTGTACCGCTTCGAGGAATCTTTGGCCGCGATCGGCGTCACCTGCATGAAGCCCATCGCCTTGGCCGGTGACACGACCTTCTGGTTGAAGTGGCTTTCCTGGCGCGCGATCGAATAGACCACCGAGGGTTCGACCGGCGGCGCGATCGGCGTGTAGTCTGGCAGGCCGATCACCGGATAGGCGTAATAGTCGAGCGGTAGGCCGCGGCCGAGGCCGCCTTTGCCGAGCATCAGCATGGCGCGGCCGTCGTTATGTTTGGCGGCGGTTTCGGCCAGCATCGCCATGCCGGCGACGTCGGTCGAGCTTTCGCCGAGTTCGGCGAAGATCGAGGCCAGCATGTCACGCTCGTCCAGCGCATAGAGGATTTCCACCGCACGCACGACTTCGAGGTTGGCAAGCTGGGCGCGCTCGGCCCCGGTGAAGACCGGCGGGCCGCGCAAGCCGAGTTCAGGCAGGCCGAGGCGGGCGCGCGCCAGTTGGCCGTAATAGGTGGCGGTGTGCTCGGCCGCCTTGGCGTAGAAGGCGCGCGCCTGCGCTTGCTGGCCCATTGCCTCGGCGGCGCGGCCTTCCCAATAGCCGCCGCGCGACAGCGCATGCGGGTTGTTGGTGTTGTCGTTGATCAGCGCAAAGTGCTGCGCGGCCGTGGCCGGGTCCTTGAGGAAGCGCAGCGCGATCCAGCCAGCGGTGAAGTGCTTGTCGACGCGGTAATTGCCTTGCGGCGGCACCGCGGCGTCGCGCGCCACGCGGTAGGCGGTTTGCGCGTCGTCGTTGTCGAGCAGGTTGCGGATCAGAATGCGCCGCTCCTGCCACCATTGATTGACGTCGACTTGCGCTGCCGGATCCTTCGAGGCGGTGAGGATGAGCTTGCCTGCCGCCTCGGGCTGGTCGTTCTTGCGCAGCCATTGCGCGCGCGCATAAATATAACCGGCGTCCTTTTGTGCCGACGCGGGTACCGCATCGAGCAGCGCCTTGGCGTTGCCGGCTTTCTTGATGACCGCCGACCAGGCACGCGCGATGGCGAGATCATTGCCGCCGATGCGTTCGGCGGCGCGCATGCCGGCTTCGGTATCGTCTTCGTAGAAGCGCTGGTCCATGCGAACTTTGTGATCGGCCGCCGTCAACATGTCGCCGAATTTCTCCAGCACGATTTTTTCGACGTCGGCGCTGGTGTCCTGGTGACGCCAGGCAAAGCGCACCAGCGATGCCGCGCCGTCGCGGTCGCCTTGCGCGAGAAGCGCGCGCGCCAGAATGTAGCGGCCCTTGGCGGTGGTCGGTTTGGTGGTGGCGAAGAATTGACGCACGGTCATGTCGTCGAGCTTGTCGTTCCACAGCGCGTTCTCGGCGCGGCGGCGGAACAAAGGCGCATGCGGCCAGGTCGGGTTGGCGTTGACGAACAGCGAATAGCGCTGGAACGTCGGCCTGGTGTTGTCGCTGCGCAGCGCAATCCACTCGGCGAGCTTGCGCGCCACCGGATCCGAGATCGACTTCGAGGCGACGTCGGCGACCGCTTCGTTGCCCTTGCGGGTCGCTTCGATCACCTGCTTGACCAAAGCGATGTCGGATGCCGAGGTCGAGGACGTCGGCGCGACGGAAAAGGGCCCGGAGGCCGGGCGTGCGATCGGCTTGATGGTTGCGCTGGCGGCAAAAATACCGCCGCGGAGAGCCACGTTGGCCTGGGCATAGGCGTCGTGGCCGGGGCGAGCGGCAACGGCCGGCTTGGTGGCAGTGACAGGCGGGACGGCGGTCTGGACCTTCGGGCGCACGCGCGGCAGCGGCGCCTTGTCGGGCAGTTTGACGGCAGCTTTGGCCGGCGCGGCCAAGGCTGTACCCATGACCGTTCCGGACAGGGCCGTCCCAGCACAAACCACGCCGATGGCCACACAGATGCTCTGGAAGCCGTTAGAAAGCCGTTTCGCTACGTTCATCCAACCTCAGCCCTTATAGTAAGCCCCAATGTCGGCTCTCGTCCGACTCAAATGGCTTCACGCCAATATAGCCCGCATAAGGCAATTTCGTTGATGAGAGGCTACTTTAAGGAGCCTCCCAGCGTCAGCGTTATGCCACGACGGCGGCAAAAACGGGGCGACTGGATGGTTTGCCGGTTAACGGGGCTTTCGCCCGTCCCGGCGACCCGATATCAAGGGACTGTTGAATTTAAGGCCGGGACGGAGTGTCGCCATGACTGCCAATGGAACTTTCAAGGGGCCTAAGACGGGCTTTCGCGGATCCTTCACCGCGCTGGTCACGCCGTTCAAAAACGGCGCCGTCGATGAGAAGGCGTTCCGCGAGCTGATCGACTGGCAGATCGCCGAAGGCACCAACGGCCTGGTGCCGGTCGGCACCACCGGCGAGAGCCCGACGCTCAGCCATGACGAACACCGGCGCGTCGTCGAATGGTGCATCGATCAGGCCAAGGGCCGCGTCCCGGTGATCGCCGGCGCCGGATCGAACTCGACCGCCGAGGCGATCTCGCTGGCCCAGCATGCCGAGAAGGCCGGCGCCGATGCCGTGCTGGTGGTGACGCCGTATTACAACAAGCCGACGCAAGAGGGCATGTATCAGCACTTCAAGGCGGTCAACGACGCCATCGGCATTCCGATCGTCATCTACAATATCCCGCCGCGTTCGGTGGTGGACATGTCGGTCGAGACCATGACGCGGCTGTTCGAGTTGAAGAACATCGCCGGCGTCAAGGACGCCACCGCCAACCTTGCGCGCGTGTCGCAGCAGCGCCACGCCATGGGTCCGGATTTCCTGCAGATGTCCGGCGAGGACATGACGGCGCTCGCTTATATGGCGGCCGGCGGCCATGGCTGCATTTCCGTCGTCTCGAACGTCGCGCCGAAACTGTGCGCCGATCTGATGAAGGCTGTGTTCAAGGGCGACTATGCCGACGCCCTCAAAATCCAGGACCGGCTGACGCCGCTGCACGACGCCATCTTCAAGGAGCCGGGGCTCGCCGGCGCCAAGCATGGCCTGGCGCTGCTCGGCCGCGTCACGGAGGAAGTACGCCTGCCGCTGATGACGGTGACGCCGCCGACCGGCAAGGTGATCCGCGACGCCATGGTCTTCGCCGGGCTGATCAACTAGCGGCGGAAGGCGGGAGCCGAGAGCGATGCTCGAGGAGTTCAAGAAGTTCGCGCTGCGCGGCAATGTCGTCGATCTCGCCGTCGGCGTGATCATCGGCGCCGCCTTCGGCAGCATCGTCTCGTCACTGGTCGGCGACATCATCATGCCGGTGATCGGCGCGCTGACCGGCGGGTTGGACTTCTCCAACTACTTTGTGCCGCTCTCGTCCAAGGTCACGGCCGATACTTTGGTGGAGGCTAAAAAGCAAGGCGCTGTATTGGCTTACGGAAGTTTTCTAACGATAACGCTTAACTTTATCATCATTGCTTTTGTGCTGTTTCTGGCGATCCGGGCGCTCAGCCGTTTGATCAAGAAGGAAGCCGAAAAGGCCCCTCCGGTGTCGAAGCAGGAGCTGCTGCTGGCCGAGATCAGGGACCTGTTGAAGAAGCCTTGATCCGGGCTGCCGCTCTGTGCGCGGCGGAATGTGGGCTAGCGGACTTAATTGAAACACCTTGCGCGCGCTAGGATGGCGTGTCGTCTCTCGCGGCAATCGTTTCTCACGGCAATCGTTTCTCACTTATAGTTTGTCAGCCGGCCTCCGATCGAGGCGCCGGTTAAAAAAATTCTCCGCGCCGAGACACCGCGGATCCGGCATTTCGCCCATCAAATCCGGATTTGTCATCCGCGTCGACCGGGGGCCGCGTCGCGCGATCTTTCCGGGCGGCTGTCAACAGTACGTCGCCTACCGCACAGACGGTTCCGCGAAGCTAGCTTAAGCCTTTCATGCAAATACGGCGGCACGCCCCCTCGGAGCGCGTGCATTTTCCGCCTTCGGCCGCCCGACCGATCGGGCGGGATTATGCAATATGGAATTCCCCGCTTTGGGCGTGTCCAACCGGTTGCTCGATTCACTGCCGCCTGCAGAAGCTGCGCTGCTCAAGCCGCAGCTCAAAACCATTAAAATGGTGCAGGGCACCTTGTTGCAGGAGCCCGGCGATCAGATCGGCCACATCTATTTTCCGCTCAGCGGCATGATTTCGCTGCTCGCGGTGATGAAGCAGGGCAACTCGGTGGAAGTTGCAACCGTCGGCCGCGAGGGCACGGTCGGCGCCATGTCGGGATTTGGACCGCGTCATGCTTTCACCCGCGCGATCGTCCAGGTCGAAGGAACTGCGGCGCGCATATCGACACAACATTTCCAGGAAGCGATGAAGAAAAGCGCGTCGTTGCGCGAAATGGTAGTCCGCTTCAACGAAGGCCTGTTGGCCCAGGTGCAGCAGACCGCGGCCTGCAATGCGCTCCATGACCTCGAACAGCGCCTGTGCCGCTGGCTCCTGCAAACGCAGGATCGCGCCGGCGGCGACATGATCACGCTGACCCACGAATTCCTGTCGCAGATGCTGGCGGTGCGCCGCACCACGGTGACCTTGGTCGCCCGCAGTCTGCAGGACGCCGGCGCCATCGAATACCGGCGCGGCAAGATCAAGATTGTCGATCGGCGCAAGCTCGAGAAGCGGGCCTGCGAATGCTACAAGGTGGTCAGCCAGCAGATCGACAAGCACCTGCCGGGCGCCAAGGCTAGCTGACCTGGCTAGCTGACCTGGCTAGCTCTTGCGGGTGCGCCGGGCGCGCGTCGGCTCGCCGAGTTGCAGCGTGAAAACCTGGTGGCCGGTCTCGTCGATAACCTGAACCGACCAATAAAGCCCTGCATTGCCATTGAATTGTGCCGCCTGGCGGCTAAATGCCTGCGTAAAGGCCGAGGCATGTTGGCGGGCGGCGGAGGCGTCGGCGAAAACCTGTCCGCCGCTGTCGGGAATCCTGGTCAAACCGTCGGTCAGCTGAAAGTAGAATTTGGGCAAAAGGTGGCCTTCCTGCGCGTGGGCAGGGTACTCGAGCACTATGTCGGGCACCATACAGAGCCAAGTCGTGGCGGTCCCGATCGTTCCATCTGGCGGGCACAAGGGCGCCGTGGCATAGCTCTGACTAAATAAGCGGAATTGGGATTGGAATGGCGGCAAAACCGGAAAAGCGCCTGCGCGCGGTGGCTGAGAACCGCAAGGCGCGCTTCAATTACGAAATCGGCGAAGTCTTCGAGGCCGGCATTGTGCTGACCGGCAGCGAGGTGAAGTCGCTGCGCGCCGGCAAGGCGACCATTGCCGAGTCCTATGCCGACGCCAAGAACGGCGAAATCTGGCTGATCAATTCCAACATTCCGGAATACCGGCAGGCGCACCAGTTCAACCATCTGCCGAAGCGGCCGCGCAAGCTGCTGCTGCACCTGCGCCAGATCAACAAGCTCGCCGGCGCGGTCGAGCGCGAAGGTATGACTTTGGTGCCGCTCAAGATCTATTTCAACGACCGCGGCCGCGCCAAGATCGAAGTCGCGCTCGCCAAGGGCAAGAAGCTGCACGACAAGCGCGAGACTGAAAAAGCGCGCGACTGGCAGCGGGATCGTAGCCGCATCATGCGGGATAAGGGGTGAGCCCAATCGGTCTCATCCTGAGGAGCGCTCCGAAGGAGCGCGTCTCGAAGGATGCGGCCGCCCCATCCTTCGAGACGCATCGCGCGATGGCGCGATGCTCCTCAGGATGAGGCGGGTTTGGTTGCGAGTCTTACTGCACCACCCCGCACGCAATGCGCCCGCCGGCCTCGCCGGTCGGATCGGTCTTGTAGTCGTCGCTGCCGGCGTGAATGATCATGGCCGAGCCGTCGGCATCGAACAGCGAATTCGGCTTGCCCTTTTCCAGCGTGATGGCCGCGTTGACGACCTCGACGGTGAGGTCGCCACTTTGCGGAATGTGGAGGTTCGGCATGTCGCCGGCATGAGCGCCGTCATTGGCCAGGAGGCCGTGCTTCTTGCTGTCCGGGTTGAAGTGACCGCCGGCGGAGGTAAAGGGCGCTTCGCATTTGCCGGTCTGATGGACGTGGAACGCGTGCTCGCCCGGCGGCAGGCCCTTGACCGACACATTGATCAGGACACCGCGCGGCGTCTGCGTCAAATTGACCGAACCGACTTCCTTGCCCTGGGCATCCTTCAGAGGGGCGCTGGCGGTCTGGGCGGCGGCGGGCAGGGCCGTTGCGGCGCACAACAGCGCGGCGGCAATACCGGCCTTGATGATCGTTCTGGTCATTGGAAATGCTCCTTCTTTTGCATTCATTGCGTTATTGGCGGTTTTGTACCGGCGCGCTTGACCCGGCCTTCGCCATAGCGATGCTGTCATCAGCAATTACCCCGGGCGGTTCATCATGGTTCCAACAAAACTCGATCATTGCGTTATTCATGTGTCTGAGTGGCAGCGCTCCAACCGCTTCTATACCGAGGTGATGGGTGCCGAGCTGATAACGCGGCCGGCCGGCGGCTTTGCCTATCGTTTCGGCGACAAGCAGCTCAACGTGCACGGGCCGGGCGTGCAGCCTGCCGAGGTGGCGCGGCTGCCGGTGCAGCCGGGCAACAGCGATCTCTGCTTCGAGTGGGACGGGCCGATTGCGGAGGCAATCGCGCATCTTGAGAAGCAGGGCATCGCGGTCGAGCGCGGACCGATGCGGCGCAACGGCGCCAAGGGAGACGGCACCTCGGTCTATTTCCGCGACCCGGACGGCTCGCTGATGGAGTTCATGAGCTACGTTTAGGCGGCGTCCAGATACCCACGCACCGACCTGAACACGTCGCGAAACATATCGGTCGTCAGTACGCCGGTATTGGTGTTGTAACGCGAGCAGTGATAGCTCGAAAACAAGGCGATCTCGCCGGGGCCTTGGTGCGGAAGCATGTTCTTGCCGGCGTGCTTGAACGGCATCGCCGATTTCTTCGCGGCGAAAGCTGTCAGCACGCTGGCATGCGCAATGGCGCCGAGCGCGACAATGGCGCGCAGCTTCGTCATTTCGGCAATCGTGGGTTTGAGAAAGTCGCGGCAGGTATTGATCTCGAGCGTGGTCGGCTTGTTTTCCGGCGGCACGCAGCGCACCGCATTGCTGATGCGGCAATCGGTCAGCGTCAGGCCGTCGTCAATGCGGGCGTCGAATGTGCCCTTGGCGAAACCGAATTCGCCAAGCGTGGCGTACAAGAGGATGCCGGCATAGTCGCCGGTGAACGGACGGCCGGTGCGGTTGGCGCCTTGCAAGCCGGGCGCCAGGCCGACGATCAGCAGGCGGGCATCGCTCGACCCGAAAGAGGGCACCGGCGCATTGAACCAGGAAGGCTCCCTGGCGCGCCATGTGTCGCGGAATGCCGCCAGCCGCGGACAGCGCGGGCAATTCCGCGACGGCTCACTTGGCGAAGCCGGTGCGGAAGGCAGCGGCATGGGGCGATCTTACTCGTAGTTTTCGTCGTCGTCCGGAACGCCGGCGCCGGCGCGCTGCGGCGCTCCGCTCGGGCGTTGCAGGAAGGCCGGGTGCTGGCCCGGTTCGCCATGTTCGCGCGGGCGCGCCGGGCGTTCCGAGGGATCGCGGCCGATCTTGTTGCGCAAGGTGATGATGTCGGTGAACACGTCGGCCTGGCGGCGCAGTTCGTCGGCGACCATCGGCGGCTGGGTGGTGACGGTCGAGATCACGGTGACGCGGACGCCCTTGCGCTGCACGGCTTCGACCAGCGAACGGAAATCGCCGTCGCCGGAGAACAGCACCATGTGGTCGATGGTGCCGGCGATCTCCATGGCATCGACGGCGAGTTCGATGTCCATGTTGCCCTTGACCTTGCGGCGCCCGGTCTGGTCGACGAATTCCTTGGTCGCCTTGGTGACGACCGCATAGCCGTTGTAGTCGAGCCAGTCGATCAACGGACGGATCGAGGAATATTCCTGATCCTCGATCACCGCGGTGTAATAGAACGCGCGCAGCAAATAGCCGCGCGACTGGAACTCACCGAGCAGTTTCTTGTAGTCGATGTCGAAGCCGAGCGACTTGGCGGTCGCGTAGAGATTGGCGCCATCGATAAACAGGGCAATTTTTTCGCCGGGCACGGTCATGTTTGGTCTCTCACAATTGTCGCAAGCTTTTAGCGAAGACGTTCCGGATATTGCACAGCTTCGCGCGCGAGATGCACGAAGGCTTGCAGTATTGGAAGTTTAATTTGAGCCCTAGAGGCACCTTCAATAAATTCAGTACCTACACAGATCGCGCCAATACCGTTAATCCCCGTCCGGCCGGCCCGATTGTGGTCGAATTTGTTCGCTAACACCCGGTTACGGCTAAACCAAGACAAAAATGCTTGAATTTCCGTCCGGCAGGGGATAGGTACCGGATGTTCTCAGGACATAGTTCCACCTAAAGGAGTGACGAGCCGATGGCCCGTGTCACCGTAGAAGATTGCATCGACAAGGTTGAAAACCGCTTCGATCTCGTGCTGCTGGCGAGCCACCGGGCGCGCATGATTTCGTCCGGCGCGCAGATCACCATCGACCGCGACAACGACAAGAATCCGGTCGTGTCGCTGCGCGAAATCGCGGAAACCACCGTGTCGCCGGGCGATCTCAAGGAAGATCTGATCCACTCCTTGCAGAAATACGTCGAGGTCGACGAGCCCGAGCCGGAAGTGCCGCTGATCGGCGCCGGCGGAGTCGATTCGGACGATGCGGACGTCGTGACTTCCGACCGCATGACCGAGGAAGAGCTGCTGAAGGGCCTCGAAGGCCTGGCGCCGCCGGAAGAAGTGCCGGAAGAGGACGCCGAGTAGGCGCAAAGCGCCGGCAACGCCGGCCGCATAAATTTGAGATAAAGGCCTGGCAACGTGCCGGGCCTTTTTTGTGCCCGCGCTTTTTATTAAGCAGAGCGGTAACCCCTTGCGACCATCTTGGTATGACGTGATATCTAATGGTGGTTGCGGCGCCAGCGCCGGTCTGGCCGTTTTTTCGGTATGAGGCAATTCCGACATGGTGCGCACGCGCCCCGATCTTCCGCGCATGCAGAAGCAGGCCCTGACCCGGGCTCCGCTCGAACGTCCTGTCAACGGATCGGCGCAAGTATCTGAAAAACCTTCACAATCTAGTCAGAGTATCCGCAAGCCGCAAATGATGCGGCAATACGATCTGATCGAGCGGGTGAAGGCCTACAACCCGAATACCAACGAGGCCTTGCTCAACCGCGCCTATGTCTACGCCATGAAGGCCCATGGCGACCAAAGGCGCGCCTCGGGCGACCCGTATTTCTCGCACCCGATCGAAGTCGCGGCGATTCTCACCGACCTCAAATTGGACGACTCGACGATTGCCGCCGCGCTTTTGCATGACACCATTGAGGATACCGCGGCCACCCGCGCCGAGATCGACCAGCTTTTCGGGCCCGATATCGGCGTTCTGGTCGAGGGCCTGACCAAGCTGAAAAAGCTCGACCTGGTCACCAAGGAAGCCAAGCAGGCCGAGAACCTGCGCAAGCTTTTGCTGGCGATTGCCGACGACGTCCGCGTGCTTTTGGTCAAACTCGCCGACCGTCTGCACAACATGCGCACCATCGATTACATGCCGCGTGAATCGCGCAAGCGCACCGCCGAGGAGACGCTGGAAATCTATGCGCCGCTCGCCGGCCGCATGGGCATGCACGAGATGCGCGAGGAACTCGACGACCTGGCATTCCGGGAGCTGTATCCGGACGCCTATCAGGTCGTGACGGCCCGACTGGCGGCGCTCGCCGACCGCAACGTCCAACTGATCGCCGAGATTGAGCAGCAACTGACCAAGAAGCTCGCCGACCGCGGCATCCAGGCCCGCGTGACGGGCCGCGCCAAGCGCGCCTATTCGATCTGGCGCAAGATGGAGCGCAAGTCGGTCGGTTTTGAGCAGCTGTCCGACATTTTCGGTTTCCGCGTCGTCGTGAACACAACGGCCGATTGCTACCAGGCCCTCGGCATCGTGCACACAACATGGCCGATGGTGCCGGGCCGCTTCAAGGATTACATCTCGACGCCGAAGGCCAACGAGTATCATTCGCTGCACACGACGGTGATCGGTCCTGGCAAGCAGCGTGTCGAGTTGCAGATCCGCACTGTCGAGATGCACGAGATCGCCGAATACGGCATTGCCGCGCATGCGCTCTACAAGGATGGCGTCGGCTCGCCGACCGAATTATTGTCGCGTGAATCGACGGCTTACGCCTGGCTGCGCCGCACGATTGAATCGCTGGCCGACGGCTCCAACCCTGAAGAATTCCTCGAACACACCAAGCTTGAGCTGTTCCACGACCAGGTGTTCTGCTTCACGCCCAAGGGCAAGCTGATCGCGCTGCCGCGCAAGGCGACGCCGATCGACTTCGCCTATGCGGTGCATACCGACGTCGGCAACACCGCGGTCGGCTGCAAGATCAACGGCAAGATCGCGCCGCTGACCTCCGAGCTCGTCAATGGCGACGAAGTCGAAATCCTGGTGTCGAAGGCGCAACTGGCGCCGCCGGCGGCGTGGGAGTCGATCGTCGTCACCGGCAAGGCGCGCGCGGCGATCAGGCGCGCGACGCGCTCCGCGGTGCGTGTTCAGTACGCGGGTCTCGGACGGCGCATCGTCGAGCGGTTATTCCAGCGCGCCAAGATGGTCTATTCGGACGAGAAATTGACCGGCGCTTTGCCGCGGCTGGCGCGCGCCTCGGTGGAAGAGGTGATGGCCGCGGTCGGCCGCGGTGAATTGAAGGCGTCCGACGTCGCCCGCGCCATGTATCCCGATTACAAGGAAGAGCGCGCCGCCGCGATGGCGGTCAAGCCGAAGGCGGAAAGCGGCTGGTTCGGCCTGAAAAAGCTGACCTCGGTGAAGTTCAAGGTGCCGGGCGACGAGAAAGTCGGACCGGCGATCCCAATCCGCGGCATCAATGGCGATCTGCCGGTGCGCTTTGCGCCCGATGGCGGCGCCGTGCCGGGCGACCGCATCGTCGGCATCGTGTCGCCGGGCGAGGGCATTACGATCTACCCGATCCAGTCGGCATCACTCGCCAAATTCGAGGACACGCCCGAACGCTGGCTCGACGTGCGCTGGGATTCCGAGGAGAGCGTGCCGCGCCGTTTTCCGGCGCGCATCGCGGTGCAATCGGCGAACGAGCCGGGCTCGCTGGCGCAGATTACGCAGGTCATTGCCGAGCATGACGGCAATATCGACAACATCAACATGGCGCGCCGCGCGCCGGACTTCACCGATCTGACCATCGATCTTGAGGTCTATGACCTCAAGCATCTCACCGATATCATCGCGCAACTGCGGGCCAAGCCCATGGTGGCGAAGGTGGAGCGGGTGAATGGCTAGTTCAATTCGCTTGGGCGTCAACATCGATCACGTCGCCACTGTGCGCAATGCGCGCGGCGGACTGCTGCCCGATCCGGTGCGCGCGGCCAAGCTCGCCATTGCCGCGGGCGCCGACGGCATCACCGCGCATTTGCGCGAAGACCGGCGCCATATCCGCGACGACGACATTGCACGGCTGAAAGCCGAAATCGACAGACCGCTGAATTTCGAAATGGCGGCGACCGAGGAAATGCTCGGCATAGCCCTCAAGACAAAGCCGCATGCCTGCTGCCTGGTGCCGGAGAAGCGGTCCGAGCGCACCACCGAAGGCGGCCTCGACGCCGCCGGTCAACAGGCGGCGCTGAAGCCTGTCATCCATGCGCTCAAGCATGCCGGCATCCGCGTCTCGCTGTTCATCGCCGCGCAACCGTCCCAGATCGAAGCGGCGGCGGCGCTTGGCGCCGATATTGTCGAAATACACACCGGCGCCTGGTGCGACGCGCTGGCTGAGGCCAGGGCGGCGCAGGCCGAGGCCGAATGGAAGCAGATCGTTTCAGGAGCGGCTTTGGCCGCAAGCCTCGGCCTTGAAGTGCATGCCGGCCACGGCCTCGATTATGCCAGCGCCGAGGAGATCGCGTCGCTGCCGCAAATCGTCGAACTCAATATCGGTCACTTCCTCATTGGCGAGGCGATCTTCGAGGGTCTGTCCGAGACCGTGAAAATCATGCGCGCGGCCATGGCGCGCGGACGTGGTTCGATCAAACCATGATGATTGGATTGGGCTCCGACCTCTGCGACGCGCGCCGCATCGCCAAAACCCTCGAACGCTACGGCGATCGTTTCATCAACCGCATCTTCACGCCGGCCGAGCGGGCCAAGGCCGAGCGCCGCACCAACGCCACCGAGACCTACGCCAAGCGCTTCGCTGCCAAGGAGGCCTGCGCCAAGGCGCTCGGCACCGGCATGCGCGCCGGCGTGTTCTGGCGCGACATGGGCGTGGTCAATCTGCCGTCCGGGCGGCCGACCATGAAGTTGACCGGCGGGGCGCTCAAGCGGCTGCAATCGATGCTCCCGCCGGGCCATGAAGCCCGTATCGACGTGTCGCTGACCGACGAGGGGCCGCTCGCCCAGGCCATCGTCATCATCACTGCCGTGCCGTTGGCCGCCGCGGCGCCGGCAAAAGCGGATTAAACCCTGCCGGGACAAAGACTTATACAATAGTAACGCCGATCTTCATTGCACGGCGCAGACTCTCCCGCTACAAGACCGGCGGGGCGGCGATGTCGGTCTTTGGACGACATTTCAGGATCGAAAGGCCGATGAGCGTGACATCCGGTACCAAGCGGAAAGAGGGCGGCGTCGGCGAGACCGTCCGCGTTATTTTCCATGCATTGATCATCGCTCTGGTGATCCGCACGTTTCTGTTTCAGCCGTTCAATATTCCCTCCGGCTCGATGAAGGCGACGCTGCTGGTCGGCGATTACCTGTTCGTCTCGAAGTATTCCTACGGCTACAGCCAGTATTCGCTGCCAATGTCGCCGCCGATTTTCTCCGGCCGCATTCCCGGCGGCTTCATGCCGGAGCGTGGCGATGTCGTCGTCTTCCGCCTGCCCAAGGACACCTCGACCGATTACATCAAGCGCGTGATCGGGCTGCCCGGCGACAAGATCCAGGTGACCGACGGCGTCATCTCGATCAACGGCGTGCCGGTGAAGCGCGAACGTATCGCCGACTTCATCGAAACCGAAGAGGGCGCGCCGGACGCGCCGGTCAAGCGCTATAAGGACACGCTGCCGAATGGCGTTTCGTACGAGACGCTCGATCTGGTCGAAAACGGCTTTGCCGACAACACGCAGGTCTACACCGTGCCGGCCGATCATTACTTCATGATGGGCGACAACCGCGACAACTCGACCGACAGCCGCTTCAGTCAGGTCGGCTTCGTGCCGTTCGAGAACATCGTCGGCAAAGCGCAGATCATTTTCTTCTCGGTCTATGAAGGCGAACGCGCCTGGCAGTTCTGGCGTTGGCCGTTCGCTGTGCGCTGGAACAGGTTGTTCACGATTGTCCGATGAGCCGTAGTAAGGTCAAAGACCGCGCCGCGCTCGAGGAACGGATCGGCTACAGCTTCTCCGACAAGCTGTTGCTGGAGCGCGCCTTGACGCATATCTCGGCGATTGCCGGCGGGCCGCAGAACCGCGTTTCCAGTTACCAGCGTCTCGAATTTCTCGGCGATCATGTGCTCGGCCTGGTGATTTCCGATATGCTGTACCGCGCCTTCCCGAAGGCGAACGAAGGCGAGTTGTCGCGGCGTCTCGCCGATCTGGTGCGCAAGGAAACCTGCGCCGAGGTCGGCCGCGCGATGGATTTGGGTCCCGCGCTGCGCCTCGGCAATTCGGAATCGCATGCCGGCGGGCGGCTGCGCACGACCATTCTGGCCGATGCCTGTGAAGGCCTTGTCGGCGCTGTGTTCATCGACGGCGGTTATGCCGCGGCCGATGCCCTGGTGTCGAAGTTCTGGAAAGAGCGCATGATCGCCACGGTGAAGCCGTTGCGCGACGCCAAGACCATGTTGCAGGAGTGGGCGCAGGCGCGGGGCCTGCCGACGCCGGTCTACAAGGAACTGGCGCGCACCGGCCCGCATCACGACCCGGTGTTCAAGGTCGCGGTGGTGCTGCCGGACCGGCCGCAGGCCGAAGGCTCGGGTGCTTCGAAACGGGCCGCGGAACAGGCGGCGGCTCTTGCTATGCTGACCAGCGTTGGCGTGAAAGCGGATAAAATTGATGCCCGATAAAAGTGCTGACGAGCTGCGAATGCCTACCGGGACAGACACCCGCTGCGGCTTCGTCGCGCTGATCGGCGCGCCCAATGCCGGCAAGTCGACGCTGCTGAATGCGCTGGTCGGCTCCAAGGTGACCATCGTCTCGCACAAGGTTCAGACGACGCGTGCGCTCATTCGCGGCATCGCCGTCGAAGACAAGTCGCAGATCATCTTCGTCGACACGCCGGGCATCTTCGCGCCCAAGCGAAGACTTGACCGCGCCATGGTGACGACCGCCTGGAGCGGCGCACATGAGGCCGATCTGGTTGGCGTCATGATCGACGCCCGCAAGGGCATCGACGAAGAGGCGGAATCCTTGCTGGAGCGGCTTGCCGAGGTGAAGACGCGTAAGATCCTGATCCTCAACAAGATCGATCTCGTTCAGCGCGACAAGCTTTTGACCTTGACCAAGGTCGCCAACGAGAAGGCCAAGTTCGAAGCCACCTTCATGATTTCGGCGATGACCGGCGATGGCGTCCACGACCTCAAGACGTGGCTGGCCGAGCGCATGCCGCTCGGGCCCTGGCTCTATCCGCCCGACCAGATGTCGGACGCGCCGATGCGGCAACTGGCGGCCGAAATCACCCGCGAGAAACTGTTCGAGCGGCTGCATCAGGAATTGCCGTATCACTCGACGGTCGAGACCGAGAGCTGGAAGGAATTGCGCAACGGCGAAACCCGCATCGAGCAGACGATCTATGTCGAGCGCGAAAGCCAGCGGAAGATCGTCATCGGCAAAGGCGGGCAGACCCTAAAGGCGATCGGCGAAAGCGCGCGGCGCGAGATTGTCGATATCGTCGAGCACAAGGTGCACCTGTTCCTGTTTGTGAAGGTGCGCGAGGGCTGGGGCGATGAACCGGAGCGCTACCGCGCCATGGGGCTGGAGTTTCCCAAGGAGTAGGGCGCTCATTGCCGCGCGATTCTGCTAGACTGATTCCATGCAATGGACCGATGAAGGCATCGTGATCGGCGTCCGACGGCACGGGGAGGCGAGCGCCATACTCGAGTTGATGACGCGCGAGCATGGCCGCCATCTCGGCATGGTGCGCGGCGGATTCGGCACACGCATGAAGCCGATCCTGCAAACCGGCAATTCCGTCAGCGCGTCGTGGCGGGCGCGGCTCGACGAGCATCTCGGCAATTACACGGTCGAGCCGATGCGGCAGCGCGCGTCGAACTTCTTCGGCGCCTCGCATGCCATTTACGGCGTGACGCATCTGGCGGCCTTGATGCGGCTTTTGCCGGAGCGCGACCCGCATGAAGGACTATTCAATATCTTCGAGCAGATATTGGACCGGCTGGAGGACGCGGTCTGGGCTGCGCCCATGGTGGCGCGTTTCGAATTGCAGATATTGTCGGAACTTGGCTTCGGCCTCGATCTCGAACAATGCGCGGCCACGGGCGAAACCGGCGATCTGATTTACGTCTCGCCGAAATCGGGACGCGCGGTGTCGCGCTCGGCCGGCGCGCCCTATGCCGACCGCATGTTGCGCCTGCCGGCTTTCATGCGCGATGGCGAAGGCGAGCCGTCCGGCCGCGATCTCGATGACGGCTTTGCGCTGACCGGATTTTTCCTGTCGCGCCATGTGCTGGAGCCGCGCGGCCAGGTCTTCGCCGAGGAGCGCATGCATTTCCTCGCCGCGTTGAACCGCGCGCTGCCGCAGGTCGCCTGATCGTGCAGGCTCGCAAAACAAAACCGGCCCGGCTTTTGGCCGGACCGGTTCTAGAGAGACGCGAAGCCGTCTAGCGGCGGCAGACGCGTTCGATGTGGCAGCGGCGGCCATACGGCCCGCGGCGGCAGACCTGCACCGAACGGCAGTGCGGGCGGCGCCAGCGGCGATCACGCCGGTAGTACTGGGCGTCCTGAAGCAGGGTGGCTTCCAGGGCGATCGACGACAGGCCCGAGATCGGGGCGGCGTTCGCCGCCGGGACGCCGGCCAGACCGATGCCGAGGCCCATGAGAGCCGACAGAATAATCATGCGCATGTGCATTTCCTTCCAGTTACCGGTTGAGCCGTTTTTTGGATCGGGACTGATCCATCGGACTCATAGACCGCATTCGTTGCCGTGCAATCTATTCGATGACCGGTTGGCGGCGGGACCGGTCGGCGCAAGGGCTAACGTCAAGGGCCCTGCTAAGTTCACAAGATAGTTGGAGAAATCGGAAGATTTGCTGGCCGGCGCGTTCATCGCTTGTTCATCCTCGATCGGCGCAGTAGCACTCCCACATGGCGAGAAAACCGATTCCCCCCCAAACCGGCCAGACCGGCCTGATCGAAGACGTGACGCTGCAGTCGGCGCTGGAGCAGCGCTATCTGGCTTACGCGCTCTCGACCATCATGAACAGGGCGCTGCCGGACGCGCGTGACGGCCTGAAACCCGTGCACCGCCGCATTCTCTACGGCATGCGCCTGTTGCGGCTCGATCCCAATTCGGCGTTCAAGAAATCGGCCAAGGTTGTCGGCGATGTGATGGGCAACTTCCATCCGCATGGCGACCAGTCGATCTATGACGCTTTGGTGCGGCTGGCGCAGGATTTTTCGCAGCGCTATCCGCTGGTCGACGGGCAGGGCAACTTCGGCAATATCGACGGCGATAACCCGGCCGCCATGCGCTACACCGAAGCGCGGTTGACCGAAGTCGCGCGGCTTCTGATCGACGGTATCGACGAGGATGCGGTCGATTTCCGCCCGAGCTATGACGGCACCAGCGAGGAGCCGGCGGTGCTGCCGGCGGCGTTCCCCAATCTTCTGGCCAACGGCTCGCAAGGTATCGCCGTCGGCATGGCGACCTCGATCCCGCCGCACAATGTTGCCGAACTGTGCGATGCCGCGCTGCATCTGATCGAAACGCCGAATGCGCGCTCGAAGACCTTGCTAAAATACGTCAAGGGACCGGATTTCCCCACGGGGGGCATTTGCGTCGATCCGCCGGAAGCCATCGCCGAAGCCTACGCCACCGGGCGCGGCTCGTTCCGCGTGCGCGCGCGCTGGCACCAGGAAGAGGGCTCGCGCGGCACCTACAACATCGTCATCACCGAAATGCCGTGGCTGGTGCAGAAGTCGCGGCTGGTCGAGCGCCTCGCCGAACTATTGAACGACAAGAAATTGCCGCTGGTCGCCGATGTGCGCGACGAGTCGGCGGAAGACGTGCGCCTGGTCATCGAGCCGCGCGCCCGCACCGTCGATGCGACGCTGCTGATGGAATCGCTGTTCAAGCTGACCGAGCTGGAAAACCGTATTCCGCTCAACATGAACGTGCTGGTCAAGGGCCGCATTCCGAAGGTGCTGGGACTGGCCGAAGTTCTGACCGAATGGCTGGAGCATCGCCGCGACGTTCTCATCCGCCGTTCTAAATTCCGCCAGGGGCAAATTGAGCATCGCCTCGAAGTGCTCGGCGGTTTCCTCGTCGCCTATTTGAACCTCGACAAGGTCATCAAGATCATCCGCACCGAGGACGAGCCCAAGCCCGTCCTGATGAAGACCTTCAAGATTTCCGATGTGCAGGCCGACGCCATCCTCAACATGCGGCTGCGCAATTTGCGCAAGCTCGAGGAAATGGAAATCCGCGGCGAGGAAAAGGAGCTGAAGGACGAGTTGAAAGGCCTCAAGTCATTGCTCGGCTCGAAGGATCAGCAGTGGAAGGCGATTGCGCAGCAGATCAAGGACCTCAAGACCACGTTCGGCGCCAAGACCGAACTCGGCAAGCGCCGCACCAGCTTCATGCTGGCGCCGGAGCATGACGAGGCAGCCATTGAAGAGGCGTTGGTGGTGCGCGAGCCGATCACCGTCGTCGTTTCCGACAAGGGCTGGATTCGCGCGCTGCGCGGCCATGTCATCGACCTCACGGGCGTGACCTTCAAGACCGACGACCATTTGAAGTTCGCGTTCCAGACCGAGACCACGGCCAAGGTCATGATCTTCGCCGGCAACGGCAAATTCTACACGCTCGACGCTTCGAAGCTGCCGGGCGGTCGCGGCCATGGCGAGCCGATCCGGTTGTTTTTCGACATCGAGCAGGATGCCGACATCGTCGCCGCCTTCTCCTATCAGGGCGGCCGCAAGCTTTTGGTGGCGAGCTATCAGGGCAACGGCTTCGTCGTGCCGGAAGACGAATGCCTCGGCACCACGCGCAAGGGCAAGCAGGTCTTGAACCTGAAAGCGCCCGACAAGGCCGTGGCCATGACCGTCATTGATGGCGATACGGTCGCGGTGATCGGCGAGAACCGCAAGATGGTCGTGTTCGGGCTGGATCAGGTGCCGGAGATGACGCGCGGCCGTGGCGTGCGTTTGCAGCGCTATTTGGCCAAGGGCCTGTCCGATATCACGACGTTCAGCGCGGCGAACGGGCTCTCCTGGGTCGACGGGGCAGGGCGCACGCAGACGCTGACGATGAAAGAGCTGAAGGACTGGCGTGGCAACCGCGCCGATGCCGGCCGGATCGCGCAGGGCCTGCCGAAGAACAACAAGTTCAAGGGCGCGCCGGCAGCGGCGAAGGGCGGGGGCGAGTAAACCGCCTGTCGTCCCCGCGAAGGCGGGGACCCAGTATGCCGCAGACTCTCGATAGGCTGCGGAGTACTGGATCCCCGGTCTCGCTGACGCTCGCCCGGGATGACAGCCGCGGCTAACTCGCCACGAACAGCAACGACTGCTCGGAATCCTTCATCAGCGCGGACGCGGTGTCGCCGAAGAACAATTTCTCGCCTGGCCGCCGTCCGACGCCCATCACGATCAGATTGTTGTTGCCGCGTTGCGCTTCCTTGATGACCGCTTCGTCGGTTGCATTGGCGGTGACCACCGAGGTCTGCACGGTCATGTTGTAGCCGTCGGCGATGGCGGTGATGTCCTTGAGGATGGCGTTTTCCTGATTGCGCACGCGGGTGCTGCGGCGTGTCTTGCCATTGCCGCGCACCGCGACATAGAGGACCGTCAGCGACGCCTTGTTGGCGCGGGCAATAGTGATGGCGACTTCGGCGGCGCGGCGCGACGGCTCGGTGCCGTTGATCGGCACCAGAATGTTCAGCTTGCCGCGCGGCTTTTCCGCGAGTTCGCCGCGCACGATGGAGATACCAAGCGGCCCTTTAAAGCCTTGCGCCAGCGAGGTCACGCTTTCGTGGAAATCGCCGCGAACGACCGTCTTTTCCAGACCGATCAGCATCAGGTCGTAGCCCTTGGCGGCTTCGGCGGCGATGGTTTCGGGACTCGGCGCTTCGTGCACGATGGCGGTCACCTCGACCGGCATATCGACCTTTTCTTCGGCCTTCTGCTTGCTCTTGATCTGTTCGGCCGCGGCCTTGACCGTTTGTCCGGCGTCGGCGGCTTTCTTCTCTTGTTCTTTGATTTCCTCTTTCGCCTGGGCCTTGTCGGCCTTCTTGTCCGCGGCAATCTGTTTGTTGTCTCTGACCGGCTCGGACTTCTTGTCGTCGGCTTTCTTGTCGGCCGCCTTCACCTTGGTTTTTTCCTCGAGCAGCGTGTCGGTCGTGGTGTCGCCTTTGCCTTCCGGCATCGGTTCGATCTTCGACGCATCGGTGATGTGCAGCACGGTGGTCGGCATGCCATGCGTGCCGGCCAGCATGCCGGCGACGCGCGAGGCGAATTTGCCGTTCGCACTGTCGTCGACCGCGATCAGCAGCCGTTCGAGATTGGCGACGAAGCCTTTTTCTTCCTGCGCCTCACGCTCCAGCCGCACTTTCTCCTCTTTGCGCAGGGGAATGCGCGCCAAAGCCCAGCGCAACGACGGCGGCATCGCCAAAGTGGTGATCACCGCCATGGCGACGATCATGGTGAAGAGGTTCTGGTTGAGCGCGCCCATTGACAGGCCGACCGTGGCGATGATCACTTCGGTCGAGCCACGCGCGTTCATGCCGCAGGCCAGTGCAAAACCCTCGCGCCGCGTCAGCCCGCCCAGTTCGGCGCCGATGAAGGCGCCGCCGAATTTGCCGATGCTGGCGATCAGGATGAGACCGGCCGTCATCGCCGCCATGCGCGGATCGGCGAGGATGGTGAGGTCGGCCCCTAAGCCCGCTATGCCGAAGAAAATCGGCGCGAAGAACGCGGTGATGATGCCGCGCAATTGCTCGTCGATATGGCGGGTGAGAATAGGGGACTCTCCGACCAGAATGCCGGCGACGAAAGCGCCGAGCACCGAATGCACGCCGATCGCATGCGTCAGCAGCGCCATCGAGCCCATGATGACGAGAATGCAGGTGATGACCGCGAAGTCGCTGACGAAATTGTCGTTGGTCCAGCGGATGGCGAAGAACACTGCGCGCCGGCCGACCGTCAGGCTGACCACCATGAACAGGAAAGTACCGACGACGCTTTGCGCCAGCGACCACGGATCGACCGAGCCGTGGAGCGCCAGCGAGAAGATGATCGAGACGATGATCCAGCCGACGCTGTCGTCGATGATCGCGGACGCCAGAATGACCTGCCCGACGGTGCGGCGCATGAAGTTCATCTCGCGCACCACCATCGCCACGATCTTGACCGAGGCGATCGATAATGCCGTGCCGAGGAACAGCGACGTGATCAGCCGCTTTTCCGGATCGGGCAGCATCGAGTCCGGCAGCATTTCGCCGAGCGCGACGCCGCAGGCGAACGGCACGATAATGCCGAACAGGGACGCATAGACCGAGGCTTTGCCGGTCTGCCGCACCAGTTTGAGATCGGTCTCCATGCCGGTGAGGAGCAGAAGCAGCAGAATGCCGACCTGCGAGACCGCATCGATCATCGCTTTCTGTTCGGGATTTTGCGGGAAGAGGGCGTGTTGCAGGTCGGGCAGCAGCAGGCCGAACACGGATGGGCCAAGCAATAGTCCGGCGATCAGCTGGCCCATGACGGCCGGTTGCCGCATGCGGATCATGGCCTCGCCGAGCAGTCGGCCGACCAGCATCAGGACCAGAAGCTGGGCGAAAAAGATGACTTCGGACGGGCCTTTAAGAGCCTCGCCGGCGGCCATCGCGGGGTCGGGGAGCAGGGCATAGGTCCCGGCAAGGGCAAGCAGCGCCCAGATCCATGGAAGCATTCCGGAACGATTGGGCTGCATTGCGCGCTTTCCCCTCAATTGAGTCGATGTCGGGACAAAGCGGCGATAACGGCCGGGTCCCCCGGCCCAAGCGAGCTTCAACCGACTGAAAGCCGAAAAGTTCCATGAAAATGCAATTGCGAATTAGTCGCAACTAAGATACTGAGGACTGAATTACCGGCGGCCTATGCCGCCGGTGCCCTGATAAACGTCGCTCGAGGGAGACGGTCTTGATTATGAAACCTGGATTTCGGCGCCTCGCTATCGGCGTAGTCCTGGCCACGCTGACGGCCGTGGCCTGGCCCGGGGTGGCGTCGGCGCAGGCTAAGAAGTTCAAGGTTGTCACGACCTTCACGGTGATCCAGGACATCGCGCAGAATGTTGCCGGCGACGCCGCCACCGTCGAGTCCATCACCAAGCCGGGCGCCGAAATTCACGACTATCAGCCGACGCCGCTCGACATCGTCCGCGCGCAGGAAGCCGGCCTCGTGCTGTGGAACGGCTTCAACCTCGAGCGCTGGTTCGAGAAGTTTTTCCAGAACGTCAAGGAGGTGCCGAGTGTGGTTGTCACCGACGGTGTCACGCCGATGGGCATCGCCGAGGGCCCCTACAGCGGCAAGCCCAATCCGCACGCCTGGATGTCGCCGTCGAATGCGCTGATCTATGTCGAGAACATCCGCAAGGCTTTTGTCCAATACGATGCCGCCAATGCCGACACCTATAACCGCAACGCCGCGGCTTACGCGGCCAAGATTAAGGCGCTCGACGAGCCGCTGCGCAAGCGACTGTCGGCCATTCCCGAAGCGCAGCGCATTCTGGTGTCGAGCGAAGGTGCGTTCAGCTATCTGACGCGCGATTACCAGATGCGCGAAGCCTATCTCTGGCCGATCAATGCCGACGAGCAGGGCACGCCGCAGCAGGTCCGCAAGGTCATCGATCTGGTGCGCAAGAACAAGGTGCCCGTGGTGTTCAGTGAAAGCACGATCTCCGATCGCGCCGCCAAGCAGGTCGCGCGCGAGAGCGGCGCGCGCTATGGCGGCGTTCTCTATGTTGATTCACTTAGCGCCGCCGGCGGACCGGTGCCGACTTTCCTCGATCTGTTGAAGGTGACGGTGGAAACCATCGCCAAGGGATTCGGCAAGTGAACGCACCCGTTCCTGAGATCGCTGCCGCTGCCGACGCCAAACTTGGCGCCAGCATTTCGGTGCGCCGCCTCAATGTGACCTATCCGAACGGCTTCACCGCCGTCACCGACGCTTCGTTCGAACTCGACCCCGGCACCATCTGCGCGCTGGTCGGCGTCAATGGCAGCGGCAAGTCGACCATCTTCAAGGCGATCATGGGTTTCGTGCGGCCGACTGCCGGCGAGGTGCGGCTGTGCGGACTGACCGTTGGCGAAGCGCTCAAGCGCAACATTGTCGCCTATGTGCCGCAAAGCGAGGATGTCGACTGGAATTTCCCGGTGCTGGTCGAGACCGTGGTGATGATGGGCCGCTATGGCCACATGAATTTCCTGCGCATGGCCTCGCGCGCCGACCGCTACAAGGTCGACGAGGCGCTGGAGCGCGTCGGCATGAGCGAGTACCGCAAGCGGCAGATCGGCGAACTGAGCGGCGGCCAGAAGAAGCGGGTGTTCCTGGCCCGCGCGCTGGCGCAGGAGGGGCGCATCATCTTGCTGGACGAACCCTTCACCGGCGTCGATGTGAAGACCGAGGCGGCCATTGTCGGCCTGCTGCGCGAGCTGCGTGCCTCCGGCCATCTGATGCTGGTATCGACGCACAATCTCGGCAGCGTGCCGGATTTCTGCGACCATGTCGTGCTGCTCAACCGCACGGTGCTGGCGGCGGGCCCCACGGCCGAGGTGTTTACCCAGAAGAATCTCGAACTGGCCTTCGGCGGCGTGCTGCGCAACTTCCAGCTCGGCGGTGCCGCGCTGCATGACGATGCGGACGCGCGCAGCGTCACGGTGCTGACCGACGACGAGCGGCCGCTTGTTCTGTACGGCGACAAGCACAGCCGCCGCCAGGAACCGGATGGAGAGTAGCATGAGCGCGCTGCTCGCCGAATTGCTGATCCCGTTCGATTACGGCTACATGCTGAAAGCCATGTGGGTCAGCGCGCTGGTCGGCGGCGTCTGCGCTTTTCTCTCGGCCTATCTGATGCTCAAGGGCTGGTCGCTGATGGGCGACGCGCTCGCGCATTCGATCGTTCCCGGCGTCGCTGCGGCCGCCATCCTCGGCGCGCCTTTCGCTGTCGGCGCTTTCTTTGCCGGTATCCTTGCTTCGGTGGCGATGAATTTCGTCAAGCAGAAGTCGCGGCTGCGCGAGGACGCGGTCATCGGACTTGTGTTCACCGCGCTGTTTGCGCTCGGCCTGCTTATGGCGTCGATCTGGCCGACCTCGGTCAGCATACAGACCATCGTGCTCGGTAATATTCTCGCCATCGCCGATGAGGATGTGGTGCAGGTGGCGATCATCGCCGGCGTGTCGCTCGCCGTTATGCTGCTGGTCTGGAAGGACATGATGGTGACCTTCTTCGACGAAAACCATGCCCGCAGCATCGGCATCAATACGACGTTTCTCAAGGGCCTCTTCTTCACGCTTTTGAGCGCCTGCACGGTGGCGGCGCTGCAAACCGTCGGCGCCTGTCTGGTCATTGCGATGGTGGTAACGCCGGGCGCCACAGCCTATCTTTTGACCGACCGGTTCGGCCGCCTGATCGTCATCAGCGTCGCGCTCGGCGTCACTACAAGTTTTGTCGGCGCTTATATCAGCTATTTCCTCGATGGCGCGACCGGCGGAGTCATCGTCTGCTTGCAGACGCTGCTGTTCCTGGCGGCGTTCTTCTTTGCGCCCAAGCATGGCGTGCTGGCGTCGCGGCGGCGGCGACAGGCCGCGATCGAGGCGGCGGCATGAATATCCTGTTCGACTGGTTCGTCGTGCCGCTCAGCTACCCGTTCATGCAGCGGGCGCTGATCGTGTCCGTGCTGGTGGCGGCGGTCTGCGCCGTTCTGTCTTGCTATTTAGTGCTGAAAGGCTGGTCGCTGATGGGCGACGCCATTTCGCACGCGGTGCTGCCCGGCATCGTGCTGGCTTATGTCGCGGGCATTCCGCTGGCGATCGGCGCTTTCGCCGCCGGGCTGTCCTGCGCGCTGTTCACCGGATACCTCAAGGAGCACAGCCGGGTGAAGGAGGACACGGTGATGGGCATCGTGTTCTCCGGCATGTTCGGACTGGGACTGGTGATCTTCAGCAAGATCGAGACCGACCAGCATTTGATGCACATCCTGTTCGGCAATGTGCTGGGCGTGACGGTGCGGGACCTCATCGAGACCGGCATTGTCGCCGGCGGCACTTTGCTGATCGTGCTGATCAAGCGGCGCGACTTGCTGCTTTATTGTTTCGACCCCAACCATGCCCGCACCATCGGCCTGCCGGTGCGGGTGCTGCATTATGGGCTTTTGGTGCTGCTGTCGCTGACCATCGTCGCGTCGCTCAAGGCGGTCGGCATCATCCTGGTGATCGCCATGCTGATCGCGCCGGGGGCGACCGCCTATCTTCTGACCGACAGTTTCGAGCGCATGCTGGTCATCGCCACCGTGGTGGCGACGGTGTCGGCCGCCATCGGCACGCTGGCGAGCTTCCATCTCGATGGCGCCACCGGCGCCTGCATCGTGCTGACGCAGTCGATGTTTTTCGTGGCGGCGTTTCTGTTTGCGCCCAAGCATGGCATCTGGCGGCGCGCGCGCACGACCGCCGCCTGAGCGGTTAGGCATCGACTTTGCGATTTTATATGGCGAGCACGGCACAGCGCTGCTGATGATCCTCAGGCAGGCATCATAGTGGCGCTGAACGTTAAGCTGTTGTTCGAGACGTTCTTCGGCGGGTTAGAACTGGCCCATCGGCCCAGATAGATAGTTGGGATCGATTAACTTGGCATTTGCGCGGGGGAAGGCTCTACCTTGGCTTTTTCTACCTCGGCCATAATTTGTCGGGCTTTGGCTAGTGTTTCTTGGTCGGCATTCTTGCCATCAAGTATTTTTTTCAGCTCGGAGAGTAATGAATTTTCGACTTCATCGAGAAGGTAGTAATAAACCTCAGGCTCATTTTCATCGATAAAGGTGCTGTGGTGTGGCAAGGCCGCCTTTAGAATCTTGGCAGTAGCTTCATTCGTTAACATGCGCTCAGGATCTTCAATCCCAGTTTTTAAGATCTGTAGTCGCATGTAGCTTCCGAGCAGAATAGTCGTGTACGCAGAGAAATAAGCCCAAGCAATTTCCGGCAAAAAAGGTCGTTCGTCTCGAGCTACATTCTTGAACTGGGCTGCTTGAGGTGCCGCGGTGTCGATAATCCCAAGAAATTGTTGAATTTTTGGATCGGTTGTCCTTTTCGCGAGGGCTTTGAAGTTCAGGGCGGACATCATGTTCGCTACCGCCTTGAGTTGGGCCATGTCGTTCACAGCCGTCCAGACTCGTTCCACCGCTTCAAATCGCCTCTTGTCCAATAGAGTCTGACGATTTGCGCTGCCACTTAAGACAGCGTTTCGCAATGCTGAGATTTCTGCTTCCTTGTCTCGAAGGTCGCTTTTTAATCTTTCCTCACTCTGTCGAATCTCAGCGCGGATACCTTCAATTTTCAGATCAAATCGGTATTGCACGCTCCTTGAAATCCATGCGAGTAAATAATTTCGCGTTAGAAAAATAGCCGACGGAATCCCAACTGATAGGCACAGAGAAAATATTGCCAGCGTAAATTCGTCACTCACGAACTATGCTTTCTAATGATTGTTGTGCGCTCACTCTTCGACCCGGGTCCACCCACTCGGATGCAGCCGCTCCTGCGGCAGGAAGCGGCCTTTGTAGTCCATCTTGCGTGAGCCCGGCACCCAGTAGCCGAGATAGACGTAAGGCAGGCCCATGGCGCGGGCGCGCTCGATATGATCGAGGATCATGAAAGTGCCGAGCGAGCGGTCGGCGGCGTCCGGATCGAAGAACGAATAGACCATCGACAGCCCGTCGCTCAGCACGTCGGTCAGCGCCACCGCGAGCAATTGCCCGCCGCCGCGGCCGGTGAAGCCTGAATCGGGGGAGCGCTTGCGATAGTCGATGACGCGGGTGTCGACGTGGCTGTCCTCGATCATCATCGCGTAATCGAGCACGGTCATGTCGGCCATGCCGCCGTCGCGGTGGCGGGCGTCGAGATAGGCGCGGAACACCGAATACTGCTCGGAGGTCGGCGCCGGTTTCCTCATGTCGCCGATGATATCGGCATTGGCGTCGGCATTGCGGCGCATGTTACGCGACGGCTTGAAGTCGGCGACGACGACGCGCACCGAGACGCAGGCGCGGCAGGTCTCGCAGGCCGGGCGGTAGGCGATCGACTGGCTGCGGCGGAAGCCGCCATGGGTCAAAAGGTCGTTGAGGTCGCCGGCCTTTTCGCCGACCAGATGCGTGAACACCTTGCGCTCTTCCTGGCCCTTCAAATAGGGGCAGGGCGACGGCGCGGTCAGGTAGAATTGCGGCGTGTCACGGGAGTGCTGGGTCAATGCGTCAAACCGGGTTCAGACCTTCCAGGGACTTAGGAATCTTGGACTCGAAGCTCAAGCATCGCGCGCCGCGCCGGTTCCGTCAAAGGGCTACCTTGGGGGCCAAAACCCCGGTTTTGGCACCTAGCGGCCGGAAGCGGCGAAGGGCCGCAACGAAGCGGCGCGCTGCGGGTTGTTGACGATTACGGTACCAAGCACGATGTCGTGCAGCAGCCGGCGGCGCCGGTTGAAAAAGGCGACCAAAAGGATGAAGGGCGTCAGCGCCGACACCGACAGCCAGAAGCCGATGGCATGTACGGCGCCGAGCACGAAATAGGCCGGCGCGCCGTACCAGGTGCGCATTTCCAGGTCCATCACCCGCATGCCGAGGGTGGCCGAGCGCGCGCCGCCGACGCTGGCGCCGAAATAGACAATGGCCCACAGCACCGAGGCCGGCGGCAGCAGCCAGTACAGCGCCCAGCCGAAGCCCAAAGTGACGATGCCGAAGACGAAAATGAACATTGCCGCCAGCACCACCGGGATGGCGATGACGATAAAATCGATGAAGAACGCCAGCACCCGCCGCGCCAGCACGCCATCGAACAATTCCGGGTTCAGGTCCGGGTCATAGGCGTGCGGTTTGATATCCATGGACATCGATGAGCCCCCGATCTTTCCGAACGATACCCTGGAAATGGCGAATATAGCGGTCCCGCGCAAGGGGACGATATGCTTATGTCCGACTGGAATCGAGACGCCGCGAGGGGACGTTGAAACGATGACCGTGACCATCGCCGATATCGAGGAAGCCCGCCGGGTCATTGCCGGGGTGGTCCTGCGCACGCCGATGCTGCCGGCGCCGCGGCTGTCGGCGCTGACCGGGGCGGAGGTCTTCGTCAAATACGAAAACCTCCAGGTCACCAACTCGTTCAAGGACCGCGGCGCGCTGGTCAAGCTCGCCTCGCTCAATGAGACCGAACGAAAGCGCGGCGTCGTCGCCATGTCGGCCGGCAACCATGCCCAGTCGGTCGCCTACCACGCAGCGCGGCTCGGCATTCCGGCGACCATCGTCATGCCGGTGACGACGCCTTTTGTAAAAGTCGCGGCGACGCGCTCGCACGGCGCCGAGGTGGTGCTCGACGGGCAAACGGTCGCCGACGCGCAGGCGCGCTGCGAGACGATCCAGCACGAACGCGGCATGACGCTGGTGCATCCTTATGACGATGCCAAGGTGATCGCCGGGCAGGGCACCATTGCGCTGGAAATGCTGGAGGAGGTGCCCGACCTCGATCAGCTCGTCATCCCAATCGGCGGCGGCGGCCTGATTGCCGGCAATGCGATTGCCGCGCGTTCGGTCAATCCGAAGATCGAGATCGTCGGCTGCGAGGCGATGTTGTATCCGGCGGTGTGGAACGCGCTCGAACACGGCAACCGGCCGATCGGCGGGCCGACTCTCGCCGAAGGCATCGCGGTCAAGAACGTCGGGAAGCTGACGCTCCCGATCATCCGCGAACTCGTCTCCGATGTTGTGCTGGTCGATGAAGCTCATCTTGAGCGCGCGGTGAACGCCTATGTCACCTTGCAGAAGACGATGGCGGAAGGCGCCGGCGCCGCCGGTCTCGCCGCGCTGCTGGCCGAGCCTGAGCGCTTCAAAGGAAAGCGCGTCGGCCTGATCCTGTGCGGCGGCAATATCGATCCGCGCATTCTCGCTTCCATCATGGTGCGCGAACTGGAGCGCGAGGCGCGCATCGTCTCGTTCCGCCTCGCCATTCCCGACCAGCCTGGCGTGCTCGGCATCGTCGCCACACGGCTCGGCGAACTCGGCGCCAATATTCTTGAGGTCGAACACCGCCGCCTGCTGCTCGACGTTCCGGCCAAGGGCGCCAAGCTCGACGTTACCATCGAAACCCGCGACGCCAGGCATGCCGCCGAGATCATGGCCGCGCTCGCCGCCGACGGCTACGAGCCGGTGCGGCTCGGGCAGGGCGTGGCTTAAGGGAACCGGCACCGCGGCGGCACGTGTTCGATCGACTATTGCCAGATCGAGCAGGTGCCACATGGCGACGACTTATCCGACCACCACCGCCCCGGTTCCCGATGCCGACATTCGCCGCATGGCCGGCGTCAACGACGCCCTGCTACTGATCGGCCGCATCGTGCTGGTCGTTATGCGCGACTGAACCACGCGCGCCGCGTAATCAGCGCGCACGCATAAATTCTGCGACGCGCTCGCCGATCATGATGGCCGCCATGTTGGTATTGGCGCTGACGATGGACGGCATGACCGAGGCGTCGGCAACGCGCAGCCCCTCGACGCCATAGGCCCGGCATTCGGGATCGACGACGGCGAGCGGATTGTCCGGCGCGCCGATGGCGCAGGTCGACGTCGGATGAAACATCGCTCCCGCGGCCGCAACGATTTCGTCGTCGGACGGCGCAGCGGTCTTGACGCCATCCCAGACCAGCCGGCCCGGTTTGATCCCGGCGCCTATGATGGCACGGCGCACCTTGCCGGGAGATGCAAGAACCGCCGCCGCACCCGCCGCTTTCAAAGCGCCGGTCAGGCCCGTGCCATTGATCAGGCGAAGCGGCGGCTGCCGCGGCATCAGATAGATTTCCTCGAAGCAGGCGCGAACGGACGGCTCGAGCAAAAGGTTGAAGGCGTGATGTCCGGCGATGATCATGCGCTTGACGTCCAGCGGGTCGGAGAACATGCGCTGGTCGATGCGCGGCGGCATGTTCGGGTCGGCAGCGGCAAGCGACACGCGGCCGCGCGACAGGGGTCCATAAAGCGCGCATGACAGCAGCGCCATGCGCAGGCCGAAGGCTTTCGGGTTGATGCGCCCGGTAAAATAATGAAACAGGTCGCCCGGCGTGCCGCCCTCGATGCCAGAAGAAAACTGCAGCGCCGACATGATGTAGTGCTGCGCCGATTGCGGCATTCGCGACTGCGGCTTGAGCGTGATGGCGAAATGCAGTTGCGCGTGATTTTGATAATTGCGCCCGACGCCGGGCCGGTCGGCCACGATCTCGATGCCCAGCGGGCGCAGTTCGTCGGCCGGACCGATCCCGGAACGCAGCAGCAAGGCAGGCGAGTGCACCGCGCCGCAGCAAACGACCACTTCGGCAGCAGTTAAATTGAGTGTTTCATTGCCGCGCTGTGCGATCACGCCGCGCACCGTTCGGCCTTCGAACGTCAGACGCTGGACCTGCGTTTCGGTCATGATGCTGAAATTGGGGCGCGCCCGCACCTCGGCCGTCAGATAGCAGCGCGCGCTGGTGGCGCGTTCGTCGTCCTGGCTTACCGGCGCGGCGAAGAAACCGTCGTCGCCGTTTTCATAAACATCGGCAAGGCTGCGGCGTCCGCGCGCCGTCAGCACTTCGTCGACGCGCCGCATGTACGCGGGCCACCGCTCGCGCGGGATGCGCCGAACGATATTCGGCCCGGCCGCGTTCCGCGCCGGAGCGTCGAGATCGTTGGTCATGGCCTGGAATGTCGGCAGCACGTCGCGCCAGCCCCAGTTCGCCGCGCCCATGCGCTCCCAGCGATCGTAGTCTTCCGGCTTGCCGCGCACGGCCAGCATGCCCATGACGCTGGAGCCGCCGCCCATGATGCGCGCCTGCGGAAATGGCGTCGGCGCTTCTCCCTCGCGGATGCTGGCCTTGAGGCCGGGCCAGAGATATCCGCTGTTGAAATAGGCCGCCGGAAACGTATGGCGGATATCGTCGGGGACGTGGCCGGGCGGCGTATCGGCGCCGGCCTCGATCAGCAGCACGCGCCGTGACGGGTCCTCGGACAGCCGGGCCGCGACCGCGGCGCCGGCCGATCCGCCGCCAATGACGATGACATCGGCGTCGCGTGCGTGGTCATGGCGCGCCGCCGCCGTCACTTCTGCATCGCGCGCCAGATGCGCTCCGGCGTCGCCGGCATCTCGATATGCGTGATGCCGAATTCCGACAGCGCATCGACCACGGCATTGACCACGGCGGGGAGCGCGCCGACGCAACCGGCTTCGCCGGCGCCCTTGGTGCCGAGCGGATTGGTCTTGGTCGGCACCGGATTGGCCTCGACATGGATTGCTGGAAAATTATGCGCGTGCGGCATGGCGTAATCCATGAACGACGCCGTCACCATTTGTCCGCTCTCGTCGAAATGAATGTCTTCCATCAGCGCCTGGCCGACGCCTTGGGCGACGCCGCCGTGGATCTGGCCGTGCAGCAGCATCGGGTTGAGCACGGTGCCGACATCGTCGACGACATTGTAGCGCACGACAGCGGTCTCGCCGGTCTCGCTATCGATCTCGACTTCGCAGATGTGGCAGCCGTTTGGGTAATTATTGACCGGCGTCGTATGCACCGCGTTGGCGGCAAGGCCGGGCTCCATGCCGGCGGGGAGCTTGGCCGGCACCTGCGCCGCGGCGGCGATTTCCTTCATCGTCATGGTGCTGTTGCTCTTGGATGACGAGAACAGGCCGCCTTCGTATTTGATGTCGGCGGCATCGAGCTTCATCGCATGCGCGGCGATCAAAGTTGCTTTCTCGATGATCTTGTCGCTGGCGCGCAGGAAGGCCGCGCCGCCCATGGTGGCCGAGCGCGAGCCGCCGGTGCCTTCGCCGTAGAACACTTTATCGGTGTCGCCCTGCACGTACCGGATTTCGTCCGGATGAATGCCAAGTTTGTCGGCAACAATCTGCTTGAACACCGTCTCGTGGCCCTGGCCCTGGCTGTTCGAGCCGGCGAACATGGTGATGCCGCCGGATTTGTCGAAGCGCACCTCGGCGCCTTCGGTGCCAGGTGCTGCGGCGCGCTCGATGGTGTTGGACAGGCCGATGCCGCGCAGCTTCCCGTGTTTGCGCGCTTCCTTGCGGCGCTTGGCGAAGCCGTCAAAGTCGGCCATGGCCAGCGCCATGTCCATGTTCTTTTCGAATTCGCCGCAGTCATAGGTGAACGTCAGCCCGGTCTTGAACGGCATTTCCTTCGGGCTGATATAGTTGCGCCGCCGCAATTCGACGCTGTCGATGCCGGTTTGCGCGGCGGCCAGTTCCACCATGCGCTCGATGACGAAGGCCGACTCCGGCCGGCCGTTGCCGCGATAGGGGCGCACCGGATTGGTGTTGGTGAAAACGCCGGTGACGTCGACGAAGATCGCCGGCGTGCGATAGGTACCTGCCAGCGTGCCGGCGTTGAGGAAGAACGCCGGCATGTTGTTCTGCAAATAGGCGCCGATGGCGGCGATGGTCTTGACCTTCATCGCCAGGAAGCGGCCGTCTCTGTCGAGCGCCAGTTCGGCTTCGGTGACGTTGTCGCGGCCTTGCGGGTCGCTCAGGAACGCCTCGGTGCGGGTGCTGATCCACTTGACCGGACGCCCGGTCAGCTTCGAGGCGTGGCAGACCAAAGGCACCTCGCCGAAGATCGGCGTCTTCATGCCGAAGCTGCCGCCGGTGTCGCCGGTGATGACGTGCAGCGCGCCTTCGGCGACGTTGAGGATCTTGGCGATATTGCCGCGCAGATCGTGCGGCCGCTGCGTCGCCGTGTGCAGTGTATAACGGCCGGTGCCGGCGTGATAATGCGCCACCGCCCCGCGCGGCTCCATCGTCACCGCGGTGACGCGGTTGATGACGAAGCGGCCTTTGACGACATGCGCCGCCTTGGCAAAGCCGGCCTCGGTCGCGGCTTTGTCGCCGATCAGTTCGACGAAGGAAATGTTGTCCTTGCACTCGTCATAGACGCGGGCTTTGCCTTGCGTCGCCTCGGCGGTGGAGACGACGGCAGGCAGCGGCTCGTAATCGACCTCAACAAGTTCGGCAGCGTCTTGTGCCTGCGCCAACGTATCGGCGACGATGAAGGCGACGCTGTCGCCGATGAAGCGCACATGCGTTTCGGCCAGCACCGGATAGCGCGGCTTGAACATCGGCGAGCCGTCGCGCAGCTTGAGGCCGGGGTGCGACAAGAGATCGCCGAGGCCGGCGGCCTTCCAGTCGGCGCCGGTGATGATGGCGAGCACGCCGGGCGCGGCCTTCGCGGCGGCTGTGTCGATCGACTTGATCTTGGCGTGGCCATGCGGCGAGCGCAGCACGACGCCATAGGCCATGCCCGGCATCTGGATGTCGTCGGTATAGGAGCCGCCGCCGCGCACCAGCCGCGGGTCCTCGAAACGCGGCACGCCCTGACCGATACCAAATTCACCCATGAGTCCTACCCAAAGTTTCTTCTGTTTTGCGAACCCGACCCCGTCATCCTGAGGTGCGAGCGTTAGCGAGCCTCGAAGGATGAACGGCCAAGGTTTTGATGAGGGGCCGTCGCCCTTCGAGGCTCGCGCTGTGCGCTCGCACCTCAGGGTGACGGAGTTAGAGCCATGACTATTTTTCTGACCGCAGCTTCTCCGCCACGCGCGGCGCGAAGTAAGTGAGGATGCCGTCGCAGCCGGCGCGCTTGAACGAGGTCAGGCTTTCCATCATCGCGCGTTCGCCGTCGAGCCAGCCATTGTTCGCGGCCGCCATGATCATCGCGTACTCGCCGGACACTTGGTAGGCGAAGGTCGGCATGCCGAAGGTCTCCTTCACGCGCGCGACGATATCGAGATAGGGCAGGCCGGGCTTGACCATGATCATGTCGGCGCCTTCCTCGATGTCGAGCGCAACTTCGCGCAGCGCCTCGTCGGTATTGCCGGGGTCCATCTGATAGGTACGCTTGTCGCCGTGCAACGTCTTCGACGAACCGACCGCGTCGCGGAACGGGCCGTAGAAGGCAGAGGCATATTTCGCCGCGTAAGCCATAATCGACACGTCGGTGAGGGAGCTCTCGTCGAGAGCGCGGCGGATGGCGCCGACGCGGCCGTCCATCATGTCGGACGGCGCGATGATGTCGCAGCCGGCCTGCGCCTGCACCAAAGCCTGCTTGACCAGCACGGCGACGGTCTCGTCATTCATGATGACGCCGTCGTCGCGTAATAGTCCGTCATGGCCGTGGCTGGTGAAAGGATCGAGCGCGACATCGCACAGGATGCCGATGTCCGGCACTTCCTTCTTGATGGCGCGAATGGCGCGGCACACCAGATTGTTGTCATTGAGCGCTTCCGAGCCGGTCGGGTCGCGCAAGGACGGGTCGGTATAAGGGAACAGGGCGATGCAGGGGATGGCGAGCTTGGCCGCGCGCTCGGCCTCCCGCACCGCCTGATCGACCGACAGGCGCTCGACGCCCGGCATCGAGGCGACAGCGGCGCGCTTGTTGTCGCCGTCCATGACGAAAATCGGCCAGATCAGGTCGTCGGCGGTGACCACGTTCTCGCGCACCAGCCGCCGGGCCCATTCGCTGCGCCGGTTGCGGCGCATCCGGGTCGGCAGGTCGAGCGGCGTATGGCCCGTGAGGCTGGAATCGGGCTCGCCCGGCACAAAGCCGATGTTTTGCTGTAAGGGGCGTCCGAATTTGATGGCCATGGCGTTCTCCGGAGGCCTTTTTAGCCGGTCCAGAGAGGCCACGCCACCCGGTGCTTTCCGGAGCCGTTGACGTCTCCCGGCCCGGCTTCTATCCGTCGAGACCATGGATTTCACCCTCACCGAAGACCAGCGCGCTTTCCAGGCAACCGCCCGCGCATTCGCCCGCGAGGCGATGATGCCGCACGCGGCGGCCTGGGACGAAGGCGAGGTGTTTCCGGTGGAGGTGCTGCGCCAGGCGGCGGCCCTTGGCTTAGCCGGCATCTATGTGAAGGACGATGTCGGCGGCTCCGGCCTGACCCGGCTCGACGCCGCGCTGATCTTTGAGGAGCTGGCGCAGGGCTGCACCTCGACGGCGGCCTACATCTCCATCCACAACATGGTGGCGTGGATGATCGACACTTACGGCAGCGCGGTCTTGCGCGAGAAGCATCTGCCGAAGCTCTGCTCCATGGAGCATTTCGCCAGTTACTGCCTGACCGAGCCGGGCGCTGGCTCGGATGCCGCCAGCCTCACCACCAGGGCGCGGCGCGATGGCGACTTTTATGTGCTCGACGGCGCCAAGGCTTTCATCTCCGGCGGCGGCGTGTCCGATGTCTATGCGGTGATGGCGCGCACGGGTGAATCCGGGCCGAAAGGCATTTCCTGCATTCTGGTCGAGAAGAGCACGCCGGGGCTTTCCTTCGGCGCGCGCGAGAAGAAGCTCGGCTGGAAATCGCAGCCGACGGCGATGGTGATGTTCGAGAACTGCCGCGTGCCGGCCCGCAACCTCATCGGCAAGGAAGGCGAGGGTTTCCGTATCGCCATGGCCGGGCTCGATGGCGGAAGGCTCAACATCGCCGCCTGTTCATTGGGCGGCGCGCAATTCTCGCTCGACCGCACCATCGACTACATGAAGGACCGCAAGCAGTTCGGCACGCGCATTGCCGATTTTCAGGCGCTCCAGTTCCGTATCGCCGATTATGCCACCGACATCGACGCCGCGCGGCTGCTGCTGCACCGCGCTGCTGTTGCCGTCGGCGAGCATGAGCCCGGCGCGACCACGCTCGCTGCCAAGGCCAAACGTCTCGCCACCGACACCGGCTTCGACGTCGTCAATGGCTGCCTGCAACTGCATGGCGGCTACGGCTATCTGCGCGATCATCCGATCGAGCGCGTGCTGCGCGACGTGCGCGTGCACCAGATCCTCGAAGGCACCAACGAAATCATGCGCGTCATCATCTCGCGCGCGATGCTGGGGAATTGAAAGCGTGAGCGACGCCGAAATATTATTCGAGCGCCGGGGTGCTGCCGGCATCGTCACGCTGAACCGCCCGAAGGCGCTCAACGCCGTCACGCACAATATGGTGCACGCCTTGAGCGCGCAGTTGGCGGCCTGGGCCGATGACGACGCGGTGACGCGCGTGGTCATCATGGCCAATGGCGAGCGCGCTTTTTCCGCGGGCGGTGACATTCGCCACCTTTACGACCTCGGCAAGGCCGGCCGGCACAAGGAAGCCTTGCAGTTCTGGGCCGACGAATATCCGCTCAACGCCGCGATCAAGAATTACCGCAAGCCCTATGTCGCGCTCATTGACGGCATCGCCATGGGCGGCGGCATCGGCATTTCGGTGCACGGTTCGCACCGCGTCGCCTTCGACCGCTTCTCCTTCGCCATGCCCGAAGTGAGCATCGGCTTCTTCCCCGATGTCGGCGCCACCTGGTTTTTGCCGCGCATGCCGGGCGAACTCGGCGCCTATTGTGCGCTGACCGGCGAGCGCTTCAACGCTGCCGATGGCGTTGCCGCCGGCATTGCCACGCACCGCGTGCCGTCGTCGCGCTACGGCGCTTTGGTCGACGGTCTGACCGGGAATGTTTCCGTCGATGCCGTACTTTCCGCTTTTTCCGAACCGGCGGGGGAGGGCCGCGCCGCGATCGACCGCCTGTTCGCCGGCAATAGCGTCGACGGCATTCTTGCCGCGCTTGACCATGAGGCCGCCTCCACCAACATCGACGCCGAATGGGCCGGCAAAGCCGCGGCCTTGATGCGAACCAAATCGCCGCTCAGTCTCAAGCTCGCGCTGGCGCAGGTGCGCTTCGGCGCTACCGCCGATTTCGCAACGTGCATGCGCACCGAATTCCGCATAGTGTCGCGCATCATTCATGGCCATGATTTTTACGAGGGCGTGCGCGCGGTGATCGTCGACAAGGACAACAAACCGGTGTGGCAACCGCCCTCTTTGGCGCAGGTGAGCGACGCCGAAGTGGCGCGCCACTTCGCGCCGCTCGGCGACAGCGAGTTGACGCTGTGAGCGAACCGTTCTCCGCCGACGACCTGAAAGGCCTCGATCCCGTTCACGAGGAAGAGGGCGAGGTCAGCGTCGGCATCTGGACGCGGCGGCTGGTGCTGTTCCTGCGCGTAATGGCGGCGCTGTCGATGATCAAGGGGCTGTATCACTGGTCGCGGGTCTGCGGCATCGGCGTCGAGCCCAACGAATATTTCGAGGCGCATTCGATCGCCTGGCAGGTGGCGACGGTGTTCTTCGCCGTCATCGACCTGGTCGCGGCGGTCGGCCTGTGGCTGGCGGCGGCCTGGGGCGCGGTGATCTGGCTGACCGCAGTCGCTTCGATGCTGGCGGTCGAGATTTTCTTTCCGCAGGTCTATGGCCGTGGTTTCATCACCGTTATCGTCGAGGGCGGTCTGCTCGGACTGTATCTCTGGCTGGCGATGAAGTCGGCGCAGGAGCAGCCGGAATAGGTTACAAGATAAAAAATTAAAGGGAGCGAACCATGTCGCGCATCGGATTTATCGGCCTCGGCAATATGGGTCTGCCGATGGCGCAGAACCTGCTCAAGGCCGGCCATCAGGTCGAAGGTGTCGATCTCAATCCGGCCTCGATCGAGAAGCTGATCGCGTCCGGCGGCGTCAACGCCGAATTCGCCAAGGTCGCCGCCAGCCGCGCGGATGTCGTCATCACCATGCTGCCGGCCGGCAAGCATGTCCGCGAGGTCTATCTCGGTTCAGGCGGCATCGTTGAGTACGCCAATCCCGGCACGCTGCTGATCGACTGTTCCACCATCGACGTCGAGACCGCGCGCGAGGTTGCAGCTGCCGCGGAGGCGAGGGGGCTTCTGATGCTGGACGCGCCGGTGTCCGGCGGCGTCGGCGGTGCGGCCGCCGGCACGCTCACTTTCATGGTCGGCGGCAGCGTGCAGGCTTTCACCCGCGCGCAAACCATTCTCGACAAGATGGGCAAGACCATTGTGCATGCCGGCGGCCCCGGCAACGGCCAGGCGGCGAAGATCTGCAACAACATGATCCTCGGCATTTCCATGATCGCGGTGTCGGAAGCTTTCGTGCTGGCTGAAAAACTCGGCCTCGACCACCAGAAGCTGTTCGACATTTCCTCGAAGTCGTCCGGCCAATGCTGGGCGATGACGACCTATTGCCCGGTGCCGGGGCCGGTGCCGACGTCGCCGGCCAATCGCGACTATCAGCCCGGATTTACCGCCGCGATGATGCTGAAGGATTTACGTTTGGCGCAAGGGGCGGCCAAAGCCGCCGGCGCGAAAACCGAATTGGGCGCGGACGCTGAAAGGATTTATTCGGCATATGCCGACAGCGGCGAGGCGGAGCGGGATTTTTCCGGCGTTATCCGCTTCATTCGCGGCTAAATCGCCGCGCGCAAAGTGAATCAAACCTTGCGCGATTTCGCGCAATTGAAAGTGCAACGAAGGATTCACCGTTGCAAATAAACCTAATCTTTATGCTGTTATTTAAGCCGATTTTAGACTGGCCCGCATAGTTTGGTTCACAAGGGACGAGGAAAACAGGGCCTCGTGACCAGTGAAAACAAAACTAAACTAACAAGGGGCGTTTAAAATGAAAGCCGTCGCAAAGACGGTCGAACCCGCAGAGCGCGAAGCGCGGTTCGACACGATCCAGCCTTTGTATCATGAGGCACTGACCTTGGTGGAGCGGCTGCATCGCCGGCTGCTCGACGTCATCAAGGACGAATTCGACCGCCGCGGCCGTTCCGACATCAATTCGGTGCAGGCGCTGCTGTTGTACAATATCGGCGACAAGGAGTTGACGGCCGGTGAGCTGCGCACGCGCGGCTACTATCTCGGCTCCAACGTTTCCTACAATCTCAAGAAGCTGGTCGAGATGGAATTCCTCGATCATCAGCGCTCGCGCGTCGACCGCCGTTCGGTTCGCATCAAGCTGACCGCCAAGGGCCAGGAAGTGCGCGACATCGTCGACACGCTTTATCAGAAGCATGTCCGTACCGTGGAGCAGGTCGGCGGCATCAATGCCGACGAGTTTGCGACCTTGAACAAGTCGCTGCACCGGCTCGAACGCTTCTGGACCGACCAGATCCTGTATCGCCTCTAGTTTTCTGCGCTCGCACGTACTGGCGAGACAACTTGCCCCCGGCCGGACACCTCCACCGGCCGGGGCTTTTTGTCGTTTGCACAGCCTTGATGTCGCACACCCACCCCGACTCAAGCGGCGATGGTCTATGCTACCGGTGCACGGGAGCGGCGATGGCGGACGAACAGACGGTTTATTTCGAGCGCATCGTGATCGGCGGCAGCGCCAAGCTGGTGGCGGTCGACGCCACTACCGGCATCGAGGTCACGGTGATCGGCCCGGCCAACGGCTCGCACGCCGAACTGCAAAAACTGGCGCTGGCCAAGCTGAAAGCCCGCATCGCCCGCGAGAAATCCTGATCGGAATCCCTATATATTGCGGCTGTATGACGTCCCGTATGCCAGCGCTTGGCGCTAGGCGGACGATATGCTATTCGCGTCGCTCAATCCCGGAACCCATTCAGAGTCGGCGCCGCATCGTCTGGCGCCCGGAGAATTTAAATGTCGGCGGACGGCCTGTTTTCCGCGCAATTGCGCGACGTGGACCCTGAAATCGCCCATGTGATCGGCCAGGAGCTCGGCCGCCAGCGCGATGAAATTGAGCTGATCGCCTCGGAAAATATCGTCTCCAGGGCCGTGCTGGAGGCGCAGGGCTCGGTCCTCACCAACAAATATGCCGAAGGCCTGCCCGGCAAGCGCTATTACGGCGGCTGCCAGTATGTCGACATCGCCGAGACTTTGGCGATCGAGCGCGTCACCAAATTGTTCGGCTGCCAGTTCGCCAATGTGCAGCCGCACTCCGGCGCCTCCGCCAATGCCGAAGTGTTCTTCGCGCTGATGCAGCCCGGCGACACTTTCATGGGGCTCAACCTCGCCGCCGGCGGCCATCTCAGCCACGGCATGGCGCTCAACATGTCCGGCAAGTGGTTCAAGCCGGTGCCGTACAATGTGCGCCGCGACGACCAGCGCATCGACATGGACGAGGTCGAAAAGCTCGCCAAGGAGCACAAGCCGAAGCTTATCATCGCCGGCGGTTCGGCCTATCCGCGCATCATCGACTTCAAGCGCTTCCGCGAGATCTGCGACGAAGTGGGGGCGCTGCTGATGGTCGACATGGCGCATTTCGCCGGGCTCGTTGCCGGCGGCGCGCATCCGTCGCCGTTCCCGCATGCCCATGTCGTCACCACGACGACGCACAAGACGTTGCGCGGTCCCCGTGGCGGCGTCATTCTCACCAATGACGAAGCGCTGGCCAAGAAGTTCAACACGGCGGTGTTCCCCGGCATGCAGGGCGGCCCGCTGATGCATGTCATCGCGGCCAAGGCGGTTGCCTTCGGCGAGGCGCTGAAGCCGAGCTTCAAGACCTATGCCAAGAATGTCGTCGAGAACGCCAAGGTGCTGGCCGACACGTTGAAAGGCCACGGCTTCGATATCGTCTCCGGCGGCACTGATACGCATCTGATGCTGGTCGATCTGCGCCCCAAGCGCCTGACCGGCAAGGTCGCCGAACTGGCGCTCGGCCGCGCGCATATTACCTGCAACAAGAACGGCATCCCGTTCGATCCGGAAAAGCCGATGGTGACGTCGGGCATCCGCCTCGGCTCGCCCGCCTGCACCACGCGCGGTTTCGGCACCGCCGAATTCAAGCAGGTCGGCGAGATGATCGTCGAAGTGCTCGACGTGCTGTCGCAGAAGGGCGTCGACGAGGATACGTTTGTCGAAGCGGCGGTGCGCGACAAGGTGAAGACATTGCTCGGGCGTTTTCCGATTTATCAGTAGTTCTCCTTTTCCCTCCCCCGCTTGCGGGGGAGGGTAGGGAGGGGGCCTTAAAGGGATCGTCACATGCGTTGCCCGAGTTGCGGTAGCCTCGATACGCAGGTCAAGGATTCACGGCCGACGGAAGACTCCGCTGTCATCCGCCGCCGCCGCGTCTGTCTGACCTGCAATTTCCGCTTCACCACTTTCGAGCGCGTGCAGTTGCGCGAACTCACCGTGATCAAGCGCAACGGCCGGCGCGTGCCGTTCGACCGCGATAAATTGATGCGTTCGGTGCAGATCGCGCTGCGCAAGCGCGCCGTCGAGCCGGAGCGGATCGAGCAAATGGTGTCGAAGATCGTGCGCGAGCTGGAAAGCGGCGGCGAGAACGAAGTATCGTCCGAGGCCATTGGCGAGACCGTGATGGCGCATCTGCGCGAGATCGACGACGTGGCTTACGTGCGCTTTGCCTCGGTCTATCGAAATTTCGGCGAGGTCAAGGACTTCCGCGCCGCGCTCGACGAATTGTCCGGCGACGACGACGCTCCCGCGCCGCCGGTTCGTAAATAGCCCATAGCGGCGGATGGGCCACCTCAAAGTGTGGGTGCTGTAAATTCAATCTGGAGTTGACGGCAGGGCCGGATTTTTGTGTGCTGTCGCGGTGACTGCGCGGGACGCGCTCGGGTCGGCTGGCTAAAGGGCGCGCACGCGGCACCAACGAAGGGGGCTGCGATGGAAATCACCTTTAACGGCGGACGTTTCGCCATCGGCGTTCCGATCGGCGAAGTCCATAACGAACTTGGCGTCGGCGCCGCCAATGGCCATACTTCTTTTATCGACGGTAAAAACTCAAGCGTCGTCGGCGTTTCGCTGGTGATCAATCATTTCACTTTCGAGGTGCCTTGCGAATGCGCCTTGCAGGCCGGCGACTGGATCGAACTGGATACGGCGGTGATCCTGTTCATTGAGGTCGGTTCGATCAGATACAACCTGTGCGGCGGAGAGTGCGTCGGCAAAACCAGCTCCGGTCCGCGCGGCGTCGGGATCGGCCTCGAGAACTCCAAAATCAGATGGGTGCTGCGCTAGCCGGCGTGGGGCCTGCATATTGCCGAACGGGGCGGTTGGCCCGCGCCCCGGGTTGCGCTACGAGAACGCAATGAACGCAACCCAAAACGACGTGCCGCCGCAAACACCGCCCGGCGACACCCGCTACATGACGCTGGCGCTGGCGCTCGGCCGCCGCGGCCTCGGCAATGCCTGGCCCAATCCGGCGGTAGGCTGCGTGATCGTCAAGGACGGCGTCATCGTCGGCCGCGGCTGGACCCAAGCCGGCGGCCGGCCGCATGCCGAGGTCGTGGCGCTGAACCAGGCGAAACGCCGGGCCAAGGGCGCGACGCTCTATTGCACGCTCGAGCCGTGCTCGCATGAAGGCAAGTCGCCGCCTTGCGCCGATGCCGTCATCAAGGCCGGCATCGCCCGCGTCGTCTCGGCGCTAGAAGATCCCAATCCGGAAGTGGCGGGGCAGGGTCACGCACGGCTGCGCGACAAGGGCATTGCGGTCGATGTCGGCCTTATGGCCGACGAGGCGCAACGCGCGCACGCCGGCCACATCACGCGCATTCAGAAGTCACGTCCGCATGTCACGCTGAAGCTCGCCATTTCCGCCGACGGAAAGGCCGGTCTCGCTGGCCGCAAGCCCGTCGCCATCTCCGGCGAGGAGGCGCGCGACCGTGTTTGGCTGATGCGCGCGCAAAGCGACGCCATCCTGGTCGGCATCGGCACCGTGCTGTCGGACAATCCGCAACTGACCTGCCGCCTGCCGGGGATGTTCGAGCGCTCGCCGGTGCGCGTTGTGCTCGACGCGAAATTGAGCGTGCCGATGTCGGTGACGGTAATCTCGACCGTGCGCGACACGCCGACCTGGGTGTTCTGTTCGCACAAGGCCTCGCCGATTGCCGAGGACATTCTGCAACAGAAGGGCGCCAAGGTGTTTCGCGTCGACGAGACGCAAGGCCGGCTCGATCTCGACGAAGTGCTGAAGGTCCTCGGCGAGCAGGGCATCACAAGGCTGATGGTCGAGGGCGGCCCGACAATCGCCGCGTCTTTCGTTGCTGCCGATCTGGTCGATGAGGCGGTGCTGCTGCGCGGGCCGAAGGAAATCGGCGGCGACGGCATCGCCGCGCTTGAAGGCATGAAGCTCGAAGCATTGACCGGCAAACTGAAATTGCTCGGCGCGGAGCAGGTCGGCGCCGACACCATCGAAACGTATATGAGCACCTGATGTTCACCGGCATTGTCACGGACCTGGGCGAAGTGCGGTCGGTGCATCCGCGCGCCAATAATCTGTCGCGCCTGACGATCTACACGCGCTATCCGCGCGCCGAACTGATCGAGGGCGCCTCGGTCGCCTGTTCCGGCGTCTGCCTCACCGTGGTCGATACCGGCGAGGAGGATGGCCGCGTCTGGTTCGCCGCCGATGCCGCCGCCGAAACGCTCGCCGTTACGGGCGTCGGAAAGTGGCGCCACGGCACGCGCATCAATCTCGAACGGCCGCTGCGGCTCGGCGATGAACTCGGCGGCCATCTGGTCGCCGGCCATGTCGATGGCCTCGCCACGGTGATCGCGCGCGAGGACATGACCGATATGGCCAAATTCACCTTGCGTGCGCCGCATGACCTGGCGCGCTTCATCGCGCCGAAAGGCTCGGTCGCGCTCGATGGCGTGTCGCTGACGGTCAACCAGGTGGAGGGGGATACCTTCACCGTCATGATCATCCCGCACACTTTGTCGGTGACCAGCCTCGGCGCCTGGCGCGAGAGCGACGCGGTTAACCTCGAAATCGACACCATGGCGCGCTATGCGGCGCGTTTGATGGAAGCGCGCTAGCGGCGTCGCAGGGCCTTGTTTGAAGGCCATGCGCTTGCTACCACGCGGCTCAACCAAGGAACCTGATTGAATGGCCAAAAAAGTCAGCGCCGCGAAGCCGCGCGCCACTAAGTCTGCCGCGCCGCGGCTTCTGATCGTCGAAGCGCGCTTCTATGACCATATCGCCGATGCGCTGCTCAAGGGCGCCAGCGCGGTGCTGGACGAGGCCGGCGCGACCTATGACGTCATCACCGTGCCCGGCGCGCTGGAAATTCCCGGCGCCATCGCCATGGTGGCCGACGCGCCGAAGAACAAGAAGACGCCTTATGACGGCTTCGTCGCGCTCGGTTGCGTCATCCAGGGCGAGACCTATCATTTCGAAATCGTCTCGAACGAATCCGCGCGCGGCCTGATGGACCTCACCGTGCAGCGCCATTTCGCCATCGGCAATGGCATCCTCACCGTCGATACCGAGGCGCAGGCCAAGGATCGCATCGGCGGCGCGCATGGTCACAAGGGCGCGGAAGCGGCCAAGGCGGCATTGGCGATGATCGCGCTCAGGCGCGATTTGGACGCCAAATAATGGCGGAGGCCGCCAAACCCGAGAAGGAAGAGCGCAAGGCGAACAAGCGCGGCGCCGCGCGTCTCGCCGCCGTGCAGGCGCTTTATCAGATGGATCTGGCCGGCAGCGGACTGGACGAGATCATTGCCGAGTTCGAAAGCCACTGGATCGGCCGCGAGGTCGAGGGCGCGCAATACCTGCCGGCGGAAGCGGCGTTCTTCCGCGATATCGTCTCCGGCGTGGTGCGCGACCAGCGCACGCTCGATCCGCTGATCGATGAGGCGCTGGCGCGCGGCTGGCCGCTCAAGCGCATCGAGACAGTGTTACGCGCCGCGCTGCGCGCCGGCCTGTACGAGCTGCAAAACCGCCGCGACGTGCCGGCGCGTGTCGTCGTCGCGGAATATGCCGACGTCGCCGCCGCCTTCGTCGAGCGCGACGAGACCGGTATGGTCAACGCCGTGCTCGACCAGTTGGCGCGCAAGGTGCGGGCCGACGAGTTCAACTAGCCTTAGCTTTGCTCACGGCCGGGAATGACGGTATCGTTGGCGCATGAGCGCCGACGATAAACCCTCCGCCGAAGACAACCTGATCGCGCGTTATTTCGCGCCGCTCGCCACCGATCCCGGCGCGCTCGGCCTGTCGGACGACGCCGCCTTTATCAAGCCGCCGCCGGGCTGCGAGCTGGTGTTGAAAGCCGACGCCATTGTCGGCGGTATTCATTTCTTTCCCGACGATCCAGCCGGAGCCATCGCCGCCAAGGCGCTGCGCATCAATCTCTCCGACCTCGCCGCGAAAGGCGCAAAGCCGCTCGGCTTCCTGTTGTCGCTGGCTTTGCCGAAAGACATTGGCGAGCCGTGGCTCGGCGCTTTCGCGCAAGGACTGCGCGAGGATATCGCAACGTACAAATGCCCCTTGTTCGGCGGCGACACCGTGCGCTCGCCGGGGGCCATTATGGCGTCAGTGGCCATGTTCGGCAGTGTGCCGGACGGCATGATGGTGCGCCGCTCGACCGCCAAGGCCGGCGACACGGTTTTCGTCACCGGCAGCATTGGCGACGCCGCCCTCGGCCTTGGCCTGCGCAATGGCGCGACATGGCCGCTCTCCGAGGCGCAGCGCGATCATCTTGCGCAACGTTATCTGTTGCCGCTGCCGCGCAGCGCGCTGGCCGAGACCGTGCTGCATTATGCCTCCGCGGCGATGGATGTGTCCGATGGCCTTGTCGGCGATCTCGCCAAACTGTGCCGCGTCTCCGGCGTCGCCGCCGACATCGACGCCACGCGGGTGCCGCTGTCGGCTGCCGCGAAAGCCGTCACCGCCGCCGATCCTGCCGCGCTGGAAACCGCGCTGACCGGCGGCGACGATTACGAAATCCTATGCACCGTACCGCCAGCCAAGGTCGATCGCTTCCGCGTCGCCGCCATGGCCGCCAAGGTTGCGGTCACCGAGATCGGAACCATCACTGAAGGCGAGGGCGCCAACTTTCACGATGCGCAAGGCGCGGCGTCGACCTTCAAGCGCGCCTCGTTCAGTCATTTCTGACAGCGGATCTGACAGCGGAGAACTTTTCGCTATAGTGCCGGCCAAACCAATCGGGGGAAGCGCGCGATGGACGAAATGAAGGCACGAAAGGCATTCATGCCGACCGGGCAGACGCCGCGTTTCCAGGATTACCTCAAGCACTATCCGACCTCGTCCTATTTGCGCCGCCACGCGCCGCGCAACATCCCGCGCTTCTCCTTTGAATATGGCGACACCGGCGCCGGTGACGATGTCGGCGTCCAGCATAACTGGGCGGCGTTCGACAACGTCAAGATCGTGCCGCGCTACGGCGTCATGGGCACGCTGCCGCCGGTCGGCGTTGAATTGTTCGGCACGAAATATTCGGCGCCGATTGGTATCGCGCCGATGGGCGGGCCGGCCATCGTCTGGCCCGGCGCCGATCTCATCATGGCGAAAGCAGCCCAAGCCGCGCGCATTCCCTACACGCTCGGCGTCGCCGGCGGCGCAACAATAGAGCAAATCGCCGAAGTCGCGCCCGATGTATTCTGGTTGCAGCTTTATCGCTTCGCAAATAATGATCACAAGATCGGTTTCGATCTGATCGACCGTGCGCAGCGCGCCAACGTCAAGGTCCTGACGATGACGCTCGACACGCCGGTGCGCACGACGCGCTCGCGCGAAACCTATGCCGGCTTGGGCCGCGAATTTCATCCGACCGCGCGCATGTTCCGCGAGATGATCGTGCGGCCGAAATGGCTGCTGGCTTTGCTGCGCAACGGCTTCCCGCGTTTCGCCACCATGGCGCAATATGCCGGCGTCAAGCCGAGCACCAATGGCGTCATCGATTTCGCCCGCCGCGAAATGGGTGGCGCGTTTCTCTGGGACGAAGTCGCGCGCTACCGCGACCGCTGGAAAGGGCCGATGACGATCAAGGGCATTCTGCACCCGCAGGATGCCGAGAAGGCGGTGTCGCTCGGCATCGACGGCATCTGGGTGTCGAACCATGGCGGCCGCCAGATCGAGGCTCTGGTGCCGTCGATCGATGCGTTGCCGGCCATCGTCGCGGCGGTCGGCTCCAAGGCCACTATCCTGATCGACAGCGGCATCCGCTCCGGTCAGGACGTCATGCGGTCCCTGGCGCTAGGCGCCGACGCCGCTTTTGCCGGCAAGTCGTTTCTGTGGGCGCTCGGCGCGCTCGGTGAAGACGGGCCGGGCCAGCTCATCGATCTTTATATCGACGAGTTGCGGGCCTCGCTCGGCCAGATCGGCGCGCATCATCCGGGCGAGGCGAAGCTCGCCAAGGTGCTGCATCCGGGCCGGATTGAGTTTTAGTTCCTCCCGAATAAAGCAAACTCATCCCAGCCCTGCGTCCTTGGCAGTAGCCCCGTCCTGCGAACCCCGCTAACAAGAGCAAAATATTGCTCCCGGGGAAACGCTCCATGTCGGCCGCCGCCGAACCGCTGCCGCATAGTTTCGACGACCGGCTGGCCCGCCGCAACGCCATGGTGCTGGCGGTGGCGCAGGCGCTGGCCGGCGGCAACAACACCGTCATCGTCTCGACTGCCTCGATTGCCGGCGCCGTGCTGGCGCCCGATCCGGGCCTGGCCACCGCGCCGGTCACCGCCATGGTACTCGGCATGTGGCTCGGCACGCTGCCGCTCGGCTATTTGGCGCGCCGCTTCGACCGCCGCTTCGCGCTGCAATGCGGTTCGGTCTTCGGCATGATATCGGGCCTGATCTCCTGTTCGGCGGTGATGGTCGGCTCGTTCTGGCTGCTGTTGCTCGGCACCTTCTGCGGCGGGCTCTATGCCGCCGCGCACCAGTCCTATCGCTTTGCCGCCGCCGATACCGCCAGCGAAGCCTACCGGCCGAAGGTGGTGTCTTGGGTGCTGGCCGGCGGCGTTTTTGCCGCGCTGATCGGGCCGCAACTCGTCATCCACACCAAGGACCTGCTGCCGCCCTATCTGTTCGCGGCGAGCTATCTCGGCCAGTCGGTCTGCGCCTTGATCGCGGCCATCGTGCTGACCTTCGTCAAGGTGCCGCCGACCGCGCCGAAGCGCGCCGACACCTCGCGTCCGCTTGGCGAAATCGCGCGCACGCCGCGCTTCGTCGTCGCGGTCGCCTGCGGTGTCGCCAGCTACGCCATGATGAACATGGTAATGACGTCTGCTCCGCTAGCGATGGTCGGCTGCGGCCATTCCGTCACCGACGCCGCGCTCGGCATTCAGTGGCATGTGCTGGCGATGTACGCGCCGAGCTTCGTCACCGGCTCGCTGATCGCGCGCTTCGGCGTCGAGCGCATCACGTTCATCGGCCTTGTCCTGATCGCGCTGGCCGCCGCGGTCGGGGTCGCCGGCATCACCGTGGCGCATTTCTGGACCGGGCTGATCCTGCTTGGCCTCGGCTGGAACCTCGCTTTCATCGGCGCGACCACCATGATCACGCAGTGCCACCGGCCGGAAGAGCGCAACAAGGTGCAGTCGTTCAACGACTTCCTCATTTTCGGCTCGATGGCCATATCGTCATTCTCGTCCGGGCAGATGCTCGCTTACATGAGCTGGCCGGCGATCAACGAAGTGGTGTTCCCGACGGTCGCCATTGCCGGCGGGTTGCTGGTCTGGCTGGTGATGCGCCGCCGCGCCGAGGCGAGGGCGGTCTAGCTGTAGCCTTTGCGCCGTTCGGCGAGTTGCAGGGAAACGCTGTCGACCTGCCTCCGGCCATCGGTGATTTCCAGGCTGACCGGCCCGAACGCCGGGTCCGGCTCCTGCATGATGTCGATAATGACCTCGCGGCCGAAGGCGATGGCCTCGCTGTCGCAAGGAATTTCGATGAAGCCGAGATGCTCCGGACCGGAGTCACGGTGCAGGGCGTAGCCGTAACGGGGCATGACGAATCCTATGTGCGCTAGCGAACATAGCTTTCAGAATCCGGGGCCGGAGGTAGTTTTCGTCGTTTATTTTACAATGGCACCGTTTTTTCCGGCGGCCTTCGGAACCGCGCCCCTATATCGGGCTGTTATCCTATGTTTATATGCTCTGGTCCGGTCCGCCGAGGGCGCTCTTATGAGGCGTCGTGGAAGTGGATCGGACGCGGTGCCTGTACGCACCCTTGGCTCCCGGGCGGCGCCGGACTCCGCCAAAGCAGTCTGGCTTGCGCAGACTGCGTAAGCTTGCCTGCGTGGCAATATGACCTCCGCGAGGAGTTCGCTGATGGTGCGAAGCAGCCTTAGCCGGCTAGCCGCCAGAAGCGCGGCCCGGATGCCATAAGACACCGCAATAAGCGCCACGGACGCAGCGTCCTTCGCCAAAGGACGCGCACGCCGTCCAGGGCGCGGTAAAATTTGCCGAGGGCGCGGAATCGGAAGGCCGGCGTCCCCGCGCCGTTAAAACAGGCGCGATGGCGCGCGCCTGCTCCTTTAGGCCAACCCGCCGCGGCCTTTATTCACCGGCAAATTCAGCCTGACCGCGCCTTTCGCCACAAACCGTTGGGAAGGCGTCAAATGCGCGTTGCTTTGCTGCCACTTTTTTGGCTATATCCGCGCGCTTTCAAGTCGAGGTGAAGCGCCCCCCTTGTGCGGCCATCCTCGACGCTCCCGTGCCGGCGGGGGCTTTAAATTCCCGCCCGCTTCATTCTCACTCGAGGTTGGATTCATGACTTCTCTTTGGGTCATCATCGGCTGCGGCCTGCTTTCCATCGTTTACGGAATCTGGGCCATTAAGTCGGTCATGTCGGCGGATGCCGGCAATGCCAGAATGCAGGAAATCGCGGCCGCGATCGCCGAAGGCGCGCAGGCCTATCTCAAGCGCCAGTACATCACCATCGGCATGGTCGGCGTGGTCGTGCTCGTGATCCTCTGGTGGTTGCTGGGCAGCCTGACGGCGCTCGGCTTCCTGATCGGCGCGGTGCTCTCCGGCGTCGCCGGCTTCATCGGCATGAACGTCTCGGTGCGCGCCAACGTCCGCACCGCCCAGGCGGCGACCAAGTCGCTTGCCGCGGGTCTCGACATCTCGTTCAAGGCCGGCGCGGTCACCGGCATGCTGGTGGCGGGCCTCGCGCTGCTCGGCGTCGCCATCTACTACGCGGTTCTCACCGGGCCGATGAAGTACGCCTCCGACAGCCGCGTTGTCATCGACGCGCTGGTCGCGCTGTCCTTCGGCGCTTCGCTGATCTCGATCTTTGCCCGTCTCGGCGGCGGCATCTTCACCAAGGGCGCTGACGTCGGCGCCGACCTCGTCGGCAAGGTCGAAGCCGGTATCCCGGAAGATGACCCGCGCAACCCGGCGACCATTGCCGACAACGTCGGTGACAATGTCGGCGACTGCGCCGGCATGGCGGCCGATCTGTTCGAAACCTACGCGGTGACCGTCGTCGCCACTATGGTTCTCGCGGCGATCTTCTTCGTCGGCCAGCCGATCCTCGGCTCGGCGATGCTCTATCCGCTCGCCATTTGCGGCGCCTGCATCGTGACCTCGATCGTCGGTACCTTCTTCGTCAAGCTCGGCGCCAACGGTTCGATCATGGGCGCGCTCTACAAGGGCCTGATCGTCGGCGGCGTGCTGTCGGTCGGTGGCCTTGCGGTTGCGACCCACTACACCATCGGCTGGGGCCAGATCGGGACCGTCGCCGGCATGGCGATCACTGGCAAGAACCTGTTCATCTGCGGCGTTCTTGGCCTCGTCATCACCGGCCTGATCGTCTGGATCACCGAGTACTACACCGGCACGGGCAAGCGTCCTGTTGTGTCGATTGCTCAGGCGTCGGTCACCGGTCACGGCACCAACGTCATCCAGGGCCTGGCCGTCTCGCTTGAGTCGACCGCCATGCCCGCGATCGTCATCGTTGCCGGCATCATCGTCACCTATCAGCTCGCCGGCCTGTTCGGCACGGCGATCGCGGTGACCACCATGCTCGGCATCGCCGGCATGATCGTCGCGCTCGATGCCTTCGGTCCGGTCACCGACAATGCCGGCGGCATTGCCGAAATGGCCGGCCTGCCGAAGGAAGTGCGTCACAACACCGACGCGCTCGACGCCGTCGGCAACACCACCAAGGCCGTCACCAAGGGCTACGCCATCGGTTCGGCGGGCTTGGGCGCGCTGGTGCTGTTTGCCGCCTATACCAACGACATCGCGGCCTTCACCAAGTCGGGCGCGGAGTACTTCAAGGATGTCGGCGTGGTCTCGTTCGACCTGTCGAACCCCTATGTCGTTGCGGGCCTCATCTTCGGCGGCCTGATCCCGTATCTGTTCGGCGGCATCGCCATGACCGCGGTCGGCCGCGCGGCCGGCTCGGTGGTCGAGGAAGTGCGCCGTCAGTTCCGCGAGAACCCCGGCATCATGAAGGGCACGTCGCGCCCGGACTACGCGCGCGCAGTCGATCTGCTGACCCGCGCGGCGATCAAGGAAATGATCATCCCGTCGCTGTTGCCGGTGCTGGCGCCGATCGTCGTCTACTTCGGCGTTCTGTGGATCTCCGGCTCGAAGGCCAACGCCTTCGCGGCGCTCGGCGCGTCGCTCCTCGGCGTGATCGTCAACGGCCTGTTCGTCGCCATCTCGATGACCTCGGGCGGCGGCGCCTGGGACAACGCCAAGAAGTCGTTCGAAGACGGCTTCACCGATAAGGACGGCGTCGTGCACCAGAAGGGCGGCGAGGCCCACAAGGCGTCGGTGACCGGCGACACTGTCGGCGATCCCTACAAGGACACCGCGGGCCCGGCCGTCAACCCGGCGATCAAGATCACCAACATCGTTGCTTTGCTGCTGTTGGCGATTTTGGCGCATTAATCGCGCCGCTTACGACAAACGAAAAGGGCCCGCGCGTTGCGGGCCCTTTTTTATGGAGCGATTATGCTGTGCTTCTAGAACATCTTGAAGTTGCGGAAGATCCCGCGCAGATAGTTCAGCCGCTCGCCGCCGGTTTCGGTCGTCTGCGATACGAAGTCGAAAATCTTGCCGTCCTTGATGCCGTAATTGGCCAGCCGCGTAACCGTGCGATTCTTGTCGAAGTAGACGGCGATGACGCGCTGATCGACGGTCTCGTGCGGCATGAAGGCGGCGCTGCGCTCGGCCTTCTGCGAAATGTAATAGAATGCATCGCCATCGACTGTCGCGACGGTAGACGGCGTGCCGAGCACGATCAGGACCTGCTCTTGCGTGGCGCCGATCGGTATCTGTTCCAGCGCGCCGTCGGGCAGCACGTAACCGCGCTGCAGCGTTTCCTGGAAACTGCCGCAGCCGGCGAGAACCAAAGGTCCGGCCAGCACGCAGGCAAGCGCCAGCGCCGGCGTCAGGCGGGCGATGCGGCTGCGTGCAAAACGGCTACCTGGTTGTGCGATTGTAATTGTCTTCGAAGCCATCGGTATCTTGATCCTCGTTCGGTCCGGAACCTTTAGATTTGGGACCTTTTAAACGCGTCGATTTGGTTCTTGCATCCGCGCCGGTGTGGACTAAACCGGCGGCAAGCGACAATCGGCGCAAAAAGCAATCTGAAGCAATCCTATGATATTTTCACTGTTCCGGCGCGCGCCTGAGCGCGACACCATTTCGATCCTGTATGGCATGATCGTGGCGCAGGCGCGATTGCCGGTGTTTTACCGTGATTATGCGGTCGCCGACACGGTTAACGGCCGTTTCGACCTGATCGTGCTGCATCTGGCTTTGGTGATGGACCGTTTGATCCCGGATCCGGCAACCAAAGACCTGGGGCAGGGCATTTTCGACGCCTTTTGCCGGGATATGGACGATAATCTGCGGGAAATGGGTATCGGGGACCTCAAGGTCCCTAAGGAAATGCGGCGCATGGGCGAGGCCTTTTATGGCCGCTCGCAGGCCTATCTGAATGCGATCCCGGCGGCCTTACAGCCGGGCGACGGCAGCCGGGCGCTCATTGAGGCCCTTAGCCGGAATATCTATGGCGGCGCGCCCTCGGCGCATGCTGCGGCGCCCCGGCTTGCGGCCTATATGCTGGAAGCGGTACGGGAGTTGAAGGCGCAGGACACCAGCGCGCTCGCCGCCGGGACATTGCGTTTCCCGGACCCGGCCACGATCCCGCCGGCCGTTGTATAGCGGCCTATAACAGAGCTGAAGACGATGACCCGAAAAGACGGCCGCTCCGGCGGTCCGGCCAAATCCGCGACCAAGTCCGCGACGAAGTCCGCCAGCGCAAAATTCGCGCCGCGCCGCGCCGCCGGCGCGCCGGCCTGGAGCGTTCCGCTGAAAGTGGATGCGATTCCGGACACTGGGCTGAGCCGCACCATCGAAGCCAGTCCCGAGATTTGCGCCGCTGTTGCCGAATTGGCCGAAGTCCGTGCCATATTTGGCCTTAAGGCCACTTTCGATCTCAGCCGCGCCGGCGAAGTCGTTCACGTCACCGGCCGGGTCACCGCCGATGTCGGGCAGAACTGTGTGGTCACGCTCGACCCGCTTGAGTTCACGATCGACGAGCCCATCGACGTGCTGTTTGCCCCGGTCCCGGAGGAGGGCACCGAGGCGCACGACGCGCACCGACGCAAGACCGACGAGGAACTGCCCGAGGCGCTCATTGACGGTGCTATCGACCTTGGCGCCATTGCCTGCGAATTCCTGATCCTCGGCGTCGAGCCATATCCGCGCAAACCCGGTGCCGAGTTTGCGCCACCGGAGGTTGAACCGGACGGTCCGCACCCTTTCGCGGCGCTGGCCGCCTTGAAGAAGACCGAGCCGTGACCGCCGGTTCAGGTTCCACTGGCGGCCCGGACCGACTTGTCAGGACCGGCCCACAAGGTATGTTCGCCCCCATGCGTCGAATCCGGATGACCTTTGTGCCGGCGCTTACGCCAACGCCGCTTCAATTGGACTCGACCAGAGTACGCCCGCGCCATGCCAGATAATGTTCGCATTGCAATAGACGCGATGGGCGGCGACCATGGCCCGGCAGTCGTGCTGCCAGGTGCCGAGCTGGCGCTGATCCGCCACCCCGGCATCCAATTCCAGTTGTTCGGAGACCGCGCCACGGTCGAGCCCTTGCTCGACAATTTGCCCCGCCTCAAGGCGAACGCGACCTTCACCCATACCGACGTCTCGATCCGCATGGACGACAAGCCGAGCCAGGCCCTGCGCTATGGGCGGCACAAATCGTCGATGTGGCTGGCGATCGACGCGGTCAAGAAGGGCGCGGCCGACGTCGCCGTTTCGGCCGGCAATACCGGCGCGCTGATGGCAATGTCGCGTTTCCATCTCAAGATGATCGAGGGCATCGACCGCCCCGCCATCGCCGGCCTGTGGCCGACGCTGAAGGGCGAGTCCGTGGTGCTCGATGTCGGCGCCTCGATCGGCGCCGACGAGTTCCACCTGGTCAAGCTCGCCATCATGGGCGGCGCAATGGCGCGCATCATGTTCGATATCGACCGCCCCACCGTCGGCCTGCTGAATATCGGCGTCGAGGAGGTCAAAGGCCTTGAGCAGGTGCGCGAAGCCGGGCGCATTCTGCGCGAGGGCAATTTCCGCGAGTTCGACTATCAGGGCTTCGTCGAAGGCGACGATATCGGCAAGGGTACGGTTGACGTCGTCGTCACCGAAGGCTTCGCCGGCAATATCGCGCTCAAGACCGCGGAGGGCACCGCCCGCCAGTTCGCGCAGTATCTGCGCGCGGCGATGAACCGGACTTGGATGGCACGCCTCGGCTATCTGCTATCGCGCCAGGCCTTCCAGACATTGCGTGAAAAAATGGACCCGCGTAAGTCGAATGGCGGCGTCTTTCTCGGCCTCAACGGCGTTGTCATCAAGAGTCATGGCGGCGCCGACTCCGAAGGCTTCGCCGCCGCCATCGATATGGGATACGATATGATCAGGTATGAACTGCTCGGCAAGATAGGCCAGTCGATGGCGCGCGATCTTAAAGCCCGCGCCAGCGCCCAGGTGGTCGAAGAAACCGTGGCGAGCGGAGCGGCCTCGTGAGCGTCCTGCGTTCGGTGATCCTCGGCTGCGGCAGCTATCTTCCCGCGCGAATTCTCTCCAATGACGAACTGGCCCGTTCGGTGGAAACCACCGACGAATGGATTGTGCAGCGCACCGGCATCCGCGAGCGCCACATCGCCGCGCCCGGCGAGATGACCTCGGACCTCGCCATTCACGCCGCCCGCGCCGCATTGGCGCATGCTCATGTCGATGCCGACAGCATCGACCTGATCGTGCTTGGTACATCGACGCCGGACCAGACCTTCCCGGCCACCGCCGTCACCGTCCAGCACGCGCTCGGCATCACCAAGGGCGCGGCCTTCGATTTGCAGGCGGTCTGCTCCGGCTTTGTCTATGCGTTGTCGATCGCCGACAGCATGTTGCGCTGCGGCAGCCACAAGCGCGCGCTGGTCATCGGCGCCGAAACCTTCTCGCGCATCCTCGACTGGAACGACCGCACCACCTGCGTCCTGTTCGGCGACGGCGCCGGCGCTGTCGTGCTGGAAGCACAGCAACAGCCCGGCGCGACCAGCGACCGCGGCATCCTGACGACGCATCTGCGTTCGGACGGCCGCCACAAGTCCAAGCTCTATGTCGATGGCGGCCCGTCCTCGACCCAGACCGTCGGTCATCTGCGCATGGAAGGCAAAGAGGTGTTCAAGCATGCCGTCGCCATGATCACCGACGTGATCGAGGACGCCTTCGAGGCGACCGGCACCACTGCCGCCGACATCGACTGGTTCGTGCCGCACCAGGCCAACAAGCGCATTATCGACGGATCGGCCCATAAACTCGGAATTTCGCCGGAAAAAGTGGTGATTACGGTCGATCGCCACGGCAATACGTCGGCTGCTTCGATCCCGCTGGCGCTGGCCGATGCGGTCGCCGACCGGCGCATCAAACGCGGCAATTTAATCTTATTGGAAGCGATGGGCGGGGGCTTCACTTGGGGCTCGGCCATGCTCCGGTGGTAGTTTTTTAAGCGTAACGCAGCGGCCTTAAGTCTTAAAACGACCGTTGACCGGTTGGGCCGAAGCTAATATCGTCAATAATTCCAGCGAGATATGTTCGCCGGGGGTTGGGCTGGGCGATGACTGGTAAGACGGTAACGAGAGCGGATTTGTGTGAGGCGGTCTACCAGAAGGTGGGGCTGTCGCGCACCGAGTCTGCGTCGCTTGTCGAGTTGGTCCTGAAAGAGATCACCGACTGTCTGGAGCGTGGCGAGACGGTAAAACTGTCCTCCTTCGGCTCTTTTGTCGTTCGCAAAAAGGGCCAGCGCATCGGCCGCAATCCGAAAACCGGCAAGGAAGTTCCAATCTCGCCGCGGCGCGTGATGGTGTTCAAACCATCGGCCATTCTCAAGCAGCGCATCAACGGCCACGATGTTGCCGACGAAGCCGAGCACGCTTAGAGCATGATGCCGAAATGCGGGAACCGGTTTTCGGACAAGATCATGCTCAAAACGAATTGCTCGCTGCAAATTTTGTAAAAGCGTTCATTCGCAATTCGAGGAGCCGCTTTGGACAACAAGGCGCCGGACGCATTTCGTACTATCAGTGAAGTGGCAGACGAACTCGATCTGCCGCAACACGTGTTGCGCTTTTGGGAAAGCCGCTTCCGCGACATCAAGCCGATGAAGCGCGGTGGCGGCCGGCGCTATTACCGTCCCGAAGACATCGAACTGCTGCGCGGCATCAAGCATCTGTTGTACGGCGAGGGCTACACCATTCGGGGCGTGCAGCGCATTTTGCGCGAGCAGAGCGTGTCGTTCGTGCAAGCGGTATGGCGCGACGGCGCACCGCAACCGCCGCATATCGCCAATGACGAAGAGGAATTCGCCGACGATGGCGTCGAGGCCGAGGCCGAACCAGTGGAAGAGTCGCGCGGCTTGCGTGAACGTTTTTCTTCGCTGATCGGCCGCGATCTCGGCGAGCGTGACGACATGCCGGGCGACCGCCGGGATCCGCCCCTGCAGAGCGCGCCGATGCCGCGTATCGAATCGGTGGATAGGCCAGTCTACGACATCGGTTCGCCGCATCAGGCGCAGCCGAATTTCTCGCAGCCTTCAACGCAAGCCGCGCCGGCGCCGAAAGCCGGGCTGGCGCGGGAGCAGGCCAGCAAGCTGCACGCGGCGCTGCACGAACTGATGGAATGCCGCAAGCTCATCGACAGCGCGATGGCGCGTGGGGAGTAGCTTTGCCGCATTCGCTTCGGCATTTTTAGGATTCAATCTTCATGACCGCGACTGACGTTCTGCTCGTCGAGCATCCTTCGGACGACATTGTCGTCTTGCGCCTCAACCGGTCGCAGGTGCGCAATGCGCTCAATCTCGACGTGCGGGTGCGGCTCGCCGATGAAGTCGCGCGCTATGGCAGTGATACCGCGACGCGTTGTCTGATCATCACCGGTTCCGACACGGTGTTTGCCGCTGGCGCCGACATCACCGAAATGGCCGAAGCCGGTCCGGTCGAAGTGATGGCGCGCAATGTACAGCAGTACTGGCGCGCGATCATGGACTGCCCGAAACCAGTGATTGCCGCGGTCGAGGGCTTTGCGCTCGGCGGCGGGCTGGAACTGGCCTTATGCGCCGACATTATCGTTGCCGGCGAAAGCGCCAAGTTGGGATTGCCGGAAGTGAAGCTCGGCATTCTCGCCGGCGGCGGCGGTACGCAGAAACTGGCCCGCCTTGTCGGCAAGCAGCGCGCCATGCTGCTGCTGATGACCGGCCGCATGTTCGGGGCGGCCGAGGCATTGGCCATGGGCGTCGCCGCCGAGGTGGCTCCGGCAGGGCAGGCGCTGCCGCGCGCGCTTGAACTGGCCAAGGAGATCGCGGCGATGCCGCCGATCTCGATTGCGCAGATCAAGGAAATCGTCAACGCCGGATTGAACGCGCCGCTCGAGACCGCGCTGATGCTGGAGCGCAAGGCGTTCCAGTTGCAATTCGCCACGCGCGACCAGAAGGAAGGCATGAAGGCCTTTCTGGAAAAGCGCAAACCGGCTTACGAAGGCAAGTAAGTGGCGATCTATCTCAGCAAGAGCGATCTGATTGTCGCGGTGATCGGCGCCGGCGCCATGGGGCGCGGCATCGCGCAAGTGTGCGCGCAGGCCGGCATACAAACGCTGCTGTACGATGCGCGTGACGGTGCCGTGGCGGAAGCGCTTGCCGCGGTCGGCAAAGGGCTCGACGGCCAGGTCGCCAAAGGCCGCATGTCGGCGGATGACAAAGCCGGCGTGATGGCGCGGTTCAAGCCGATGGCGGCCTTGGCTGATGCGGCATCCGCTGGACTGGTGATCGAGGCCATTGTCGAGGACCTCGCTGTCAAGCGCGAGCTGTTCCGCGCGCTGGAAAAGTATCTCAGCGCCGATGCCGTGATTGCCACCAACACCTCGTCATTGTCGGTCACCGAAATCGCTGCCGGTTGCGAACGTCCTGCGCGCATCGGCGGGCTGCATTTCTTCAATCCGCCGCCGGTGATGAAACTGGTCGAGGTCATTGGCGGCCTGCGCAGCGATCCGGATTTGGCCGATGCGCTGGTCGCGTTTTCCCGTCGCATCGGCAAGCAGCCGATCGTCGCTACCGACACGCCGGGCTTTGTCGTCAATCATGCCGGCCGCGCTTACGGCCCGGAGGCCTTGCGCATCGTCGCCCAGGGCATCGCCGCGCCGTTCGAGGTCGATACTTTGATGAAGGAATCAGCCGGCTTCCGCATGGGGCCGTTCGAACTGCTCGACCTGATCGGCGCCGATGTAACTCAGGCCGTCATGGAGAGCATTTACGCGCGTTACTATGACGAGCCGATGTACCAGCCCTCGGCGCAACTGGCGGTGCGCGTCGCCGGCGGATTGCTCGGCCGCAAAACCGGGCGGGGCTTTTACGACTATTCCGGGCCGGTGACGGCGGGCACGCCGACCATCGCTGTCGCGCCTTGCGCCAAACCGAAATCGGTGTGGATCGCCGATGAAGACGGCGGCGGCGATCTCGCCGCTTTGCTCAAAGCTGCCGGGATCGCGACAACCCTTGGCGGCACGCCGAGTGCGCACGCCGTATGTCTGGTGACGCCGCTCGGTGAGGATTGCACCAGCGCCGCCTTGCGGCTCAAGCTCGATCCGGCCCGCACGGTGGCGGTCGATATTTTCGGCAACTTAAAGAGTCGCATCACGGCGATGAAGAATCCACTGACCGCGCCGGACGCATTAGGCGCGGCGGTGGCTGCGTTGGCCGCGACCGGCGCACCGGTCACCGCGATCAACGACAGCGCCGGCTTCGTCGTGCAGCGCCTTTTGGCGATGATCGTCAATGTCGGCACCCGCATTGCCGAACTGAGGGTGGCCGAGCCTGCCGACATCGATACCGGTGCTGAACTTGGGTTGAACTACCCAAAAGGACCTTTGGCCCTCGGCGACGCGCTTGGGCCTTCCCGCGTGCTGGCCGTTCTTGACGGCATGCAGGCCGTGGCCCACGACCCGAAATACCGGGCGACCGCCTGGCTGCGCCGTCGCGCGGCGCTCGGCGTTTCGCTGCATACGCCGGATTGATGCGAGGTTGCGCGGCCGCGACCGCGCCCCTATAACCCGGAAACGGTCGGGGCGTAGCGCAGCCCGGTTAGCGCACTTGTCTGGGAGACAAGGGGTCGTGAGTTCAAATCTCGCCGCCCCGACCAATTTAGCCTTAAAATCAATAGGAAACGGTCGCCGGCAACGGCGCAACCCGGGCCGCCCGATTGGCCGCCGCCAGGCCCCAGATCAATCCCATGATCAGGAAAAAATGGCGCCAGTGGTCGGTGTCGATAATGAAGCCTTCCAGCACGGCGCCGAAGAACGCGCCGATGGCGGCAATGGCGTAGCCCTGCCAGGGCGACGGCATCAGCGCATTGCGAAATCCGACCCATAGAGTCGACAGCACCACCAGCAGATAGGCGCAGCCCCCGGCCCAGCCATAAACCAGGAAGGCCTGCAGATAGACGTTGTGCTGTTGCAGGCCGTAGCGGTCGGCGAAACCGAAGGGCCCCATCCCGTTGGGATGGTCGAGAACCGAAGACATCGCCAGTTCCTGCAACACGAAACGGCCGCCGGTGCCGACGTCGTAGCTCTGGATAAGCTGCGCGCGCTGCGCGAACATGCTGCCGAGCGACGTTGTCGACAACAGCACAACCAGCAGGACGGCGAGCGCGGCGATGCCGGCAAGGCTGAGACCGATGATGCGCATGCGCGCCTTCGGCGACGGCGCTGTGAGAAAATCGAGCGCGATCACCACGGCAAGGCTGACGGCGAAATGAAACCAGGCGCCGCGTGAGAAGCTCAGCAGCAGACCGAACATGATGAGGCCGGCCGTCATCAAATTGATGAATTCGATGCGGCGGCTGATCATCCGCTCCAGCAGCAGCAAGATCGGCAAAATGAGAAACGGGCCATAGACATTGGGATCCTTGAACATGCCCGTGGCGCGGTCGTATAGCGTGAACATGCCGGCGCCGGGCACGAGGTGGAAATAGCCGATGATCCCGCAAGCCGCCGTGATCGCCGCGGCAATGATATAGGCGGTCCGGAACGAGGCCAGGCGCGCCGCGGTATTGCTGCCGAAGATGACGGCGAACAAGATTGCGGCTCCGCCGAGATAGGCCGACGTCACGGCATATTGAACCGCTTCTTTCTGGTCCGGCGTGTTGAGCAGCGTCATCAGGCCGAACACGATCCACGCGATCAGAAGCGCGAAGGGAACCAGCAGGATGCGATGAAAGCGTACGCCAGCGCCGACCGCGGCGATGCCGAGCACGCCCATCAGCGCGTCATGCGGCGAGGGTTCGATGAAGGCGACGCAGCTTGCCAGCACGGCAAGGAACAGCACCGTGATCAGCAGTCGCTCGCGGAATGGTACAGCAATCGGCGCGCTCACATAAGGCAGCGCAGACGGTGCATAGGCCGCCGCCGGTATGGCCGCGCGCGCGGCCATATCGTTGGCGGTGATCAATAGGCGTTCTCGGTTTTCAGCAGCGCGAACGGCGTGCGCGCCAGGATGTAGAGATCGAGCAGCACCGACCAGTTCTCGATGTAATAGAGATCGTGCTCGACGCGATTCTGGATCTTGTCGTGCGTGTCGGTCTCGCCGCGCCAGCCATTGATCTGCGCCCAGCCGGTGATGCCCGGCTTGACGCGATGGCGGGCGAAATAGCCATCGACCGCTTCGGCGTAAAGCCGCGCTTCTGCCTTGGCGTTGACCGCATGCGGACGCGGGCCGACCAGCGACAGATTGCCGTTGAACACCACATTGATGAGCTGCGGCAGTTCGTCGAGGCTGGTCTTGCGGATGATGCGGCCGACGCGGGTGACGCGCGGGTCGTCCTTGGTAACGAGCTTGCTGGCGCTGGCGTCGGCCATGTCGGTGTACATCGAGCGGAACTTGTAGACTTCGACCAGATCGTTGTTGAAGCCATAGCGCTTCTGCTTGAACAAAACCGGGCCACGGCTGTCGAGCTTGATGGCGAGCGCGACAAGCGCCAGTAGCGGCAAAGCCGCGACGAGCATGAGGCTGCCGATGATCTTGTCGAACAGCCATTTCATCACGACGTCCCAGTCGGCGATCGGCCGGTCGAACACGTCGATGACCGGGACCTTGCCGATATAGGAGTAGGAGCGCGGGCGGAATTGCAGCTTGTTGGTGTGCGCGGCAAGACGAATGTCGAGCGGTAACACCCACAGCTTCTTGAGCATTTGCAGGATGCGGTTTTCCGCCGAAATCGGCAGCGAGAAGATCACCAGGTCGACACGGGTGCGGCGGCCGAACTCGACCAGATCGCTGACATTGCCGAGCTTCGGCTCGCCGGCGCAATCGCCGCCGCCGCGTTCGCCGGTGCGGTCGTCGAACCAGCCGATGATCTCGATGCCGGTGTCCTTTTGCGCGCGCAAGTCGTTGATGACGCGCTCGCCCGGTTCGCCGCCGCCGACGATGACGGTGCGGCGGGTGAGGCGGCCTTCGCGCGTCCACTTGCGCACGGCATAGAAAAGCATCTTGCGCGAGAAGATCAGCGCGGCGAGGCCGGCGATGAAATAGACGCCGAGCCACAGGCGTGAAAACATGTCGCCGGCCTTAAGGAAGAACGACGCGCCGATGGCGATCAGGAAGACGACGGACCACGCCGATGCGAGCCGCATATATTGCTTCTCGTGGCCGCGGAAGGCGTGGACGTGATAAATGTCGGCGGTCTGAAACGCCAGCATCGACAGGCCGGCGATGGCGAAGACGGCGATGACATATTGCAAAAGACTTTCGTCGCGCGGCGCGAGATAGACCGCGTAAATCGCCAACCCGACCAGGACGATCAACGCGAACTCGGCCATGCGGACGAAGCCGGCCAGCACGATCGGCGAGATCGGCGGCGGGGTTGGCTTGTTGGCGATGGCCAGCGCGCGGTCCGAGAGCGGTTCGGCATTGGCCTTCGGCTTGACCGTCGCGCCTTCGCGCAGGCGGTCGAACACGGCGGCGGCGCCGGCGGTGCTGAGGGTCGGACGAACGTCGGATTCGATCATAGGTACGCCATACTCTTGAGCCGCCCGGTGCGGCGCACGGCGGCAAGGCCTGTTAATTCAGGTAAATTTCTAGGCAAAGACTCTCAATAAAGCCTTATCGGAACGCGCCGAAATTCGTTAACGGCGTCCGTTTCGCTGCAAGGCGTCGAGCGCGGCGCCGTAGGCGGCGAGCACGCCGTCGACCATGGCGTCGATCGAAAATGAGGCGGCGACGCCGTTGCGCAGTTGGGTGGCGAAGGCCTTGGTGGCGGGCCCGCCGTCGAGTGCGCCCGTAATGGCCTTCGCCAGCGCCTCGACGTTGTCCGAGGGGATCAAGGCGGCGGCCTGGGGGCCGTAGATTTCCGAAATGCCGCCGACATTGGTGGCAATCAGTGGCAGGCCGCCGGCGGCGGCCTCGAGCACCACATAGGGCAGGGATTCGTACCGCGACGGCACAACCATGACGCGGCCGAGTCTGAGCGCCTGCGGGCCCGGCATGGCCGGCTTGAAGGTGATCAGGTCGTTGAGGCCAAGCGCATCGGCCTGGTTGTGGAACATGTCCCGATCGGGTCCGGAACCGACCAACGTCGCCGTCACCGCGCGGCCGTTTTGACGCAAGCGGGCGATCGCCTCGATCAAGACATCGACGCCTTTGAGGTGGCGCAGTTCGCCTAGAAACACGAGATCGGTGGCGTCCGGATGCGTCTCGACCGGCTCGAATTCCGCCTTCGACACGCCATTGTGCGCGATGCGCACCAAACCGCGCGGCTCACCGATCTTGCGGCGGAACATATCGGCGGAGAACCGGCTCTCGAACAGATACAGGTCGCCGCGCGGCATCAGCAGCCGCTCGGTGGTCAGATAGAACTTGCCGGCCAGATTGCCGTGATCGAACAAAAGGCTGCCGCCATGGGGCGTGTAGACCCGCACGGCCTGCCGGCTGCCGAGCGCCAGCCGCGCATAGGCGCCGCCCTTGGCGCCGTGGCCGTGCAGAATATCGGCCTTCGTTTGCGACGCGCGGCGCATGACGTGGGCAATGGCAAACGTGTCGCCGGGCCCGAGATGGCGGCTCATCGGAATCCGGGAAAGGCCGAGCGCAAGGTGCGGCTGCAGGTTCGCCAAGGCCGCGTCGGCGCGCTCGCCGCCGGTCGTGCTGTCGGCGATCAAGCCGACGCGATGGCCGCGCGCCGCCTGTTCGCGGGCGAGATCGACCACATGCCGGAACAGGCCGCCGACCGGGCTGCGAAAGACGTGCAGGATGTTCAAGGGCGTCATCAAAGACGATAAGGGGTGTTCGCGGTTAACAAAACCTTGCCGTGGCGAAAGCGCAGCAGGCCGATTAACGGGGTGGCAACCATAATAGGGTGAGATCGCGCTCAAGCCACAGAGTCGTGCGTTGGAGTAGCGATGTTTTTCCGAAAGAAGCCAAAACCAGCCGCGGCTGCGCCCGTGCCGGTGCTGCCGGCAATGCCGGTTTTGCCGCCGATGGAGCCTGCCGGCGAGCCGGATTTGCGCGGACTCGGCCTTGCGCTGTGGCGCCGGAAATCGACGATTGTCATGTTCACGGTGGTCTCGGCCGCCGTCGCTTTCATGGTCGTCAATGCGATCACGCCGCGCTATCGCTCGGAAGCGCGGCTGCTTTTGGAAGCGCGCGAAAGCGTGTTCATGCGCGCCGAGGCCGACAAAGGCAGCGCCGAGCGCGCCAATCTCGATCCGGAAGCGGTCACCAGCCAAATCCAGCTGGTGCTGTCGCGCGATCTGGCGCGCAGCGTCATCAAGAAAGAGAAGCTCGACGAAAATCCCGAGTTCGATCCGGCCATCGGCGGCATGACGCCAATGCGCACAATTCTCGGCCTGTTCGGCATGGCGCGCGACGTCAGCGTACTGACGCCGGAAGAGCGCACGCTTGAATCCTATTACGACCGCATCAATGTCTATGCGATCGAAAAATCGCGCGTCATCAGCGTCGATTTCTCGTCGGCCAATGCCGAACTGGCCGCCCGCCTCGCCAATTCCGTCGCTGAATCCTATTTGACCTTGCAGCAATCGGCCAAGACCGATCAGACCCGCGCCGCCAGCACCTGGCTTGCGGTCGAGATCGAGAAGATGCGCGCCAAGGTCGCCACTGCCGAGGCCAAGGTCGAGGAGTATCGCTCGCAGTCCAACCTGTTCGTCGGTTCCAACAATTCGTCGCTGCCTAATCAGCAGCTCACCGAGATCAACTCGCAGATCGCCGCGGCGCGCGGCCAGAAAGCGGACTTGGAGGCGAGGGCGAAGCAACTGCGCGAACTGGTGCGCTCCGGCAAGCCGATCGATTCCTCCGACATCGCCAATTCGGAATCGATGCGCCGCCTGACCGAGCAGGGCAATACGCTGCGTTCGCAACTGGCCGAACAATCGACGACCTTGATGGACCAGCATCCGCGCATCAAGGAATTGCGCGCGCAGATCGCCGAGATCGAACGGGCCAAGCGCGTCGAAGGCGAAAGGCTGGCGCGCCAGCTCGACAACGACGCCAAGGTCGCCGGCGACCGGCTTGCCGCCGTCACCGCGAGCCTCGATCAGGTCAAGAAACTGGCGTCGCAGACCAACGAACAGGACGTGCAGTTGCGCGCGCTCGAACGCGACGCCAAATCGCAGCGCGATCTGCTCGAGTCGTATCTGGTGAAATACAGCGAGGCTTCGGCCCGCGACAACGTCAATGCCGCGCCGCCCGAGGCTCGCATCATTTCGCGGGCCACGCCGGCGGCCAAGCCCACCTATCCGAAAAAAATGCCGACGGTGTTGATTGCGGCCTTTGCCGCGTTCGCACTGTCGGCCGGTTTCATTGTCACCGGTGCGCTGCTCGCGCCGGCGCCCGTCAGCCGCGCCTATGGCTACAATTCAGGCGGCTACGCTGCGCCCGTTTTCGCTCAGCCGCGCATGGATGTCCCATTGCCGCCGTCCTTGCCCCGCATGGCTTCACCGCCAACAGCCCCTGTAATGCCGACATTGCCGCCCATGCCGGTCAGCAGCATCGAGCAGGTGGCGCAGCGCCTGCGGCAATCGGGCGAAAGCGGCCGCCGCGTCACTGTCGTCGGTTCGGCGCGCAATGCCGGCACCACTTACGCCGCCATCACTTTGGCGCGCGCGCTGGCTGCTGACACCAATGTCGTGCTGGTCGATCTGGCCTTCGGCGCGCCGAATTTGTCGGTGATCTCGACCGATCCGAATGCGCCGGGCATTGCCGAACTGGTGCGCGGCACGGCCGGCTTCGGCGACATCATCACGCGCGATCAGTTTTCGCAGGTGCATCTGGTGGCGACCGGCAATGTCGGCGCTGACGGACCGGCGCTCTCGGCGTCGCCGATGCTGCAGACGGTGATCGAGGCTTTGGCGCAAAGCTATGATCATGTGGTGATCGATGCCGGGTCGGCGGCCGATGCGCCGGTGCAGAATTTCGCGCATCTGGCGCAGGTCGCCGTGCTGGTTGCCGGCAATCCGGCCGACCCGGCGACGCGGGCGGCGCGCGAGCGCATGTCGATGTCCGGATTTGCCGATGTCACGATGGTGGCCGGCGCGGCGCAAACGGCGGCGGCTTAGGCCGTCAACCGCGCTTTCAGGCGGCGGGCGCTCACAATCAGCTTCCACAAAGTCGGGTTCTGCTTGATCGCGCGCTTGGCGGCGGCCGCGGCGCGCAGAGCGAACGCAAGGCAGCGCCCAGCCGGCGTGAACGGCCAATAGCTGTCGAACATCAGATCGGCATTGCCGCAGAACAGGCTCTTGTATTGCGCCTCGCCAATGCCGAGGTCGAATGTGTGCAAGCCGCGCTCGCAGCAATGCCGCACGACGTGCACCAGCAATTGTTCGCCGGGGCTCTCGGTGGCGTAGCGGCCGTGAATGATCGACGAGAACATGGCGCTGAAGCGGCCGTCGGCGACGACGCCGCCCATGGTGGCGACGATGACGCCGTCGAGCGATAGCGTGAAGAGTTCGATCAGGCGGCCGCCTTGCGGCGTCGGCGTCAGCGCCGCGGCGGTAACGAACCGGCGCACGTCTGCGGCGTCGAACACATCGGGCAGGCCGATGGCGCGCATGCGCGCCGACTTCTGCGCAAAGAAATCTTCCAGCACGCGGCGGATGTCGGCGTCGCTTTCGGCCCTGCTGAAAGTGACGGCCCCGAAGCCGGCCAGAGTGCGCTCCTTCTTGCGCATCTTGCGGCGGGTGACGGGGCTGGCGCATGCGGCCAGCAGCGCCTCGAAATCCTTGGTCAAGGCGCCGGAAAAGCCGAAGCTCGGCGAATATTGCTGCGGCAGCAGCGCGAAGGGATTGGCCTGGCCGGCCCAACTCATCGGCTGGTTGGTCAGCATGGCGATGTCGGCCTGGCCGGCGAACTGCGCCAGCACGGCCTGCAAGTCGATGGCACCGATCTGCGCGGCAAGGTCGCGCCGCCACAGGCCCATGTTGAAATTGGCGTGCTTGCCGCCGAGAAATTCGAGTACGCGCACGCCGCCCAGCATGGCGCGTCGGCCGAACGGCAGCAGAAACAACGGCGCGTTGGCGGCGTCGTACCCGATGACGATGAAAGGAGTGACGCCATCAGTGGCGCCGATGTGGCTGTGCCAGAGCCGCAGGAAATCGAAGGCCTGATAGGGCGTCGATACATTGCCGGATTGCGCGAGCGCCTGCCAATGCGGCTCTGCGGTGGCGAAGTCGTCATAGACCTCGACGCGGGCAATGCGGATGTGCGCGACTGTAGCGGCGCGGTCATCGTGGTTAAGCGATCGTAACGGGACGGTTTTCATGGGACTTTTCGTGGCCTTGTCGCCCGATTTCCCAGGCGCCGGACGCAATAACGGCGCCCGGCCGCAGGTTCGCAGGGAAATATCAATAAAGGGTTGGAATATTGATTTGGGTTCGCTTAACCGCGCCGCACCGGCCGATTGCCGGCAAACTTGGTTGATATGAAGAAAACCATCATCCGGACCGGCTTCGAGGCGCTGTATTTCAGCGGCATGCATCTTCTGATGCGGCCGTTGATCGGCGGCGTCGGTTCGATCCTGACGCTGCATCACGTGCGGCCGCCGCGCAAAGAGGCGTTCCAGCCGAACCGGCTGCTCGAAGTGACGCCCATCTTCCTCGAACGGCTGCTGCGCAGGGTCAAGCGCAGCCGGCTCGACGTCATCACGCTCGACGAAATGCACCGGCGCTTCATCGAGAACGATTTCGGCCGCCGCTTCGTCTGTATCACCGCCGACGACGGCTACAAGGATTTCAACCGCTGGGCGCATCCGCTGTTTCAGAAATACGAACTGCCTTATGCGATGTATATTCCGACCAGCTTTCCCGACCGCATCGGTGAATTGTGGTGGCTGGCGCTGGAAGCCGTGGTGGCGCAGAACGACCGCATCGGCATGGTGATCAACGGCGAGCAGCAATATTTCGACGCGCGCAATGTGCGCGAGAAGCGCGAACTTTACGATGGACTCTACGGTTATCTGCGCAGCATGAAAACCGAGGACGAGGTGCGTAAGGTGGTGCGCGATCTGTGCGCGACCTATCGTGTCGACATCGCCGAGATCTGCCGCGACCTGTGCATGGACTGGGGCGAGATCGCGCAAATGGCCGACGATCCGCTGGTGACGATCGGCGCCCATACCGTCAACCACATGATGCTCAAGAAAGTGCCGAGCGACGCCGTGGTACGCGCCGAAATGGACATGAGCCGCTCGGTGATCGAGGCGGCGCTCGGCCGGCGCCCGCAGCATCTGGCCTATCCGGTCGGCGATCCGACCTCGGCGGGGCAGCGCGAATTCCGCATCGCGGCCGAGCTTGGCTTCAAGACTGCGGTGACGACGCGGCCGGGCGTGCTGTTCAAGGCGCATGCCGATCATCTGACGGCGCTGCCGCGGTTGTCGCTCAACGGCGAATTCCAGAAGCAGCGTTATGTGAAGGTGCTGATGAGCGGGGCGGGCACCGCGTTCTGGAACAAGTTCCGGCGGGTGAGCGCGGCGTAAGTTCTCACTTGTCATTGCCGGGCTTGACCCGGCAATCCATGATGCAGTGCCGTGGACTGAAGATTTTCGTACGGCTTTTCTTTCGAGCAATTTCATCATGGATGCCCGGGTCAAGCCCGGGCATGACGATGAAGGCTGGCACGAGCGCCGGGTCGCTTCTTCTTCACCAAATCCCCGAACGCGTCCGGCGGCATCAGCGGCATCGCGCTTTGCAAGCAATGCAGCGGCTCGCCGCGGCAGCAATGCGACCGGCGGCAGGCCTTGTTGGCGCAGAACTGCGACACGCGCAGCAGATTAGCGACCTGGCGGCGGGCCACGGTCGCTTGCGCTTGGCGTCCCTCGGCCGATTGCTTCATGTTGGCGGCGACGGCATCGACGATGTGCGCGGCCGCATCGACGATCTTGAACTGAACGCGTTCGATGTGTTCGCGCAGTTTCTCCCGGTCTTCCTTGTTCATGGCGATAACCTTGGGGGTTGGGGGCGTGTTTCGGCATTCTCGCGGCGCGTCATCGCGCCCGAGCTATGACAGAGGCCCTCTTCGAGAAAGAAGAGGGGGACGGCGCACCGAAAGGCGCGTCTCCTTAAGCTGCACGCATCCATTCGCGGATGCGTGGCGCCTCTCGGCGCGCCGTCCGGCGCTTTCGCGGCAGCCGGGCCACGCTTCCGGCGGCTATTGACCTCCCAGGGCGGCCGGGCGCTCGGCCCTTTTGGGCACCGAGAACCCTTTTGCCCCGGCAAGGCCAACGGCTTCGCACCGTCAGCCGGCTCCCGGCGGGGGGTCCTAGTGCCCCCGGGTGGAGCCCCGGCACCGCCCGAGCGCGCTTCCCTGCTGAGGAAACGCCCGCGGACGCCGGCCCGTCCCCCCGCGAGCCGGAGCAACCGGTTCGCGTCCCCCTCACGAGGGGCGAGCAGGAATATCTATAATCCTATAATGGATAGTGGTCAAGCGGTGTTTAGGATTATTTATAAAGGACGGCGCAGTGGTGTTTCGGCCGGACCGGACCCGCGCGCGACGTTCCTGTGCACGGCGCCCATACCGGGCTTCCCGGTCGTTTCACCGCCGCCGCCAGCAGGCTAGGTTCCGGCCAGTTGCACGAGACAACGTCGGGGATTTGCCATGAAAGCCGATGAAGCCGCCGAACTGATGGACAAGAGCGCAGAAAGCGACCGCTTCAAGCAGCGCGCCGCGGTGATGATCGCCGCCTTTGCCATGGTGCTGGCGATCTGCGGCCTCGGCGGCTCGAATGCCGGCAAGGAAGCGGGGCTAAACAACGTGCTGGCCTCGAATTACTTCAACTTCTACCAGGCCAAAAATTTGCGCCAGGCTGCGCTCGGCCTTGCCGTGGACGAGGCCGAACTGGTCTGGCTGACCTACCCGGCGACGCCGGAGGCGGCCAAGCAGGCGATCCGCGAGAAGGTGACGCGCTACAAGGCGACCATCGCGCGCTACGAATCCGAGCCGGAAACGCGCGAGGGCAAAAAGGAATTAATGGTGCGCGCCAAGGAGTACGAGGAAAAGCGCGACCACGCGCTCAAGCAGGACCCGTATTTCGATTACGCCGAGGCGCTCCTGCAAATCGCCATTGTGCTGACCTCGGTGGCGATCGTCGCCAATCTGGCGTGGCTGGCTTATTTCGGCGGCGTCATCGGCATTGTCGGCCTGCTGCTGACGATCAACGGCTTCTGGCTGCTGGTGGAAATTCCCGGACTGGCGTGAGCCGCAAGCGTCACCGCACCAAGTCGGCGTAGTCCGGGTGCGTGTTGATGAAGTGGCGTACGAAGGAGCACAGCGGCACGACCTTGCGACCTTCGCCGCGAATGAGGTCGAGCGTGCCGGCGACCAATTGCGAGCCGACGCCGCGGCCTTCCAGTGCGCGCGGCACTTCGGTGTGCATGATCGTCACAGTGAAGTCGTCGCGCCGGTAGCTGGCGAACGCCGTGCCGGCAGGCGTCGCCAGTTCGAAGCGGTTGCGGTCGGGATTGTCGTGGACGGCTGAGGACATGGGAGTGAGATAGGGGCGGGGAGGATTGAGGGCAAGGGTCGGGCCCTGTCGGCTGGAGGCCGTGACCGCGCCGGCGGCCCTGTTGAAGTTCACCGTTAAACGTAGTACATTAATGCCATGATCCGGTCGTGGCGAAATTCCGTGACCCGCAAGGTTTGGGACGGCGAACAGCCGAACGGACTGCGCGGGCTCGATTTCGAGGCCGCCATCGATCTGCTATTGGCGCTCAATATCGCCAAGTCGCTGAGCGATCTTAGTCCGCTGAAAAGCGTCGGGCTGCATAAGCTCAAAGGCGATCGCAAAGGCCAATGGGCGGTGTCGGTGAATGAGCGCTGGCGCATCTGCTTCACGTTTCGCAAGGGTGAAGCCTACGATGTCGAGATTGTCGATTATCACAGGGGATAGATCATGCCGCCGGTTGCCCATCCTGGACGTCTGCTGAAGCGTGAACTTACGGCCCGCAAATTGAGCGCCAATCGGCTGTCGCTCGACATCGGCGTGCCGTCCGGCCGCATTACCGACATTCTCAACGCGCGCCGCTCGATTACCGCGGACACGGCGGTGCGGCTTGGCCGCTATTTCGGTAACAGCGCGCAGTTCTGGCTCGACTTGCAGAGCCAGTACGATATCGGCGTGGTGGAGCGCGAGAAGGGCGGCGAAATCGCCAAGCGGGTGAGGCCGGCGGACGCCGCGTAGCAGATTGCTTTCAGGCCTTGCGCTTAGGCCTTCCTCCGGTCCCCCTTCGACATCCACGAAATGATCGGCATCGCCGGCAGCACCCAGCCGAGGCCGGCGACGGCGTAGTAGATCGCCGCGACGAGGCCGTTAATGTCGAGCAGCACTGACTGCGCCAGCGCCATGGCGAGCAGCGCCCAGACCATGACCAGGACGAGGAGGGCGACGGCGCCAATGAACTTGCGCAGGCGAGGCGGCATGGAAACTCCGGTGTCATGCCCGCGCAGGCGGGCATCCAGCACTTACTAGAATTGTATCCTCAATGAAACACCGGGGTTACTGGATCGTCCGCCTTCGCGGACGATGACAGCATTGCTATTTGCGTTTCTCGACGCCCTGACTATATGGTTCGCGCACCTTCCCGCAAGCTCCAAGAACTGCCCGACAAATGCGATACGCCATGCCGGAAACCACGCTCAATCCAGACATTTCGCCGCGTCACCTGCGCGCGGTGCGGCTGTGGCTTTACGCCGTCGCGGCGATGATCTTTCTGACGCTGGTGGTCGGCGGCGCGACGCGGCTGACCGAAAGTGGTCTCTCGATCACCGAATGGAAGCCGGTGACCGGCGTGCTGCCGCCTTTGTCGCAGAGCGACTGGCAGGCGGAATTCTCAAAGTATCAGGCGATCCCGCAATACCAGCAGGTCAATCGCGGCATGAGCCTGGATGAGTTCAAAACGATCTATTTCTGGGAGTGGTCGCACCGGCTGCTGGCGCGCGCCACGGGCGTTGTGTTTCTTCTGCCGTTTTTGTTTTTCTTGTGGCGCGGCTGGGTGCCGGCGGGACTGAAACTGCGGCTGTGGGGGATGTTCGCCGGTGGCGCGGCGCTTGGCGCGGTCGGCTGGTGGATGGTGTCGTCGGGACTGGCCGGCAGCAATCTGGTCAGCGTGTCGCAATACCGGCTCGGTTTTCATCTGACGCTGGCTTGCGCGATCTACGCCGCGGTGCTGTGGACCGCGCAAGGTCTCGTCGCGACGCCGCGGCCTGTGGCGCCGCCGCGATTGCGGCTCGGCGCTTTGGCCTTGATGCTGGCGATGTTGTTGCAGATCTATCTCGGCGCGCTGGTCGCCGGGCTCGACGCCGGGCTGACCTACAACACCTGGCCGTTGATCGACGGCGCCCTGGTGCCGGACGGCGCGCGGCTGTGGTTCATTCAGCCGGCGTGGCGCAATCTGTTCGAGAATACACTGACGGTGCAGTTCAATCACCGCCTGCTGGCCTATGCGCTGTTCATCGGCGCGTGGCTGCACGCCTACGATGCGTGGCGGGCGGGACGCGCGGCGCGCGGCGCGCTGCTGCTGGCGATCGGCGTGACGTTGCAAGCGGTGCTCGGCATTGTCACGCTGCTGGAAGCGGCGCCGCTCGCTCTCGCGTTGTCGCACCAGATGCTGGCGGTGCTGCTGCTCAGCATCGCCGCCGTGCATGGCGAAGCGTTGTCGCGGCGCGCACCGGCTGGCGCGCTGCGGCCCGTGGGGCAAAGTGCGGGATTTGGCGCATGATCGACGTCCAGCACGAGGGCGGCATCGCCACCGTCACGATGGCGCATGGCAAGGCCAATGCACTGGACATCGCGTTCTGCGATACGCTGACCGCGAGCTTTGCGGCGCTGCGCGGGGAGGACATCAAGGCCATCGTGCTGACCGGGCAGGGCCATATTTTTTCGGCCGGCGTCGACTTGAAACAGCTGAGCGCCGGCGGCGCCGATTATGTGCGCCGCTTTCTGCCGAGCCTGCACCGGCTCTATGACGCGGTGTTCTTTCATCCGAAACCGGTGATCGCGGCGATCAACGGCCATGCGATGGCCGGCGGCGCGGTGCTGGCGGCCTGCGCCGACCGTCGCATCATGGCCGCGAACAGCGGCCGCGTCGGCATTACCGAAATGCTGGTCGGCGTGCCGTTTCCGGCCCTGGCGTTCGAGGTGGTGCGCTTCGCGGTGCCGCCGCGCTATCTGCCGGAGTTCGCGCTGACCGGCGCGACCTATCCGACCGATGAAGCATTGGCGAAAGGCTGGGTCGATGAAGTGGCCGAGCCGGGCGAACTGATGGCGCGGGCGCGCGACGCGGCGGCGTTCTATGCGGGCCTGTCGCCAGCGGCTTTCGCGCAGACCAAGATGCAGGTGCGCCAGGGCGTCAGTGAACGCATGGCCTTGAGCGGGGCGGCGACCGACAGAGCGGTGACGGAGATCTGGACGCAAAGCGAGACTTTGGCGCGTGTCGCCGATTATGTCGCGAAGACGTTGACCAAACGCGGCTAGCGCGGGGCGATGGGACTATCGTAGGCAACGCCCGTATCGGCGCCGCGATACGCGAAATGCCACCATTCACGTTTGTAATTGGCGAAGCCGTGCCTGCGCATGGCTTCCAGCAGCACGCGGCGGTTGGCGGCCTGTACCAGCGTGATTGACGCATTGAGCGTGTGGCTTTTGGCGTCGAAGCAATCGAAGCCGGTGCCCATGTCGAGACTGTTGTCGGGCGCGCGTTGCGCGGATGTGCAGGGGCCGTACTTTGCAGACGGGTCGAAAGCGGCGGCGGCGCTGCCGCGCGGCACCACAGTCAGATCGATGGCGACGCCGCGCGAATGGGCGGAGTGCGCGGCGATGTAGCCTAGCGCGAACAGTTTCGATTTGTCGAGCGCCGGATAAAAGCGCGACGTGTCCGCGCCGCCTTTGGCCCGCGCCCAGGCCGCCATTGCCGCAACGGCGCGGGCCGGGCGATAGCAGTCATAGACTTTCAGCGACAGGTTTGCGGCGGCAAGGTCCGATTGCACGCGGCTCAGCGCGCGCGCGACTTGCGGCAGCAGCAGGCAGTCCGCCGCGGTATAGCCGGGCAGCGGACGGCCGGTGAAATTGTCGGCCGTCGCATAGCGCATGTCCTGCGCGATGGTCGGATCAATGTCGCGCAGGTAAACAAGCGGCGCGGCTTGCGCGGTGGCGCTCAAGAAGAGATACGCAAACGCTGCAAGCAGAAAAGAGCTGGATCCCCGCTTTCGCGGGGATGACCGGAGTTTAGAAATAGCGGTCGTGCCCAAACCGCGCTTACTTCGCCGTCAATCCTAGTTCGAGATCGGCGATGATGTCTTCCTTGTCCTCGATGCCGATCGACAGCCGCACGACGTCGGGGCCGGCGCCGGCCTGCACCTTCTGCGCGTCGGACAACTGCTTGTGCGTGGTCGAAGCCGGATGGATGATCAGCGAGCGGGTGTCGCCGATATTGGCGAGATGCGAGAATAGCTTCACGTTCGACACCAGCTTGACGCCGGCGTCGTAGCCGCCCTTGAGGCCGACGGTCATCACGGCGCCGCAGCCCTTCGGGCAGTATTTCTGCGCCAGCGAATGATACTTGTCCGACGGCAAGCCCGAGTAGCTGACCCAGGCGACTTCCGGGCGCTGCGTCAGCCAGGTGGCGACCGCCAGCGCATTGTCGGAATGGCGCTGCATGCGCAGCGGCAAGGTCTCGATACCGGTGGAGATGAGGAACGCATTGAACGGCGACAAAGCCGGCCCGAGATCGCGCAGGCCGAGCACGCGGCAGGCAATGGCGAAGGCGAAGTTGCCGAAGGTCTCGTGCAGCACGATGCCGGAATATTCCGGGCGCGGTTCGCACAGCATCGGATACTTCTTGTCGCGCGACCAGTTGAAGGTGCCGGCATCGACGATCATGCCGCCGATGGAGTTGCCGTGGCCGCCCAAGAATTTGGTGAGCGAGTGCACGACGATGTCGGCGCCGTATTCGATCGGCTTGCACAGATAGGGCGTCGCCAAGGTGTTGTCGACGATCAGCGGCACATTGGCCTTGCGGGCGATCTTGCCGATGGCTTCGATGTCGGTGACGACGCCGCCCGGATTGGCGATGGATTCGATGAAGATCGCCTTGGTCTTCGGCGTCACCGCCGTTTCAAACGAGGAGAGATCGTCCGGGTCGGCCCAGACCACGTTCCAGCCGAAGCTCTTGAAGGCGTGGTTGAACTGGTTGATCGAGCCGCCATAGAGCTTCTTCGAGGCGATGAATTCGTCGCCCGGCACCAGCAGCGTCTGCATGACGATGACCTGCGCGGCGTGGCCGGACGCCACCGCGAGGCCGGCGGTGCCGCCTTCAAGTGCTGCGACGCGCTCTTCCAGCACGGCGCAGGTCGGGTTGCCGATGCGCGTGTAAATGTTGCCGAAGGCCTGCAGGCCGAACAGCGAGGCGGCGTGATCGACGTCGTCGAACACGAAAGACGTGGTCTGGTAGATCGGCGTGGCGCGCGCGCCGGTGGTCGGGTCGGGCTTGGCGCCGGCGTGAATCGCGAGCGTGTTGAAACCGGGAATGCGTTCGGCGTCGGCCATGGTCATAAATCCCTTGCTGCCGGGCCGAATTGCTGCCCGTGCTTGTGGCGCAGGTTTAGCCAATGGCTGGAACTGGTCAAGGGACAGGTCGTTTGAATTTCGCCGGAAAACGGCGTGCGCGTTATCGCCGCAATGCGCTGGTCAGTAAAATCGCCTTACGAGCCGGACGGTTCTTCCTTCTTGCCTTGCCCCAGTCCCATCCGCTGGAAGCCGCCGCCGAGGTTCTGGGCGCGCCTCGACGACAAAGTACGCGAGTTGATGCCCATCCAGGAAATCTCGCTCGACAAGCGGCCGTATTCGATCTTCGGGCAGCGGTCCATGACCACTTTCAGCCCGGCGTCCTCGGCGAGTTTGGCGGCCTCGTCATTGCGGATGGTGAGCTGCATCCAGATCACCTGCGGCTTCGGCGTCAGCTTGAGCGCTTCCTCGACAATCGGCGTCACGAACTGCGGCGCGCGAAAAATATCGACCATGTCGATGGGCTCGGGCACGTCGGCAAGTGCCGCGTAACAGGTCTGGCCGAGAAACTCCTTGCCGGCATGGCCCGGATTGATCGGGATGACCTTGAAGCCGCGCTCGATCAGGTATTTGAACGCGAAATAGCTCGGCCGCGCCGTATTCGGCGAAAAGCCGACCATGGCGATGGTCTTCACCGTGTTGAGAATGCCGCGGATGTAGGCGTCGGGGTAGGAGTCGTGGTTCATTGCTGTTGTTGCTGCTGTTGGAGCAGGGCGCGCAAGCGCGCATTCTCGGTTTCAAGTTCGGCGATCTTCCTCTGCACTTTATCGAGCGCTTCGGCAATCTCGGCTTCGGTGAAGCGGGTGACGATGTGGGCCGAGCAGTTCACGTCCCAGGCTTCGATGGTGAAGAGGACGGCGCGTTCGGGCTTCGCCTTGTAGCCGTGGTCGAACAGACGGTCGACAAGCGCCGGGTCGTTCTCGACGACGCGGGCGCGGCCCCACAATTTGATGCGCTGCCGGCGCGCCGGATCGAGCAGAAACAGATAGGCGCGATCGTTCTCGCTGAGGTTCGCCAGCGTGATGTATTGGCGGTTGCCGCGGTAATCGGCAAAGCCGAGCGTGCGTTCGTCGATGACCTTGATGAAGCCTTTCGGCCCGCCGCGGTGCTGGATGTACGGCGCGCCTTGCGCGCTGGCGGTGCCGAGAAAGGCGGTGTCCTGCTCGGCGATGAAGGCGGCCAGTTCCGGCGTGACCTTGTCGGGAAAACCTTCTTCCAGCCGCGCCGCATAGGCCTTGGCCGCGCCGCGTTCGGCCTGCGCTTGTTGCGCGGCCGGTGTGAAGACGAGGGAAGCGTTGTTCATGCCGGCCAAGATAGGCGCTGGCGCTCCGGCCGGAAAGGGCCGGAGCGGATCAAGCCGGCGTGACTGCCGCTTGCTGTTTATTTTTTCGCGTCGGCGACGACCTTCTTGCAGGCCGCCGACAGCTTCGAGTCCTGTTTGCTCAGGCAGGCCAGCACGCGGCCGCCGCCCGGCATCGTGCCTTTGCAGAATTGCTCGTAGTCGGCCTTGCAGGCTTCGCGCTGCGCGGCGGTGAAATCCTGCGCGGCGGCGGGGGTGAGTGTGGCAAAAGCAATTGCGGTCACAAGCAGCACAGCACGCATCGTCATCTCCCGATGGTTTTTTCAGTTCGTCTAGCGGTCTTCCCAAGTCGGCGTGCGCTTGTCGAGAAAGGCGCAGATGCCTTCCTCGGCGTCGCGCGCCATCATGTTCTCGGTCATCACCTCGGAGGCATGAGCGTAGGCGGCGGCGAGGCTCATCTCGGCCTGCTGGTAGAACGCCTGCTTGCCGATCTTGAGCGTATAGGAGGACTTCGAGGCGATCTGTTCGGCGAGCGCAAGGGCTGCGCCAAGCTCTTCGCCGGCCGGCACCACGCGATTGACGAGGCCGATTTCGGCGGCGCGCTCGGCTTCGACCATGTCGCCGGTCAGCAGCATTTCCATCGCGTGCTTGCGGGATACGTTGCGCGATAGAGCCACCATCGGCGTCGAGCAGAACAGACCAATGTCGACGCCGGGCGTGGCGAACTTGGCGGCGGACGAGGCGACGGCGAGATCGCAGCTGGCGACCAACTGGCAGCCGGCGGCGGTGGCGACGCCCTGCACGGCGGCGATCACCGGCTGCGGCAAATGGACGATCTGCTGCATCATGGCGCTGCATGTCGTCATCAGCGTGCGGAAGTAGGCGCGGCCGCCGTCGGCGTCGGTGCGCCGCGCCGTCATTTCCTTCATGTCGTGACCGGCGCAGAAGGCCGGACCGTTTCCGGTCAGCACCACGGCGCGCACGGACTTGTCGGCGGCGATGTCGTGCCAGGCTTCCGACAGCGCGATCAGCAGCGCTTCGGACAGGCTGTTGCGCGCGGCGGGGCGGTTCAGCGTCAGGATGGCGATCGGGCCGTCGCGCTCGCGCAGCAGGACAGCAGTATCGGCGGATGTGGGGACGTTCATCCGCGAACCATATTCCGATGAAAGCACGGCGCAAGCTCCACACTCCGTTCGTTCCCGCGAAAGCGGGAATCCAGTCTTTTGCTATGAGTTCGACGCTCCTGGGTCCCCGCTTTCGCGGGGACGAACGGAGGAAGCTTGAGCGGGGCGCAATGGCTCTCTAAGAACGGACAGGCCGGGTGACTCTCGGCAGAGGGAACGCACCATGTCGAAAGCGGCCAAACGACCCGCGATGACCGCCGAGGCCATCGAGGCGCTGCTCAAGGCCGAGTTCCCGCAGGCCTTCTACGACGGCAGCGGGCTGTCGCTGGAGCGGATCGACTACGCCGATATCCGCATCCGTAAGGCCTTTCACGAGGACCATTTGCGGCCCGGCGGCACCATTTCAGGGCCGACCATGATGGCGCTGGCGGATTTCGCCATGTATGTCGCGGTGTTTTCCGCCGTCGGGCCAAAAACCCTGGCGGTGACCACCAACCTGAACATCAACTTCCTGCGCAAGCCAAGGCAGGCCGACCTCTTGGCCGATGCGCGGCTGATGAAGTTAGGCCAAAGGCTGGCGGTCGGCGAGGTGACCATCTATTCCGACGGCGAGGACGAGCCGGTGGCGCATGTCACCTCGACCTATTCGATCCCGGAACAGAAGTGATTAAGGACAGGTAATATTGCACCATGCCATGGTATTTTTATACCATTCTTACAAGCATTTGATTTTAGACGATAATTCGAGGCCATTCGGCGTTGACCGGCTCGAAATGCTCGGCTAGAAGGCGGCATCTTCGGCGCGGGGGTTTTTGTCTGCGCCAATTCCCAAGGATTTCTCATGAAGACGACCAAATCGTCAAAAGCTGCCGACATCGAGAAGAAATGGCTGATCGTCGATGCCTCCGGGCTCGTCGTCGGCCGTCTCGCCACGATCGTCGCCATGCGCCTGCGCGGCAAGCACAAGGCCACCTACACCCCGCACGTCGACGATGGCGATAACATCATCGTCGTCAACGCCGCCAAGGCCGTGTTCACCGGCCGCAAGCGCGAAAACAAGGTTTACTATCACCACACCGGCTTCATCGGCGGCATCAAGGAGCGCACCGCGCGCTCGATCTTCGAGGGCAAGTTCCCGGAGCGGATCGTCGAAAAGGCCGTCGAGCGCATGCTGCCGCGCGGGCCTCTGGGCCGCGTGCAGTTCGGCAACCTGCGGGTCTATCCGGGCGCCGAGCATCCGCATGAAGCGCAGAAGCCGGAGCCTTTGGATATCGCCGCGATGAATCGCAAGAACGTGAGGAGTGCTTAATCGTGGCCGAGACCGTACAATCCATGGAAGGCCTGGCTGCCCTCAAGCCCGCCGCTCCCGAAGCCCCGACCTACGTCCAGAAGCTCGACAAGCAGGGCCGCGCCTATGCCACCGGCAAGCGCAAGAACGCCGTCGCCCGCGTCTGGATCAAGCCGGGTTCCGGCAAGATCGTCGTCAACACTCGCACGGTGGAAAAGTTTTTCGCCCGTCCGGTGTTGCGCATGTTGATCCAGCAGCCGCTGGTCGCCGCGAACCGCGTCACCCAGTATGACGTGATCTGCACCGTCTCCGGTGGCGGGCTTTCGGGCCAGGCCGGCGCCGTGCGTCACGGCATCTCGAAGGCTTTGACCTATTTCGAGCCGGACCTGCGCGGCGCCCTCAAGAAGGGCGGCTTCCTCACCCGCGACTCGCGCGTGGTCGAGCGCAAGAAGTACGGCAAGGCCAAGGCCCGCCGTTCGTTCCAGTTCTCGAAGCGCTAGTTTTTCGCTTTAACGATTGCTGCAAAGGGCCCGCACGTGCGGGCCCTTTTTCCATGTTCCCGGTCGTTTCAATTTGTCTTCAATTCGCTTAAGGGTTGCATCGAAAGCCATCGCCAGCCGCAAGCCTTTGCGCACGGATCGGTGCCTATTCTCCAGACTTCGCCAGTGGCTCACCGGCAGGACGCCGGTTCAGGCGGTATGGAGAACAGATGCTAAGCGCGGCCGCAGGACAGCAAGGTTTGCTGGACGTTCCGACCTTGGTCTTCGCAGCGGTTTGCATTGTCGGCTTTCTCGGCATGCTGCTGCTGACGACATGGCTGCAACAGCGCGAGGTGCGGGCGCTGGCCTGGTGGGGCTCGGCCTATCTGATTGGCGCAGCGGCGATCGCGCAATGGGGCGCGCGGGAGCCGGTCGTGCGGCTGCCGCCGGAAATTCCCGAAGCGTTCATTTTCATCGCCTGCGGCATGGTGTGGAACGGCGTGCGGCTGTTCCACGGCCGCAAACTGTGGCCGCTGGCGGTGTTCGGCGGCGCCGGTGTCTGGATGATCCTGTGCCAGTTCGACGGCATCGAGGCAGGCTCGCCGGGGCGGATTATCGCCGGCGCGGTCATGATCGCGGTCTACACGTTCTTCATCGCCTTCGAGCTGGCGCGCGAGCGGCGCAAGTCGGCCTATTCGCGGCTGGCGGCGACGGTGGTGCCGAGCTTTTACGCCGGCATGTTCATGGTGCCGCTCGGCATGCACGCGTTCCTGCCGGAGGTTTTCGCTGCGCACTGGCTGACGGTGCTGGCGCTGGAGGCGATCTTCTACGCGGTCGGCACCGCTTTCATTGTGATGCTGATGGTCAAGGATCATCACGTCCATTTCTATCGCAAGGCGGCGACCACCGACGGCCTGACCGGACTGCTCAACCGCCGCGCCTTCATCGAGGCGGCGACCGCGATGCATGCGGCGCAGGGCGCACGCGGCGAGCCGGTGACCTTGCTGATGTTCGATCTCGATCATTTCAAGTCGGTCAATGACCGCTTCGGCCACGCCACCGGCGACAGCGTGTTGAAAGTGTTCGCGCAGACGGCGATGGGCAGCGTGCGCGCGACCGACATCGTCGCGCGGCTCGGCGGCGAGGAATTTGTCGCCATGGTGCCGGAGACGATGGAAGGCGCGTGCCACGTCGCCGAACGCTTGCGAGCGGCCTATGAGACGGCCGGGCTCATGGTCGATGATATCGCCGTCGGCTCCACGGTGAGCATCGGACTGGCGACGTCGTACAAACCGGTCGCTGACATCGACGCGCTGCTGCTGCGCGCCGACGAAGCTTTGTATTTGGCCAAGCGCGAGGGCCGTAACCGCTTTCGCTGTGCGCCTGAGGAGCCGGGCAGCGACGAGGCGCGGGCGCGGATGGCGGCGCGCAAGAAACCGGCCGATGGTCTGGTGCGGCGCTGGGTGGCGCGGCGGCCGAAGGCGGCCGACGTTCCTGCAACAGGGTAAATTAAGGGGTCGTTTACCAGGCGCGCCTAACATTGTTCCATGGTCAGTCGATTCCGTAACAGTGCGCCAGAAGCCGATACCGTCTCGCTCGAGCATTACGCCGAGCGCGCGGGGGCGGCGTGGGCCTGTTCCTATTCGACGTCCGCCGAATATGACGCGGCCTTGATCGCCGAACGTCGCGCCGCCGGTGTTTACGGACCGCGGCGCGCGCGCCGCCAGTTGTTCATGACGTTGGCCGGTGTCGCCGCCGGCGTCGGCACCGTGGCGCTGCTGATCGCGGCGTTCACCTAGACCCGCGCTTCCAGAACATTTCCCAAATCTGCGTCATTGAGCAGACGGTATTCGCCGGGCTTCAAATCGTCCGGCAGAGCGAGACCGCCAATGCGGTCGCGGTGCAGCGCGGTGACGTGATTGCCGACCGCCGCGAACATGCGCCGGACCTGGTGATAGCGGCCTTCGGTGATGGTGACCAAAGCGCGTCTCTCGGAAAGCACCTCCATGGGCGCGGGCAGCAGTGGCTTATCTTCGCCTTCCAGCATCAAGGTGCCAGCGGCAAACAGTTTGACTTCATCGCCGCGCAAGGGGCGGTCGAGCGTCACGTCGTAGCGCTTGGAGACATTGCTGCGTGGCGAAATGATCTTGTGCAGAAGCGCGCCGTCATCGGTCATCAGCAAGAGGCCGGAGGTATCCTTGTCGAGACGGCCGACCGTGGAAATGGCCGGCTCGCGGCGGCGCCAGCGTTCCGGCAGCAGCGCATAGACCAGCGGGCCCAGCTCCTTGTGCGAGCAGGTGACACCGAGCGGCTTGTTCATCATCAGCGCGAGGCCGGGCGGCGGATCGAGCGCTTCGCCATCGACTTTCATGCGCGCGGAGAGGTCGCGCGTCACGGCGATCTTTTCGTCGCTGTCGTCGATGACGTCGCCGTCGAGCGTGACCAGGCCGGCCCAGATCAGTTGCTGCACCTCGCGGCGCGAACCGTAGCCGAGATTGGATAGCAGGCGGTCGAGCCGCAGCGAAGGCGCTTTGCTCATGTGTGCGCCTCGTAGATCTTGTAGCCGCCGGTTTCGATCATAAGTTCGGCGCGCTTGAAGGCGGGCTTCAAGATCGCTTCATAGGGCAAATGGCGGTTGGCGACCATGAAGCAGACGCCGCCTTTGCCGAGGGCTTTTGCCGCGCGCGTGACGAACTGCTGCGCCAGCGATTTGTCCTCCGCGCCGGCATCGTGGAACGGCGCGTTCATCACCACGAAGTCGAGGCCGGTGAGGTCGGCGCTGCGCAGGTCGGCCCAGAGAAAACGGGCGCGCGCATCGCCGACATTATGCTGCGCGCATTCAATCGCCCGGCGGTCGATATCGACCAGTGTGATCTCCGTCACTTCCGGCGAGGCCAGCGCCGCATGCGCGAGCAACCCGATGCCGCAGCCGAAATCGGCGCCGCGGCCCTTGAGCGGCGGCAGATGCGCGATCAGCATCGCGGTGCCGGGATCGAGCCGGTCCCAACTGAACACGCCGGGCTGCGACCAGACGCCGAGATCGTCGATCAAGCGCGGCCCGCCTTGTTCAAGTGCGTCGGCGATGCCGGCTGGCTTTTCGGGCCGCGTGCCGATGACGATGCGGTGATGACGCCGCGCGCTTTCCTCGATCGCGCAGCCGAAGGCCTGCAATTCCTTGCGCAGCCTTGTGCCGCCGCGATCGTTCGGCGCCAGGATCGTGAACGGCGCTTGTGGCGCGAGCGCGCGCAAAGCCTGGGCGATGACATAGCGGCGCTCTAGCGTGCCCGGCGGGGCGAGCATGGTCATTGCGACAAGGCTGCCGTCGCTCTGTTGCTCAAGCGAAGACGCACCCGGCATCAACGGCGAGAACTGCGTCGCGCCGGAGGGCACGTCGACGACCTCCGCCGGCGGCGTGCCGTAAACGGCGATGGTGGCGGCGTCGGTCATCGAAATCTCAAGCCGGCATGACGTCGAGCAGCGCCGGTTTGACGCCGAGCTGGTCGATCAGCCGGTTCAACTCGCCGCGCGCCTGTGCGTTCGAGCGCTGGTGGCGCTCGGCCAAAATGAGTTCGTTCTTCATCGTGTGCTCGAGCCCGGTGAACTCGGTGACGCGCACCTTGTAGCCATGCGCTTCCAGCACCAGACCGCGAATGACATTGGTGACATGGGCGCCGAATTCGCGGCGCTGGATCGGGTGCCGCCACAACTGGCGCAACGGACCTTGCTGGCCGTCGAGCAGGCGCGCAACTTCGGCCTGGCAACATGGCACCAAAGCGATCACCTTGGCGTCGTGGCGCAGCGCGAAGCGAATGGCGTCGTCGGTCGCGGTGTCGCAGGCGTGCAGCGCCGTGACCATGTCGGCCTTGCCGCCGGGAAGCGTCGCCTCGGCAATGGGCGAAGCGATGAATGCCATGCGGTCGAAGCCGGACGAGGCGGCCAGCTCCCGCGACGACGTGACCAATTGTTCGCGCGTCTCAACGCCGGTGACCGAGCCGCGCCCGGCCGGGCCGAAGATCAGATCATAGAGGATGAAGCCGAGATAGGATTTGCCGGCGCCGACGTCGGCCAGCACAGGCTCGCCACCGTCCTTGAGGAGGTCCTCGATCGCCGGCCGCAGCATCTGGGTGAGATGCAGTACCTGCGTCAGCTTGCGGCGCGAGTCGGCGTTGAGCGTGCTCTCGCGCGTGAGAATATGCAGGGCTTTCAAGAGTGGCACGGATTTGCCCGGCGTGCCGCTCGGCCACAGCTTGCTCCATGTTTCGAAATCCCGCGCGGCGGGGTCTTTGGCGGATTTCACTTTGGCAGCGTGAGGGGCGGGCATGGGCGGTCTCCAGCCGCCTATCTAGGATGCTTTAATGCCAGCACCAAAGAAAAAGGGCGCCCCGAAGGGCGCCCCTGAAGTCAGTTTCCGGGAGGAAAAGGTTAGTTCAGTATCAGGCCGCGGCCGATTTCTTGGCGGCGGTCGGGACTTCCGAGATGGTCTTGAGGATCTGCGACGCGATGGCGTAGGGGTCCCCTTGCGAGTTCGGGCGGCGATCTTCCAGGTAGCCCTTGTAGGCATCGCCCTTGACGAAGGAGTGCGGCACGCGGATCGAGGCGCCACGATCGGCGACGCCGTAGCTGAATTTGTTCCACGGCGCGGTCTCGTGCTTGCCGGTCAGGCGCTTGTCGTTGTCCGGACCGTACACGTCGATGTGCTCTTTCCAGTTCTTCTCGAACGCCTTCATCAGGGATTCGAAATAGGCCTTGCCGCCGACCGTGCGCATGTACTCGGTCGAGAAGTTGGCGTGCATGCCCGAGCCGTTCCAGTCGGTGTCGCCGAGCGGCTTGCAGTGCCATTCGATGTCGATGCCGTAGGTCTCGGTCAGCCGCAGCAGCAGGTAGCGGGCGATCCACATTTCGTCAGCGGCTTTCTTGGAGCCCTTGCCGAAGATCTGGAATTCCCACTGGCCCTTCGCCACTTCGGCGTTGATGCCTTCGTGGTTGATGCCGGCGGCGAGGCAGAGGTCGAGATGCTTCTCGACGATCTCGCGCGCGACCGAGCCGACATTCTTGAAGCCGACGCCGGTGTAATACGGGCCCTGCGGCGCCGGGTAGCCAGATTCCGGGAAGCCGAGCGGACGGCCGTCCTTGTAGAAGAAGTATTCCTGCTCGAAGCCGAACCAGGCGCCGGCATCGTCGAGGATGGTGGCGCGGGTGTTGGTGGCGTGCGGGGTGACGCCATCCGGCATCATGACTTCGCACATGACCAGCGCGCCGTTGGTGCGCGCGCCGTCGGGATAGACCGCGACCGGCTTGAGCACGCAATCGGACGAGTGGCCTTCGGCCTGCATGGTCGAGCTTCCGTCGAAGCCCCACAGCGGCAGTTGCTCGAGGGTCGGGAACTTGTCGAATTCCTTGATCTGAGTCTTGCCCCGCAAATTCGGGACCGGCTTGTAGCCGTCGAGCCAAATGTACTCGAGTTTGTACTTTGTCATTGAGGATCTCTCATGCTGATGACGAGTCGTGTAGGGAAGCCCGTGCCTTGTTCAGCCGCCAAAGGCACTCCCGGCCGTTAACGACTACCTCCTCCTAAGCAATCAATATGCCAAGCCTGGCTGCGCTTGGGGCACCGAGGGTGCGTAGCGCAACTGGCTGGCGAATGGCAGCGCCCGCGCGTTGTGCAGTGCGGATTTTACAAGCAAAAACGCCTCTCGTTCTGCATCGCAAGGCTATGCGCTACGGCGTTGCTGCATGGCATCGGCAAAACCTGAGGGCGATCAGGGCGATGCTTTTCGCGATGCAGCCTGAAAACTGCCCAATACGTAGGCAACGTGCTGATTTAATTGGCGGTTTCTGCAGCGTGGGCCTTCAGAATCTGGTACCGAACGTTATGTGTTCCACAACGTTATCCCGCTAACAAAGAGATGTTCTGTCGGACGCGCTGTTAGGCGCTGATCTGAGGAGAAACGAAATGACCGCCAATCAAGGACGTGAGTCGGCTCAGATTTTCCAATTTCCGGCCGGGGGCCGCGCCGGGCTTAAGTGTAATCTGCCGGACGTCGCGGCCGCGCCGCGCATGGCCAACATCGCCGTTGGTGGCAGCTGGTATCACGAAGAAGCCATTCGCGAAGATAAGCCGAACCGGACGAACTAAGCCCGCCACGGTTGTGGCCGACAGTGCGCTTGTTACGCGCACGAAAGCGAGTGGCGCCGAGAGGCGCCATTTTTTATGGGTGCTGTCACGCGCCGAAGATTGACCAGTCCATGCGCCGGCTCAACGCCTCGAGCGCGACACGGCCGAGATGCGAATTGCCGGCGGCGTCGAGGCCCGGCGACCAGACCGCGATCGACGCCTTGCCCGGCGCAACGGCGAGAATGCCGCCGCCGACGCCGCTCTTGCCCGGCAGGCCGACGCGGTAGGCGAATTCCCCCGACCCGTCGTAATGGCCGCAGGTCAGCATCACCGCGTTGATGCGCCGCGCGCGCTCCGGCTGAATGACCTGCAGGCCGGTCGATGGATTGCGTCCCGACTGCGCCAGAAAGCGCCCGGCCATGGCCAGTTGCTGGCACGACATGGCGATGGCGCACTGGTGGAAATAAACGCCGAGCGTCAGGTCGACCGGATTTTCCAGCACGCCGAACGACTTCATGTAGTTGGCGAGCGCGGCGTTACGAAAGCCGGTGCGCTGTTCGGACGCCGCCACCGTTTCGTCGATGCTGATGTCGGCGTCGTCGGCGAGAAAGCGCATGAAGGACAGGATTTCGCCAAGCGCTTCGCGCGGCTGGTGGCCGGACAAGATCAAATCGGTGACGGCAATGGCGCCGGCGTTGATGAAGGGATTGCGCGGGATGCCTTGCTCGCGCTCGAGCTGGACGATCGAGTTGAACGGCGAGCCGGACGGTTCGCGGCCGACGCGCCGCCACAGCCGGTCGCCATAACGGCCAAGAGCGAGCGTCAGCGTAAAGACCTTGGAGATGCTCTGGATCGAAAACGGCATGGCGGCGTCGCCGCCGGTTGCCACCGTGCCGTCGGCGGCGACGACGGCGATGCCGAAATGCTTCGGGTCGACGCGCGCCAGTTCGGGAATGTAATGCGCGACCGTGCCGCGGTCCCGGCGTTGTCGCATCTCGTCAGCTATCTCGGCGACGACAAGGTTCAGGTCGGGCACTTCGTCAACTCGCTTGTTGTCCTTCCGCCCGGTTGCTCATTTCTGAACGATTGGGCGGCGATTACAAGCGGCGATGTTAGATCGAACGGCGACACTGCGCGCAAGAGGCGTCCTTGCGGACGCCCCTTGGTATTTGCCGGCATGGCGGTCGGCGACGTTGACGTCAGGTTGCGATCTTGCCGCCGCCGTTGCGTGTGACGACGACAATCGAGGGACGCGGCGGCATGCCCGGCTGGAAATCGGGCCAGCGCGTCGATGGGTCGTCGAAGGTCGAGGCACGGCCGAAAGCCGGCCACTGCGGCCCGTCATCGCCCGGGTGCTGGATGGCAACGAACAAGGTTTCCAGATCGGGCGTAAATTCCGGCCCGCACAGCTCGGCGCCGGCCGGGCAGCGGAAGAACAGTTTCGAGGTGGCGCGGGCTTCGCCCTCGGTCTCGAGCGCCCACAGGCCATCGGTGCGGCCGGTGGCCTTGCCGGAGTTGCCGTCGGTGGCAATCCAGAGGCGGCCCGCCGCGTCAATCGCGCAATTGTCCGGGCTGCCGAACCAGCCATCCTTGGTGGTGGCGGATGAGAACGTGGCGCCGACGTCGGCAACGGCGGGATCGCCGCATTTAACCAAAATTTCCCAAGTGAACTTGGTCTCGGCATGGTCGCCGCCGGCCAATAGCATTTCGATAATATGGCCGAACTTGTTGTCGGCGCGCGGATTGGCGGCGTCGACCTGATCGGCCTTGCGCGCGGTGTTGTTGGTGAGAATGACGTAGACCTTCTGGGTCGTCGGGTTGACTTCGACGTCCTCGGGCCGGTCCATCTTGGTGGCGCCGAGCAGATCGGAAGCGCGGCGCACCTCGATCAAAACGTCAGCCTGGTCCTTGAAGCCGTTGGCGGCCGTGAGCGGCCCCTGGCCGAAGGTGAGCGGCAGCCATTCGCCGCTGCCGTCGGCATTGTACTTTGCGACATACAGCGTGCCGGCGTCGAGCAGGTCACGGTTGGCGGCGCGATTGGCGGGATCGACTTTGCCGGCGGTGACGAACTTGTAGACATAGTCGAAGCGCTCGTCGTCGCCTTGATAGACGACATAGCGGCCGTCTTTGTTGAGGATGCCGGCGGCGCCTTCATGCTTGAAGCGGCCCATGGCGGTGCGCTTCTTCGGCGTCGAGGCCGGATCGAACGGATCGATCTCGACCACCCAGCCGAAACGGTTGGCCTCGTTCGGCTCCTTTGCGATGTCGAAGCGATCCTCGAATTTGCCCCACGCATACCAGTTGCCGGGCACGCCATAGCGTTTGAAAGCCGCGGCCTGCGGATCGGCATCGCCGAGCTTGCCCCAGAAGTAGCCGTTGAAGTTTTCTTCGCAGGAAAGCCAGGTCCCCCACGGCGTCAGCCCGCCGGCGCAGTTGTTGAGCATGCCCAGCACGCGCCGGCCGCCCGGATCGGCCTTGGTCTTGAGACGGTCGCTGCCGGCCGCCGGGCCGGTCATCTCCATGACGGTGTCGGCGTCGATGCGCCGGGCATATTTGGAATCCGCGACCACACGCCATTGCCCGCCCTCGCGCTTGACCTCGATCACCGCGCCGCCATGCGCGGCTTTCTCGATATCGACGAGTTCTTTTGTCATCTTGCCGAACGCCGCGGCTTTCGAATCCTGCTCGCCAATGCCGGCGAACATCAGTTCTTCGTTGGTATATTCGTGATTGACGACGAGGAGGCCGTGCTGCGACGGATTGGCCGCGCCCGGCAGCGGCAGATAGCCGAGGTAATCGTTGTTGTAGCCGAACTGCGCCTTCTGCGCGGCCGCGCTCTGCTGCGCGGGATTGAAGGCCGGCGCGCCGGGCAGCACCGGATCGCCCCAGCGCAGCAAAATATCGGCGTTGTAACCTTCGGCGACGTGGTGACGCTCGTCGACGCCGGCGGCGACTTCCTTGAAGGAGAATCCGGTGCCGGCCGCGCGCGCCGTCTGCGTTGCGGCGAGTGCCAGCGGGCTGACGGTCGCGGCAATTGCGGCGACGCCGAGCGCGCCTTTCAGGATATCGCGGCGGTGGTAGCGGGCCGCGATGATGTCGCCGATGCTGGCATTGGCGCTCGGGTTACTGCCAATGTTCTCCGCCTCTTCGCAAGCCTGGGCGCGCGTCTGCATGGTGTCGCTCATCGCCGTCTCCTGGATCGTCCGTGTGTTCGGATTGTTGCGAACCAGTCTAATGAGCGGAAATGACCGGTCCGTGACAGCGGCCAGTCGCCGGCAAAAAAAAGGGCGCCCGGTACCGGGCGCCCTGATCACGGCATCGATTATTGATCGACGAAGAAGCTCTAAGCCGAATAATACATCTCGTATTCGACCGGATGCGGCGTGTGCTCGAAGCGGATGACTTCGGTCATCTTCAGCTCGATATAGCTGTCGATGAAGTCGTCGTCGAACACGCCGCCGGCGGTGAGGAAGCCGCGATCCTTGTCGAGGTTCTCGAGCGCTTCGCGCAACGAACCACAGACAGTCGGGATCTGCTTCAATTCGGCCTTGGGCAGGTCATAGAGATCCTTGTCCATCGGCTCGCCCGGGTGGAGCTTGTTCTTGATGCCGTCGAGACCGGCCTGCAGCAACGCCGCGAAAGCGAGATACGGATTGGCCAGCGGATCGGGGAAACGGACCTCGACGCGCTTGGCCTTCGGGCTCTCGGTGTAGGGAATGCGGCACGAGGCCGAACGGTTGCGCGCCGAGTAGGCGAGCAACACTGGCGCCTCATAGCCCGGCACCAGACGCTTGTAGGAATTGGTGGTCGGGTTGGTGAAGGCATTGACCGCCTTGGCGTGCTTGATGACACCGGCGATGTAGGAGAGGCACATGTCCGAGAGACCGGCGTATTTGTCGCCGGCGAACATCGGCTTGCCGTCCTTCCAGATCGACTGGTGGCAGTGCATGCCCGAACCGTTGTCGCCATAGATCGGCTTCGGCATGAAGGTCGCGGTCTTGCCGTAGATCTGCGCGACTTGCTGGATGCAGTATTTGTAGACCTGCATCATGTCGGCCATCTGCGTCATCGGCGAGAACTTGAGGCCGAGTTCGTGCTGGGCGGACGCCACTTCGTGGTGGTGCTTCTCGACCTTGGCGCCCATGCGCGCCATGGCGCCGAGCATTTCCGAGCGCATGTCCTGCGCACTGTCCTGCGGCGGCACCGGGAAGTAGCCCTTCTTGACGCCGATGCGGTGGCCGAGATTGCCGCCTTCGTAGTCGGTGTCGGAGTTGGTCGGCAGTTCGAGCGAGTCGACCTTGAAGCCGGTGTTGTACATGTCAGCTTTATACTTGACGTCGTCGAACACGAAGAACTCGGCTTCCGGCCCGAAATAGATGGTGTCGCCGAGGCCCATCGACTTCACCAGCGCTTCGGCCTTCTTGCACATGCCGCGCGGGTCGCGGTTGTAGGATTCGCCGGTGGTCGGTTCCAACACGTCGCAGACCAGGACGAGGGTGGTTTCGGCGAAGAACGGGTCGATGCAGGCCGAGGCCGGGTCGGGCATCAGGCACATGTCGGATTCATTGATCGCCTTCCAGCCGGCGATCGACGAGCCGTCGAACATCTGGCCTTCCGAGAAGGTGTCTTCCTCGATCATGCTGACGTCGAAAGTGACGTGCTGCCACTTGCCGCGCGGATCGGTGAAGCGGAAGTCGACGTATTTCACGTCGCTGTCCTTGATCATCTTCATGACATTCTTGGCTGTCGTCATGGGTAGCGTTTCCCCTTACTGGCTGGTTATCCAGCCGGGACATTTGGCCAAGCGCTAGATGGCGTCAATACCGGATTCACCGGTTCTGATGCGGATCGCCTCTTCGATGTTGGAAACGAAGATTTTGCCGTCGCCGATGCGGCCGGTCTGGGCGGCGCGGCGGATGGCATCGACCGCCTTGTCCAGCATGTCGTCGCCGAGCACGATCTCGATTTTCACCTTGGGCAGGAAATCGACGACATATTCGGCGCCGCGATACAGCTCGGTATGGCCCTTCTGGCGGCCAAAGCCCTTGGCTTCGGTCACGGTGATGCCTTGCAGGCCGACTTCCTGCAGCGCTTCCTTCACCTCGTCGAGCTTGAAGGGCTTGATGATGGCCTCGATTTTCTTCATTTACGAAATCTCTCTCCCATACCGACTTGAGGGTCGTCGCAAAGGTAAAAGGTGCTGTCGTCGCCATCGGTTAGCAGGTCTTGTGCCAAGCCCCGGCGGTTTGAAAAAGCACGCTACAGCAGATGCTTACACGGGCACCCCGCACCCCATACCATAACTGCCTAAATGTCAGCGCCTTGAAACTAAGCACGATGCCTAACATTTAAACATGACCAATTATATTGTTGCGGCGCAGCGAGTTGCAACGAATTGTCGCGCATGATCGCGGCCGATAGTGTCGAGGCCATGACCGACATTGGCATTGAGCTGCTGACGACGGATGAGATGGCCGAGGCCGACCGCCTGACGATCGCCGGCGGCGTGCCGGGCATCGTCTTGATGGAAGCAGCCGGGATCGCGGTGGCCGATGCGGCGAGCGCGATTGCGGGCAGACGCGTTGTCGTGGTGGCGGGGCCGGGCAACAATGGCGGCGATGGTTTCGTCGCGGCAAGGCATCTGGCCGAGCGCGGCTACACGGTGCGGGTCAGCTTCGTTGGCGAAAGGTCGATGCTGAAGGGCGATGCGGCGGCGGCAAGCGCGCGCTGGAGCGGGCCGGTGGACGCGGCCGCACCCGAACAAATCAAGGACTGCGACATCATCGTCGATGCGCTTTTCGGCGCAGGGCTCGACCGCGACGTGACCGGGATTGCGCGGGCGATGATCGAGGCAATCAACGCTTCAGGCGTGCCGGTGATCGCGGTCGATCTGCCGAGCGGTAGCAACGGCAGCAACGGCGCGGTGATGGGTGCCGCGGTGAAGGCGAGCCATACGGTGACCTTCTTCCGCCGCAAGCCCGGTCATCTGCTGCTGCCGGGCCGGTCTCATTGCGGCGTGCTGACGGTGGCCGATATCGGGATTCCGGCCAAAGTGCTCGACGCGATCAAGCCGACGACCTTCGCCAACGGACCGGCTTTGTGGGGCGCGCGGTTTCCTGTGCCGCAGGTGGATGGGCACAAATATGTCCGCGGCCATGCCGTGGTCGTCTCCGGCGGCCTGACGACCACCGGGGCGGCGCGGCTGGCGGCGCGCGGCGCCTTGCGGGCGGGGGCGGGTCTGGTGACCATCGCCAGCCCGACCGAGGCGCTGGCGGTCAATGCGGCGACGAGCCTTTCGGTGATGGTGCGGCCGGTCGACGGCGCGGCGGCGCTGGCCGACGTCCTGAGGGACCGGCGGCGCAATGCGGTGCTGTTGGGGCCAGGTGGTGGGGTCGGAGAGAGTATGCGGCAGTTGGTGCTCGCCGCGCTCGCCAGCGAGGCGGCGGTGGTGCTGGACGCCGACGCGCTGACCAGCTTTGCCGAGGCCCCGGCGGCGCTGTTTGAAGCGATCAAAAAACGGGCTGGCGGGGGCGTGGTTCTGACGCCACATAACGGCGAGTATTATAGACTATTCAAAACAATAGGTGTCAATATTCAAGCTAACGCAAAACTTGAAAGGACCTGTTTAGCGGCGCACGAAAGCGGCGCCGTCGTGCTGCTCAAAGGCGCCGATACGGTGGTGGCGGCCCCGGACGGCCGCGCCTCGATTGCCGATAACGCCCCGCCTTATCTTGCGACCGCAGGATCTGGGGACGTTTTGGCCGGGATGATCGCCGGCCTTCTCGCGCAAGGAATGCCGCCATTCGAGGCCGCCAGCGCGGCCGTCTGGTTGCATGGCGAGGCGGGCTCGACGTTCGGGCCCGGCTTGATCGCCGAGGACCTGCCGGAAGCCCTCCCGGGGGTCTATCGGGGACTGTTTACTGCGCTGGAGCCGGCAAGAGACCGATAGCTTCAAGATCCCGGATCGCGCTTTGGCTGTCCGGCGATGACCTTCGCGCCGAAGACGCTCAAGTCACCTCAAACCAGGCCGCCATGCCGGTCGCCATGTGTTCGATCATGTGACAATGGATCATCCACTTGCCGGGATTGTCGGCGACAAAGGCGATGCGTTCAGTGCGCTCAGGATCGACGATCACGGTGTCGAGCCAATAGGGCTTATGGCTCTCGCCATTGCCGATGAGGTTGCGGAAATGGTGGCCGTGCACATGCATGGCGTGCGGCAAGGCGCTGCGGTTTGCGAAGTCGAGCACCACAGTGCGCCCGCGTTCCACTTTGAAGATAGGCGGGCCATCGTGGCCGCTCGACGCAATGCCTGCGAGCGCCCAGATGCGGTCTTGTGGCGGTAGGCCGTGGCCGCCGAAACCGGCGCCGCCGCCCATGCCGCCCATGCCACCACGCATGCCGCCACCCATCATGCTGCCGCGCCCCATCATCATACCCATTCCGCCGCCGTCGAGCGGTATGGCCACCTGTAGGGCACCCGCAAAGTCGAAGTTTTGCGGCAGTGGATTAGCCGGCAGCGCTTTCGGTTCGGGCAACGGTTCGGCCCGCAACGGCGCGCCGCCGTCATAAACGACGCGGCCAAGTTCCAGCCAGCCGCCGCGCAAGTCGTCGATCAAGATCGGTGCGCTGGCACCCGGTTTCAGCGTCAGGTCGAGAAACAGATCGACACGGGTGCCGGGGCCGAGCCGCAGGACGCCGTCCGGGACAACCTCAGGCGGGCAGGGTTGGCCATCGACCGCCATAATGCGCGTGACATGCTCAGGGATGCGGAACTCGAAGATGCGTGCATTCGCGGTGTTGATGATGCGCAGCCTTATCCGTTCATTGCTCTTTACTTTCAGGTCGAGCGTGTCCTGGCTGTTGAGCGTGATGTACTGGCCGAGCCGGCCGGCCATCATAGCGTCGTGCATGTTGCCGAAGCTGGGGTGAACGGCGCCATCGTTGTTCAGCCGCCAGTCATTGACGACCAGCGCAATGTCTTGATCGACCGCGACCGGGTCGCGCTCCTCGACAATCAGCACGCCGGCGAGGCCGCGCGCCATTTGCTCGGACGACAGGAAGTGCGAGTGGTACCAGAAAGTGCCGGCATCCGGCGGCGTGAAGCGGTAGTCGAAACTCGCGCCGGGTTCGACGGGCATCTGGGTCAAGTGCGGAACGCCATCCATGGCGTTGGGCAGGCGAATGCCATGCCAATGAATGACCGTCGGTTGGCGCAGGTCGTTGACCAGCCGAATCTTGAGTTCTTCGCCTTGTTTTATCCGCAGCGTGGGACCAGGCGACAACCCATCATAGCCCCAGATCGGCGTCGGCGGAGCATTGGGCCCACGCAGCGGCGCCATGCCGGGGCGGGCGTGCAGGAGGCGGAAACCATCGGCGCCAAGTTCTTGGCCGCGCGCGGTCGCGGGAGGCATCAGGGCAAGGGCGGTCAGGCTGGCGCCTGCGCCGGCGAGCCAGGATCGGCGGTTGACGGCCACAGGCGGCCCCTTCGGCTTATCGAGCGGACCATCGGCCATTGTCTAGCCTCGCTGCTTCGTACCGCCCCATTTGAAGGCTACAAGCTCGAGATGGCGGCCTCTTGAGCTAGCGCAATTAGTGGCTATTTTGTAACGAAACGGCGTGTTTGTGTCGTCTTTTGCGGCGCGCCGTGCCGCGCCGGGGCCTTGAGGCGGCGGCCGGCCTCGAGAGTGGTGCTGTTTCTGCCTTGCCCGATGCGGCCCGGCGCGTTATGCCCGCGCACGAAAATCGTCCTTTGACGGCCCTTTGCGGGCGTGGCGGAATTGGTAGACGCGCTGGATTTAGGTTCCAGTGACGAAAGTCGTGGGGGTTCGAGTCCCTCCGCCCGCACCAGCTTTCGGCCGTCTCGTGGACGTTGCGAGCTTAGAGTTTCAGAGTTTTGATGCACGCGGGTAGGTCCCCGCATCCCGACACCTCCGGCGCGCCCCGCCATACTGTTAGGCCGGCGCGCGCGCGACAGCAACGAAGTAGTGAGATCATGCAGGTTACCGAAACATTGTCCGAAGGCCTCAAGCGCGAATACGCTGTGGTCATTTCCGCCGCCGAGCTGGAAGCCAAGGTCAATACGCGCCTGGACGAACTCAAGGACCGCGTGAAGATCAACGGATTCCGTCCGGGCAAGGTGCCGGTCGCGCATCTCAAGCGCGTCTATGGCCGCTCCGCCATGGCGGAAGTGATCGACGCCACCGTGCGCGACACCAACAACAAGATTGTCACCGATGGCGGCTTCAAGCTCGCCTCCGATCCGAAAGTGACGCTGCCGACCGAACAGGCCGAAGTCGAGAAGCTCATCAATGGCGGCACCGACCTGAGCTACACGGTCGGCATTGAGATCGTGCCGGAGATCAAGCTCGCCAACTTCAAGGACATCAAGCTGACCAGACTGGTCGCCGATGTCAGCGACAGCGAAATCGACGAAGGCATTGCCCGCATCGTCGATCAGAACCGCCCCTATGCGCCCAAGGCCGAGGGTGAGAAGGCCGCGACTGGCGACCGCGTCAAGATCGCCTTCGTCGGCACCATCGGCGGCGTGCCGTTCGAAGGCGGCACCGGCGAAGACATCGACGTCCAGATCGGCTCGAACACTTTCATCCCGGGCTTCGAGGAGCAGCTCATTGGCATCGCTGCCGGCGAGAACCGCACCGTCAAGGCGACGTTCCCGACCGCCTATGCCAATGCCGAACTAGCCGGTAAGGAAGCCGAATTCGCCGTCACCGCGAAGTCGATCGAAGCGCCGGGCGCGCTCGCCGTCGACGACGCGTTCGCCAAGTCGCTCGGCCTGGAATCGCTCGCCAAGCTGCGCGACGCGGTCAAGGACCGCCTCAGCCGCGACATGCAGGCGATGTCGCGCCAAAAGCTCAAGCGCGCGCTGCTCGATGAACTCGACAAGCTGCACACGTTCGAACCGCCGCCGACCATGGTGGAAGACGAGTTCAGCCGCGTCTGGACGTCGGTCAATGAAGAACTGGCCGCCGAGAAGAAGAGCTTTGCGGACGAGAATACCACCGAGGAAAAGGCCCGCGAGGAATACCGCGCCATCGCCGCCCGCCGCGTGCGGCTCGGCCTGGTGCTCGCCGAAATCGGCGAGAAGAACAATATTACCGTGACCGATGACGAGTTGAGCCGCGCCATCGCCGAGCGGGCGCGCCAGTTCGCCGGGCAGGAGCAGCGGGTGTGGGATTATTTCCGCCAGAACCCGCAGGCCGTCGCCGGCGTGCGGGCGCCGATCTTCGAGGAAAAGGTGGTCGACTTCATCGTCGAACTCGCCAACGTGACCGACAAGAAGGTATCGAAAGAAGAGCTGTTCAAGCCGGACGACGAATCGGCGGCGGCCTAGTCCGGCCTGTCGATTCTCGACGATTTTGTACAGCGGCGTGTGACGGAGCCTTAACGGTCTCCGTCATTCGTCTGTTTGGGGTCTTGCGCGGAGGCTGTTGCGAAAATAGATCATCGCTGCGATGCGTTGCGGCTAATCTAGCCGGAACGATTCGTGTCGATTTGCCCTGGAGCCGAAATGCAAAATCCCGTCGATACCTACATGAACCTTGTCCCGATGGTGGTCGAACAGACCAACCGCGGCGAACGGGCCTATGACATTTTTTCGCGGCTCCTCAAGGAACGGATCATCTTCATCACCGGTCCGATCGAGGACGGCATGGCGACGCTCGTCGTGGCGCAACTGCTGTTTCTCGAGGCCGAGAACCCGAAAAAAGAAATCTCGATGTACATCAACTCGCCGGGCGGGGTGGTGACGTCGGGCATGGCGATCTACGATACGATGCAGTTCATCCGGCCGCAGGTTTCGACCTTGTGCGTCGGCCAGGCGGCCTCGATGGGCTCGCTGTTGCTTGCCGCCGGCGCCAAGGACATGCGCTTTGCGCTGCCGAACGCGCGCATCATGGTGCATCAGCCGTCCGGCGGCTTCCAGGGCCAGGCGACCGACATCATGCTGCACGCGCAGGAGATTTTGAATCTCAAGAAGCGGCTGAACGAAATCTACGTGCACCACACCGGGCAGTCGCTGAAGAAGATTGAAGATGCGCTGGAGCGTGACTACTTCCTGACCGCAGACATGGCGAAGGATTTCGGCATCGTCGACAAGGTCATCGACAAGCGGCCGCAGGAACTGCTTCCCAAACCTGCGTGATTGCCTGCAAAAGTTTCCGTGCGGGGCGCGGCGTCGCCGGCGATGGAGTTCAAGTTTGGGTTCCGGTGGGCTTCGTCGGGGCGAAAGTTCCTTGCGGTCCGGAAGGCGGGCCGCAAAACGTGGTGTCGAAAAAGTGCATATTCTGCACAATCTGGCCGCACGTTATCGTTAATACATTCTTGATTATCATGCCGTTAGCATGCTTCGCTTAGGGTGTGGGAGTGTAAGACGGGATCGCAGGCCTCCCGATGGTTTGGCCGCCGTGCTGGATACCCGGCGCGAAACTTGCTTCGTTGGATGTGGCGAGTAACTCCGGTTCGCCGACCGCGGAGAGTTCGAACGAGTTATGCTCGATCGAGTGTGACGTTGGAGAATGGAATGAGCAAAGTCGGCGGCAGCGATTCCAAGAACACCCTGTACTGCTCGTTCTGCGGCAAGAGCCAGCACGAAGTGCGCAAGCTCATCGCCGGCCCGACCGTGTTCATCTGCGATGAATGCGTCGAGCTGTGCATGGACATCATCCGCGAGGAAAACAAATCCTCGCTGGTCAAGTCGCGCGACGGCATTCCGACGCCGAAAGAAATCTGCAAGGTCCTCGACGATTACGTGATCGGTCAGATGCATGCCAAGCGCGTGCTCTCGGTCGCCGTGCACAATCACTACAAGCGCCTCAATCACCAGGCCAAGCACAACGACGTCGAGCTGGCCAAGTCGAACATCCTTCTGATCGGGCCGACCGGCTCGGGCAAGACGCTGCTGGCGCAGACTTTGGCGCGCATCCTCGACGTGCCGTTCACGATGGCGGACGCCACGACCTTGACCGAAGCCGGTTACGTCGGCGAGGACGTCGAGAACATCATTCTCAAGCTGTTGCAGGCCGCCGACTACAATGTCGAACGCGCCCAGCGCGGCATCGTCTATATCGACGAAATCGACAAGATTTCGCGCAAGTCCGACAATCCCTCGATCACCCGCGATGTGTCGGGCGAGGGCGTGCAGCAGGCCTTGCTGAAGATCATGGAAGGCACGGTTGCCTCGGTGCCGCCGCAGGGCGGCCGCAAGCATCCGCAGCAGGAGTTTTTGCAGGTCGATACCACCAATATCCTGTTCGTGTGCGGCGGCGCGTTCTCCGGCCTCGACAAGATCATCTCGTCGCGCGGCAAGTCGACCTCGATCGGCTTCGGCGCCCGCGTCTCGGCGCCGGAAGACCGCAAGTCCGGCGAAATCTTCCGCGAGGTCGAGCCTGAGGATCTGCTTAAATACGGCCTGATCCCGGAATTCGTCGGCCGTCTGCCGGTGGTGGCGACGCTTGAGGATCTCGACGAAACGTCGCTGAAGAAAATTTTGGTCGATCCGAAGAACGCTTTGGTCAAGCAGTACCAGCGCCTGTTCGAAATGGAGTCGATCGATCTGACGCTCGCCGAAGAGGCCCTTGGCGCGATTGCCCGCAAGGCGATCGAACGCAAGACCGGCGCGCGCGGCCTGCGTTCCATCATGGAAGGCATCCTGCTCGACACCATGTTCGATCTGCCGAGCCTGGAAGGCGTCGAGGAAGTCGTGATCTCGAAGGAAGTGGTCGAGGGCACAGCGCGCCCGCTCTACATCTACGCCGACCGTTCCGACCGCACGGCTGATCAGGGTTCAGCCAGCGCCTAAATGGCATCGACTGAATAGCGTCAAGGCCGGGAAACCGGCCTTGAGTTTCCGGGGATTCGGGGCTTCGTGCCCGCGAGGAACCCCGACGCGGGATAACCTACCTCGGTAGGGCGGATTGTTAGCCGAATCGACCCGTTTGTGGTGTCGTTGCGTCTCTTAAGTCCCATCTTAACGTGAATTCCGGGGCTTACTTGCGGAGCGTAAAGCGTCATCCTACGTATAGTGTCGAAGACGGGCTTAAGTGCAAATCATCGAAGCGACTTCCGGGTGAGGCTTTTGGGGACCGTCCCTCAAGGTTCCGTGAAACGGCGTTCGTTAGCGGCCCTCACCCCCACACACGACTGGCACTGTTCTTAAGATGCCGCCTTGGCGGGTCGAAGGACGGGGGCGCAACAAAAAAGGACGTAAGTGAAATGACCACCAAGCCACGACCCACGCTGCAGCCTGGCGAAACGCGCGCCTATCCGGTTCTGCCGTTGCGCGACATCGTGGTGTTTCCGCACATGATCGTTCCGCTCTTCGTCGGCCGCGAAAAGTCGATCAAGGCGCTTGAAGAAGTCATGCGCTCCGACACCTTCATTTTGCTGGCGACGCAGAAGAACGCGTCCGACGACGATCCGGCAGTCGACTCGATCTTCGAGGTCGGCACGCTGGCCAGCGTTCTGCAACTGCTCAAGCTGCCCGATGGCACCGTCAAGGTGCTGGTCGAAGGCGCGACGCGCGCCAAGGTCATCAAGTACAACGACCGCGAAGAATATTATGAAGCCGACGCCACCGCGCTCGCCGACGACATGGGCGAGAAGGTCGAAGCCGAGGCGATGGCGCGTTCGGTCGTCACCGAATTCGAAAACTATGTGAAGCTGAACAAGAAGGTGTCGCCGGAAGTTGTCGGCGTGATCCAGCAGATCGAGGATTACGCCAAGCTCGCCGACACAGTGGCTTCGCATCTCGCCGTCAAGATTCCGGACAAGCAGGAAATCCTCGAGACGCCGTCCATCACCGCGCGCCTGGAGAAGGTGCTCGGCCTGATGGAGAGCGAGATCTCGGTGCTGCAGGTGGAAAAGCGCATCCGTACCCGCGTCAAGCGGCAGATGGAGAAGACGCAGCGCGAGTACTACCTCAACGAACAGATGAAGGCGATCCAGAAGGAGCTTGGCGACGAGGAGGGCAAGGACGAACTTGCCGAACTCGAAGACAAGATCAAGAAGACCAAGCTGTCGAAGGAAGCCCGTGACAAGGCGACCCATGAGCTCAAGAAGCTGCGCCAGATGTCGCCGATGTCGGCCGAGGCGACGGTGGTGCGCAACTACCTCGACTGGAGGCTGTCGATTCCGGGGAAGAAGCGCACCAAGGTGCGCA
>LNFM01001327.1_pt1 | contig 100470 bp, 91 predicted proteins | sample 596031 | NCBI WGS metagenome assembly LNFM01 (sample SAMN04254537, study PRJNA301005) | activated carbon metagenome | isolation source: dual media filters at the Ann Arbor, Michigan drinking water treatment plant | place: USA: Ann Arbor
GGCCGGGGACGGGCGTCACCTCCGGCGGCTCGGGCCACAGCAGGGCGAGGGGCTCGCGCGCGCCCAGCCGGGCGGCGAGCGCGCCCGATTCGGCCTCGGCCGCGCCGCGCAGCAGGGCGGCGATGGCGGCGGCGGCGTCGCGCGCGCCGTCCGAATCATAGGGGAGGTCGAGCGCGGCCAGCAGGCCCGCGAGGTCGGCGAAGCCCAGGCGCAGCCTGGTGGCCTTGCCCGCGGCCCAGGCGTCGAGGAAGCGCAGGCCGAGTCGCGCCGCTTCCGCCAGCCCTTCCAGGTCCAGGCCGCCCTCGGCCTCCAGGAAGGCGGGGAGGTTGAGGACGAAGCGCGCCTCGGCCTTGGCGTCGCCGCGCCAGCACTCGGCGCCGGGGCAGCCGCGGCGGGTCAGCAGCAGGGCGCGCCAGCCCTCGGCCAGGCGCGGCGCCTCGGCGGGGCCGACCACGCCGGCCTTGGCGCCGCGGGCCAGGGCCTTGGCGACCAGGGATTCGGCCAGCCGCGGCAGCGAGGCGGGGGCGGCGCCGGGGGCCAGCGCGGCCAGGGCGGCGGCGGCCTCCTCCTCCCACGCGGCGGGGATCGCGACGGGGCGCGGGGGCGCGTCGGGGTCCGCGCCGATGCGGTGGCGCCGCAGCGCCACGCCTTCCCACAGGGTTCCGTCGTATCGGGCCATGGGGGGAGGATAACACGCCGGACGCGCATCGGAAGCCGCATGATGTGGGGGAAACGCGCCGCGGCCACAGCATCTTGTGGATAACCGCCGCACTTCCGGGTGCGCCCGCGGCGTGGCATAGAAGGGGCATGTCCGCGCTCGAACTCCTGTCCGCCCGCCTCTTCAGCCGCAAGGTCGGGGTGGATTCCTTCGGCAACGCGTATTTCGAGAGCCGGCGCGCCGTGCCCGTGTACAACCGCACCCGGCGCTTCGTGGTGCTGGCCAAGGGGATGGACAGCACCGCCGTGCCGCCCGAGTGGCATGCCTGGCTGCACCACACCACCGCCGCGCCGCTGGAGCGCCCGGCCTATCCCTGGCTGGCCGGGCACCAGCCCAACCGCACCGGCACCGCGCTGGCCTGGCGCCCCAAGGGGCACGACTACGCGGGCGGCCAGCGCCGGCCGACGGGGGGCGACTACGAGGCCTGGACGCCCGGCACGTGAAGGGCCGCTCGCTGGCGGAGGTCCTGACCGGGCTGGTCGTGCTGGTCGTCGCCGCCGGCTTCCTGGGCTATGCGGCGCTGGTCGGCGGCAAGACCGCGGGCGGCGGGGGGATGGAGCTGTCCGCCCGCTTCGACAAGATCGACGGCCTGCCGAGCGGGGCCGACGTGCGGATCGCCGGGGTGAGGGTCGGCTCGGTCACCGGCACGCGGATCAACCCGGAAACCTTCCAGGCCGAGGTGACGTTCCGCGTCGGCAGCAACATCCGGCTGCCGGCGGACAGCTCCGCCGAGATCACCTCGGAGGGGCTGCTGGGTGGCAAGTACGTGTCCATCGTGCCGGGCGGGAGCGACCGCATCCTGGCGGCCGGCGGGCGGATCACCGAGACGCAGGGCAGCGTGTCGCTGGAGGCGCTGCTGGGGCGGTTCATCTTCTCCGTCACGCAGATGAACAGCGGGGCGCAGCCTGCCGGCGAGGCGGCGCGGCCGCAGTGAGCGCGCCCGCGCGCTGGCCGGGCAAGGATGGCGAGCCCGTCTCCTGCGCCGAGAAGCTGAAGGTGCTGGCCGAGAACCACGAGGAGCTGGCGCAGGTGATGCGGGACGCCTTCGAGGATGCGCTGCTGATGGGCGTGGACGAGGCGGCGATGCGCGCCATCCTGCACGCGCTGGTGGACGGGCTGCGCGCGCCGTGAGGGGCTGGGTGCTGACCCTGCTGGCCGTGTGCGCCGCCACGCCCGCCGCGGCGCAGGGGTGGGAGCCGCGGCGCGTGGCCAACATCCAGGCGCTGGACAAGGTGAACGCGCGCGTCACCGTGCTGCAGGCGCGGGTGGGCGAGCCGGCGCGCTTCGGCACGCTGAGCATCCTGGTGCGGTCATGCCAGGGCCGGCCGGCGGACGAGGTGCCCGATTCGGCGGCCTGGATGGAGATCACCGACAGCCGGGCGCCCGCCGGGGCGCCGCCCGCCTTCCAGGGGTGGATGTTCGCGGAGAACCCGGCGCTGAACATGCTGGAGCATCCGGTGTACGACATCCGGGTGCTGAGCTGCCGCTGACGCGGCAGCCCAGCACCCGGATGTCTTTTTTCATGCCCTCACCGCGACCCGGCGGAGCCGGGCCGCTACGCCGGGCGCGGCCATCCGGCCGCTTGGCTTCGGCCCCCTGAAGGGGGCCGGCGCGCGCGGTGCGCGCGCATTCCGCGTGGGCGGTTCTTGATCCGTGAGGTGGCGCTTGCGGGCCGGCGCTCGGCTGTGGCGTTGGAGCGTCTTGCCGGTGATGGTGCGCGGGCGGGCCGGCGCTCGGCTGCGCCTCCGGGGTCGGGCCTTGGTCATGACAGGACCCGCTCTTTGGCCGGCCCTGCGGGCCTGCGCCCCGGCGCACCCAGCACCCTGCGGTCGCCGCGGAGACGGTCGTGCAGGATGAGCGAGGCCCGGCGCGCGCGAAGCCGCGTGGCCGCCCCCAAGGCGAATCCCGCAGCCCCCACCCGCGCACCTTCCACCCGGGGTCCCCGCGGAGGTTCTCGCCCGCCGCGCAGCGACGGGCGAAAACTTCCGTGGGGTCAGAAAGAGACTTTCTGGTTCTCGCCCCCCGCCGGCCGCTCGCCGGTGGCCAGCGCCTTGACGTAGCCGTAGGCGTGGAGCGCGGTGCTGGACGGGCTGTCCCAGTATTCCGCGCCGGTGATGGTGACGGCGATGAGTTCCAGCTCCGGGTCCTCAGCGCCCTTGGGGAACCAGACGCGGGCGCCCTCGCTCCACAGCGCCTTGGCCTTGGCGGGGTCCTTCATCACGCGCGCCTTGCCCTTGGCCGAGACGTAGTCCTGCGTCGAGGGGTTGGAGGCGGCCAGCAGCACGTCGGAATCCTGGGCGATCTGCATGGCCTTGGGCGTGCCGGAGACGTGGAAGAACCACACCGTGTCGCCCTCGATCGCCTGGTGGGCCATGGGGCGGGACTGCATGGTGCCGTCGGGCGCCTGGGTCACCAGCATCACCGTGCCGATGGAACCCAGCATCTCGCGCACCTTGATGCGGGCTTCGTCGTCGTTCGCGGCCTGGGCCATGTCATGCTCCTCCTTGCGGGCGTGTCAGGGCTGGAACGGCCCTGGGCTTGCGGGGTTGCCGCCATCCGTCGCATCGTCCGGCCCCGAAATCGGAGGGACCGCCCCATGCTCGACACGCCGCACCCCACGCCTGCCGCCCCCACGCTGGACCAGGGGGCGCTGGCGACCGCGCTGTCCGGGCGGCACTTCATCGGCGGGCGCTACGTCCCCGCGCGCTCGGGCAAGAGCTTCGCGGTGGTGAACCCGGCCACGGGCATCGAGGTGGCGCGCGCGGCCGAGGGCGATGCCGCGGACGTGGACGCCGCGGTGGCCGATGCCGCGCGCGCGCAGAAGGAATGGGCCAGGGTGCCGGCGCGCAAGCGGGGCGCGCTGGTGCACCAGTGCGCGGCCCTGCTGAAGGAGCACCAGGAGGAGCTGGCGCGCCTGATCGCGCTGGAGACGGGCAAGGCGCTGCGGACGGAAAGCCGCGTCGAGGCCGGCGTGGTGGCCGACGTGCTGGAGTTCTTCGGCGGGCTGGGCAGCGAGCTGAAGGGCGAGAGCGTGCCCTTCGCGCCCAACGTGCTGAGCGTGACGCTGCGCGAGCCGCTGGGCGTGGTGGGCGCCATCATCCCGTGGAACGTGCCGATGCTGCTGATGGCGCTGAAGATCGCGCCCGCGCTGGTGGCCGGCAACACGGTGGTGGTGAAGAGCGCCGAGGAGGCGCCGCTGGCGGTGCTGCGCATCTGCGAGCTGATGAACCGCGTGCTGCCGCCCGGCTGCTTCAACATGCTGAGCGGCTTCGGCCCCGAATGCGGCGCGCCGCTGGTGGCGCACCCGCTGGTGCGCAAGGTGACGTTCACCGGCAGCGTCGAGACGGGCAAGATCGTCGCCAAGGCGGCGGCCGAGAAGCTGGTGCCGGTGACGCTGGAGCTGGGCGGCAAGTCGCCCATGATCGTCTTCGCGGATTGCGACTTCGCCAAGACCGTGAGCGGCGCGCTGACCTCCATGCGCTTCACGCGGCAGGGGCAGAGCTGCACGGCGGCCAGCCGCATCTACGTGGAGCGGCCGATCTTCGACGCCTTCGTGGCCGAGATGGAGAAGGCCGTGAACGCCATGGTGATGGGCGACCCGCTGGACGAGGCGACGGACATCGGCACCATCATCAGCGAGGGGCAGTTCGAGAAGGTCCAGGGCTTCATCGAGGAGGGCAAGCGCACGCCGGGTGCGGTGGCGCACGAGTGCAGCGCGATGCCGACGGACCCTGCGCTGAAGAAGGGGCTGTTCCTGCGCCCCGTGATCTTCACCGGGCTGGACGGCTCCTCGCGGCTGGTGCGCGAGGAGATCTTCGGCCCCGTCACCGTCATCCAGCCCTTCGACGACGCCGAGGCGGTGCTGGCCGAGGCGAACGACAGCGAATACGGGCTGGCGGCGAGCCTGTGGACCAACAACCTGAAGGTGGGCCTGGACCTGGCGCACCGGCTGGAGGCGGGGCTGGTGCAGATCAACCAGAACCTCGTCGTGCAGGCCAACCTGTCCTACGGGGGCGTGAAGTCCTCGGGGCTGGGCAAGGAAGCGAGCCTGGAGGCGATGCTGGAGCACTTCACCCACAAGAAGACCATCATGGTGAACATGGGATGAGGCGGCGGGCGGCCCTGCCGGAAGCTGCCTTCCAGCCCGGCACGGCCGCCCTGCCCGCCAATGTCCGGACCCTGCCGGCCGCCCCGCTACAGCGAGCGCGAGGGGCGGATCGGCTCGCCCGACAGGAAGCGGGCGTGGCGGAAGGGGTGCGGGTCCACCAGGGGCCGCGCGCCGGTGGCGAGGTCGGCCGCCAGGGCGCCGGCGGCGGGGCCGATGCCGAAGCCGTGGCCGCTGAAGCCCGTGGCCAGCACCAGGCCGGGCAGCCCTTCGCAGGGGGAGATGACGGGCACCGCGTCGGGCGTGGTGTCTATCGCGCCGCCCCAGGCCTCCGCCACCTCGATGCGCTGGCCTGGATAGGCGGCGCGGAGCGCGGACAGGGCGCGGTCCACCAGCGCGGGGTCGGGCGCGGGGTCGCGCACGCGCTCCGCCTCGAAGGGGGTGGGCGCGTCCATGGCCCAGTCGGCGCGGTGGCGGATGCCGTCCAGGAAGCGGCGGCCCAGGCGGAAGCGCAGCTTTTCCCGGCGCTTGCGGTACATGGGCCAGAAGGCGCGGGCGTCGAGCAGGGTGTCGGGCGTCAGCTCCAGCGTGCCGACGCCGGCGAGCGCCACGGTGTAGCCGCCATCCAGCCGCCGGCGCGTGCAGTAGGCGATGGTGGAGAGGTTGCCCTCGGTGATCTCGGGGCCAGGCTGCGTGCGGAAGGCGGTGGCGTTCACCACGGCGGCCGGGAGCTTCACGCCGTGGCGCTTGAGGAACAGCGCCGACCAGGCGCCGCCGCACAGGATCACCGCGTCGGTGCGGATGCGGCCCTTCTCCGTCACCACGGCGCTGACGCGGCCGGCGGTGGTTTCCAGCCCGCGCGCGGCGCAGCCCTGGTGGATCGTCACGTTGCCCAGGCGTCGGGCGCCCTGCGCGATGGCGGGCGCGGCCATGGAGGGCTCGGCGCGGCCGTCGGTGGGGGTGTGCAGGCCGCCGATGAAGGGCTCGGCGTTGCCGGGCAGCATCGCGCGCACCTCGGCGGCGGACAGGATGCGGGTGTGCTGCTGCATGCCTGCCGCCTCGTCGGCCCAGGCTTCCCAGGCGGCCAGCTGGGCGGGGTCCCTGGTCGCGCGGATGATGCCGGTGCGGCGGAAGCCCGCCTCGCCGCCGATCGCCTCGTCCATGCCGCCCCACAGGCGCAGCGCCGCCTGGGCCAGCGGGATCTCATCCGGGTCGCGCCCCTGCACGCGGCACCAGCCCCAGTTGCGGGAGGATTGCTCGGCGCCCACGTGCCCCTTCTCGACCAGCGCGACGGAGCGGCCCTGGCGGGCCAGGTGCAGGGCCGCGCAGACCCCGATGATGCCGGCGCCGATGATGACGATTTCCGCCGCCTCGGGCAGGCGCTCGTCGTTGGGGATGCGGTCAACCGGGGGGGACATGGGGGGCTCCTGGGGCGGGCGTCGTCTGGGTCAGGGCGCGTCGCCGCCGGCCAGCCAGGCGGCGCCGCGGGCGTACAGCGCCTCCACCTCCGGCCCCGTCAGCCCCGGCATGTCGCGCTTCACCGCGTAGCCGATCCCCGTCTGGAGGTAGGCGAGGTGGCGGTAGCCAGCGGGGAAGGAGGCCAGGAGGGCGGCGTCCAGCGGCACGGGTGTGCCGGGCACCAGCGGGTCCATGCGGTCCTTCTCGTAGATCGGCTGGCGGTGGCGGATGGTCCAGCGTCCCTCGTGGCGCTGCACGAAGTCGAAGAAGCGGCCGGTGCAGGTGACGTCCACGGGGATGCCATGCACCTCGGCGCGCTGGCTGATGGTCATCTTGGTCTGCGCGATGGCGCGGTCGCCCGCGATGTCGGCGGAATGGCCGCCCAGGAAGTGCAGGATGGAGACGCCCCTGGCCCAGCCGGCCTGGGAGGCGGCGATGAACTCGGCCGCGGTGCCCTGCGTCCAGGTGGCGTTCATCACGCCCTGGGGGTGCCAGCAAGTCGCGAAGCGCGCCCAGTCCCCGGCATCGCGCCAGACGGCCCAGTCCTCGACGAGCTGGCGGATGGCGAGGCGGTCTTCGGTGGAGGTCATGCGGCGTCCCAGATCCGGGGAAAGGCTGGTGTCCCCGGCGGGAGGGGACCTCGCACACACCTCGTAAGCACTTGATTTCATTGGGGCGGATCAGCCCCGAAAACCGCCCGGAAACCCCTGGGTGACACAGACAGGTGACACAGACCGCACTTGGTTGACAAGTCTGCGGTGGACGTCGCGTGCCTCAGGGCGCTATGCCAAGGGCATGCCGATCACCCTCCTGCAATCACGCATAGCCTGATCCCTGGCGGCCTGCTGGCTGCAATGGACTGGCGTGCATGGGATCAGGGAGACAGGCGATGGCCCGCAGCGGCGACGTGGTGACCTTGCGCTCGCAGGGAGGCGACCAAGATACGAACGACTTCGATCTCGGGTCCGACGATAAGCGGCACCGTGATGCCCGCATGGCCGTGCAACCTGCTGTCGTGGCCGCCCAGGCCATGCTGCGCGATGCCCTGGGCAATCGGCTGTCCGAAGAGGCGGCGCGCACGCGCTTCCTGATCCTCGCCGTCCCCGACACGCACTGGACCGGCCCGGTGATCCACGCCTTCCGCCTCCACGCGAAAGGCGGCCGTCCTGCGGAACGGCTTGGCCTGGTCGGCGTGGGACCGCTCGACAGGAATGACTGGGTGCACATCCCCGCCGATGGTGCCCGCGCCGGCATCCTGCGCGACGAGGCGGGCACGGTCCTGCTCGCGGGCGGGCAGCTTGTCGTGACCACGTCCAGCCCGGATGCCCTGCCTGCGCCCGTGCGCGCGGCGGCTGACCGTGTCGCCGTCCTGGAGCGGATGGACTGGGCCATCCTGCGGCATGTCGCGGAGGCCGTGTGCGGCCCGTGCGATGGTTGGCCGGTGGAGCCGCGCCCGCCGCAGGACGTGCTGGATGCCATTGGTCCCGGGACGCTCGCGCTCTCCGTGCGCCCCGGTGATGATGCGCGGTCCTATGCGGGGCGGGTGCTGCGGATCGCTGCGGCGGCGGATCCGGCCAGCCGCCCGCCCCCGGGTCCCGGGACGATTCCTGTCCGCAGGGCTGCGCCTCATGGCCTGGCCCGCGTGCCGGGACTCGGGCCTGCGCTGGATTGGGCGCGGGCGCTGGCCGCGGATCTTCGGGAGTATCGGGCGGGCCGAATTGCCTGGGCGGACGTGGATCGTGGCGCGGTCCTGGTCGGTCCCCCGGGAACGGGCAAGACGTCTTTCGCACGCGCGCTCGCCGAGGAGTGTGGCGTGCCCCTGGTGGCCGCGTCCTATGGAGAATGGCAGGCGGCCGGGCATCAGGGGGAGATGATCAAGGCCATGCGCGCCTCCTTCGCTGCCGCGCGCGCCCAGGCTCCGTGCCTGTTGTTCATCGATGAGCTGGACAGCTTCCCGGTGCGTGGCCAGCAGGGGCAGAACCATGAGTCCTACGTGCGGCAGGTCGTCAACGCGCTCCTTGCCGAGCTAGACGGGCTGGAGGGCCGCGAGGGCGTGGTCGTGGTGGCCGCGTGCAATGAGGTGGACGGCGTTGACCCGGCCATCCTGCGCGCGGGGCGGCTGGACCGCGTGATCTCTGTCGGGCTTCCCGATGTCCGGGGACGGCAGGAGATCCTACGCGTCCACCTGGGCGATGATCTTCCCGGGGCAGACCTGATGCAGGTCGCCACGCTGGCGGATGGGATGTCCGGTGCGGAGATCGAGAAGGTGGTGCGGGAAGCCAGGCGGGCGGCGCGAGTCGATGGGCGGCGGATGCTGATGGGGGATCTGGTGGTGGCCGTGGCGGAAGCCTTGGACCTGGAACTGATGCCCTGCACCCCCTCGGCTTCGCACTGACCCGCAACACCATCAGCGCAACCAGCAGATGCGACCGAATCTGACGGATGCAGAGGCCGTCCCCCCTTGCCACCCACCTCTCCGGGCACTCTGACGGGCTTGATCTTCAACTCCGGGCTGTAGCTGGATCGCATCCGCACCCTCGCCCTCTATGCCAGAAGCACGTGGCCTACAGGAGTTCGCTGGAATGAGCCGTTGCCCCATCTGCCGCAGGAAGGACTGCATCGAACGGGGGAACCGGCACCTGCTGGCGTGCTTCGACCTCACGTTTCCCGGCCAGGGTGATCTTGGTGCCGGCCTCGGATCGGGAGCCCTTTATGACCACCCAAACCTTTCGGATCTTCTCGCGGCCATCCAACGCGACCGACTGGCCGCCTGGGGCAGTGGAGGTCAGGCCGCACCCGCCAGCGGATGGATCAGGAATCATCCTCACCTCCGCGCCTACTTCGCCAGCCTGGGCACCGCAGGGTTCACTCCCAGGCCAGGGGAAGGCCCGGACGAAGCCCTGTCGCGCCTCCGGACCTCGACTGCTGACCATGCCTCCAGCGTCCGCGAACTCCTGGATGGCCTTTGCCGCGATGCCGGATGGGAGGAGTTGGTCTCCCGCGACGAGGACAGCGCCTTCCTGGCCTCATCCGCCTACCAGCTGTGGTGGGACCGGCATCCGGCAGCGGTGGCCAAGACCCTTCAGGAGACCATCGCGGATCTGCCGCTCAAGGCCGCGCGCACCCCGGCCAGGCGCAGACAGCGCACAGGTCAAGCCGATGCGGCCACCCCAAGCACGAGCACCTCTGGCGACACCTCCCTTCCGACACCTCCGGTCAGCCCTGCTTGTGATGCCCCATGCACCCCCGTCTGGCTGGGCACCGAGCCGCCCGGGGCACGCGAGGCGTTCGATCACCTGAGGGTCGCGGCGAGTGACCCTACCATCCTCAGGACCGAGTTCAACGCCCTCGCGGGCCGCTTCTTCCGGGAGGGCTTCGCTCCCGATCAATGGGTCACCCCGAGCGGCGAGGCGCACTCGCATGCCGATGTGCGCCTCGCCATCAGCCGCTATGGATGGGGACAGGTCCGCGGCCTGCTGAACGATGGCACGCCCATCCCGCGGGAACCCTCGGAACTCGACGAGGAAGAAGAAGAGGACGAATAGCGGATTGCTGAGGGACCGGCGCGACATCCCCGGTCGCCTGCCCATCCCATGGATGCGCTTTCCGCTTCCGGTGCGCCCTCCCATGCATAGAATGGAACCCATCAGGCGGGCGGTCAGCCCGCCTTCGCGTGTCGGGATGCCCTGTGAATGAGTGGAACTGCCCTGTCCTCCTTGATCTGGTCCGCCGCCGAGCTGCTGCGCGGTGCCTACCAGCCGCATGAGTATGGCCAGGCCATCCTCCCCTTCACCGTGCTGCGCCGCCTGGACTGCGTCCTGGCCCCCACCAAGCAGGCCGTCCTGGACGAGAAGACGGCCCGTGAGGCGGCGGGCGTGAACCCGGAGCCGTTCATGCTCCGCGCCGCGCGCCTGTCCTTCGTCAACACTTCCACCTACGACCTGCCCAAGCTGATGGGCGACCAGGACAACATCCAGGCCAACCTCATGGCCTATGTCCGAGCCTTCTCTCCCGTGGTGCGCGACATCTTCGACCGCTTCCGCTTCGCCGAGGAGGTGGAGCGCCTCGCGGCCAAGGATCTCCTCTACAAGCTGACGGAAAAGTTCGCCCACCTCGACCTGCACCCGCGCACGGTCAGCAACGAGCAGATGGGCCACGCCTTCGAGGAGCTGATCCGCCGCTTCGCCGAGACCTCCAACCAGACGGCGGCCCAGCAATACACCCCGCGCGATGCCATCGAGTTGATGGTGAACCTGCTGTTCATCGAGGATGACGACGTCCTCACCCCCGGCAACCCCGTGGTGCGCCGCCTCTACGACCCCACGGCGGGCACGGGCGGCATGCTCAGCCTGGCGGAGGAGTTCGTCCACCGCACCAACCCCGCCGCCCGCTTCACCATGGCGGGCCAGGAGCTGAACGACCGCGCCTACGCCATCTGCAAGGCGGACATGCTCATCAAGGGCCAGGACATCTCGGCCATCCTGCCGGGCGACACGCTCAAGGCCGATGGCCATGCGGGCAGCCGCTTCGACTACATGATGTCTAACCCGCCCTACGGCTACGACTGGGACGACGCGAAGGCCGTGGTGACGCGCGAGCACCGTGAGCAGGGCCATGCCGGGCGCTTCGGCCCTGGCCTGCCGCCTACCTCGGATGGGCAGATGCTGTTCCTGCTCCACCTCGTCTCCAAGATGGTGCCCGCGCAGGAGGGCGGCAGCCGCATCGGCATCGTCCTGTCCGGCTCGCCCCTGTTCACGGGCGGCGCGGGGTCCGGGTCGTCGGAGATCCGGAGGCACCTGATCGAGAACGACCTGGTCGAGGCCATCGTCGCCCTGCCCACGGACATGTTCTTCAACACGGGCATCGCCACCTACATCTGGCTGCTCACGAACCGCAAGCCCGGGCACCGGAAGGGCTTCATCCAGCTCATCGACGCATCGGCGCAGAGCGAGAAGATGCGCCGCTCCCTGGGCTTCAAGCGCAAGCGGCTGGGCGAGGTCCACATCAGGCGGGTGACGGAACTCTTCGGCGGCTTCGTGGAAGCCCGCCTGGCCACCCTGACCGATGCCCAGGGCAAGGTGACGGAGCAGGTGCTGACCGGCGATGCGCCGGAGCCCGCCGCGCCCCCGGGCGGCAAGCTGCGGGTGGTCCCGATCTCGCGCATCTTCCGCAACGAGGCGTTCGGCTACCGCACGATCACCGTGGAGCGGCCCCAGCGGGACGGGCAGGGCAACCCCGTCCTGGGGCAGCGCGGCAAGGCCAAGGGCCAGCCCGTGCCCGACAGCGCCCTGCGCGACACGGAGAACGTGCCCCTGTCCGAGGAGATCGGCGACTACATGGCGCGCGAGGTGCTGCCCCACGCCCCCGATGCCTGGGTGGACGAGGCCAAGACCAAGCTGGGCTACGAGATTCCCTTCAACCGCTTCTTCTACACCTTCGAGCCGCCGCGCCCGCTGGCCGAGATCGATGCCGACCTGAAGCGGACCACGGACCGCATCCGCGCCATGCTGGATGGGCTGGCGGCATGAGCTTTCCACCTTACCCCGCCTACAAGGACAGCGGCGTGCCCTGGCTCGGTGATGTGCCGGCGCATTGGGATGTGCTCGCGCTCAAGCGTCTCTTCACCACTGTCGGCGAGAAGGCGATCGGTCGCGAGTTTCCCGTGGCCTTGGAGCACATTGAGAGCGGCACAGGCCGGCTCATTGAAGGTTCCGGGGAGTTCGAGGGGGATGGGGTCGCGTTCCGCGGCGGCGACATCCTCTACGGCAAGCTACGTCCTTATCTCGCGAAGACGTGGCTGGCAGACCGGTCAGGGGAGGCAGTCGGGGATGTTCATGTCATGCGCCCTACCGCAGACGTCGTGGGGGCGTTCTACCGGGATCTGCTGTTGACCCCTTCGGTGGTGTCCGTCCTGAACGGGTCCACCTATGGAGCCAAGATGCCCCGGGTAAGCTGGGACTTCCTTGGCATGATGCCGGTTGTTCGTCCGCCCGAGGATGAGCAACGGGACATCGTCGTATTCGTGGATGCCGAGACTGCCAAGCTCGACGCGGTGGTGGCGGAGCAGGAAGCCCTCCTGGGTCTGCTGGATGAGAAGCGCCAAGCCGCTATCTCCCACGTTGTCTTCAACGGGTTGGCACCCGATGTCCGCAAGAAGGCCAGCGGTGTGTCCTGGGTGGGGAGCATCCCTGACCACTGGGATGTTGTGCCGTTCCGCCAGCTTGCCTCGAAGGGACGTAAGACGTTCGTTGATGGCGACTGGATCGAGTCTCCCTACATCACCACGACGGGCGTGCGGCTGCTCCAGACCGGCAACGTCGGCGTGGGCCGATTCAAGGAGCAAGGCTTTCGATACATCACGGAGGAAACCTTCACCTCACTCGGATGCACGGAGGTATGTCCAGGCGACCTGCTGGTGTGCCGTCTTGCGGGGCCGGTTGGCCGAGCCTGCATCGCGCCCGATCTCGACGTGAAGATGATCACCTCGGTGGACGTGGCGATCCTAAAACCTGCACCGGACGTGGATGTCCGCTACTTCGTCCATCTGTTGTCATCGGCACAGTATCTGGGCTTCATCGAAGGCGAGTGCAGGGGCGGCACCCGTGACCGGATCAGCCGTAGCTTCCTCGGCGCGCTGCGCATGCCGAAGCCCCCACTGATCGAGCAGCAGGCCATCGTTGCGGCGCTGGATGCCGCCCTCGCGGACATGGAAGCCCTCGCCACCGAAGCCCGCGCCAACATCGCCCTGCTCCGCGAGCGCCGCGCCGCCCTGATCTCCGCCGCCGTCACGGGCAAGATCGACGTGCGCCATGCCGCATCCGCGTCCCGGGACGCGAGGGCGGCGGCATGACCGGGGTCCACAAGGAGATCGCCCTGGAAGATGCGATCTGCGCCCACCTCGCCGCCCATGGCTGGCTCCACGACCCCGCGGCATCGCAGCGCTGGGACCGGGAACTCGCCTTGTTCCCGGAGGATCTGGCGGCCTGGGTCGCGGCCACCCAGCCCCAGGCCTGGGGCGTGCTGGAGAAGTCCCACGGGGCCAAGGCCATCGAGGTGCTGGCGCGGCGCGTGCGCGAGGCGGCGGACAGGCAGGGCATCCCCGCCCTGCTGCGCGATGGGCTGGACGTGGTGGGCCTCAAGGCCCGGCTGGTCCTCGCCCGCTTCAAGCCCGCCCTGGCGATGAACGAGGCGCTGGAGCGCGACTATCGGGCCAACCGCCTGCGGGTGCTGCGCCAGGTCCGGCACAGCGTGAACAACGGCGACTGCATCGACCTCGTCCTCACCCTGAACGGCCTGCCCATCGCCACGGCGGAGCTGAAGTCGGCCTATACCCAGTCGGTGGAGGACGCGGTGGACCAGTATCGGCTGGACCGCCTGCCCCACCCCAAGGGCGGCAAGGCCGAACCGCTGCTCGCCCTGCCGGGCGGCGCGCCGGTGCATTTCGCCGTGTCCAATGCCGAGGTGCGGATGTGCACCCGCCTGAACGGGCCGGGCAGCGTCTTCCTTCCCTTCAACAAGGGCAATGCGGGCGGCGCGGGCAATCCGCCCAACCCCCATGGCGCGCCCACGGCCTATCTGTGGGAGGAGGTGTGGCAGCGCGATTCCCTGCTGGAGATCGTGGGGCGCTACATCATCCCCGTGCGCGATGACCATCGCCGCCTCAAGGGCTGGATCTTCCCCCGCTACCACCAGCTCGACGCGACGCGCGCCCTGGTGCGCGCCATCCGGGCCGAGGGTGCGGGCGGGCGCTACCTGGTGCAGCACAGCGCGGGGTCCGGCAAGACCAACTCCATCGCCTGGACCGCGCATTTCCTGGCCGACCTGCACGACCCCGCGGGCACCACCAAGGTGTTCGACACCGTGCTGGTGGTGTCCGACCGCACCGTGCTGGACAAGCAGCTGCGCGAGGCCATCGAGGCGTTCGAGCGCACCCAGGGCGTGGTGTCCGTGGTGACGGGCGAGGGATCGGCGAAGAGCTAGGAACTGGCCCAGGCCCTGGGGGCGGGCAAGAAGATCGTGGTGTGCACGATCCAGACCTTCCCCTTCGCGCTGGAGAAGGTGCGCGAACTCGCGGACACCCAGGGCAAGCGCTTCGCGGTGATCGCGGACGAGGCGCATTCCTCGCAGTCCGGCCGCGCGGCCTCGGAACTCAAGGCGGTGCTGTCGGCTGCCGAGGCGGCGGAGATGGAGGATGGCGGGGAGATCGCCGCCGAGGACATCCTGGCCGCGCGCATGGCCGCGCGGGCGGCGGAGGGGGAGCACATCTCCTTCGTCGCCTTCACGGCCACGCCCAAGGCGAAGACGCTGGAGCTGTTCGGCACCCTGCCCGACCCCGCCCGCCCCGCGGGCAAGGACAACCTGCCCCGGGCCTTCCACGTCTATTCCATGCGCCAGGCCATCGAGGAGGGCTTCATCCTCGACGTGCTGCGCAACTACACCTCCTACCGGATGGCCTTCCGCCTGACCCATGACGGGACGGAGGTGGACGGCAACGAGGTGGAGGCGGGCGAGGCGCAGAAGCGCATCATGGGCTGGGTGCGCCTGCACCCGCACAACATCGCCGCGCGCGTGCAGATCGTGGTGGAGCACTTCCGGGAGAACGTCGCCCACCTGCTCGGCGGCCAGGCCAAGGCGATGGTGGTGACGGCCAGCCGCAAGGAGGCCGTGCGCTGGACCAGGGCGATGCGCGCCTACATCGCCAAGCGGAACTATCCTGTCGGCGTGCTGGTGGCCTTCTCGGGCGAGGTGGAGGATGCGGAGAGCGGTCCCGGGACGTTCAGCGAAGGCGGAATGAACGAGGGGCTGAACGGGCGGGATGTCCGCACAGCCTTCGGCACGGACGAGTATCGCATCCTGCTGGTCGCCAACAAGTTCCAGACGGGCTTCGACCAACCCCTGCTCTGCGCCATGTACGTGGACAAGCAGCTGGGCGGCATCCAGGCGGTGCAGACGCTCAGCCGCCTGAACCGCGCCCATCCCGGCAAGGACACGACCTATGTCGTGGACTTCGTGAACGAGGGCGAGGACATCCTGGCCGCCTTCAAGCAGTATCACGAGACGGCGGAGCTGGCCGACGTCTCCAACCCCAATGCCGTGCTGGACCTGCGGGCCAAGCTGGATGGCACGGGCTGCTATGACACGCAGGCGGTGGAGATCGTGGCGCTCGCCGCGCTGGGGCCGCACGCGTCCCAGGCCAAGGTGGATGCGGCGATCTGGCCCGTGGCCGATGCCCTGCTCAAGCGGTTCCGTGCCGCTCGGGACCAGATGGCCGTGCATGCCGAGGGATCGCCTGTGCATGATGCGGCCAAGGCGGAGCAGGCGGTCCTCATCCAGTTCAAGGGCGACCTGGGGGCCTATGTCCGGGCCTATGAGTTCCTGGGGCAGATGTTCAACTACGGGCAGACCTACTTCGAATCCCTGGCCGTCTTCGCGCGCCTGCTGCTGCCGCTGCTGGAGTTCCGGCGGGAGCGGGAGACGGTGGACCTGGCCGGGCTGGCGCTCACCCATCACCGCCTGCGTGACCTGGGCGTGCAGCAGCTGAACCTGGGCGCGGGCGAGGCGGAGGCGCTGCGCGCGATGACCCAGACCGGGACGGGGCAGCCGCAGGATAAGCACATGATGCGGCTGGCCGAGATCGTGAAGGCCTTGAACGACCTGTTCGACGGCGAGGTGACCGAGGGGGATGCGGTGACCTACGTGGATCAGGTCATCAAGGGCAAGATGATGGAGAATGAGGCCCTGCGTGCCCAGGCGCAGGCCAATACCCCCGAGCAGTTCGCCAACTCCCCCGACCTGCGGGACGCGCTGATGACGGCCATCATGGATGCCCTGGACGCGCACCAGGCGATGAGCAGCAAGGCGCTTGGGTCCGAAGCGGTGCGCACGCGCATCCTGACCACGCTGCTCGGGCCGGGCGAGCTGTGGCAGAACCTGCGGCAGCCGCCCCAGGGGCCGGGCATGGCGGCCTGATGGAACGACGCTGGGCCATCATCTCCATGGACGGCCGCCACACATGGCTGGGCCGGAACTCCGATCCCAGCCAAGCGGAGATCGCCTCCACCGAGGCGGCCCTGGCCGCCCAGGGCATCCCCGCATGGCTCGCCGTCGTGCAGGGCGATTACTGGTCCACCGCTCCCCTGGAGATCATGGCTGTGCGCCCCCTGGCAGGGGCTCAGACATCCTTGTGGGAGGATGCCCAGGCCGCCTTCCTGGCGGCACGGCGGGAGAAGCTGGCCAGCCTGGGCTGACGCTCACGGCGGCCCCACCCCCCGCACCAGCAGGAGTTCCTGCCTCGCTCGCCGATGGCCGTCCCGGATCCCCAGGGGCTGGACCTGGAATCCATGCTCCCCGGCCAAGCGGTGGACCTCCGAATCATCCGGGTAGGTCGCCAGGACGCGCCCCCTGACGCGGGCCAGCGCATCCATGACGGCGCGATGGTCCACCTCATGGTGGGTGTAGAGGCGGCGGCCCGCCTGGGTGGTACCAATGGTGTAGGGCGGATCCACGAAGAACTTCGCCCGGACCTCGGGGGCGAACTCCCGGATCACCTCCATCGCATCGTCCCGGATGGACAGGCGATGCCGCTGCGCGCGGATGGCAAGCAGGCGCTGCACCATGGCCCCGGCACGAAGCGCATCGGCCAGGTGCCCATCCGGGCGCAGGCCGCCCCCGGCGATGCCGCCCCACCGGAAGCGCCCGGCGAGCAAGGCACGGGCCGCGACCAGCGTCTCCGAGGGATCGCCGTGGACGCGGCGGAGGAACGCCGCCCACCAGTCGCCCGAGGGCTGCGCCCCCTCCACTTCCTCCAGCAACGCCCGGAAGGCGGCATCCGGGGCGGAGGCGACGACCTGCCACAGAGTGCGCAGCCCATCATCGCGCTCCGCGATCACCGCGCGGTCGGCCATGCCCGTGAGGATGGCGCGCACCGAGACGGCGGCGCTCCCCCCGAACGGCTCCACCAGGCAGGAGGTGGCCCCGAGTTCCCTGACCAGCCGAGAGGCGACCTTGGCCTTGCCGCCGGGATACCGCAGGGGCGTGCACCGCGCCTGGACGCGCCCACGCGCCCCACCCCCGCGCCGGCCGGGCGCGGGAGGCAGCTTGGGCGGATCATCGTCCCCATCCACGGGCAGGACAGGCTCGGGCCGCGCCCCCACGCGCGCCCTGCGGCGCTCATGGCTACCCGGCCGCTTGCGGGGCTCGGGGCGCTCCGGCACGTGGCCCGGCAGCGGCGGCACGCCGCGCATGGCCCGCTCGCGGTTCAGCAGCGCCATGAGGTGGCGGGCCAGCGGCAGGCCCGCCTCGGCGGCCTCGGCGGCCAGGATGTCCTTCGTCTCCGGCGGCACCTGCGCCTCGATCCGCCGCGTGAGCCCCTTGATGGGCCTGCTCAGGATGCGCCCGATGGCCCCGCGCGCCCGCCGCGGCAGGGGCCTGGGCCGCCGCTCGCCCACCTCGGCTTGGGCCAGGGGCAGGAGGAGGTGCCGCGCCACCCACTCATAGGCGGGCACCACCACCGCATCCCCGGTGAGCGCCATCGCCGTGGCGGCCTGGGTGGGCAGGACGTAGTCATCGGGCAGCCCCATCAGGCGGGCGCGCTCCCGGCCCGTCAGGGGACGGACCCGCCAGCCCCCGGGCAGCACCTCGATGACCTGCTGGTTGTCCCGGCCCTCGTTCTTGGTGATGCACCGGAACAGCCCGTCGAAGGTCACGAGCTGGCGGCAGGTGCCGTCCACGCCCTTGCCCCCGCCGCCCTTGCGCATGGTCACGCCCCAGCGGATGCCCGCCTTCCGGGCGGCCTCGATGCGCTCCCGGTCCTCGGGGCACAGCCGCTCGTTGATCTGCCGCAGCCGCCATTCCGGGAGCCAGCCGCCCGCGTCCTGCTCCAGCACGTCCTCGAACTGCACCCGGCGCGGGGGCGGCGCGGGCATCCTCCACCAGCGCCACGCACGGTGCACGGCCAGGGGCAGGCGCGCATGGGCGCGGCGCATCGCATCCTCGTGCCATTCCTCGGTCGGGCCGCGCGCGACCAGGTGGCGCGGGATCACCAGGTCGTCGCGGGCGGCGACGAGGATCACCCGTTCGCGCATCTGGGGCAGGAACCAGCCCGCCTCCAGCAGCAGGCCGCCCACCACGTAGCCCTGGGAGACGAGCGCCTCGCAGAGCAGGGCGAAGTCCTTGCCGTCACGGGACGACAGCAGGCCCACCACGTTCTCGAAGACGACGTACTTCAGGGGATCGCCCTGGGCGCGCCGCTCGCCGATGATCCGGATCAGCTCGAAGGCGGCGATGCTGCGCGTGCCCTCGAAGCCCTGGCGGGTGCCGAGCATGGAGAAGTCCTGGCAGGGGCTGCTGCCGGTGACCCCCTGGATGTCATGGGGCAGGTCGCGGGCGGTGACCTCCGCGATGCTCTGCCCGTCCAGCGGCGAGCCGGGGAAGTTGACGACGTAGGCATCCTGCTTGCGCGGATCGAAGTCGTTGGCGAAGCCGCAGGCGAAGCCCGCCGCCTCCATGGCGATCTTCACCGCGCCGCTGCCCGCGAAGAACTCGGCGAAGGATGGCCGCCCCTCCTGGTCGGCGGCCTGCTTGGCGTGGCGCGCCCCCACGGCGCGGCGGGTGCCCGCCTTGGTCACGCGGGAGCGGGCGGTGCGGGAGGTGCCTCGCACGCGGCGCGGGGCCGGGTTGGAGGTGGCGGGGATGCTCAGCGTTTCCGCGTTGCGGAAAGCGCCAGGGGCGGCGGTGTCGGTGGTGGTGTCGGTCATCGGTCCTCGGTCGGCTGGACCCGCCGAAGTCGCGACCTCTCGCCCGCGTGGCCTCATGGCCATTCGGTGGGTCAGCGCGTCCGGGCGGGGCAGGAGCGGCGGAGCCGCCCAGGGGCGAGGCGGTTATCCCGCCTCAACCGACTATGTTCGAGGAACCGATGACCAGGGCGCTTGCGCAGCGGCGCACCGGGGCGTAGAACCCCTGGAGCGAACCGCCCCAAGGGGCGGTGATGTTGGCTGCGGTCTGCATCGGTGGCAACGAGCTAGCCGGAAAGCCCCTGGTGTGCACGCGCTGATCTCCCTGCGCTCCCATTCCAAACGAGCGTTTGACCAAGCTTTTGCGAGTCGTCGCTCGTGCCTCCACAAGAGCTGGTGATTCTCAGGGCTGCATCGCCCTGGTCACCCCGCTGCGCCCAACAATGCCCCCCGCTTGCCTGTCGTGCCAGAGCGGCGAAAGGACTGCTCGATGGCATCCCCTGCGCGAGTGCGGGCGCGGGCCTTCTGTTCCGCCACATACCCCTGACGAAACCTGGACCGACTCGACCCTGGTTCTGGTAGCGTTCCCCTTGGGGAAAGAAGGGGGTTTGCCATGCCTTTGGACGCTCAGCCCGGAACGAAGTACGGGCTCCACCGTGAGCCGCGGCTCTCCGCCGCCCAGATCGCCGACTACCTGACGGCCGCCGGACCGGATCGTCGGACCTCCGTGATCCGCGAGGCGCGGTTCCCCAAGGTGTCGGTGGTCACCCAGTACAGGGACGCGCGCGCAGCCATCCCCCGGATGCTGTGTGACCCCGCATCTGCCTCCACCCATCTGGCCGACGCGCTGGAGCGTCTGCGCCGGCGGGCCTTGGGGGCGACGGAATGGACGACGCTGGACTGCGAACGCTCGACGAGCGCCCTGGAGACCTTCGCGAAGGCCGACAACCTCCTCGCCCTTCGCCAGTACGAGTTCCGGCCCCTCGTCGGTTCCGCGCCTCCTCTCGTCATGGAGGGGGTGGACGTGTGCGTGTCCCTGGACGCGACCGTCCACAGGAACGGCAAGGTGGGAAGTCTCCTCCTCGCCTTCGCCAAGCGGATCGTCACGAGCGGCTCTTCCGGGGAGCGCCTCGCCATCACCTCGCTGCTTTCCCTGATGTTCGCGGAGAAGCACCTCGTCCACGCGGGCGCGGCAGACGCGAAGCTGTGCCTGACCCTCCATGTCGGATCTGGTCAGCTCGTCAGCGCGCCGAAGTCCCAGGTCGCCCGGCGGTCGAAGGTCGTGGGGGCGTGCCGCGAGATCGCCGACCGCTGGCGGCGGGTCGAACCGCCCCGCGACTACGACGGCCCCGACCCGGGGTGAGGTAGCTCCACCTCATTTCCCGCCGGTCCGCATGGGTGCCCCCCAGCAGAACCCCCCGGCAATCCGCCACGCGCGGTTCCATAATGGCCCCACGAGACCCTGCCTGGACTGGTTCAGCGCGAAATTTCACATTACTCCCGCTACGGTTTCCAGTCGCTGCCCCCGTCAGCCTCGGCTTCAAATCCGTCAGGCAGGTCGGCGAACCTCCGGGGTTGCTTTCCGGGTCCCGCCGGGTTGGTCATCGCCGCAATGACCGAATTCGCATCGTCGAGCAGCCCACACCGCTCCAGCCCACGCAGCAAGGCCACGGTGGAGACAAGGTGGAGCCGGTCAGGCTTGCGGACGAATGTCACGCTGCGGATATCCGAGTCCTCAAAGATCAAAAGCACTGGCTCATCGTCGGCCAGAACGTCCTCGATCCCGGAGGCCATGAATTCTGCAATGGCAGCCTCGCCGATGCCTCGGCCGGTGCGGAAAGTGCCGGCATGCCGCTCCTCGCGCGCCTTGCGCCCCACGAAGGTCTCAGCAATCGAAAGTCCCTCAAGTCCATCGAGGAACGCCTTGACTTCCCGGTCCTTCTCCCACTGACCATGATCCCATGTCAGTTCGTCGTACACCGCGTCGACGATCACAAGCGGCATGTCCAGCACCTCAAGCAGGTCAAGCCGACCGGCCACCCAGAGGCTGATCACAGGCCCCGCATCCGTGATGACGAGGCGGCAGCGCCGCTCGCTCACGGGCCTCGGGCCGCCAGGACCGAAGGCTCCAATCCTGACACTCGCAAGAAGGTTTCAACCATCTCTTCCTCCAGATGCGGGGCAAGCATAGGAAGGGGCAAGCCACGCTGGCCAAGGGCCAACAGGAGGTCGGAATAGTCCACCAGCCCCAGTTCACGCACGGCCTTGCCCTTGCTCACACGCCCTTGCGAGAACAGTGCCAGCACATCCCTCGCATCATCGCCGCGTGGCAGCCCCGTCACCTTCTCCAGGTGCGTTCGCACGATCTCCGTCAGCGTGGTTCCATGTGCCGCTGCATAAGCCTTGCCGCGGCGGATCAAGCCATCGGGGAGGTTAAACGTAGTATTGCGCCTCATCACCTCGACTCCCAATATCTTTCACATATATACGTGACGTGGATGCTTTTGTCACACCTTTCCCGGCGTGATCGCTCGACATTGATCAGTTCGCGTCACGCAGCCTCCTTCACCGCCCGGCCCACGATGCTCTTCGCCACCCCCAGCACCCGGGCGATGTCCCTCAAGCTCCGCCCGTCCCGGGACATCCGCCTCGCCTCCTCGCGCTGGAACGGCGTGAGGCTGTGCCGCCGCCCCGGATGTCGGCCCGCACGCCGCGCAGCCTCGATGCCCGCCTTGGTCCGCTCCACCATCACCCCGCGTTCCCACTGCGCAACCGCCGCCAGCAGCTGCACCACCAGCCGCCCCGCCGCCGTGCCGGTGTCCGCGCCCATGTCGAGGAGGCGGACGGCCACCTTCCTCGTCTCCAGGTCCGCGATCACCGCCAGCACGTCCGACGCGTCGCGCCCGAGCCGGTCAAGCTTGACCACCACGAGTGAGTCACCCGGGCACAGGCAGCCGAGTAGCTCCCGCAGGACCGGCCGCCGCAGCGCAGGGGTCGCCCCGCTGCACACCTCACCCCTGATGTTCTCCGCGGGAACTCCCGCGACGCGCAGCACCTCTGCCTGGACCTCCAGGCTCTGCTCCTCCGTGCTGATCCGAGCATATCCCCACACCCCCATGGCACCGCCCTCCCCTGCCCATCGTCCCTGATTGTGCGCCGGGCCGTTGCGGGACGTCCGGCCCGACGTGCTCCTCGCCGTTCCGGCAGGCGTGTCAGTGGGACGGATTTGCGGGACGCTGGGGGTGGCTGCTGGTGGTGAGGTGCTGAAGGGTCCGATATCCGGTCGGTTGAGGGACGGCAGGCTACCCGGTCCCCGGCCCTATCCCCGGCAGGGGGAGATCAACGAGGCGGCCCGGCAGCAGGAAACGCTCGAACTCCCGCACGTGGCATCCGCCACGCCGTGGCCGGTAATCCTCCTCCGTGTACATGTAGAAGTGCAGCCGGCCCCCGGACCGCTGCTGGGCCGCTGCGTCAAGTTCGCCATGCGAGAGCAGCCACGCCACCTCCGACGACAGGTCCACGAGGGCCACGAACTGCGCCGGGCTGTTCTCCGGGACCCACCAGTCCAGCGCCGGCCTGCCCTTCCCGCCCCCGGGCTTGGGCCGGAGGTTCGTCTTCACCTGGATCGTGAACGGCATCCTGGTCTCCGGGTGGAAAGCCACCAGATCGATCCCCGCATCCGTGGTCATCGCCGCGCTCTCCACGTCCGCGCACAGGAGCCTGTACTGCACGAGCAACTCGCCGCACCGGCCGATCCTGGACGTGGGCACAGCGGGCCTGTCATCCTTCATCACCCTGCGCCCCGTTCCTTCATCAGCTCGACCATCGCCGCCGCCATGGCCTGCTGCTCCCTGCTGGGGCGGATCGGCGGAAGCAAGCCGAACATCGGTCCTTTCGGCTCCTCGTCCTCGCCGGGCAGGCGGATCTCCCTCAAAGCGACCGGCCGCCCATCATCGCCGCGGATGATCTCCCGCGCGGACAACCGGGTGATGACCTTCCTGCCGTAGCGCACAGTGGCTGCGACGCTCACCACCTCGATGCGCCGGTCCGACTGTCCGGGGCTGCCACCCTCCGGCAAGGGCTCCCCAGCCACCATCCAGGCTTCGGTCCGCAGCAGCACGGCCTCCGCGTCCACGGCGATGGCCTGCTCGGCGTTTCAGCGAAGCTGAAAGCGCCTGTCCGTGCCATGGTCATGAAGTGCGCCTTCACGCGGGGATCGGGGAACACGGCGGGGATCAAGCTGGAACGGCCGTCCGCGCCGATGATGATGAACAGGGGCGATAGGTGGCCATCCGCCAGGATCGCGCGCTCGGCGTGGTCCAGGTCATGCTTCCAGCGGCGCTCGAAGTCGGCGGGGGTCATCGGTGTCGGATAGCATGGCCAGGACGAGCCGGGAGCACGTTGTCAGTCGTCCGCCGCCGGCAGCGGAAATGGCTTCAGGCACAGCCGAAATCTGGGAGTCTGGCAGGATGGTATCCCGATGCTCCAGGGAAAGCGCAGGCACCGCTCGCATCAGGCCCCATCAGGATCTCAGCCACATCTAGGCGGCGGCCTGCATCGTCTCCCTCCGCGCGAAATGTAGATACGCCTCGCGCACGACCCTGCGAACATGAAGCGTGACGTCGCTGATCTCCGTCCGTTCCCGCTCGGTAAAGCCGATGAGGCTCGTAGTCCCGACGAGGTTGAGTCGGTCCAGCGAGGGCGCGCCAGCCCGGATTCTTCTCTCAACCTCAAAGAGCCAAGCCCCGGCGAGTGAGACGACTTGGTCGGGCTGCGCCTTCGCGAAAATCCGCACGAGGCACCAGCAGACGGCCCGGAACCTCCAGTCGCCGTCCGTCAACGCATAGCAGTTCGTGAGGATCTCCGCGACGAGCGCGTTCAGGCTCTCGATCTCGACCCCCGGCTCCGCCAGCGCGCCGAAGTACATCTCCGTGCGCCCGAGCGGGAGCCAGCCATGTAGCCGGAGCTCGCGAAGGAAATCCGCCCATCCCAGCGTGATGAAGCGGTGCCGCGCAGCCAGCAGCTTGCCCGTCGCCTCAGCGCACGCGTCCACCGAGATTCGGCCGTTGTCCCTGCCGAAGAGAGCGGCTGCCTGCAGCCACGTCCCGCGCGCGCCCGTGGCCTCCTCCGCGATCAGCCGCATGGGCATATCCTCGCAGAGGAGGACGCATCCCGAGTTGGATGCGGCCAGCGCAGTGTCCAGGTAGGCGGCCGGCATGCCTTCGAATACCCGCTTTGCCTCACGGGAAAGCGGCGCATCGCCCTCCGCTGCCACCAGCACACAGCTCCGGGCGAGCGCCAGCGTGGCCTCGGCCCGCTCGGCGTGGCGGAGGAGGGTTTCCTCCGATGCTTCCTGGAAGACGCAGTGTTCGCCCGTCCACTTCATCGACCCGCGATGCCCACGGTCGCAGTCCTGCCGCCGTCCCAGGGCGGCATTAATGAGGTAGTCCCGCGTGCTCTGCGTGACGGCCAGTTCCCCGACGGACGAACGAATGGTCTCGGCAAGACCCAGCACGCTGATCATGTGGAGCGTGACAGGATCGACCACGCATGTCTTGCAGCCCCGCAGCGCCTCGAACGCCCGCTCACGCTCCTCCTGGCTTCCCACGGCGCACCGGACCGACCATACCTGTCCGCTTGCCAGCTCTTCCCAGATGTTCAGGGCGCTGTGCCCGGCCAGCTTCGCGACGAAGGCGAGCGGAAGCCCCCCTTCGCGGTAGCGAGCATCGAGGTCGCGCATCGCCTCCGACCGCCGCCGCACCATCGTGAAGACCTGCTCGAACTGCTCCGGGTCGCCATCCTCCCCGACACTGACCGATGCCAGCGCCATGCTTTCCGGGAAGCGGTCCTTGAACCGCTCCATCACCTCGAAGTGGGCTTGAAGGTATTTGCTCCGGATGGACACAACCGCGAATTCCGTTGTCCCGTTGACCGCATCCGGCACGCCGATGCGATCCCCGACGCAAAGGCCGGTCAAGCGCTTCGCGAACCCGTCGTCCGGCGCGATCTCGTTGCGCTCCAGCCGAGGGTCGGCCTCCGTCTCGATGATGCGGACGAGGCTGGCTGTGCCCTCCACCGCGGTCAGGAGGACGGCCGTGTCGGGACCGACCACCTCAGGGTCGGGAAGCCCTGCCTTGCTCGTCCGACCGGTGAGGAAAAGCCCCACGGAATAGCCGAGGTGGACCTGCTGGTCGTTGAAGCCCGCCCGCAGGGCGCGGTAGCCGATCCGCCAGCACTTCGGATCGCCCAGGTAGTGGTCGATGGCATGGGCAAGGCTCATCAGTTCCCTGGGGCTGCCTTCGATCCCGCCATCAACCGATTCGAGCCATCGCCGCGCCGAGGCCGCATCGTCGCTGCGATGGCACAGCATGACCCAGCTCAACCTCGCCTGGAGATCGCCCGGGTTCGCCTCGATGTGGCGTTCCAGCAGCGCGCGCGCCCGTGACAGGAGACCCACCCGTTCGTAGAGGTGGGCACCGAGATGGACGTAATGCGGGAGCGCCTGGATCGCCGCGGACAGGCTTTCGAACAGGGCTCGGGCCTCGCGCCGCCGGTCGGCGGCCAGAAGGCAGCGCAGGCGGTCGTGGAGGAGCGACGTGTCGCGGTCGGGGCTGGTCAGTCCTGCCAGCAGGTCCGCCGCCCGCGACGGCTCCCCGAGGACCCGCAACACCGTCGCGGACATCGCCGCGTCCCGGTCGTCCAACTCGTCGCTCCCGTCGAGCAGTCCCAGGACGTCCTTGATCGCCGCCGCCTTGAGCGCCTCCCTCTGTTTCACGAAGTCGAGGATCGCGGCCCTCATCATGACGGATTTCGGATGCGCGCCCCAGACCGCCAGAACCTCCTCATCGGTCACGTCGCCCAGGTCGACGCGAGCCTCCAGGGCGATCGCAGCGCCCGCCTCCGTGATCCGTGCCGGGGGCGAACCTTCAGCGAGTCCTCGCGCCGTGGCGATGGCCTCGGCGGCCTTTCCGACACCCAGCAGGGCGCGCGCCTTGGCCAGCTTCGCCTCCGGCTCCTGGATGTCATCGGGAATGCCGCCGAGCCGCGCCAGGGCACCAGCCCAGTCTCCCCGGCCGGAGCACAGGACCGCCTTCCGCTGGAGCAGGAACGGCGCGTCGGCCCGTATCGCCAACGCCGCGTCCAGGATGGTCTCGGCCTCATCCTCCCGCCCCAGCACGTCCAGCCCCGAGGACAGGTTCAGCGCGAACTCTGTCGTGCGGTGGCCGAAGCTGGTCCCGGACACTGCCTCCCAGGCCTTGCGAAGCAGATCCAGGCCGCGCTCGAAGGGCGCTCGCATCTCCGGCGGGATGAGCCTGGTCAGGACGATCCCTTCAAGGGCAAGGACCGGCTTGATCAGCTCGTGGGCCAACACGCCCTGTGTGCGCCAGTTGTCCGGCTCCGCCGCGTGGGCCTGCTCCGCATAGACAAGGGCGGATGCGTCGTCATCCCGCGCATGGGCCGCCGCGCTCAGGGCAAGCAGCACCTGGGAGTTGTTCCGCAGCTTCTCCGGGACCAAGCCCGCGAGTGCCGGGAGCGACACGGTCGCTCGGTCCGCACAGTGGATTAAGGCAATGGCGGCCTGCTCCACGCTGGGGTCGGCGGCCAGGGCTTCGCGTGCGTGGAGGAATGCCCGCTCGTGATTCCCGTCCAGGAACTCAGCGAATGCCAGCGCGGAGAGCGACCAAGGCTTTCCCGGATCGACCGCATGAGCCTGCCGGAGCGTCGCTGCCGCAACGGACATCTGGTCCAGGCTCATCTGGACGAAGCCGATGGCGTTGAGCAGCCGGTGCCGGTTCCTCGGCGACGCGTTGTCCCATTCCTGGGCGCGGAGGGCGTTCAGCGATGCGAGGGCTGCTTGGGCGTGTCCGTCGTTGCCGAGGTTGACCGCATCCTTGATCCGCTGGCGAAGGGGTTCGTCCGCAGCATCCCCGGGCGGCTCCCGACCGGCGGTTGCCGAGACGGCGGTCATGGCTTCGAGCTTTGCCATGATCGCCTGGAACTGCGTAGTGTCACTCTGCGTCGCCGCATCGAGTTGCTTGCCCAACCCATCCAGCTTTTCAACGACCACGGCATTCACGTGGATCGACAGGTGTTCAAGCGCGACGGCGGGTGCGGCAACGAGTAGCTGTCTAAGCGTATCCCAACCTGCGACCTGCACCTCGAAGAGGTTGGACTTCGCGTGAGTCTTGCTGATCTCTCGCGCGAGCGCCTGGATCGCCGTATCGTTCGGAGCGGTGGTCGCGATGATGAACATGTCGAGAGGAGGCAAGAATTTCTTTGCCTTCTCCACCTCGTCCTTCAATTCCTTCTTGGACAATTTATGTCCGTATCCGCCGTTCTTGCCTTTGCACTGAACGCCAATTTGCAGACCGTTCGTGTTCACCCCATAAATGTCAACGCCAACTTGCTTCTGGCCGCTCCGCCCATGCATCTGGGCATTCTCGTCCTTCCAGATGCCCCGATACAGGTCGAAGCACATCCGCTCGAAATCCTGCCAGTTGCCCGGCGGTGAGAACTGCTGGTTCAGCGATGACATGGAGAACAAATAGTGCATGCCGCCGCGTGCCAAAAGGGCGAACCATGCTCATTTCGGCAGCCTTGGCGCTCGGCTCGCCTGAGGGCCGCGCCACCCATCAGCATCAATCTTTTTGCATTCAACAGCTGATGTCCCACTTCGCTCCCTGCAACGTCTCCTCGAACACGCGAGGAGAGCGGCATGTCCATGGATGGGTGGAAAGCCTGGAAACCGATCAAAAGCGGTGACCGCCTTCACCCTGCCCATGACGGCCTGGGCGCTGACGGCACATCATCGTCCTCGACGGCCATCATATGTCCACTGTCATTCGCCATCCCCACCAACCCCCGGTCAAACCCACCCAGTCGCTCCCCTGCGGGGACGGCGACCTTCCGCCTGAGCGCCGCCTGCTCGTCCGGGGACAGCGGGCAATCCCGCACCTCTATGCCGCGCAGCAACAGCTCCCGTGACACGGCCATGCGGAACTCGGGATCGCCCCACACCTCCACCTCCGTCCATCCCTTGCGGACGGCGCATTCGGCCATCTCCGCGACGGACACGTCCTCGACCTCGCCGCGCATCGTGATCCTGTCGCCCGAGTCCATGATGCGCGCCCCGTTGGTCAGCACGATCAGCACGTGGCCGCGCTCCCGGTCGAACTCGACCCGCTCCAGGTGCAGCAACGCCTCCAGCGGCAGCCAGCCCCGCAGGGAATAGGCGTTGCGGAGCAGGAGCGCGTGGAACGCCGCACGCCTGCGCTTCCTGTCCCGCTCCGGCTCCGCCACGGAGATCGTCCGGTTCCTGCCCTCCAGCAACCGCGCCAACGGGGGCCGCAGGGACATGCGCGCCGCCCTGATCGGCTCCAGCTCATCGCCCCCGCACGCCCGTTGCAGAGCAGCCTCGGCGAGCAGGCCATCCAGCGCGCGGGCCAGCGCAGGGGTCGGCCCGGGAAGCGGGCGCTCTACGCCGGGTCGTCCCCCAGCGCCCCCGCGTCCTCCAGGTCGCGCAGCCGCATGGCTTCGGCCCTCCGCTCGCGCGAGGAGAGCAGCAGCAGGAGCGCCCTCTGCTGCTCCACCTGCACCCGCAGCAGGGACACCGCCTCGCGCATGAGCGCCCGCAGCTCGTCGACCGCCGACTCCCCGCCGCCCTCGCGCGCCATGTCCACCAACCCGATGATCAGGCCAGCCATCGTCGCGCTGTCCAGCGCCGCCGCGAAGGCCATCGGCATCCCGTTCTCGTCCACGGCGCGCAGGTCCGCCGCGTCCTTCATCCCCGCCCGGGCCTCCTCGAAGTCGGTCAGCCTCCAGGCCCGCTCGATCTTGGTCATTCCCATCCTCCCCTGGCCCACGCGGGCCGATCATCCACTCATGCGCCGCACGCGACTGCATCCTCGCCAGGCGGTGCAGCGCCCCCGCGAAGTGCCATCCCCCATCCCCGCCGCGGGCCTGGATCACCCACCGCCCCTCCTTGTCGCCGGGGACGACGCGCAACTCCTGCTCGTCGAGCAGGCGCAGGAAGGCCGCCGCATCGCCCGCCGACAGCCCGTGCGCGTCCTCCACGGCCCGCGCGACATCGGGCATGCGGCGGCCCGCCTTCCTCTGGACCTCCTTGTCCAGGCCCTTGCGGTAGCGCCCCTCGGCCCTGGCCATCTGCCCCAGCCCCTGGACATCCAGGATGTCCGCCTCCGAGCATCCCTCAGCCTTCAGGGCCGCCATGACCTCCTTGTTGAACCGTCCCGGGACCAGGGCATGGCCCCATCGGGCCTCCAGCTTCCGGCACACCTTCTCGTGCCGCGCATAGTCCCAGGAGGAGTCCAGCACCTTGCCCGTGAGGGGGTCGACCTCGCGCACCAGGACGTGGATGTGGACGGGCGCGCCGTCCAGCCCATGCCTGGGCTTCCGGTGCCCCACCACCACGGCTCCCTCGGCGGGGAACCCGAACTCCCTGGCCAGCTCCTCCACCGCATCGGCGAACATCCCCCGCCCGGGCATCTCCCTGGGGGCCACGATGAAGTGGCGGTAGGCGAAGTCCTTCCTCCAGCGGCGCGCATCGGCGACCATGTCGCGCACATCCGCCTCGGTGCCCCGGAAGACCTGCACCGCCTCGTTGTCCGTGCCACGGAAGACGTGGTCCAGGAACTCCTGCGGATCCTCCCCGGACGGCTTGCGGGAGCGCACGATGATCACGGCTCAGGCCCGCCCGCGCGGCCCCAGGACCGCCGCCACGTCCGCCCGCAACCCCTCCACGGCAAGGCGCGCCGCCTCGACGGCCTCGCGCAGGGCATCCACGTCCGGGGAGCGCCCCTCGCGCGCCAGCGTGTTGGCGTGGAGCATGGCCTGGTTCAGGTTCGCCCCGATGCCCGAGTTCAGGTCGCGGCGCAGGCGCACCAGTTCGGTGGCCGTCCCTTCGTCGAGCACGAGGAACACATCGTCGTCCACGACGCACCGGGCGCGCACCCATGCCGACAGGCAGTCGAAGCCTGCACGGCGGGCCAGCCCCTGGGCGCGCCGCATCTCGCTCGGCAGCATGCGCACGACCGCCTGGGCGGTGCGGATCGCCCGCACGCCCTTCCGCCGCGCAGGGCTTGGCCGTTGCTCCCGGACAGGCGGGACAGCGGCCATGTCGTGGATCTCGAAGGGATCGTGCAGGAAGGCATCGCCGCTCACCGGGTGCCCTCCATCGCCTCCGCCAGCACGGGGCCAAGCCTTTCTGCCTCGTCCAGGGCATCCGTGCTGGCAGCATGCTCGGAGCAATGCAGGTCCTCGCCGTCCCGGGACAGCACCAGGCGCACCGCGCTCCCGGTCGTCGGATCGGATCCCCACAGGATCGCGGTCACCGCGCGGTCGCCCTCGCCGTAGGTGGCCCGCAGGGAGCCATCGGCCTGGACGGTCCAGCGCGTGGAGGTGTCCGCCTCCCATTCCACCGGGCGCGCCCTCATGAGGCCAGCGATCTCGTCCAGTCGCCGCTCCATGCGCTCCAGCACGGCGACCGCCCGCCCCATGACGATGGCCGTGCGGACCTGTGACGATGGGGAAAAGCCCACCCTGATCTTCCCCAGCGGCAACATGCGGCCTGATCCCTGGCCGCCCGGCACGTCATCCATCCCATCCTCCACGCACGGCGCGCCGCGCTCCAGTTGTCCACATTTTCCGCACCCCGATTTCAGGGCTTGGAGAGGCCGTGGAGTGGGTCCGGTCCTGGGACGGGGGGCACCCCGCCTGCCCCCGGTCACCTGTGGGTGGCGGGCTTCCCAGGGGGTCCACGGGGGTGCTTGCACCCCCTGGCGAGTTGTCCCGCGCATTGCGTGGGACATGGCTCGCAATCCCTCAATCACCAGCACTCCACTGCCTCCAACCGAGGGTGCTCCGGGCGCATGCAAGGATCCAGCTCTCATGCGCAGGGAGGTCGAGACGGCGGACAACACGGTCAGTTGTCAATGCGCCTTCTAACCTCCGTTACTGTCAACAATTCACCAGAAATCCTGATTCCATTGGAATCAAATGACAGTATCACTTGTGCTGCACATGAGGTGCCCCGGACCATTGTGGCGATGGAGGGCGAGGCTCATGGCCATGACGTGGGGGCAATTGACGCGCGGGATGATGCTGGCGGGTGCCGCAGAATGGAACACGATCTGCCCGCCGCCCCGGGCAGCAATCAGGTCACCGGGCTCCGGCGGATCATCGGCGGCCACGATGCCCCGCACCGCGTCGAAAGAGGCGCGCTTGATCAGGATGTCGCGCCGTGCCGCCTCGGCGGCGCAGGGTGCCAGCTCGGCCTGGAGGTCTGCCACCCTGCGCTCCAGGGCCGCATCGTCCAGCGACCGCGCCGCCTCAGCATTGGCGAGACACCGGCGGACATCCACCTCCGCGACGACGCGACGGTGGAGCGCCCTGGACTCCCTGACCGTTATCTCATCGTTGCCTCCTGGCCTTCAGTAACCTCGTCACCTTTTCCGGCGAACCGGGTCCACCTCACTCGGTGCTTGTGGGATGCCGGCAGGGCGCTCGATCATGTTCATCGAGAGGAGGCTGAGGATGAGCGAACGCAGGGTATGGCTGCACACCAAGGAGGCTGGGCAGGCCATGGCCAGGGTAATCCGCGGTTGGCTCGCAGGCGGGGAGGCAGAGCGCCTCCGGCACGTGCCGATGTACGTCCCCGCCATGCTCGAAGCGGGTGTGGATCCTGTCGAGGTGTTCCGTCTCGCAGGCAAGGCGGAGCGGATCGTCAGGGCTTCGGAGTGGGCGGGTTGATAAGGTTGTCCGCCTGCCGCAACGCTTCGTCCAATTCGTGTGGACCAAAGGTCGCTTCCTGCTTCCCGTCGACGAACAGGATGTAGCCGATGGGGCGGCCATCTTCATCGAGTTCCTGAACCAACTGCACCAAACCTCCGCACGGTTTGGTTCCGCTTTCGATAACCGCGCCCAATGGCATTTCGAACCCCGACCCTGCGTAGATGCATCTCTGCACAGTCGGATTGGAAAGACCAGCGGCACGCCGCGGGCACGGCGAAGAGTGCGGAGGGTAGTACGGGGGGAATGAACAGGTTACCGGATGGCGGGGGTGCCGCGGCGGCCCGGATGCACCGTGCGGGCAAGGGCGCGCAGAAAGGCCCCGCCGACACCCCCGTGGCGGCCGTCCCAGGGCATGTCCTGTCCCGGCAAGGCCACCAGGGCAGGCATCGCCGAGCGACACCGCGAGGTGGTGAAGATGGTCCGTGAGAGACCGGAGAAGGCGCGCCTTGTCGGCGGCAACCACGGCAACATGGGGTCAAAAGCACAGCACCCCGGCACGGGCGGGCATCAATCCACCGCAGGTGCCGCGACCATCCTGGCCTTCATGAAGGCGGGGTAGCGCGTGGGATACAGGTGCGCCTGCGACGGGCGTGCCCTTTCCCAGCTCTCCACCATGGCGTGGTAGAAGGTGTTCTGGACGAGCCATGCCGCGGCCCTGGGGGACACCCGCCGCGGCGCGGACACCATGCCGCCCGCGAGCCGGTGCATCTCCTGGCGCACCTCGCGGGACAAGTCGGTCTGGAGCATGGCCAGGCATCGCCGCCGCAGATCCTCGGGCAGCCCTGCGGCGGCGACCTCGGCCCTGTCGGCGCGCAGGACGGCGGACAGCGCGCGATGCAGCGTATGGGCCTCGGGCACGTCGCGCAGCCGCACGGGCTGGCGCGATTGCCTCGAAGTGGCGGAGACCAGCTTGCGGATGCGATCCTCCCTCCAGTCCCGCGCGGCCAGGGAGCGCCGCGCGACGTGGCGCAGCGCGTCCTCGCCGGTGAGGTCGGCCAGCATGATCCCGAAGGCCATCCTGGCATGCTTCGCGCCGCGCTTCCTGTCCCGGGCGGCGACGGCGCGCTTCGCCTCGTGCACCTTGCGCATCGCGGCGTGGACCGCCTCGGCCATCGGGTGCACCCCGTCCAGGAAGGCCCCCAGGGGCAGGCGCATGATCAGGTCGTCGGGGGGAGCGTCCTCCAGCGTCGCGCCTTTCGCGCGCACCGCCTTCGCCGAGGCCTCCAGGGCCCGCACCAGGGCATCGCGGATCGCGCCATCGTCCTCTCCTGCCATCACGGCCCATGCAGCTCCCCAGGCGGCATCCACGCGCGCCCACGCCTTCACCAGGGAGGGACTGACCAGCGCAGGGACGTAGGAGTCGCCGCGCACCCGTCCCGGCCTGAACGGCGTGTAGGACGGCACGGAGGGACGATCGGGGCCGAGCAGCCTGTCGCGCTGCGAGGAGGACAGGGGGACGAGCCGTTGCGGCGGGACGGGGACCACGCCGGCATGGACGAGCGGCCCCTCGCCGCCCAGGCGTGCGGCGCGCGGGACCTCCGTCCCCGGGCGCAGGGCCTGCCATGCCTCCGCGATGGGCTGCGCCATGGGATGGTCGAGATCCAGCAGGCTGCCTGCGGGCAGCATCAGGCCCAGGGATGCCAGCCTGTCGGCACCGAGGCGCAGCGCCTCGGCATGCAGGTCCTCCACCAGGGTCGAGGCCAGGGCAGCCCAGTCGCCCGCCGCGATCAGGCGGGAGGGGGGAACGACGTTGCCGGGACGAACGGCCACCACGGGAGGCCGGATGACGGTGCCACGGTCACCATGGACAGACGGGACCAGGATTCCTGCCTCCGTCCCTTCCGGCTCGTCGCGGGGCACGAGGATTCCTGCCGTGATGCCTTCGGTTGGGATGAGGAATCCTGCCGTGCCCTCACCCGCCCTCACGACAGGGACGATGCTGGCCTCCTCATCGCCGCCGTGGGCGGCAGGAGTCAGGATTCCCTTTCCAGCTTCGCCTTCTCCTTCGGGGAAGCGGCCAGCCATCTCCGAAGCGCCTGCGGCGGGAACGGGATTCCCCATGACCGCGTCGCCCTCCCCGTCGTGGAGTGGGAGGTCCTCCCCTGCCCGCGTCCCGAGGGCCGCGATGACATCGGCCTCCCCGTCCGCCCCCTGACCCTGCTCGGCGCGCCCTGCGGACGCAGGGGTATAGTTAAATCGACGCGGTTGGAACGCCGCACCCCCGCGAAACCCAACTCCTGCAACGACGAAATCCACTTTTGGGACGTCAATCCGCGGCCCTTCGAGCAGGCGGCGGATCGTGGACCTGGACACCTCCGTCCCCTCGCGCATGAAGCGTGCAGACAGGGCGGGCACGGTGCGGCGGTCGCGGCGCACGGCCATGATCCGGCGCTGCATGGCGGCGCGCTCCATGAGCGCCTCCAGGGCGGTGCGGTGGACCTCGCCGCGCGCCTGCGCCTCCGCCCTGCGGTGGCCCAGGGCGGCGATCCACTCCGTCGGAGCCAGGCTGATCATCCCCAGGGCGAGCGCCTCATCCTGGCCGATGGACAGCAGCTCGATCACCGTGTCCAGGTTGTAGCCGTAGCGCGGGTCCCAGGACCGCCCCATCCACTCGACGACCTTGCCTTCAGCCGCATCGCGGCAGCGGTCGAACAGCGCCCCGTCCGCCCGACCCTCCCACTCCTCCCTGGCCCAGTCCTCGCCGCCCACCGTGCGGGCGATCCACGCGACCACCTCCGCGACGCGGCCATCCTCGATCTCCCCCACATCCGCCGCCGCGGCGACCAGGGAGGAGATCACGAAGGTCCAGGTGTCGCGCTGCCCCGGCGGGACGTGTCCCGCGCGCGCCCAGTCCGCGAAGGCCGCATGGTCAGCGCCCCAGCGCACCCGCGCGTGGATGGCATGCAGGGCCTCCGCAGCGGCGCGCATCATCCCCACGCCGCGGTGGGACTTCACCGCCAACTCCCCGCCCCAGCCCCTTGCTGCGGAGCGCCGCTCCATCACGCCGCGGCACATCGCCTCGAAGAGGGGATCGAGGGCAGGACGCTCCACAGGCACGAGCGGCAGGGGCGCGCGCGCCGGGACGGGCTGCACGACGCGCGGTGCGTTGTCGTTGTCGTTGTCCGCCTCGGCCTTCCTGCGCGACGTACGTGCCGCAGCGACGGGGGGCACGGCCTGGGGCAGTGCATCCCGCAGGGCGGCGACGTGCAGCAGGGGATCGCGGCCCGCCGCCAGGGAGACGACGCGGGTCCTGCCACCGAACGGATCCGACCGGCCCGGCAGGAACCTCGGCGCGGCGAGGTAGATCGGCTGCATGGGCATGGCCACGTGCCAGTCCACGATCATGGCCCCTGCCCCCGGTCGCGCCCCCTCGGGCAGTGCGGCGACGAGGCGCGCGTCCATGGCGAGGTGGATGGCCTTCAGCCCGTCGTGGTCCAGCTCCTCGTCCATCAGGATCAGCACCCGGGCGCTGAGCGTGGCGGGCGGCTGCCCCTCGGGCAGGTCCAGGCAGCACGACCCGGAGAAGATCACCACGGCGGCGCAGCGCGCGAACTCCGGCCCGAGCTGCGCGAGCATCCAGGCGGCCGTGCCGTGCGGGTCCACGCGCGGGTCCAGGCCGCATAGGTTGGGCATCTTGTCGATGTCGCCCGTGAAGAGCCTGCTCGCCGCGTCCTCAAGCGTGGCGGGCTGGTCGGGGCGGTCGCGCCACAGGCGGGGCTGGAGAAGGATGGGCGAGGACGTGATGGCCCTGCCGCGCAGCAGGAATCGCTCGCCGTCCCGCTCCATGTCGCGGGCCAGGGCGACGAGGCCCTCATGCCCCATCACCGCGCGGCGGCGCAGGATGAAGCGCGTGCCCAGGCTGTAGTCGGTGGTCTTCGGCGTGCCGTCCGCCTTCAGGCCGAAGGTCTTGCGCGCGGCCTTGCCGCGGTGCGGCTCCACCGCGGCCTCGGTCACCACGGCAATGGGCGGCAGGGGGGGCCGGTGATTGTCAACCGAGATTTCGGCAAGGCGTGGGTGATGGTCGGCAGCCGCGTGAAGGGCAGCCGCGGGGGTCACCGCACGAGGCGGCGGAGAAGGCTCTTGATCTGGGCGTGATTGCCGATCATATTTCTCTCGCTCTGTTACGTGTCCCGAGAGCTGGGCCAAACAGCGTTTCCGCGCTGCCGGCAGATCGGGACACCGAGATGATGCTTTCCGATCAGGCACATCTCAAGCAAGTTCTCACGACGAGTGCAAATACCCCGCGGGATCCCCGCGGGGTTTCTCGTTTCAGGGGTCCTTGCGATCCGCCGTCAGGCCGTTGCTTCGCCCTGCGTGGCCTGGGTTTCCTGATCGCGCGCGGCCAGCCTCAGCAGGCGCTGGGCCAGGAGGTAGCGGGCGCGGTTGGCCTGCTGCGTGGTGATGAGGTCCGTGGTCGGCGTGCCGTCGGGTCGGACGCGGGGCAGCCCCGCCTCGAAGTGCCTGACCGTGCCCTCCAGGTAGGCGCGGCGCGTCGTCCATCGCTTCAGGCACAGGTTCACCTGCTCCGCGTCGAGCAGCCCTGCCAGGGCGGCGGTGATCTCCTCGCGCACGCCCAGGGCCAGCGGGGGCACCTCGATGTGGCCCGTGGTCATGTTGCGCATCGGGAAGGTCGTGCGCCAGCGCTCGCGGCACAGGCGGTGGAACCGCCAAAGCAGTCCCTCCTCCTCGGTCCTCTCCGGGCGCGCGGGCACAGGGGAGGGTTTGGCCTGCACAGTTGGCGCGGGCTTGCCGCTGCCCTTCTTCCGGACGGCCAGGGCCTTCGGCTTGTCGCCCTTGAGGGGAAGCGCCACGCGCGCCCGTGGTGCCGCTTGGACTTCGTCCCGGGACGTCGGCGTTTCGGCGAGGCCGAAAGCGCCTGTGACGGGAGCGGGCGCGCGGGGCTTCAGGTGCGCCAGGGTGAGCGTCCCGGTGAACAGCGGGCGCGGAGGGGTGGCGGGCGGCTGGATGGACGTGGACATGGCGATCTCCCGGGCAGGCCCGGTGAGTCTAGCGCCCTGACCTGCGAGGTCAGCTGGAAAGCAGCCCCGGCCTGCCGGAGGCGTTCACGAAGCCCGAGACAGGACCGCCCGAACTCTGTCATCATCGGCGGCCACGATCCCCTATAAAGGGTGGTGAAAGGCCCCCTGGCTTGTGGGGGAAAGGAGGTTGTCATGGATGCACTGGGTCAGATGGCGTTCGGTCGTGCGATGCAGCTGGGGCGGGACAACCGCGCGCTGGCGGAAGCGGCCAACGCCGAGATCGAGAAGGGCAACCAGACCATCCGCGCCCTCAAGGCCCGGGTCGCCGAACTCGAACTGGCGCTGGCCGTGGAGAAGGCAGACGCTGAAGGCTACAAGGCCATGTATGTGGCGCTGAAGCAGCAGCACCCCACCAGCCCGCTCTTGGCTGACAGCGGGCGGCGCTACGCGAATGGTTCCATCAAGTCCAAGATCGTCCTTATGTATGAGGCGACTTTTGATCGAATATTTGCCGCCGCCCGAATACCTGGCACGAAGGCGATGGATCATCGCGCCAACTAAGGGCGGCATTATCTAGAAATGAGAAGGGGGCCAACTGGCCCCCTTCTGCGTTTATGGAGGAGGTGGCTTCGGCCCTGCTGCTGGAGTCTTCCCTCCACCACGACCGCCCGCCGCACCAGCGGCACCACCGGGGGTTCCTGCTGTTGCACCGGGGGCTGCGCCGGTGCCATCGCCCTCGGTCTTGCCCAGGGCTTGGCCAGGCCGTCCGCCAGCCCCCAGAGCGCCTGCACCCGAGGCGATCTGGGCGCGGCCTTCGACCTGCTTGACCATGCCGCCCACGAGCATCTTGGTGTCCTGGTCCTCGCCGAGGCGCTCGCCAGCCTGGCCGAACCAGCGCGAGACCTGATCGGGCAGGTGCGTGATCAGGCCGAAGGACTTGAGGCAGATCTGCCAGTGCAGGAATGCGAGCATGGCGAAGGCCGCGACGATGCCGAAGATCCCATAGCCCTCGTTCGCCGTCGCGCCGAGGAAGGCGGGGATGAACGTCACGCTCTCGAACCACATCACCGCGTCGATCATGAGCATGGAGAACATCAGGCCGAACATGGCCAGGGGAATGCGCAGGATCAGGTTGAACAGGATCATGTAGCCCGGCCGCTGGACCTGCTCGATGAATTCCTGACCGTCAGGACGGATGTGGAACAGCGCCCAGGCAGGCGCTTCGACCTTCGATCGAACGCCGTGCGGGGCGGCGACCATGCCTCACCTCACGTGGAGGTGGCTCAGGTCAATCGGGCACCGCACCGCCTTGAGCCACGCCTCGGCCTCCTGGCGTGTCACGATCCCCTTGCCGTAGCCCGCGCCGACCTTCAGCCCCTCATGCCCGAAGGTCTTGTCGATCAGCTCGTCGGACAGGCCCGACCCGCGGAGCATCTGGCGGTGGCTGTGCCGCAGGCTGTAGGCCGTGCGCACCATGTCCCCCACGCCGATGTCGCGCAGGTAGCGGGAAGGGAAATCCGTCCACTTCACGATGGCCTGCTTGCCCATGAACAGCTTCCCCCCCGAGGCGATGCGCTTCCTCGCCCAGTCCAGAAAACCCGTGCGCGCCAGCTCGGGCAGGATCGGCACCACGCGCGGCGCGGCCTGGGTCTTCCTGGCCGTGGCGCGCAGGTCCAGGCACGGGATGTCCCCCAGGTCGTAGATGCCCGCTCCCGGCAGCTCCGTGTTGCGCGCCCCCGCCAGGAACATGGCCAGGAAGAAGTAGAACCGGTCCTCGCGCTCCAGGTAGGGGCCAGGCTTCGTCCATCGCGGGCGCGCGCAGCCCGTGAACAGGGGAGAGCGGAAGATGGTCGCCAGCTCCTGCTCGTCGAAGGCGAGGCGCACGCCGTCCGTGGTCGCGCCCTTGGGCTTCTTCGGTCCCTGGACGTCCCGGCCGGGATCGGCGGGGATCAGCCGCTGGGGCGGCATGTAAGCCCAGCGCAGCACGGCCTTCACGTGCCCCAGGTTCTTCTGCACCGTCGCCGTGGCGGCCTTCTCCCGCCCGTCGCGGCCCTTCTGCCCTTCCATGCCCGCGCGGAAGGCCAGCAGGTCATCCTCGGTGATGTTGCGGACCGCCTTCACGCCCACGATCCGCTCGAAGTGCTCGAAGGCGGCGACGTAGCTCGCCCTGGTCTTCTCGCTCACGGGATTGACGGCGAAGTAGCCCCTGGCATCCGTCGCCAGCTCCTCCAGGCGCATCGCCGCGCGGGGATCTCCCTTCGCCCTCGCCTGCGGGCCAGGGGGCGCAGGGGCAGGCGATGCGTCGTCCCGGGACGCGGGGGCACCCTGAGCGCCGACCAGGGCGAAGGCGCGCTCCAGGCCCCTGGCATGGCCGCGATGCTCGCTGTCCCGCATGGCCTCGACCATGATCTCGGCCTGGCGGAGATCGGCTCGGCCCTCGCGCACGGCGGCCATGCCTGCCCGCAGCAGGGCATCCAGCTTCATGCCCAGCGCCTTCCGTCCCTCGGCATCCAGGCGGTCGAAACCGTCTTCCAGGGCGGCGAGGTTGTCGCGCGTCAGGTCTTCGAGGGTGATCTCCCCGATGGGCTTTCCCAGGATCATGGCCATGGCCCACCGCCGTAGCACGGCCCACCACGTCGGCGCACGGCCTGCCATCGCAGCCGCCAGGGCGCGGGCCTCCCGCGCGTTTCCCGTGCCCAGGGACCGGATGACCTGCGCCCCGACCACGCCCGCCAGGTCGGCGGGAACCCTGACGCGGAGATACCAGGTGGAGCGCCGCTTCTGGCAGTAAGGACTGGGCATGGCTTCCCACGACGTGTGACACAAAGGGGTGTCACACGGGGGTCAGGGCCCAGATTTTCGTCAATGAAATCAGGTGCTTAGGGCAGGAATGTCCCCGGCGGGATTCGAACCCACGGCCCCAGGATTAGGAATCCTGTGCTCTATCCTGCTGAGCTACGGAGACGCCGGGCACACGCTTACCACGCCGCCCGGCGCCGTTCCAGGCCGTCAGATGCCGGCCGTCTGCCCCGCCGCCTCGCGCTGGGCGTATTCCAGCGTGGTCTTCTCGATCACGGCGCCGATCATCTCCGCCGTCTTCTCCTCCTCCGCCAGGCTCTGCTGCAGCACGGGGATCGCCTGCGCGTCGCCCGTCGCCTCGGCCAGCGCGATCAGCGAGCGGTAGGCGGCGATCTCGAAATGCTCGAAGGCGTAGTTGGCGAAGGTGTTCTTCAGGATCTCGTCCTGCATCGGCGCGTGCGCCAGGGCGGCGATGTTGCCGGTCAGCCCGGTCACGAAGTCCTTCAGCATGGAATGGCTGGTGCCGTGCCGCTCCAGGATGGACTCCAGCCGCTTCAGCTGCGTCTCGCTCTCGGCCAGGTGCGTGCGGATCATCGAGGCGTGGTCCGGGTAGTTCTCGATCCGCTCCGCCTGGCGCGATAGCAGCTGGATCGCCTGGCTTTCCAGGGCGTGGGCGTTCTTCAGGCCGGTGATGTAGGTGTCGTGCATGCTGTTCGCCATGGCGCAAGCTCCGTGCGGGGGAATGGTTCCCGCCCAACGCCGGCTTGCGGCAATGGTTAGCCCATCGCACAAGACAAGAACATGGCACCCCCCTCCCCCCGCCTTCTGCTGCCCGAGGCGCCCTCCCTCGTCGCCGGCCTCGGCCACGCCACGGTGCTGACGCCGGAGGGCGAGGTGCTGTCGCTGCGCGGCCGCGCCCTGGCCGAGGCGCTGGCCGAATGGCCCGCGCCCCTGCTGGTCCACGCCCCCGCCGTGGCCCGCCGCCTGGACCTGCCGCGCCTGGATTCCGCGCTGGACCTGCTGGAGCTCTTCGCCTTCGCCTGCCCGGCCGAGCTGGCGCCCCCCACCCCGCGTGGCCTGGCCCTGGTGCTGGGCCTGCCCGTGCCGAAGGATGACGAGGCCGCGGCCATCCTGCTGCCGCGCATCGCCACCACCCTGCTGCAACGCCTGGCCGACACCGCGGGCAGCGAGGCCGGCCGCGGTGCCGCCGCCATCGCCGCGCAACTGCGGGACACCGCCGGCTGGCCCTGGGCCGAGCCGGTGCTGGCCGCGCTCGCCATGCCCGGCCTGAAGGCGGGGCGGGACGCGCTGAAGGCCTGGCGCCGCCTGCCGGAATGGGAGGAAACTTCCCCTCCGCCCCCTCCTTCTTCGCACGGCGTCGAGCCCGCCGACGCCCGCCGCCGCCTGGCCGAGATGCTGGGCACGGGCGCCGAGCAGCGCCCGCAGCAGGCCGACTACGCCTCCGCCGCCGCCGCCGCCTTCGCCCCGCGCGACACCGAAGGCGCGCCGAACATCGTGCTGGCCGAGGCCGGCACCGGCACCGGCAAGACGCTCGGCTACATCGCCCCCGCCTCGCTCTGGGCCGAGCGCAACGGCGCGCCGGTCTGGCTGTCCACCTACACCCGCAACCTCCAGCGCCAGCTCGACCACGAACTCCACCGCCTCTACCCGGACCCCGAGGAGCGCCGCCAGCGCATCGCCGTCCGCAAGGGGCGCGAGAACTACCTCTGCCTGCTCAACTTCGAGGAAAGCCTGGGCCGCGCGACGATGCGCGACATGGCGCTGCCGCTCGCCCTGGTGGCACGCTGGGCGGGTGCCACGCGCGACGGCGACATCGCGGGCGGCGACTTCCCCGGCTGGCTGCTGGAGCTGTTCCCGAACGGTGCGCTGAACGGCTTCGCCGACCGGCGCGGCGAGTGCATCCGCTCCGCCTGCCAGCACTACAAGAAGTGCTTCGTGGAGCACTCCATCCGCCGCGCCCGCACCGCGCGCCTGGTGGTGGCCAACCACGCGCTGGTCATGGTCCAGGCGGCCCTGGGCGGCGCCGAGGACGGCAAGCCCACCCGCTACGTCTTCGACGAGGGGCACCACATCTTCGACGCCGCCGACGGCGCCTTCTCGGCGGCGTTCAGCGGCGTGGAGGCGCTGGAGCTGCGCCGCTGGCTGCTGGGCAGCGAGGGCGGCCGCTCGCGCGCCAAGGGCCTGCGCGCGCGCATCGAGGAGCTGGCCGGCGAGATCCCCGAGGTGCTGCCCCCGCTGGAAGCCGCGCTGCACGCCGCCCGCACCGCGCTGCCCACCAATGGCTGGTTCGGCCGCATCGGCGACGAGGCGCCGCTGGACGGCAACCCGGCCGAGGCCTTCCTGCACGCCGCCCGCGCGCAGGTGCTCGCCCGCGCCCCCGCCGACGAGGGCGTGTACTCCCTGGAGTGCGACCTGCACCCCGTGGCCGAAGGGCTGCTGGCCGCCGGCGACGGGCTGCGCCGCGCGCTGGACTCGCTGCACGACCCGCTGGCCACCCTGCGCGACCGCCTGCGCGAGCGCCTGGAGGCCGAGGAAGCCGCCGAGATGGAGGCCGGCGAGCGCATCCGCCTCGACACCGCCATCATGGGCATCGAGCGCCGCGCCCTGGCCCCGCTGCTGGCGTGGCGCTCCATGCTCGCCACCCTCGCCGCGCCGCCGCCCGAGCCCGGCACGCGCCCGACCATGGTGGACTGGCTCCAGCTCGACCGGCGCGAGGGGCGCGACTGGGATGCGGGCATGCACCGCCACTGGCTGGACCCGACCATCCCCTTCGCCCAGGTGGTCGCCGCCCCCGCCCATGGCCTGCTCATCACGAGCGCCACGCTCACCGACAGCGCCAAGCGCGGCGACCCCGAGGCGGCGTGGCGCGAGGCCGAGGCGCGCACCGGGGCCTCGCACCTGCCGCTGCCCGCGCTGCGCGCCGCCGTGCCCTCGCCCTTCGACTACGCGGCCAACACCCGCGCCTTCGTGGTCACCGACGTGGACGTGAAGATGGCCGGCCAGACGAGCGCCGCCATCCGCGACCTGTTCCTGGCCGCGGGCGGCGGCGCGCTCGGCCTGTTCACCGCCATCCGGCGCCTGCGCGAGGTGGCGCGGCGCATCGGCCCGCAGCTGGAGGAGAAGGGCATCCCGCTCTACGCCCAGCACGTGGACGCGATGGACAACGCCACCCTGGTGGACGTGTTCCGCGCCGAGGAGGACAGCTGCCTGCTGGGCACGGATGCGATGCGCGACGGCGTGGACGTGCCCGGCCGCTCGCTGCGCCTGCTGGTCTTCGACCGCGTGCCCTGGCCGCGCCGCACCATCCTGCACCGCGAGCGCCGCCTGCACCTCAGCGGGGGCGACCCCCAGGGCCTGGACGACGCCCATGCCCGCCACAAGCTGCGCCAGGCCTTTGGCCGGCTGGTGCGCCGCGCCGATGACCGCGGCGTCTTCGTGCTGCTGGACCGCGCCGCCCCCTCGCGCATCCTCGCCGCCCTGCCGGAAGGCGTGGTGGTGCGCCGCGTCGGCCTGGCCGAGGCCATCCACGAAACCCGTTCCCTGTTGGAGGGTTACGCCTCCACGACCGGAGAGACGACCCCATGAACGCCATTCCCGCCAAGCTCTCGCCGCACGAGGCACTGCTCTGCGCCATGCTGTTCATGGCGGCCTCCGGCGCGCACATCGACGACGCGGAGCTGCGCCGCATGACGCGCCTGGTGCGCGACCTGCCGGCCTTCGCGGGCGTGGAGGCGCAGGAGGTGGAGCAGGCCACCGAGGCCTGCCTGCCCCTGCTGGCCGCCGCCGACGGTCTGGACACCGCGCTGGACCTGATCCGCGACGCCCTGCCCATGCGCCTGCGGGAGACCGCCTACCTGCTGGCCTGCGACGTGGCGGCGGCCGATGGCGACGCGACGGAGGAGGAGCTGGTCTTCCTCCAGCAGCTGCGCATCGCGCTGGAGATAGACCGGCTGGTGGCTGGCGCCATCGAGCGCGCGGCGCGGGCGCGGTACCAGATCGTCTGACCCCACCACGTCGCTGCGCGCGTGCCGTCGGGTGCGCCGGACCTTGCGTGCGGCCACGCGGCTTCGCGCGTGCCGGGCCTGTCCGGTTCTGCCCGTTCGTCTCCGCGCCAGGGCGGAGCCCTGGCGCGACCTTGGGGTTTCGTTCATCTCTTCCCCGCATGCTCGCGGGATGGACATGATCTCCTTCGAGCGTTGCGCCGCCTGGGCGCTGCACCAGCAAGGCGAGGCGGCCGAGGCGCGGCGCGCGCTGGTGCAGGCCCAGCCCCAGTCCGCGCTGTCCGCCCGCCACGTCGCCGGCGCGGTGCTGCTGCCCGACCGCCTCGCCCTGCTCGACTGGCTGCCGCCGGGCGGCGAGGCGGCGGAAATCGGCGTGGACCACGGCGACTTCGCGGCCGAGATCCTCGCGCGCACCCGCCCCCGCCGCCTGCACCTGGTGGATGCCTGGGACGAGGCGCGCTTCGCCCGCGGCCGGACGCGCGTGGAAGCCCGCTTCGCGCCCGACATCGCCGCGGGCCGGGTGGCGCTGCATGTCGGCGCCTCCCTGCCCGTCCTGGCGGGTTTCCCGCCCGCCGCGCTGGACTGGCTCTACCTCGACACCGACCATTCCTACGCCACCACGGCGGCCGAGCTGCGCCTCGCCGCCCGCGCGCTGCGGCCGGGCGGCGTGCTGACGGGGCACGACTACTGCGCCGGCAACGTCGTCGGCCCCGTGCCCTACGGCGTCATCGCCGCCGTGCACGAATTCTGCGTGGAGGAGGATTGGCGCTTCGCCGCCCTGGCGCTGGACGGGCGCGGGCACCTGTCCTTCGCGCTGCGTCAGCGTCCCAGCTGAACCTCATGCCCGTGCGAGACGACGCGCAGCGGCGCCGGGCGCGCGGCCACCGCCTCGGCCACCGTCCCGGCGTCCACCAGCACCACATCCGCCCGCGCGCCCACCGCCAGCCCGTAATCGCCGAAGCCGCAGCCGCGCGCGGCCAGGGTGGTGACGGTCTCCAGCGCCCATCCCACCTCCTCGTCGCGCCGCAGCTCGTGCTTCAGCCCCATGAAGGCCGCGCGCTCCAGCATGTCGGGCCGGCTGTAGGGCTGCCACATGTCGCGGATGTTGTCGTTGCCGGCGAACAGCGTCACCCCCAGCGCCCGCGCGCGGCGCAGCGACGGCACGGGGCGCGAGGGCGCGGCGGTGGAGCACAGCGCCACCCCCGCCCCGGCCAGGGTCTCCATCACCACGTCGGCCCGCGCGGGCGACAGGTCGCCCAGCGCGAAGCCGTGGCTGACCACCACCCGCCCCGCCATGCCCAGCGCCCGCGTCCGCTCCGCCACCAGATCCAGGGCGAAGGCGCCCAGCTCGCCCGGCTCGTGCAGGTGGATGTCCACGGGCCGGCCATGCCGTTCGGCGAGCGCGAACACCGCGTCCAGGTGGCGCACCGGGTCGCGGTCCACCACGGAGGGGTCCATGCCGCCCACCACGTCGCAGCCCAGGCGCAGCGCCTCGTCCAGCAGCTCCATTATGCCCGGCCGGCGCAGGATACCGTCCTGCGGGAAGGCGACGATCTGGATCTCCACGCGCCCGCTCATCGCCTCGCGCAGCCGCAGCAGCGCCTCGACGTGGCGCAGCCGGCTCTCGGGGTCCACGTCCACGTGGGAGCGGATGCGCGTGGTCCCCGCCCGCAGGTGCGCTTCGGCCAGCGCCCGGCCCTCGCGGGAGGCGTCCATGCCGAGCGGGCCGCGCATCGCCTGCTCGTTGCGGATGCGGTCCTCCCGGTTGGGGCCGATCGCGTTCGGCCACCAGGGGCGGCCCCACAGCGCCTTGTCCAGGTGGCAATGCCCTTCCACCAGTCCCGGCAGGGCCAGCAGCGCCGGGCCGCGCGCCGCGCTCGGCGTGATGGCGGCGATGCGCCCTTCCGCGACCGCGATGTCGGCGGGCGGCCCGCCCATCGGGCGAACGTGATGGATGATCATGCTCATTCCCCCGCCAGCCCGGCCAGCACGTTCACCCCGGCCGCCAGGATCACCGCGTTGAAGGCGAAGGCCACCAGGGAGTGCAGCGTCACCAGCCGGCGCATCTGCGGCGTCGTCGTCTCCGTGTCGCTGATCTGCGCCGAGGTGCCGACGGTGATGGCGACGTAGAGGAAGTCGCTGAACGCCGGCATGCCGTCGTCGCCGGTGAAGCCCAGCCCCTCGTCGCGCTTCCAGTATTCGTGCGCGTAGTCCTGCGCGAACAGCGCGTGGACGTGGCACCAGGCCAGCAGGATGGCGACCACGGCCAGCGCGCGCTCCCAGGCGGCGGCGTCGCGGTCCATCACCAGCTCCCCCACCAGCACGGCGGCGGCGACGGCGGCGGCCAGCAGCGCGGCCAGCAGCACGGTGCGCCGCCCCTCGGCCAGGGCGCGGGCGCGCTCGCGCATGGCGTCCGCGCTGGCGCACCACAGGTGCCGCCACAGCAGCCAGCCATGCACCAGCACGTGGACGCACCAGCCGATCATCACCGCGTCCATCGCGCGCAGCACCGTCCAGGCGAGCAGGAAGGTCCCCAGCCCGGCCAGCGCCGCGTGCAGCAGGACGCCGTGGCGCCACAGGCTGGCCAGGCTCACGCCGCCAGCGCCTCGGCGAAGCAGGCCGGGTCCACGTTGCCGCCCGACAGCACCACCAGCAGGCGGCCGCCGCGCGCCTCCACCTTGCCGGCCAGCAGCGCGGCCAGCGCCACGGCGCCGCCCGGCTCCACCACCAGCTTCAGGTGGGCGAAGGCGAAGCGCATGGCGGCGAAGACCTCCGCCCGCGTCACCGCCACGCCGCCCGCCACCAGCGGCGCGTTCACCGCGAAGGTGATGACGCCCGGCGCCTTCGACAGCAGCGCGTCGCACAGGGCGTCCCCCGCGCCGTCATTGGCCAGGCGCGCGCCCGCGCGCAGGGAACGGCCGTAGTCGTCCCACCCCTCCGGCTCCACCGCCCAGACCCGTGCGCCGGGCGCCAGCGCGGCGGCGGCGAGCGCCGAGCCCGCCAGCAGCCCCCCGCCGCCGGTGCAGACCAGGATGTCGCCGGGCGCGGCGCCCATGTCCTCCAGTGCCTCCAGCACCGCGGTGCCCTGGCCGGCGATCACGGCGGGGTGGTCGAAGGGCGGGATCACCACGGCGCCGCGCTCCGCCGCCAGCCGGGCGGCCAGCGCGTCGCGGTCGTCCGTCCGGCGGTCGTAGTGATGGATCTCCGCCCCCCAGGCGCGCGTCGCCTCCACCTTCACCCGCGGCGCGTCGTGCGGCATGGCGACCAGCGCGGGGATGCCCAGCGCCGCGGCGGCGCAGGCCACCGCCTGGCCGTGATTGCCCGAGGAATGCGTGACCACGGCGCGCGGCCGCTCCACCAGCAGCGCGTTGGTGGCGCCGCGCAGCTTGAAGGAGCCGGTGACCTGCAAGGTTTCCGGCTTCACCCAGACCTCCGCGCCCGCCGCCTCGTCCAGCGCGCGGTGGCGCAGCAGCGGCGTGCGCCGGATGCGCCCTTCCAGCCGCGCCGCCGCCGCCCGCACGTCGTCGAAGCCGGGCGTCACGCGAAGCGCCCGGGGTCCACCAGCGGCACCGCGGCGGCGATGTCGCCATCCGGCGCATCGCCGCGCGCGAGTGCGGCCAGCAGCCGCCCGGCGGCCGGCGCCGTCTGAATGCCGTAGCCGCCCTGGCCGCACATCCACAGGAAGCCGCGCTCGCTCCCCTCCCCGATGCACAGCGAACGGTCCGGCGCGAAGGTCCGCAGCCCGGCCCATTTGTGCTCGATGCGGCGCACCTCGATGTCCAGGCCCTGCTGCATCCGGTCCACGCCGATGGCCACGTCGTACTCGTCGGGCTGGGCGTCGGTGGCCTCGCTGTCCGTCTCGTCGGCGGGGCTGACCATGAGCTTGGAGCGCGCCTCGGGCCGGGCGTACCAGCTGTGGATCACGTCGCCCACCAGCGGCCAGTCGGTGGCCGCGAAGGGCGCGGGGTCCACGATGCAGGCGGTGCGGCGCTTTGGTTGCAGGCCCAGCGGGCGCACCCCGGCGGCCCGCGCCACCTCGTCCCCCCAGGCGCCGGCGGCGTTGACGATGATGGGGGCGCGGAACACGTCGCCTCCCGTCGTCTCGGCGCACCACTCGCCCCCCTCGCGCCACACGCGCCCGGCGCGGCGGCGCAGCGCCAGCTCGCCATTCTGCCGCGCCTGCCGCAGGAAGCCCTGGTGCAGCGCGGCCACGTCCATGTCGAAGGCGTCGCGCTCGATCAGGGCGGCGACCGCGTAGCCCTCGCGGATCGCGGGCACCAGCGCGCGCGCCTCGGCGACGCTTATCTCCGTCAGCCCCATGCCGATGCGCCGCATCTGCGCCATGGCGTCCAGCTGGTCCGCGGGCGCCAGCGACAGGATGGCGCGCGGCGTCGCCAGCACGCCGAACCCGTCCGGCGGCGCCTCGAAGAAGCCGCGCGACGCGCCGGTGAGGATGCGCGTGTCCGTGTTGCCGTAGTTGAGGATCCAGATCGCCGCCGAGCGGCCGGTGGTGTGGTAGCCGGCGCTTTCCTCGGCTTCCAGGATGGCGGTGCGGTGGGTGGGGGCGAGGTGGGCGGCGGCGGTGGCGCCGGCCATGCCCGCGCCGATCACCAGCGCGTCGAAGCGGTGGGTGTCCATGCGCGCCATCCTGCGGCCGGCGCGGGGGCGCGGCAAGGCGCTTGCGCGGCGCGGGCGCCGGTGACTACGCTCGCCTCCAGCGGCGCGAGACCGCGATGCAGGAGGATATCCGAGATGGCAGACGCGACCCTGTCGCGCCGCGGCGTGCTCGCCGGCGGCGCGGCGATCACCGCCTTGCAGGCGCCCGCCGTGTTCGGCCAGGCCATGCCCACGCTGCGCTGCGCCTTCTGGGACCACTGGGTGCCCACCGGCAACGGCGCGCTGCGCCAGCTCTGCGGGCAATGGGGCGAGCGCAACCGCGTGAACGTCTCGCTCGACTTCATCAACACCACCGGCAACCAGCTCCAGCTCACCGCGGCCGCGCAGGCGCAGTCGCGCTCGGGCCACGACATCATTTCGCTCGCCCCCTGGGACGTCGGCTCCTACGCCGACCAGCTGGAGCCGGTGGACGACGTGATGGGCCGCCTCATCGTCAAGTACGGCCCGGCGAACCAGGTGGCGGAGTTCCTGGCCAAGCACCGCGGCGGCTGGCGCGCCGTGCCCGCCACGAGCGGCACGCAGAACAAGCCTGCCCTGTGCCGCTTCGACCTGCTGGAGCAGCACGCGGGCCTGGACGTGCGCGCCATGTGGCCGGCCGAGGACCGCCGTGGCCCGGGCGCGGACAACTGGACCTGGGACACCTTCCTGCGCGCCGCCGAGGCCTGCCACCGCGCGGGCGTGCCCTTCGGCCTGCCCATGGGCCAGTTCACCGACGCGGTGGACTGGGTCGGCGCGCTGTTCGCGAGCTACGGCGCGCGGGTGACGGACGAGCGAGGCGCGCCCACCATCCGCGGCAACGGGGAGCTGCGGCAGGTGATGGACTACGCGGTGCGCCTGGCCCGCTTCCTGCCCAACGACGTCTGGGCCTGGGATGACGCGTCCAACAACCGCGCGTTGATCTCCGGCCGCTCGGCGCTGGTGTTCAACCCGCCCTCCGCCTGGGCGGTGGCCAAGCGCGACGCGCCGCAGGTGGCCGAGCGCTGCTGGACCATCCCCATGCCCAGCGGGCCCCGCGGCCGCTTCCTGGCCTACCTGCCCTGGAACAGCGCCATCTGGGCCTTCGGGCGGCAGAAGACGGCGGCCAAGCAGCTGCTGGAGTTCCTGGGCGAGCGGGAAAGCGCGGAGGTGACCACCACCACCTCCAACGGCTACGACATCCCGCCCTTCGCGACGATGAGCGACTTCCGCGTCTGGTCCGCCGAAGGCCCGCCGGTCGGCACCATCTACAATTACCCGCTGAAGGCGCACCACCAGGCGACGCCCTCCATCGCCTTCGCCCCCGCGCCCCCGGAGCTGGCGAGCCAGATGTACATCCAGGCGCTCAACACCAAGGTCATCGCCCGCGTGGCGCAGGGCGGCGAGACGATCGAGGCGGCGCTGGGCTGGCTGGAGCGCGAGATCAACAACATGCGGCGCGGCTGAGCGCGGCATGGCGGACGGGGGGGGCGATGGCGGCGCCGCGCGCGGCTGCGGGCGGAACGATGCAGCGGATGGCGCGGCGCAAGTCCACCGTCGCCTTCCTGCTGACGCTGCCGCTGCTGGCGGTGATCGGCGGCCTCGTCGCCTGGCCCGCCGCCTACGCCATGTACCTGTCCACGCTGAACCGGCGGATGACGGCCTTCATCGGGCTGGAGAACTTCGCCATCCTGCTGGACAACGAGACCTTCCGCGGCGTGATCTGGCAATCCTGCTTCTTCGCCATCACGGCGGTGGTGCTCAAGGCGCTGATCGGCTTCTGGCTGGCGCACATGCTGCACCACATCCCCACCAAGGGGCAGCGCCTCTGGCGCGGCATGCTGCTGGTGCCCTGGGTGATCCCGCCCGCGCTGTCCACGCTGGGCTGGTGGTGGATGTTCGAGCCGTCCTACTCCTCGCTCAACTGGCTGCTGGCGGTCTTCGCCGTACCCGCCGTGCCCTGGCTGGGCGAGCCGTGGTGGGCGCGCGTCTCCGTCATCATCGTCAACGTGTGGTACGGCGCGCCCTTCTTCATGATCATGTACCTGGCCGCGCTGAAATCGGTGCCCGAGCAGCTCTACGAGGCGGCCGACATCGACGGCGCCACCGGCTGGCAGCGCCTGCGCTACGTCACGCTGCCGATGATGCGCAACATCATCTCCATCACCGTGCTGTTCAGCCTGATCGTCACCTTCGCCAACTACGACATCGTGCGCGTGCTGACGAATGGCGGGCCGCGGGACCTCACCCACGTCTTCGCCTCCTACGCCTTCCAGGTGGGCGTGCTGTCCGGCAACATCCCGCGCGGCGCCGCGGTCAGCCTGTTCATGTTCCCGCTGCTGGCGGTGATCGCCTACTTCGTCCTGCGCGGCATCAACGAACGCACGAAGGAGATCGGCGCGTGAGGATCGGCTCGCTGAAGGCCGAGCGGCGCTGGGCGCTGTGGAGCGCCTACGTCTCGCTCATCATCGCCGCCATCGTGATGCTCGCACCCCCCTTCTACATGCTGGTGACGGCGCTCAAGACCAGCGCGGAGATCGCCGACCAGTCGGGCAACCCCTGGATCGTGCTGAACCCGACGCTGGAGAACTTCGCCGCCATCATCGGCAACCCGATGTTCCGCGGCTTCTTCTGGAACTCCATCCAGGTCACGGTGCTGGTGGTGATCCTCACCATGCTCATCTCCGTGCCCGCGGCCTTCGCGCTGTCGCGCATGCGCTTCTATGGCTCGCAATGGCTCGCCACGGGCGTGTTCCTCACCTACCTGGTGCCGGACACGCTGCTGTTCATCCCGCTCTACCAGATCGTGGGAGGGCTGGGGCTGCTGAACTCCACATGGGGGTTGGTGCTGGTCTATCCCACGCTCACGGTGCCCTTCTGCACCTGGATCATGATCGGCTACTTCGCCTCCATTCCCAAGGAGCTGGACGAGGCGGCGCTGATAGACGGCGCGGGCTGGCTGCAGATGCTGTGGCGCATCTTCATCCCCGTCGCACTTCCCGGGATCATCGCCGCCACCATCTTCGCCTTCACCGTGTCCTGGGCGGCCTTCGTCTATCCCACCGCCTTCATCACGCGGCCCGACGAGATGCCGCTGACGATCGGCGTGGTGTCGCAGCTCATCCGCGGCGACACCTTCGCCTGGGGGCAGCTCATGGCCGGCGCGCTGCTGGCGGCCCTGCCGCCGGTCGTCGTCTACGCCTTCCTCATGGATTACTACGTGGCGGGCCTCACCGCCGGTGCGACGAAAGGCTGATCATGGCGCAGGTGTCCCTCCGGAATCTGGTGAAGGAATACGAGGGCGGCGTGCAGGCGGTGAAGGGCATAGACCTCGACATCGCCGACCATGAGTTCGTCGTCCTCGTCGGCCCCTCGGGCTGCGGCAAGTCCACCACGCTGCGGATGATCGCGGGGCTGGAGGACATCTCGGGCGGGGAGGTGTCCATCGGCGGCGCGGTGGTGAACGACGTGCCGCCGCGCGACCGCGACATCGCCATGGTGTTCCAGAACTACGCGCTCTACCCGCACATGACCGTGTACGACAACATGGGCTTCGGCCTCACCCTGCGGAAGTTCGCGCGCGACGAGATCAGGCGCCGCGTGATGGAGGCGGCCCGCATCCTTGACATCGAGGCGCTGCTGGACCGCAAGCCAAAGGCGCTGTCCGGCGGGCAGCGCCAGCGCGTCGCCATGGGCCGCGCCATCGTGCGCAACCCCAAGGTCTTCCTGTTCGACGAGCCGCTGAGCAACCTCGACGCCAAGCTGCGCGTGCAGATGCGCACCGAGATCAAGAAGGTCCACCAGACGGTGCGCACCACCACCGTCTACGTCACCCACGACCAGGTGGAGGCGATGACGCTGGCCGACCGCGTGGTGGTGATGAACAACGGGCGCATCGAGCAGGTGGGCCCGCCGCAGGAGCTGTACCACCGCCCAGCCACGCGCTTCGTCGCCGGCTTCATCGGCAGCCCGGCGATGAACTTCATCCCCGCAGCACTTGAGGACGGCGCCATCCGCCTGCCCGGCGGCGCCGTGCTGCCCATCCCGGAGGCGCGCCGCGCCCGCTACGCCCCCGCCGCCGGCCGCGCCCTGTTGCTGGGCATCCGCCCCGAGCACCTGACCGACCACCGCCCGCACCTGCCCGGCCGCGCCGACATCCCCATCATCCCCGAGGTGATCGAGCCGATGGGGATGGAGACGCTGGTGCATTTCCACATGGACGGCGTGCGCGACTGCTGCGCCCGCTTCGAGCCGACGGTAGAGGTCCATCCGCAGCGCCCCATCACGCTGACGGCGGACATGAACAACATGCACCTGCTGGACGCGGAGACGGGCCGCGTCCTCTGACGGGCGCGGGCTGGACGCCGCGCCGCCCCGCGCGCATTTTCGCGCCGAAGGGGAACCCGCATGGCATCCTACGTCCACATCCCGGCCGGCGAGCTGGAAGGCTTCGTCACCCGCATCCTGCTGGCCGCCGGCGCGCCCGCGGCGGAGGCCGCGCGGGTCAGCCACCACCTCGTCGGCGCCAACCTCGCCGGGCATGACAGCCACGGCGTGGTCCGCGTGCCGCGCTACGTCGAGTGGCACGCCGCCGGGCACATCGTCTCCGGCCGCAGCGTGGAGACCGTCACCGACGGCGGCGGCTTCCTGCTGCTCGACGGCGGCTACGGCTGGGGCCAGGTGGTGGCCGAGCAGGCGACGCGCCAGGCGATGGCCCGCGCCCACCAGCACGGCGCCTGCGTCATGGGGCTGCGCAACTCCGCCCATCTCGGCCGGGTGGGCGACTACGCCGAGATGGCGGCGGCCGAGGGGCTGATCTCGGTCCACTTCGTCAACGTCGGCGGCTCGGTGCTGGTGGCGCCCTTCGGGGGCGTGGAGCGGCGCTTCTCCACCGCGCCCTTCTGCGTGGGCGTGCCGCTGCCGGGCGGCCCGGTGGTGCTGGACTTCGCCACCTCCCTGGTGGCCGAGGGCAAGGTGCTGGTCGCCAGCAACGGCGGCAAGGCGCTGCCCGATGGCGCGCTGATCGCCCCCGATGGCGCGCTCTCGGCCGATCCGCGCACGCTGTATGGCGAATACGCGCCGGTCGGCCCCCGCAACCCGGAGAAGGGGCTGGGCGCCATCCGCGCCTTCGGCGAGCACAAGGGCTCCGGCCTCGCCTTCATGTGCGAGCTGCTGGCCGGCTGCCTCACCGGCTCCCCCACCTCCGGCCCGGTCACGGAGCGCGGGCGCATCGTCAACGGCATGCTGTCCATCCACCTGTCGCCGAAGCATTTCGGCGACGAGGCGGCGTTCCACGCGGCGGCGCAATCCTACCTGGACTGGGTGCGCTCCTGCCGCCCCGCCGACGCGGATTCGCCGGTCCTCGCCCCGGGCGAGATGGAGGCGCGCCGCCGCGCCGAGCGCCTGGTGAGCGGCGTGCCGCTGCCCGAGGAAGCCTGGGCCAACATCCGCGCCACCGCGGCCAGCCTGGGCGTGCCGGCGCCATGATGGACCACGCCGCCGTCTCCGCAGCCCGCGCGCGCATCCTGTCGGGCGCGGCCAAGCGCATCCCGAAGGCATCCGCCGCCTCCTGCGCCCGCGCGCTGGGCATGTGGCACGACGACGAGGTGCGCTTCGGCAACGAGGCGCAGTTCCAGCTGATGCTCGACCTGGGCGTCTTCGCCCCCGCCGGCGGCCATTCCCCGGCCCTGGAGCGCGAGGCGAAGCAACCCCACGAAGGCGAGGCGCTGGAGGTGCTGCGCGCCCTGCAAGCGGCGCACTTCACCCTGTTCCGCATCGGCCCCGCCAACCCGGAAGGCTGGGCGGATGCCCAGGACCTGCTGCGCGGCACCGCCATCCGCCTGCGCGACGAGAAGCTCCAGCGCGAGGAGTTCGAGGGCGTGGCCTTCGCCGGCCGGCTGATGCGCCTGGGGGGGCTGGAATGGACCTGCGGCGCCGTCGCCCCCGTGACCGACGAGGTGCTGGAGGAGCTGCTGGGCCGCCCGGTGCGCCGCCTGCCCCCGCCCGCCATGCTGCCGCCCCTGACCCCGCCCACGGCGGAGGATTGCGCCCTGCTGCGCCAGGCGGCGCTGGCGGCGGATTTCGCGCCGCGCGTGTATCGCGCCTCCCTCGAGCATGGGCTGCTGGGCAAGCGCCAATAAGGCGCTTGCAACGCGCGGCGGGCGCGTCATGCTCCGGGTCAACGACAATGACCTGGAGGTTTCCGTCCATGCGGTCCTGGCTCCTCGCCGGCCTGTGCCTGCTGCTCGCCCCCGTGATGGCATTGGCACAGGCTTTCCCGGAACGGCCGATCACCCTCGTCACCGGCTTCGCGCCGGGGGGCTCCACCGACATCGCCTCGCGCATGATCAGCGAGCGCTTCGCCGCCAACATCGGCAACGGCGCGCGCATCGTGGTGGAGAACCGGCCCGGCGCATCCGGCACGGTGGCGGCGGACTGGCTGCGGCGGCAATCGCCCGACGGCCACGTCATCATGCTGATCGAGGTGTCGTCCCACGCCATCGCGCCCGCCGCACTCGCCGGCGGCACGCCCTTCGACCCGGTGGGCGACTTCACGCAGATCGGCATGGTGGGCACCGCGCCGCTGATCCTCATCACCCAGCCCGCCTTCCCCGCGCGCACGGCGACCGAGGCGGTGGCCAGGCTGCGCGCCTCGCGGCCGGAGGAATTCGCCTATGCCACCTCCGGCGTCGGCTCCATCCCGCACCTGGCGGTGGAGATGCTGGGCGCCAGCGTGGGCGCGCGCTTCACCCACGTCCCCTACCGCTCCGGCGGGCTGATGCTCACCGCGATCCACCAGGGCGAGGGGCAGTTCGGCATCGCCGTGCTGGCGAGTGCGGCGCAGCAGGTGCGCGACGGCATGGTGCGCGGCCTGGCGGTGACGAGCCGCGAGCGCTTCCCCGCCTTCCCCGACATCCCCACCCTCCACGAGGCCGCGGTGCCGGGCTTCGAGATGACGACCTGGAACATGATCATCGGCCCGCCGCGGATGAACCCGGCCACGCTCGCCACGCTCAACCGCGCCCTGGCGGCGACGGTGGCCGAGCCCGCGATCCGCGAGCGCCTGCTGGGCGCCGGCGTCGCCGCCTGGAGCGGCGCCAACACGCCCGAGGTGGCGCGCGACTTCATGCAGGCCGAGGTGCGCAAGTACCAGGACGTCGTGCGCCAGACCGGCATCCGGCTGGAGCGTTGATGCCCCATTGTTGATGATGGCGGCGTTCCGCGCTTCACTCACGCCGACGCAAGGAACGCCACGACCATGGATGGAATGACCACGCCGCCCCCCGCCCGCCCCATGGCGCGCGGGCGCATGTTCTTCGCCAATCCCGGGCCGACCAACATCCCCGATTCCGTGCTGCTGGCCACCGCGCGCGCCAGCATAGACTTCAACGACCCCGCCTTCATCGCGCTCTACGACCGCTGCATGGCCGGCCTCAAGCAGGTGCTGAAGACCACCACCGGCGAGGTCTTCGCCATGACCACCTCCGGCCACGGCGCCTGGGAGGCGTCGCTGGTCAACGTGCTGTCCCCCGGCGACACGGTGCTGATCCCCGAGACGGGGCACTTCTCCGACACCTGGGCGAAGATGGCGCAGCGACTGGGCTATCGCGTGCAGTGGCTGAAGGCCGACTGGCGCCAGGGCATCGAGATGGCGCGCATCCGCGAGGCGCTGGCGGCCGATGCCGGCCACGCCATCAAGGCCGTCTGCTGCGTGCACAACGAGACGGCCGCCGGCACCCGCCTGCCGATCGAGCAGGTGCGCGCCATGCTGGACGAGGCGGGCCACCCCGCCCTGCTGATGGCCGACACGATCAGCTCCCTGGGCTGCTACGACTTCCGCATGGACGAGTGGGGCGTGGACGTCTGCGTCGGCGGCTCGCAGAAGGGGCTGATGCTGCCCACCGGCTTCGCCTTCACCGGCGCCAGCCCCAAGGCGATGGAGGCGCACAAGGCGGCCACCACGCCGCGCTTCTACATGGACTGGACGGAGATGCTGGGCCGGCGCCACCGCTCCTTCGTCGGCACCGTCCCCGTCACGCTGTTCTACGGCCTGGCCGAGGCGCTGCGCCTGATGCTCGACGAGGAGGGGCTGGAGAACGTCTTCGCCCGCCACGCCCGCCTGGCCCGCGCCGTGCGCGCCTGCGTCCACCACTGGGGCGCGGGCAACAGCGGCCCGCAGCTCTTCTGCCAGAACCCCGAGCGGGTCTCCGACAGCGTCACCACCATCCTCATGCCCGAGGGCCACGACGCCGAGGCGGTGCGCAAGATCGCGCTGGAGCGGTTCAACGTCTCCACCGGCGCCGGGCTGAACGTGCTGGCGGGCAAGGCCTTCCGCATCGGCCACCTGGGCGACCTGAACGAGCCGATGATCCTGGGCACGCTCGCCAGCCTGGAGATGGCGCTCGAACTGGCCGGCGTGCCGCACGGCAAGGGCGGCGTGGGCGCGGCCATGGCCAGCCTGACCCAACCGTGACGCCGCGCGCCGCGTTCCCCCGGCACTGCAACGCCAGAGGAGAACGCGGCAATGATGCACGACATCAGCGAGCACATGGACATCGTCGGCAGCGACGGCGGGATGGTGGGCCGCGTGGACAAGGTCGAGGGCGAGCGCATCAAGCTCACCAAGGACAGCGACCCGCACGGCATGGGGCACCACCACTACCTTCCCGTCTCCGCCGTGCAGTCTACCCAGGGCGGCAAGGTGATGCTGCAGATGAGCGCCAGCGAGGCGAAGCAGCAGCTCCAGCAGCAGATGGGCTGAAGCCCGTCCTGCGCGAACCGGCGGCACGGTAGCCGCCGGTGCGCGTGGTGATCCTGGGCGCCGGCGGCCACGGCCGCGCGGTCTGCGAGGCGGCGCGCGACGCCGGCCTCGACGTGGCGGGCTTCCTCGACATCCGCGCCCCCCTCCCCCCCGTGCTGGGCCTGCCCGTGCTGGGCCACGAGGCGGCGCATGACGGCGGCGCGCTGCTGCTGGCGATCGGCGACAACGCGGCGCGGCTGGCCGCCGCCGCGCGCCTGCGCGCGCCCCTGCCCGTCCTGCTGCACCCCTCCGCCATCCGCGCGCGCTCCGCCACCATCGCGGAAGGCGCGGTGGTGATGCCGCGCGCCGTGCTGGGCGCGCAGGCCGCCGTCGGCCGCCTCGCCATCGTGAACACCGGCGCGATCGTCGAGCATGACACGGTGCTGGAGGAGGGCGCGCACGTCGCCCCCGGCGCGGTGCTGTGCGGCGGCGTGCGCGTGGGCGCGCGCGCGGTGGTCGGCGCCGGCGCAGTGCTGGCGCCCGGCGTGCGGGTGGGCGCGGATGCGGTGGTGGCCGCGGGGGCGGCGGTGATGCGCGACGTGCCGCCCGGCGCGCGGGTCGGCGGCGTGCCGGCGCGGGACCTCAGAACCGCAGGGTGAAGGCGGTGCCCCGCCCGGGCGCGCTGTCCACCCGGATCTCGCCGCCCGACTGCGCCACGAAGCCGTGCACCTGCGCCAGCCCCAGCCCGGTGCCCTTGCCGGCGGGCTTGGTGGTGAAGAAGGGCTCGAACAGCCGCGCCTGGGTGGCAGCGTCCATCCCCTCGCCCGTGTCGGCGACCGTCAGCGCGGGGCGGCCGCCCTCCAGCGCCGTGCGAAGGCTCAGCCGGCCGCCCTGGGGCATGGCGTCGCGCGCGTTCATCACTAGGTTCAGCACCGCCGTCTCCAGCTGCGCCGGGTCCAGCGTCACCGGCGGCAGGCCTTCCGCGAAGTCGGTGTCCAGCGCGATGCGCGAGCCCAGCGAATGGCGCAGCAGCTCCCGCATCGCCCCCAGCCGGGCGTTGAGGTCGAAGGACACCGGCTCCAGCGGCTGCTGGCGGGCGAAGGCCAGGAGCTGACGGATCAGCCGGCGCGCATTCTCCAGCGAGGCGCCGACGCCCTGCGCCACCTCCTCGCGCTCCCCCGCCGACAGCCCCTCGTCGGCCAGCAGGTGGATGCCGCTGTCCACCACCTGCAGCACGTTGCCGAAGTCATGCGCCAGCGACCCGGTGAGCTGTCCCAGCGCGCGCAGCTTCTCGGCGTGGATCAGCGCCTGCTCGGCGCGCAGCAGCTCGGCGGTGCGGGCCTCGACCAGGCGCTCCAGCTCGTCCTGCGCGCGGGCCAGCACCTCGCGCGCCTCGCGCTGGTCGTGGATGTCGGTCGCCGTGCCGTACCAGGCGAGGATGGCGCCCCGCGCGTCGCGCGCCGGCAAGGCGCGGCCCAGGTGCCAGCGCCAGGCGCCGGTGGCGGCCTCGCGGAAGCGGTACTCCGTCTCGTAGGGCTCGCCGGTGGCGATGGCGTGCGCCCAGCGCTCGCCGGCCAGCGGCAGATCCTCGGGATGGATCATGGCGGCGCGGGCGTCGTGGTCCGGCGGGCCGTCGCCGCGCGGGACGCCGGCGAACTCGTGCCAGCGCCGGTTGAACCAGGACACCTGGCCATCGGGTCCCGCGAACCAGACGATCTGCGGCAGGGCGTCGGCCATCAGCCGCAGCCGCTCCTCGCGCTCGGCGAGCGCCGCGGCGCTGCGCTGCTCCTCGGAGACGTCGCGGAAGAAGACGGTGATGCCCTCGGCCGCCGGGAAGGCGCGCAGCTCGTACCAGCGGCCGTGGTCGGGGTAGAAGTCGCGCGCGCTGCCCGCCTCGCCGGTCTCCATCACGCGGCGGTACAAGGCTGCGAAGGCGTGGCCCTCCAGCCCCGGATAGGCGTCGAAGACGCTGCGGCCCAGCACCTCTCCGGGCGCCTGGCCCAGGATGCGGGTGGCCTGGGGGTTCAGGTGGGTGAAGCGGAACTCGCGGTCCAGCGCGAAGAAGCCGTCGCCGATGGATTCCAGCAGGGCGCGGTTGCGCGCCTCCGCCTCGCGCAGGGCGGCTTCCGCGGTGACGCGCGCGGTCGTCTCCACCACCGTGTTCAGCACCCCGCGCACCACCCCCAGCGCGTCGCGCAGCGGGGAGTAGGAGAAGGTGAACCACGCCTGCTCCGGGTGGCCGTGGCGGGTGACCTGCATGGGCAGGTCCTCGAACCACAGCGCCTCGCCCGCGTAGGTGCGCTCGACGAGGGGGGCGATCTGGCCCCAGATCTCGGGCCAGACCTGCTCGGCCGGCTGGCCCAGCGCCGCAGGGTGCCGCGCGCCGAGGATGGGCGCGTAGCCGTCGTTGTAGAGCAGGATGCGCTCGTCGCCCCACATCACGCACATGGGGAAGCGCGAGGCGAGCATGAGGTCGAGCGCCAGGCGCAGCGCCAGCGGCCAGTGCCCGGGCGGGCCCAGCGGCGTGCGCGTCCAGTCCCGCTCGTCCACCATGCGCGCCATGATGGCGGGCGGCGGGGCCGGGCCGCCGGGGCCAGCCATCCCTTGGTCCATGCGGCGGACGCTACACGCCCCGCCCGGAAACCGCCAGCCGCCTCTTGATCAAGACGGCCCGGCCGGCCGACGATCGGCCCAACCGGAGGAACACGCCATGACCCGCACCACCCGCCGCGCCGCGCTCGGCCTGCTGCCCGCGGCCCTCGCCGCCGCCCCCGCCGCCGCCCAGGCGCGGCCGGTCTCCATCATCGTGCCCTTCGCGCCCGGCGGCTCCACCGACACCGTCTCGCGCCTCATGGCCGAGCGGATGGCGGCGGTCCTGGGCCAGAACGTGGTGGTGGAGAACCGGCCCGGCGCCAACACGGCGATCGGCGCGGAGGCGGTGGCCCGCGCGCAGCCCGACGGCAACACCACCCTGATGGCCGCGGGCACCACGCTGACCATCAACCCGGTGATCCAGCGCAACCTTCCCTACAAGGTGGAGGATTTCGCGCCCATCATCCTCACCTCCACCTTCCCCTTCGCGGTGATCGCCCGCCACGACGGGCCGGCGGACATCGCGGCCCTGGCGGCGGCCGCCCGCGCCCGGCCCGGGCGCATCACCTACGGCACCAACGGGCCGACGACGCTGACCAACATCGCCATGCTCATGGTGCTGGAGCGGATGGGCGTGACGATGCAGGACGTCACCTACCGCGGCGACGCCCAGGCGATGGGCGACTTCCTGGCCGGCAACCTGGACCTGCTGGTGGTCGCCGGCTCCACCGCCGTGCCGATCTTCCGCAACAACCAGGGCCGCCTGCTGGGCTGGACGAGCGCGGAGCGCCTGCCCTCCACCCCCGGCGTGCCGGCCTTCGCCGAAAGCTACCCCGGGCTGGTGGCGCAATCCTGGTTCGGCATGCTCGCACCCGCGCGCACGCCCGCGCCGGCCATCGCCCGGCTGAACGCGGCCGCCAACGAGGCGCTGGCCGACGGCCGCATCCGCGAGCGCCTGACGAACGAGGGCCAGTTCCTCCAGGGCGGCACGCCGGAGCGCTTCGCCGCCTTCCTGGCGGAGGAGGCGGTGCGCTGGCGCCCCGTCCTGTCGCGCCTGGAGGTGCCGGGGAACTGATTCCCGCGCCCACGCCATGGGAGCCTTGCGTTTTGCGCCGTCCGGGCCGACATGCGCGCCCACCTGCCGTCCACTGGAGTGAAACGCAATGACCGTCACCCGGCGCGCCCTTCCGGCGCTCGCCCTGGCCCCCTTGGCCGCCCCCGCGCTTGCCCAGGCGCGCTTCCCCGACCGGCCGATCACCGTGGTCGTGCCCTTCGCCGCCGGCGGGCCGACGGACACGGTGGCCCGGCTGGTGGCCGAGGCGATGGGCCGCGACCTGGGCGGCACCGTGGTGGTGGAGAACGTGGGCGGCGCGGGCGGCACGCTGGGCGCGCAGCGCGTGGCCCAGGCGCGGCCCGACGGCTACACCCTGCTGGTGCACCACATCGGCATGGCGACGATCCCCACGCTGTACCGCCGCCTCGCCTACGACCCCGTCAACGGCTTCGAGCCGGTGGGCCTCATCACCGAGGTGCCGATGACGCTGGTGGGCAAGCGCACCATCGAGGCGAACACGATGGCCGAGCTGGTGGCGCTGGTGCGCCGCCAGGGCGACCGCATCAACCTCGCCAATGCCGGCGTGGGCGCGGCCAGCCACCTGTGCGGCATCCTGTTCCAGTCGGCGCTGAACCTGCCGCTGACCACCGTGCCCTACCGCGGCACGGGACCCGCGATGAACGACCTGGTGGGCGGCACGGTGGACCTGATGTGCGACCAGACCACCAACACGACGGAGCAGATCCGCGCTGGCACCATCAAGGCCTTCGCGGTGACGACGCCCACGCGCGTGGCCTCCCTGCCCGACATCCCCACGACGCGCGAGGCGGGGATGCCCAACTTCGAGGTGAGCGTGTGGCACGGCCTCTACGCCCCGCGGAACACGCCGGCGGAGATCGTGACCCGCCTTTCCGGCGCCTTGCAGGTGGCGCTGCGCAACGAGGCGCTGGTGCGCCGCTTCGCCGACCTGGGCACCGACCCGGTGGCGCAGGAGAAGGCGACGCCGGCCGCGCACCGCGCCTTCTGGCAGGCCGACGCGGCGCGCTGGCGGCCGATCATCCAGGCCGCGGGGCAGTTCGCGGACTGATGGGGGCATGCCGGGGCGCCGCGCGCGCCCCGGCCCCCAAGTTCCGGCCCCTCCCCCCTTGCGGCCGGCCGGGCGGCTGAATATGTCGCGCAGAGTTCCATACCCCATCCGCGAGGGGCGGGACGCGGTGCCTTCTCAGGGCCGCCTCCCACGCCGCCGCATCAAGGAGACGACGGATGAGCAAAGTCATCGGCATCGACCTCGGCACGACCAATTCCTGCGTCGCCATCATGGAAGGCGGCGAGGTGAAGGTGCTGGAGAACGCGGAGGGCGCGCGCACCACCCCCTCCATGGTCGCCTTCAGCAAGACCGGCGAGCGGCTGGTGGGCCAGAGCGCCAAGCGCCAGGCCGTCACCAACCCCACCAACACCCTGTATGCCGTGAAGCGCCTGATCGGCCGCAAGTTCGACGACGCGATGGTGCAGAAGGAGAAGGGCCTGGCCCCCTTCGCCATCGCCCGCGCGGACAACGGCGACGCCTGGGTCGAGGTGGACGGCAAGAAGTACGCCCCCCAGCAGATCAGCGCCAACATCCTCACCAAGATGAAGGACACGGCCGAGGCCTACCTGGGCGAGAAGGTGACGCAGGCCGTCATCACCGTGCCCGCCTACTTCAACGACGCCCAGCGGCAGGCCACCAAGGAGGCCGGCGCCATCGCGGGCCTCGAGGTGCTGCGCATCATCAACGAGCCGACGGCCGCCGCACTCGCCTACGGCATGGACAAGAAGGCCACCGGCACCATCGCGGTCTATGACCTCGGCGGCGGCACCTTCGACGTGTCCATCCTGGAGATCGGCGACGGCGTCTTCGAGGTTAAGAGCACGAACGGCGACACCTTCCTCGGCGGCGAGGATTTCGACCAGCGGATCATCGATTACCTGGCGGACGAGTTCAAGCGCGAGAACGGCATCGACCTGCGCGGCGACAAGCTGGCCCTGCAGCGCCTGAAGGAAGCCGGCGAGAAGGCGAAGATCGAGCTGTCGTCGAGCAAGCAGACCGAGATCAACCTGCCCTTCATCACCGCCGACGCCAGCGGGCCGAAGCACCTCGTCATGCAGCTCACCCGCGCCAAGCTCGAGGCGCTGGTGGACGACCTGGTGCAGCGCACGCTGGAGCCCTGCAAGCAGGCGCTGAAGGATGCCGGCCTGGCCGCGGGCGAGGTGGACGAGGTGATCCTGGTCGGCGGCATGACGCGCATGCCCAAGGTCGTCGAGGCGGTGAAGGCCTTCTTCGGCAAGGAGCCCGCGCGCAACGTCAACCCCGACGAGGTGGTCGCCATCGGCGCCGCCATCCAGGGCGGCGTGCTGAAGGGCGACGTCAAGGACGTGCTGCTGCTGGACGTGACGCCGCTCTCGCTCGGCATCGAGACGCTGGGCGGGGTGTTCACGCGCCTGATCGACCGCAACACGACCATCCCCACCAAGAAGTCGCAGACCTTCTCGACGGCGGACGACAACCAGACGGCCGTGACCATCAAGGTGTTCCAGGGCGAGCGCGAGATGGCGGCCGACAACAAGCTGCTGGGCAACTTCGACCTCACCGGCATCCCGGGCGCGCCCCGCGGCGTGCCGCAGATCGAGGTGACCTTCGACATCGACGCCAACGGAATCGTGTCCGTGAGCGCGAAGGACAAGGCCACGGGCAAGGAGCAGCAGATCCGCATCCAGGCCAAGTCCGGCCTGAGCGACGCCGACATCGAGAAGATGGTGCGCGACGCCGAGGCGAACGCCGAGGCCGACAAGAAGCGCCGCGCGGCGGTGGAGGCCAAGAACGGCCTCGACGCCCTGGTGCACGCCACCGAGAAGACCATCCGCGACAACGCGGACAAGGTCCCCGCCCCGGAGAAGGAGGCCGCCGAGGCCGCCATCGCCGAGGCCCGCACGGCGATGGAGGGCGGCGACGCCGAGGCCATCGACGCGGCGGCGGAGAAGCTGTCCCAGGCCTCCATGAAGCTGGGCGAGGCCATGTACAAGGCCGAGCAGGCTTCGCAGCAGGCGAACCCGCAGCCCGACGCCACCCCGGGTGGCGAGAAGGTGGTGGACGCCGACTTCGAGGAAGTGGACCCGAAGAAGCAGAAGAAGTCGTAAGGGCGCTCACGGCGATGCACGGCAGGCGCCCGGGTCAGCGATGGCCCGGGCGTCGCTTCTTTGGACGGGACTGGATTGATGGCCAAGCGTGATTTCTACGAGGTCCTCGGCGTCGCCCGCGACGCCTCCGAGGACGACCTGAAGAAGGCCTACCGCAAGCTCGCCATGAAGTGGCACCCGGACCGCAACGCCGGGAACGACGAGGCCGAGGGCCGCTTCAAGGAAGTGAACGAGGCCTACGACACGCTGAAGGACGCGGAGAAGCGCGCCGCCTACGACCGCTACGGCCACGCCGCCTTCGAGGGCGGCAACGGCGGCGGCGGCGCCGGCCCCTTCGGCGGCGGCGGTTTCGAGGACATCTTCGAGGAGATGTTCGGCCGCTTCGGCGGGCGCCAGGGCGGTGGCCAGCGCGCCAGCGCCGGCCGCGGCGCCGACCTGCGCCAGGAAGTGCAGATCACGCTGGAGGAAGCCTTCGCCGGCGTGAAGAAGACGATCCGCGTGCCCAGCAGCGTGTCCTGCGAGGCGTGCTCCGGCTCGGGCGCCGATGGCGGCTCGGCCAATGTCCAGCAATGCGGCACCTGCCGCGGGGCCGGCAAGGTGCGCGCCCAGCAGGGCTTCTTCCTGATCGAGCGCACCTGCCCCACCTGCTCGGGAACCGGGCGCACCATCAAGAACCCCTGCAAGGTCTGCCAGGGCGCCGGCCGCGTGCAGCGCGACCGCACCCTCTCCGTCGCCATCCCGGCGGGCGTGGAGGACGGCACGCGCATCCGCCTCACCGGCGAGGGCGAGGCCGGGCTGCGCGGCGCGCCGGCGGGCGACCTCTACGTGGACGTGGGCGTCGCGCCCCACCCGATCTTCACGCGCGAGGGGCCGAACGTCATGGTGCGCGTGCCGATCCGCATGGCGCAGGCCGCACTCGGCGCCACGGTGGAGGTGCCCTCCATCGAGGGCGGGCGGTCGGCCGTGAAGATCCCCGCCGGCACCCAGACGGGCGACAACTTCCGCCTGCGCGGCAAGGGCTTCTCCGTGCTGCGCTCGGCCGCGCGGGGCGACATGTACGTGCAGGTGGCGGTCGAGACGCCGCAATCGCTGACCCCGAAGCAACGCGAATTGCTGGAGGCCTTCGAGGCGGAAAGCGCGCGCGGCGACAATTCCTCGCCCGAGAGCGAGGGCTTCTTCGCCAAGGTGCGGGACTTCTGGAAGGGCTGATCAGGCCGGGGACGGGCCCCAGTAGCGGTCCGCCCCCGACCACGGGTCGGCCGCCTCCGCGTCGTAGGAGGGCGCGGCCTCCAGCCGGTCCAGCGTCAGGTTCGGCAGCACGAAGCCGCCCAGCCGCCGGCTGTAGGTGAGCACCTGCCACGGCACGGCGACGTGGCGCGCGCCCATGCCCAGGAAGCCGCCGAACTCCAGCACGGCATAGGCCACCTGCCCCGTGGCCTTGGTGATCATCACGTCCTCGACCGTGCCGATCTGCACGTCGTCGGGGCCGTAGACGGCGGTGCCGGCCACCTTGCCGGCGGCGATCAGCCGGCCGGCGGTGCCTTCGGTCAGGTCGTCGCTGGTGGGTGCCACGGGCGTGCTCATGCCCCGCGCAACGGCCCGCCCTGGCGCCGGTTGCGCGCCCTGTGGCACATCGGTGCGATCGGACCACGGAGGGGGCGGCATGAGGATCGGCATCGCGGGCATCGGCGGGCGCATGGGCGTGCTGCTGGCGGAGGAGGTGGCCAAGGCCGGCGCGACGCTGGCCGGCGGCACGAAGCGCGGCGACGACCCGCGGGCGCTGTTCGCCGCGTGCGAGGCGGTGATCGACTTCACCCACGCCTCCACCGCCGCCGGCCACGCCGCGCTCGCGGCCGAGGCTGGCGTGCCGCTGGTGCTCGGCTCCTCGGGCCTGGACGCGGCGCAGGAGGCGGCGGTGGCCGAGGCCGCGCGGCGCGTGCCCGTCGTCTACGCCGCCAACTTCGCCCCGGGCGTGAACCTGGTGCTGGCCATCGCCGAGCGCCTGGGCGCCGCCCTGCCCGGCGACCTCTACGACGCCGAGATCGTGGAGATGCACCACCGCCAGAAGGTGGACGCGCCCTCGGGCACCGCCGTCGCGCTCGGCCGCGCGGTGGCGAAGGGCCGCGGCACGACGCTGGAGGAAGCGGGCCGCGAATCCGGCCGCGACGGGCACACGGGTGCGCGCGGCACCGGCACCATCGGCTTCGCCGCGCTGCGCGGCGGCCAGGTGGTGGGCGAGCACACGCTGCTCTTCGCCGCCGGCTCCGAGCACATCGCGCTCACGCATCGCTCCTTCGACCGGCGCGCCTACGCCACGGGCGCCGTGCGCGCGGCGCTGTGGCTGCGCGGGCGCCCGCCGGGGCTGTACGGGATGGCCGAGGTGCTGGGGCTGTGAGGATCATCGCCGCCGAACCCCGCCACCGCGCCGACTGGGACCGCCTCTACGCCGGCTACGCCGCCTTCTACAAGGTCGAGCAGACGGCGCGGATGCGCGACACCGTCTGGGCCTGGATCCACGACCCGGCGCACGAGGTGAACGCCCTCATCGCCGAGGACGGGGCCGGCCGCGCCATCGGCCTGGCGCATTGGCGCGCCTTCGCCCGCCCGCTGCGCGCGGCGCATGGCGGCTTCCTGGACGACCTGTTCGTGGACCCCGCCCAGCGCGGCGGCCGCGTGGCCGACGGGCTGATCCTGGCCCTGGCGGATATCGGCAAGGAGCGGGGATGGACGCTCCTCCGCTGGATCACCGCGGACGACAACTACCGCGGCCGCGGCGTCTATGACCGCGTGGCGACGCGCACGCCCTGGATCACCTACGACCGCGCGCTGTAGTCAGGCCCCGGCGCCCAGCTCCTGCCGGAAGGCGTCCAGCAGCTTCAGCGTGCCGTCGCGCTGCACCAGGTGCCAGAAGGTCCAGCCGTTGCAGGACGGCGCTTCCTGCACCGCAGCCCCCACGGCGTGGATCGAGCCGCGCGCCTTGCCGCAGATCACGCTGCCGTCGGGCAGCACGGTGGCGGCCCAGCGGCGGTGCTTGTCGGCCAGCGCCTCGCCGGGCGCCACCAGGCCGCGCTCCACCAGCGTGCCGAAGGGGATGCGCGGCTGCTCGCGCCTGCTGGGCGTGGGGGCCACCATCTCGTCGCCCAGCGCCTCCACGGCCGCGATGCGCGCCAGCGCGGCCGCGGCGTAGCCCGGGTCGCGCTCGATGCCCAGGAAGCGCCGGCCCAGCCGCTTGGCCACGGCCGCCGTGGTGCCGGTGCCCAGGAAGGGGTCCAGCACCACGTCGCCCGGCTTGGTGCAGGACAGGATGACGCGGTGCAGCAGCGCCTCGGGCTTCTGGGTGGGGTGGACCTTGTTGCCCGCCTCGTCGCGCAGGCGCTCGTTGCCGGTGCACAGCGGGATGTGCCAGTCCGAGCGCATCTGCACGTCGTCGTTCAGCGCCTTCATGGCGGCGTAGTTGAAGCGGTACTTCGACGCCTCGCCATGCGCGGCCCAGATCAGCGTCTCATGCGCGTTGGTGAAGCGCCGGCCGCGGAAGTTGGGCATCGGGTTGGCCTTGCGCCAGATGACGTCGTTCAGGATCCAGAAGCCCAGGTCCTGGAGCGCCACGCCGAGGCGGAACACGTTGTGGTAGGAGCCGATGACCCACAGCGTGCCGTCCTTGCGGAGCACGCGCCGGCACTCGCCCAGCCATTCGCGGGTGAAGGCGTCGTAGGTCGCGAAGTCGGCGAAGCGGTCCCAGGCGTCGTCCACCGCGTCCACCTTCGAGTGGTCGGGCCGCAGCAGCTCGCCCTTGAGCTGGAGGTTGTAGGGCGGGTCGGCGAAGATGGCGTGGACGGAGGCGGGCGGCAGGCTCCGCAGCGTCTCGACGCAGTCGCCCACCAGCACCTTGTCCAGCGGAAGGTCCAGCCCTGCGCCCAAATCCCTGTCCCCTATCGCCCCGAGTCGCGCAGGGACAATGACGATGCGCGCGAAGCCGCGTCAACCGGGGCGAAGCCGCGCCGGTGATGCGCGCACGGCCCCAATGCCAGCAGCGCGGCCCGGTGCGCGGCGGTGGGATACCCCTGGTGGCTGGCGAAGCCGTAGCCCGGGTGGCGCAGGTGCAGCCGCGCCATGCCCTGGTCGCGCACCGTCTTGGCGAGGATGGAGGCCGCGGCGATGGACAGGCTGCGCGCGTCGCCCCCCACCACGCAGCGCGCCGGGCATGGCAGGGCCGGAAGCTGGTTGCCATCCACCAGGGCAAGGTCCGGCGTGACGCCCAGCCGCTCCACCGCCCGGCGCATGGCGAGATGCGTGGCGCGCAGGATGTTCAGCGCGCCGATCTCGCGCGCACTCGCCGCGGCGACGGCCCATCGCAGGCCCGGCGCTGCGCGCAGGGCGGCGGCGGCGCGCAGGCGGCGGGCGGGCGTGAGCGCCTTGCTGTCGTCCAGCAGCGCGGCCAGCCTGGGGTCGGGCGGGGCGAGGAACAGCACGGCGGCGGCCACCACCGGGCCGGCGAGCGGGCCGCGCCCGGCCTCGTCCACGCCCGCGACCAGGCCGCCTTCCGCCGCCTCCAGGGAAAAATCGGGCATGCCCCGTCCCTACAGCAGCGACATCTGCCGATCCATCGCGCGGCGGTCGAAATGCGCGGTGCTGAGCGGCGCGTGGTCCTCCCGCCGGTCCAGCCCCAGGCGGCGGATGGCCAGCGCGAAGCGCTGCGCAAGCAGTCCCGCCCATTCCCCCGTGCCGGACTGGCGCTGGCCGAACCGCGCGTCGTACAGCGCCCCGCCGCGGGTCTGCCGCACCAGCGCCAGCACGCGCGCGGCGCGCTGCGGGTGATGCCGCGCCAGCCATTCGCCGAACAGCTCCCGCAGCTCATGCGGCAGGCGCAGCAGGACGTAGCCGGCGGATGCGGCCCCATGGTCGCGCGCCGCCTCCAGGATGCGCTCCAGCTCCGCGTCGTTCAGCCCCGGGATCATCGGCGCGGCGAGCACGGCGACGGGGATGCCTACCTCGCGCAGCGCCGCCACCGCGTGCAGGCGCTTGGCGGGTGTCGCGGCGCGCGGCTCCATCGCCCGCGCCAGCTTCGCGTCCAGCGTCGTCACCGACAGATACACCCGCACCAGGTTGCGCGCCGCCATCCGCGCCAGGATGTCGCGGTCGCGCAACACCCCCGCCCCCTTGGTGACGATGCTCACCGGGTGGCCGAAGCGCTCCAGCACCTCCAGCAGCGCGCGGCTCAGGCGCAGGCCGCGCTCGATGGGCTGGTAGGGGTCGGTGTTGGCGCCCAGCGTGACCGTGCGCGGCACGTAGCCGGGGCGCGACAGCTCGCGCGCCAGGATCGCCGGCATGTCGGGCTTGAACAGCAGCTTCGCCTCGAAATCCAGCCCCGGCGAGAAGCCGAGATAGGCGTGCGAGGGCCGGGCGAAGCAATAGACGCAGCCATGCTCGCAGCCGCGATAGGGGTTGAGGCTGCGGTCGAACCCCAGGTCGGGGCTGTCATTGTAGGTGAGCGCAGAGCGTGACGCCTCGCGGATCAGCTCGGTCCGCAGCGGCGCGATGTCCTCGGTCAGCGAATCCCAGCCATCGTCGAAGGCCTCGCGCGCCGTCGCCTCGAAGCGGTTGTCCGGGTTGGACAGGGCGCCGCGGCCCCGGATGGCGCGTGGTTCCGGCATGGCGCCACCATGCCACGGTGGCACCGCGCCATCAAGAACAAACAGCGAAAATCAGGGCAGGACCTTGCCCGGGTTCATCATCCCCGCCGGGTCCACCGCCGCCTTGATCGCGCGCATCAGCGACAGCGCCACCGGGTCCTTCAGCGCCGCCATCGCGCCGCGCTTGCTCACGCCGATGCCGTGCTCCGCGCTGAACGAACCGCCGAGTTCCACCGCGATCTCGCCGATCCGCTCCTCGAACCCCGCGCCGCGCCGCGCCCAGTCCTCGTGCGCCGTGCCTGGCGGCGCCTGGAGCGAGAGGTGGATGTTGCCGTCCCCCATGTGCCCCAGCGCCACCATCCGCCCTTCCGGCCACCCTCCGGCGATCAGCGCCGCCGCCGCGTCCAGGAAGGCCGGTATGGCGCTGACCGGCACGGCCGTGTCGGTCGGCAGGCCGGGCGCCTCCATGCGCGAGCAGGTGGGGAAGGTTTCTCGGATGTCCCACAGGTTGCGGCGCTGCGCCTCGCTCTCGCAGATCACCACGTCCTCGGCCTCGCCGGCCTCGAGTGCCGCCATCAGCGCCGCTTCCAGCGCCTCGCGCACCGGCAGGGCGGGATGGGCGGCGCCGGCTTCCACCAGGCAGTACCACTCGGTGGACAGCTCCATCGGCTGGCGGATGTTCTGGCCGTGCCTGAGCGTGATCTCGATGCAGGGGCGCCCGATCAGCTCGAAGGCCACCAGCTCGGCGCCGCTCGCCTGGCAGCGGGCCAGCAGGCGCAGCGCCTCGTGCGGGGTGCGGACCGCGACCAGCGCCGTCTCGCGCACCACCAGCGGCGGGAAGAGCTTGAGCGAGGCGGCGGTGATGACGCCCAGCGTGCCCTCCGCGCCCATGAACAGGTGGCGCAGCGCGTAGCCGCTGTTGTCCTTGCGAACCCGGCGCAAATCGTCCAGCACGCGGCCGTCGGGCAGCACCACCTCCAGCCCCAGCACCAGGTCGCGCGCGTTGCCGTAGCGCAGGGTGCGGATGCCGCCGGCGTTGGTGGACAGCGCACCGCCGATCATGGCGCTGCCCTGCGCGCCGAAATGCAGCGGGAAGAAGCGCCCGGCCTCGGCGGCGGCGAGCTGCACCGATTCCACCGTGCAGCCGGCCTCGGCCACCAGCGAGTTGTCCAGCGCGTCCACCGCGCGCAGCCGGTTCATCCGCTCCAGCGACAGCACCACGGAGGGCGGGCCGTCGGCGGCCGGCACCACGCCGCCGCACAGCGAGGTGCGCCCGCCCGCCGGCACCACCGCCAGCCCCAGCGCGGCGCAGCGCAGCAGCGCGGCCGACACCTCGGCGGTGGAAGCGGGCTTGAGCACGGCGACCGGCTGGCCGCGGTACACGCCGCGCCAGTCCACGGCATAGGGGGCGATGTCGGCTTCCGCGCGCAGGCAGGCGGCGGGGCCGAAGGCGTCGTGCAGGGCGTCGAGCGGTGACATGGTGCACAATCCACGTCTGGACGGCCGCCGCGTCAAGCCGCAGCATCGCGCCAAAGCAGGAGGGACGCGCAGATGGACGGGTGGGACGTGATCGTGGTCGGCAGCGGCTCCGCCGGTTCCGCCCTGGCCGGGCGGCTGAGCGAGGACCCCGGCACCCGCGTGCTGGTGCTGGAGGCGGGCGCGCGCGACCGCAACCCGTGGCTGCACGTCCCCATCGGCTACGCGAAGACGATGTACCACCCCACGCTGTCCTGGAACTACGGCACGGAGCCGGAGGCCGCGCTGAACGGCCGCTCCGTCCCCTGGCCGCGCGGGCGCGTGCTGGGCGGCAGCAGCGCCATCAACGGCCTGATCTACATCCGCGGCCAGCGCGAGGACTACGACACCTGGGCGCAGATGGGCTGCACCGGCTGGGGCTTCGACGACTGCCTGCCCTTCTTCCGCAAGGCCGAGCGCAACGAGCGCGGCCCGGACGCCCTGCACGGCGGCGACGGCCCGCTGCACGTCAGCGACCTGCGCGACCGAAACCCGCTTTCCGTCGCTTTCCTGGAGGCGGCGCAGGAACTCGGCCTGCCGATGAACGCCGACTTCAACGGCCCCGTGCAGGAGGGCGCTGGCTGGTACCAGGTGACGGTGCGCAACGGCGTGCGCTGCTCCGCCGCCACCGCTTACCTGAAGCCGGCGCTCAAGCGCCCAAACCTGCGGCTGGAGACGGACGCCCACGCCACCCGCGTGGTGATGGAGGGCAACCGCGCCGTGGGCGTGGAATACCGCCGCGGCGGCGCGCTGCACGTGGCCCGCGCGCGCGAGATCGTGCTGGCGGGGGGCGCCATCAACTCGCCCCAGCTGCTGATGCTGTCCGGCATCGGCCCGGCGGAGCACCTCATGGAGCACGGCATCGCGGTGCGGCGCGACGTGCCCGCGGTCGGTCGCCACCTGCAGGACCACTTCCAGGCGCGGCTGATGTACCGCGCCAGCCAGCGCGTCTCGATCAACGAGGTGGTGAACTCGCTCTGGGGCATGGCGCGGATGGGGGCGCAATACGCGCTCACCCGCTCCGGCCCGCTGTCCTTCGCGGCCGGCACCTCGGGCCTCTTCGCCCGCGTGCTGCCGGGCAGCGCCACGCCCGACGTGCAGTTCCACTTCATCCCCTGGAGCGCGGACAGCGTGAAGGAGGGGCTGCACAAGTTCCCCGGCTTCACCATGAGCATCTGCCAGCTGCGCCCCGAAAGCCGCGGCGAGATCACGCTCGCCTCCGCCGACCCGATGGCCAAGGCGCGCATCCACGCCAACTACCTGGCCACCGAGACGGACCGGCGCTGCATGGTGGAGGGGCTGAAGCTGGGCCAGCGCATCGCCGCCACGCGGGCCATGCAGCCCTTCATCGCCGCCCCGCACGCCCCCGCCACCATGGCCGGCACGGATGCCGAGCTGCTGGAACATTGCCGCGCCACCGGGGGCACCATCTACCACCCCACCTCCACCTGCCGCATGGGCGCGGACGAGGCGAGCGTGGTGGACCTGCAGCTGCGCGTGCGCGGCGTGGAGGGGCTGCGGGTGGCGGATTGCTCCATCATGCCCGCCGTGGTGTCGGGCAACACCAACGCGGGCGCGATCATGATCGGCGAGCGCTGCGCCGCCTTCCTGCGCGCGGGGCTGCGGCAGGCGGGCGCCGTCGCCGCCTGATCGCGAAACCCCTTGCCGGCGGCGGGCGGCGCCGTCATCCTGTCGGGGCCGCGAACCGCCGGCACCGTTGGGAGACGAAACGAATGGCCTGGAAGACCCCCAAGATCACCGAGATCTCGCTCGCCATGGAAATCAACAGCTACGCCTGCGCCGAGATCGGCTGACGGCACGCCCCGGTGCTGCGCGCCATCCTTCTGGGCGCGGGCGCGGGGGGCGGGTTTCCGCAATGGAACTCGGCCGGGGCCGGCTGCGCGCGCGCGCGCGCCGGCGACCGGCTGGCCCCGCCGCGCAGCCAGGCCAGCCTGGCCGTGTCGGCGGATGGCGAATCCTGGCTGGTGGTGAACGCCTCGCCCGACCTGCGCCAGCAGCTGGCCGCGACGCCTGCCCTGTGGCCGCGCGCCGCGCCGCTCCGCAACTCGCCCGTCGCCGCCGTGCTGCTGACGGGGGCGGAGGTGGATGCCGTCGCCGGGCTGCTGCACCTGCGCGAACGCCACGCCTTCACCCTTTGGGCCGCGCCGCCGGCCCTGGCGGTGCTGGATGCCAACCCGATCTTCCGCTGCCTCGACCCCGCCTTCGTGTCCCGCCGCGCCCTGCCGCTGGGCACCGCCTTCGAGGCGCTGCCGGGGTTGCGCGTGCGCGCCCATGCGGTGCCGGGCAAGGTGCCGCTGTTCGAGGAGCGCGCGGGCGAGCCCGGCGTGTCGGAGGCTGGCGAGGCGCTGGCGCTGCAGGTGGGGGGGCTGCACTACATCCCCGGCTGCGCGGCGATGACGGACGCCCTGCGGGAGCGGCTGCGCGGCGCCGACTGCGTGCTGTTCGACGGCACCCTGTTCACCGACGACGAGATGATCCGCGCCGGCGCCGGCCCCAAGACCGGCCGGCGCATGGGCCACATGCCGGTGGTGGACACGATGCGCGAGTTCGCCGCCCTGGGCATCCGCCGCAAGATCCTCGTGCACCTGAACAACACCAACCCCGCCCTGCTCGCCGACAGCCCGGAGCGCGCGGCGCTGCGCGAGGCCGGCTGGGAGGTGGGCGAGGACGGGATGGAGATCGCCGCATGATGACCCCCGATGCCTTCGAGGAAGCGCTGCGCGCGGTCGGTGCCGAGCGCTACCACGTGCATCACCCCTTCCATCACCTCCTGCATTCGGGGGCCTTGTCCAAAGGCCAGGTGCAGGCCTGGGCGCTCAACCGCTACTGCTACCAGGCGCACATCCCGATGAAGGACGCCTCGCTGCTGGCGCGGCTGGACACGCCCGCCTTGCGCCGCGAGTGGCGCCGCCGCCTGGTGGACCACGACGGCGACGGCGAGCATCCGGGCGGCGTCGAGCGCTGGCTGGCGCTGACCGACGGCCTGGGGCTGGACCGCGAGGCCGTCACCTCCATGCGCCTCATCCTGCCGGCCACCCGCTTCGCCGTGGAAGCCTATGTGCGCTTCGTGCGCGAGCGGCCGGTGCTGGAGGCCATCGCCTCCTCGCTCACGGAAATGTTCTCGACCGACATCATCCGTTCGCGCGTGTCCGGCATGCTGGCCAACTACGACTTCGTGAGCGAGGAGACGCTGGCCTACTTCAAGCCGCGCCTCACCCAGGCCCCGGCGGACGTCGCCTTCGCGCTGGAGCACGTCAAGCGGCACGCCACCACGGCGGCCTTGCAGGACGCCTGCCTCGCCGCCCTGCGCTTCAAGTGCGACCTGCTGTGGGCGCAGCTCGACGCGCTGCACTTCGCCTATGTCGCGCCCGCCCTGCCGCCGCCCGGGGCCTTCCGGCCGTGACGCCGCGCTTCGCCCCCGGCGTGCGCCTGCAGGAGGACAAGGCGCGCGGCCGCTGGGTGGTGCTGGCGCCCGAGCGCATGTTCGTGCCCGACGAGCACGCCCTGGCCGTGCTGCGCCTGGTGGACGGCGCGCGCGACGAGGCGGCGATCGTCGCGGCGCTCGCCGCGCAGTTCGACGCGCCCGCGGAGGTGATCGCCGGCGACGTGCGCGCCATGCTGGCGGACCTGCTTTCCCGCGGGGCGCTGCGCGATGGTTGAGCCGCCGCTGGCCCTGCTGGCGGAGGTGACGCATCGCTGCCCGCTGCGCTGCCCCTACTGCTCCAACCCCGTGGAACTGGCCCGCGCCTCGGAGGAGCTGTCCACCGATGAATGGGCGCGCGTCTTCGCCGAGGCGGCGGCGCTGGGCTGCCTGCAGGTCCACCTGTCGGGCGGGGAGCCGACGGCGCGGCGCGACTTCCCGCAGCTCGCCGCCGCGGCGCGCCGGGCGGGGCTCTACGTCAACCTCATCACCGCCGGCGTTGCCCTCGTGCCGGCGATGCTGGACGACGTGGACCACGTCCAGCTTTCCGTGCAGGACAGCGAGGAAGCGGGTGCGGAGCGCATCGGCGGCATGCGCGGCGCCCAGGCGCGCAAGCGCGCCGCCGCCGCCCTGGTGCGCGGGCGCGGCCTGCCGCTGACGCTCAACGCCGTGGTGCACCGACAGAACCTCCATCACCTGCCGGAGCTGATCGCCCTGGCGCTCGAATGGGGCGCCTCGCGCATCGAGGTGGCGCACGTGCAATACTACGGCTGGGCGCTGGCCAACCGCGCCGCCCTGCTGCCCACCCGCGCCATGCTCGACGAGGCGACGCGGATCGTGGACGCCGCGCGCCTCGCCCATGCCGGCCGGCTTGCGATCGACTACGTGGTGCCCGACTACCACGCCAGCCGGCCCAAGGCCTGCATGGGCGGCTGGGCGCGGCGCTTCCTCGCCGTGTCGCCCACCGGGCGCATCCTGCCCTGCCACGCGGCCGAAACCCTGCCGATGGACTTCCCCAACGTGCGCGACACCACGCTGCGCGCGGCGTGGGAGGGGCACCCCGCCTTCGCCCGCTTCCGCGGCACCGCCTGGATGCCCGCCCCCTGCGCCGGCTGCGAGCACGCGGAGCGCGACTGGGGCGGCTGCCGCTGCCAGGCCTTCGCCCTGACCGGGGACCTGCACGCCACCGACCCCGCCTGCGCGCTGTCGGCCCATCACGGGCTGCTGGCGGATGCCGTGGCCGAGGCCGGCACGGACGGGTTCCGGCCGCGCGCCTTCTCCTGACCCCCTTGCCCGATGCGCCGACTCGCCTTTCTATGGTGGCAACGGCCTTCGTAACCGGCCGGGGAGGAACGAGCCGATGATCCGACGCCACCTGCTTGGGCTGGCCGCCGCCACCCTCGCCCTGCCGGGCCTCGCCTGGGCGCAGGGCGCCCCCCCTGCCCCCGCCTGGGCCCAGGGCCGCCCGGCCGAGATGGCGGCCTCCCCGCTCGCCCCGCATCCGCCACGCCTCACCGTCACCCCGCCCGAGCGCATCCCCACCAACGCCCTGCGCGTGCCCGAGGGGTTCCAGGTCGAGCTGTGGGCGCACGGGCTGCCCGGCGCGCGGGTGATGGTGCGCGCGCCCAACGGCACGATCTTCGTCGGCAGCCGCGGCATCGGCCGCGTCTACGCGGTGCGCGACACCGGCACGGCGCGGGAGGTCAGCACCTTCATGCAGGGCCTCGAGGCGCCGTCGGGCCTCGCGATGCGCGACGGGGCGCTCTACGTCGCGGCCATGCACCGCGTGCTGCGGGTGGACAACGTCGAGGCGAACCTGTCGAACCCGCAGCCGGTGGACCTCACGGCCGCCTTCGGCCAGGCGACCGAGCCGCATCACGGCTGGAAGCACATCGCCTTCGGCCCCGACGGGCGCCTCTACATCCCGCGCGGCGTGCCCTGCAACATCTGCGAGTTCGACGGCGAGCGCTTCGCGCTGATCGAATCCTGGAACCCCGACGGCGGCGACCGCCGCATCGAGGCGCGCGGCGTGCGCAACTCGGTGGGCTTCGACTTCCATCCCCGCACCGGCCAGCTGTGGTTCAGCAACCACGGGCGCGACTGGGCGGGCAACGACAACCCCTCCGACTCGCTGCACGTGAACCTGCGCCGCGGCGAGCATCACGGCTTCCCCTGGTGCGCCGCCGGCTTCCAGGACCCCGCGGTGCAGGGGCGCGTGTGCAACGAATTCCCGCCGCCGGTCGCGGTGCTCGGCCCGCACGTCGCGCCGATCGGCACGCATTTCTACACCGGCGCCGCCTTCCCCGAGCAGTACCGCAACGCGCTGTTCATCGCCAACCGCGGCTCCTGGAACCGCTCGCGCCTGTCGGGCTTCAACGTGGTGGTGGTGCGCGAGGCCGAGGGCGGGCGCCTGGTGATGGAGGAGTTCCTGTCCGGCCTGCGCGACGACGCCGCGCAGCGCTTCACCGGCCGCCCCTCCGGGCTGCTGACGATGCCCGACGGCGCGCTGCTCGTCTCCGACGAGGACAACGGCGCCATCTACCGCATCACCTACCGCCGGTGAGGCTGGCGGCGCTCCTCCTGGCGGGGTGGGCGCTCGCCCTCCCCGCCGCCGCGCAAGGGCCGCTGGACGGCGCGGCGCTGGCGAACGAACGCCAGTGCGGCGCCTGCCACGGGCTGGACGGGCGCAGCACGGTGCCCGACATGCCGTCGCTCGCCGGGCAGGGGGCGGAGTTCCTCGTCATCCAGCTCGTCCTGTTCCGCGAGGGGCTGCGCAACGCGCCGGCGATGCGCGAACCGGCGCGGGGCCTGTCGGACCCGCAGGTGCAGGCGCTGGCCGATTTCTACGCCGCGCTGCCTTCCGGCCCAAAGGAGGATCGCGGGCTGCTGGACGCGGCGCTGGCGGCGCGGGGCGCGCAGCTCTCGGCGGCGCGCAACTGCAACGCCTGCCACGGCGCGGATTACGGCGGCCGGGCCCACCTGCCGCGCATCAACCACCAGCGCGAGGACTACCTGGCGCACGCCCTGGCGCAGTACCGCGACGGCACGCGGGTGGGCATGGACACGCAGATGAACGGGGTGATGCACGGGCTGGGGGACGCCGACATCGCCGCGCTTGCGCACCACCTGGCCCACGCGCCTTGATGCCGCGGGTGCGCCGCCCGACATGGGCGCGATGCGCTTCGACAACTCCTACGCCCGCCTGCCCGACCGCTTCTTCGCGCGCCAGCCGGGGACGCCCGTCGCCGCACCCCGGCTGCTGAAGGCCAACCACGCCCTGGCGCGCGCGCTGGGACTGGACCCCGCCTGGCTGGAATCCCCCGAAGGCGTGGCCGCCCTGGCCGGCAACGCGGTGCCGGACGGCGCGGAACCCCTCGCCCAGGCCTATGCCGGCCACCAGTTCGGCGGCTTCACCCCCAGCCTGGGCGACGGCCGCGCCCTGCTGCTGGGCGAGGTGATCGCCCCCGATGGCGCGCGCTTCGACCTGCAGCTGAAGGGCTCCGGCCCCACCCCCTGGTCGCGCCGCGGCGACGGGCGGGCGGCGATCGGCCCCGTGCTGCGCGAATACGCCATCAGCGAGGCGATGCACCGCTTCGGCATCCCCACCACCCGCAGCCTGGCCGCGGTGGCGACCGGCGAATGGGTGATGCGCGAGGACGCGCTGCCCGGCGCCGTGCTGGCCCGCGTGGCGGCCAGCCACATCCGCGTCGGCACCTTCCAGTACTTCGCGGCGCGCGAGGACGTGGAGGCCGTGCGCCTGCTGGCCGACCACGCCATCGCCCGGCACGACCCGGCGGCGGCCGCGGATCCGCAGCCCTACGCCGCCTTCCTGCGCGGCGTGGCGCAGCGCCAGGCGGCGCTGGTGGCGCAATGGCTGCTGGTGGGCTTCGTGCACGGCGTGATGAACACCGACAACATGACGGTGAGCGGCGAGACCATTGACTACGGCCCCTGCGCCTTCCTGGACGCCTACCACCCCGACGCGGTCTTCTCCTCCATCGACCATGGCGGGCGCTATGCCTACGCCCAGCAGCCGCGCATCGCGCTGTGGAACCTCACCCGGCTGGCCGAATGCCTGCTGCCCCTGCTGGCGGATGACGAGCAGGAGGCGGTGGCCGTGGCCAGCGCCGCGCTGGACGGCTTCGCGCCCCGCTTCAACGGGGACTACCGCGCGGGGCTGGCGCGCAAGCTGGGGCTGATGGAGCGCGAGGACGCCCTGGCCGACGCCCTGCTCTCCACCATGGCGGCGAACGAGGCCGACTTCACCCGCACCTTCCGCCACCTGGACGGGAACGCGCGCGCCGAGTTCCGCGACCCCGCCGCCTTCGACGCCTGGGCGGAAGGCTGGCGCGCCCGCGTGGCGGCCGAGGCGATGGACCCCGCCGCCCGCCGCGCGACCATGCAAGGCGCGAACCCCGCCCGCATCCCGCGCAACCACCAGGTGGAACGCGCCCTGGCCGCGGCGGCGAAGGACGACATGGCGCCCTTCGAGGCGTTGCTGGCGGCGCTGGACCAGCCCTTCGAGGACGACCCGCGCTTCGCGGAATACGAGGTGGCGCCGATGCCGGCGGAGCGGGTGACGGCGACCTTCTGCGGAACCTAGCGCCCCGCCCACCACCCCAGCGCGAAGCCGGCCAGCCCCAGCCCCAGGCTCGCCGCCACGTAGGCCGCCGCCTGCCACGGCGCCCGCTCCCACAGCAGCGCCGTTTCCAGGGAAAACGCGCTGAAGGTGGTGAAGCCGCCCAGCACGCCGGTGACCAGGAACAGGCGCGCGGTGCCCGACAGCCCCAGCGCCGCGAGCCAGCCGATGGACGCGCTGCCCGCCACGTTCACCAGCAGCGTCGCCCACGGCCAGGGCAGCAGCAGCGACACCCCCCACCGCGCGCCCGAGCCCAGCGCGCCGCCCGCCATCACCGCCAGCAGGCTCATCGCCGCTTGCGCGCCCAGTCGCGCAGCCGCGCCGCCACCGCCGCCTCCGCCCCGCGCTCCGTGGGCTGGTACAGCGACAGCCGCGCCATGCCGTCCGGGAAGTAGTTGGCGCCGGAGAAGCCGTCCTCGGCATCGTGGTCGTATTCGTAGCCCTGGCCGTAGCCCAGCGACTTCATCAACTTGGTCGGCGCGTTGAGGATGTGCGCGGGCGGCGGGAGCGACCCCGTCTCGCGCGCCGCCGATTGCGCGGCCTTCCACGCGGCATAGACGGCGTTGGACTTCGGCGCGGTGGCCAGGTGCACCACCAGCTGCGCCAGCGCCAGCTCGCCTTCCGGGCTGCCCAGCCGCTCGAAGGTTTCCCACGCCGCGATGGCCAGCGGCAGCGCCGCGGGGTCGGCCATGCCCACGTCCTCGGCGGCGAAGCGGGTCAGGCGGCGGGCGATGTAGCGCGGGTCCTCCCCGCCGGTGACCATGCGCGCGAACCAGTAGAGCGCGGCGTCCGGATCAGACCCGCGCAGGGATTTGTGCAGCGCGCTGATGAGGTTGTAGTGCTCCTCGCGATCCTTGTCGTAGAGCGCGGCGCGTTTCGCCAGCAACCCTTGCAGCGCCGCCTCGTCCAGCGTGTTTCCTTGGGCCAGCACCTGCTCGGCGAGGTTCAGCGCGTAGCGGCCGTCGCCATCCGCCATCGCGCGCAGCAGGGCGCGCGCGCCCTCCGTCAGCGGCAGGGCGCGGCCTTCCAGCGCCTCGGCGCGGAGCAGCAGTTCCTCCATCGCCGCGTCGTCCAGCCGGTGCAGCACCAGCACCTGGCAGCGCGACAGCAGCGCCCCGTTCAGCGCGAAGCTCGGGTTCTCCGTGGTGGCGCCCACCAGCACCACCGTGCCGTCCTCCACCACCGGGAGGAAGCCGTCCTGCTGGGCGCGGTTGAAGCGGTGCACCTCGTCCACGAACAGCAGGGTGCGCCGCCCGGCGCGGCGGCGCGCGCGCGCCTCCTCGAAGGCGCGCTTGAGGTCGGCCACGCCGCTGAACACGGCCGACAGCGCGTGGAACTCAAGCCCCGCCGCCTCGGCCAGCAGGCGGGCGATGGTGGTCTTGCCCACCCCCGGCGGCCCCCAGAGGATCAGCGAGGACAGCGAGCCGCGCGCCAGCATCCGCGTCAGCGACCCCTCCGGCCCCAGCAGGTGCGCCTGGCCCGCCACCTCGGCCAGGGCGCGCGGGCGCAGGCGCTCGGCCAGGGGGGCATCCGCGGGGGGCGGTGCGGGGCCTTCGCCCGGGGGCGGGCCGAAGAGGTCGTTTTCCGGCTGACGGCGCTGGCCCATGCGGTGCATCCTACCCCCCAACGACATCGGAGGAAACGCATGCCCACGCGACGCGCCCTGCTGGCGCTGCCCCTCGCCGCGCCTGCCTTGGCACAGACGCGGCAGCTCCGCCTCATCATCGCTTTCCCGCCCGGCGGCTCCACCGACGTGCTGGCCCGCCTGGTCGCGCCCGTGATGGAGCGCGCGCTGGGCGCGCAGCTTATCCTGGAGAACCGCGGCGGCGCGAACGGCGCCATCGGCATGGGCGCGGCCGCGCAGGCCGCCCCGGATGGCGGCACCTTCGTGCTCGATGCCGGGGGTGCGGCCACCAACCCGCACCTCATGCGCGGGCTGGGCTTCGACTACGCCACGGCCTTCGCGCCGGTGACGCAGATGACCGTGCTGCCCGCCCTGCTGGTGGTGCGGGGCGAGGCGCCGATCACGGATTTCGCGCAGTTCGTGGCCCACCTGCGCGCCAATGGGGGGCGCGAGAGCTACGGCTCCTCGGGCGTCGGCACCGGCTCGCACCTCGCCGCCGCCCTCCTGATGCGCCGCCTGGGGCTGGAGGCGACGCACATCCCCTTCCGCGGCGGCGCGGACCAGCTGGTGGCGCTGCGGCGCGGCGACACGCTGTTCACCTTCTCCACGGTCCCCACCATCGCGGGGGGAATCCGCGACGGCGCGATCCGCCCGCTCGCCGCCTCCACGCCGCGCCGGGCCAGCGCCTTCCCCGCCGTGCCGACCGTGGCGGAATCGGGCGTGGAGGGCTTCGGCGTCTTCGACTTCCACGCCCTCTACGCCCCCGCCGGTACGCCCGCCGAGCACGTGCAGCGCATGGCCGAGGCCGCCATGGCGGCGATGCGCTCGCCCGAACTGGCCGGGCGCTTCTCCCAGCTCGGCCTGGAGCCCGCCGCCGAGGGGCCGGCCGCCTTCGCCAGCTTCCTGGGGGCGCAGCGCGAACGCATGGGCGCGCTGATCCGCGAGGAGGGCATCCGCCTGGAAGGCTGACGCGCAACCGTCGCTTGACGCGGCGCGGCACCGGGCGGAAGCCCCGCCCATGCACCGCCGCGCCCTGCCTGCCCTGTTCCTCGCGACGCCGGCCATCGCCCAGGAACGGCCCCTGCGCCTGGTCATCGCCTGGCCCCCCGGCGGCTCCACCGACGTGCTGGGCCGCATGCTGGCGCCGGGCATCGGCCAGCGCCTGGGGCGCGAGGTGGTGCCGGAGAACCGCTCGGGCGCCGCCGGCGCGGTCGGCGCGGCGCTGGTGGCCCAGGCTGCGCCCGACGGCTCCGCGCTGCTGCTGGATTCCGGCGGCCACGCCACCAACCCCTGGCTGATGCGCGGCCTGCCCTTCGACTACGCCACCGCCTTCGCCCCCGTCGCGCTGCTGGCCACCCTGCCCCTGCTGCTGGTGGTGCGCGCCGAGCACCCGGCGGCGGACGCGGCCGCCCTGGCCGCGCTGCGCCCGGATGCCTACGCCAGCGTCGGCGTCGCCAGCCGCACCCACCTGGCCGCCGCCGCCTGGGCGCGGCGCGAGGGCTTTCCCGCCACCCACGTCCCCTTCCGCGGCGGGGCGGACCAGGTGACGGCGCTGCTGCGCGGCGACGTGCCCTTTTCCTTCGCCTCGGTCGCGCTGACGGCCCCGCACCTGGCGGCGGGCCGGCTGCGGGCGCTGGGCGCCAGCGCGGCGGGCACGCAATGGCCCGGCCTCGGCCTGGGCATCGTGGACTGGCTGGGGCTGCACGCGCCGGCTGCCACCCCCGCCGCGCTGGTGGCCGCGCAGGCCGGTGCCGCCCTGGCCGCCCTGGACGATGCCGCGCCGCGCCTGCCGCGGCTGGGCATGACGGCCGACGGCCGCGGCCCCGCCGGCTTCGCCGCCTTCCTGCGCGACGACCGCGCGGCGATGGGCGCGCTGATCGCGGCCGAGGGCGTGCGGCTGGAGTGAGCGCTCAGACCGGGTGGCGCAGCACCGCCGCAAGCTCGCAGCCCCCGGGCACCTCGTCGCCGCGCACCGCCAGCACCCGGGCGCCGCCTTCCAGCGCGCGCAGGGCGATGGCCTCGACCAGGTCATCCTCGCCGCCGAAGGCGACGGCGCCGTCTGCATCCATGCGGCCCGGCACCACGGCATCCATGCAGACGATGAGCGACTGCACGGCGCCCATCGCGGCGGCGCGGGCGGCGGTGCCCAGGTCGCAGGTGGCGCGGCCCTGCGCGGAGCGGGCGGCGTAGTCTTCCCGCGCCGACTGCACCATGGCGGCGTGATGCGCGTCCAGCGCCGCGCGCGCGCCTTCCGCCAGGGCGTGGTCCGGCAGGTCGTCGGCATTGCCGGCGATCACCTGCGCGGCCAGGTGCGGGAAGGAGCACACGGCCCGGAAGGCGGAAAGCGCCGGGTCGCTGCCCGCCAGCACCAGCGGCGCCTCGCTGCCGGCCAGCACCGGGCGCAGCGCCGCATCCACCGCGCGCGCGTGGCGCAGCATGATGGCGCGCCCGCTGGTCGCCTCGCCCGAGCGCATCATGCCGTCGCGCGCCACGTGGCTGCCCGCGCCCAGCGCATCCGCGGCGTCGCGCGGCAGTTCGGGGATGCGGACCGTGCGGGCCGGCTGGTCGGGCAGCACCTCGACCAGCCGCACCGCGCCGCGGCTGAAGGCCAGCACGTGGCCGGCATGGGGAAAGGCGAGCGCGCGCAGCAGCGGCTTCAGCCGGAAGCGCGCGCCCAGGTGGACCAGCGGCTGCAACCGGTTGGCCAGCCGGAAGGTCACCACCCCCCGCGGCGAGGCGAAGACCGCCAGGCTGTGCGCCTGCTGCGCCCAGAAGGCGTCGTCGGCGGCGACGGCCTCCACCTCCTCGGCGATCGCCTCGCCCTCGCCGCGAGGCAGCGCGGCGGCGGCGGGGCCGGCCATGGCATCGCGCAGGGCGTTGCGGAGCACGGTGGCATCGGCGCGCGCATCCTGGCTCAGCGGCGTCGTCGGCAGGTGGATGCTCAGCGCCCCGCCCTCATGCGCGGCGAGGCGGAGGATGTCGGCACGGGTGGGGATGTCGAGGTGCAGCATGGCGCCCCTCTGGCCCGTCCCGCCGCGCCTGCCCAGGCGGCGGCGGGGTGCCGGGGATGCGCGACACAGCGGCAGGACGGGCGGGACAGGCTGGCAAGGCGGCCGGGACGGCGTATCCTGCCCGCTTCCGACGAGGGGGGATTCGCCCATGCTGCGCCGCACCTTGCTTGCCCTGCCGCTGGCGACGCCCGCCCTGGCCCAGGGCGCCGCCTGGGCGCCCAGCCGCCCGGTGCGGATCGTCGCCGGCTGGCCGGGCGGCGGCTCGGCCGACGCCTCGCTGCGGCTGGTGGCGCCGCACATGCAGGCGGCCCTCGGCCAGCCGGTGGTGATCGAGAACCGGCCCGGCGCCTCGGGCTCCATCGGCGCGGCGCAGGTGGCGCAGGCGGCGCCCGACGGGCAGACGCTGCTGTTCGACGCCGCCGGCCAGGTGTCCAACCCCTTCCTCATGCGCGGCCTGTCCTTCGACTACCTGTCCGCCTTCGCCCCCGTCACGGTCTTCGCGCTGCTGCCCAACCTGCTGGTGGTGCGCGCCGACGCGCCGGTGCACAGCGTGGCGGAGCTGGTGGCGTACCTGCGCGCCAATCCCGGCACGCCCTACGCCTCGACGGGCATCGGCATCGTCTCGCACCTCGCCGCCGTGATGTTCCTGGGGCGCGACCGGCTGAGCGCGACCCACGTGCCCTACCGCGCCTCCAACCAGTCCATGCCCGGGCTGCTGGCGGGCGAGACCTTCTTCACCTTCAACACCACGCCTCTCGCCGCCCCGCTGGTGCGCGACGGCCGGCTGCGCGCGCTGGCGGTGACGACGGCGGCCCGCATCCCCGCCTTCCCCGAGGTGCCGACGATGATCGAGCAGGGCTATGACGGCTTCGCGATCAACGAGTGGCTGGGCCTCTTCGCCCCCGCCGGCACGCCGCCCGCGGCGATCGAGGCGCATGCCCGCGCCGCCCATGCCGGCCTGGCCGACCCCACGGTGCGCGAGCGCCACGCCATGCTGGGCATGGAGATCGTGGCCGGCGGCCCGGCCGCCATGGCGCAGTTCCTGGCCGACAGCCGCCGCCGCGTCGGCGCGCTGATCCGCGACAACGACATCAGGCTGGATGGGTGAGGCGATGAGCATGATCACGCGGCGCGCGCTGCTGGGCGCGACCCTGGCTTCCCCGGCCCTGGGTGGCCTCGCGGCCGGCTTCGCCGCCCTGCCGGCCCTGGGTGGCCTCGCGGCCGGCTTCGCCGCCCTGCCGGTCATGGCGCAGGGCACCTGGTCCCCCACCCGCCCCATCCGCCTGGTCGCGCCCTACGCGCCGGGCGGGGGCGTGGACACGGCGGCGCGGCTGCTCGCCGGGCCGATGGGGGCCACGCTGGGCACCTCCGTGGTGGTCGAGAACCGGGGCGGCGCCGGCGGCTCCATCGGCGCCGCCGAGGTGGCCCGCGCCGCGCCCGACGGCCACACGGTGATGGTGGACGCCCTGGCCCACACGGTGAACCCGGCGCTGATGCGCGGCCTGCCCTTCGACTACGCCACCGCCTTCACGCCCATCACCCAGATCCTCGTCTGGCCGCAGATCCTCATCGTCCATCCGTCCTTCCCGGCCCGGAACCTGGCCGAGTTCGTGGCGCATGTGCGCGCGCGGCCGGGGCAGCTGTCCTTCGGCACCTCGGGCAACGCCACGGCGGCGCACCTGGCCTCGGCGCTGCTGCTGTCGCGCGCGGGGCTGGACATGGTGCACGTGCCCTACCGCGGCGGCGCGCCCGCGCTGCAGGACCTGGTGGCGGGCAACATCGGCTTCGTCTTCGGCACCGTGGCGTCCTCGCTGCAACTGGCGCAGGAGGGGCGGGTGCGGGCGCTGGCGGTGTCCTCGGCCACGCGGCTGGCCGCGCTGCCCGACGTGGGCACCGTCGCCGAGCAGGGTTTCCCCGGCTACGAGCTGAACGAGTGGAACGGCCTCTACGGCCCGGCCGGGATGCCGGCGCCGATGGTGGCGCGCTGGCACGCCGCGGTGGGCCACGCCCTGGCCGATGGCGCGGTGCGCGCGCGGCTCGACGCGCTGGGCGCGATCCCGGTGGGCAGCGACACGGCGGATTTCGCCCGCTACGTGGGGAGCGAGCGCCAGCGCATGGCGGCGCTGGTGCGCGACGCGCGGGTCAGCATCGAATAATCGCTACTTCTCCCCCAGGTCCCACCACAGCCCGGCGAAGGCCAGCAGCCCCTCGCGCGCCGCGGCGGGCAGCAGGTGCTCGTCCGGCCCGTGCTGCTTGCAGCCGTTGTAGGAGTGCGGCACCCAGACCAGCGGCGTGCCCAGCAGGTCCACGAACACGTCCCCCGGCAGCCCGCCGGACGAGTTGGGGATCACCTGCACCCGCGTGCCCAGGCTGCGCTCCATGCTCTCGCGCGCCCATCGCACCCAGGGGTGGTCGGGGGGCGTGCGGCTGGCGGCCATCCGCACCGCGGCATTGGCGATCGCCACGCGATGCAGCCCGTGCAGGTCCAGGTGGCGGCGCAGCGCGGGCTCGAAGCCGGCCGTGTCGGCGTCCACCGTGTAGCGGATCTGGCAATGGGCGCGGGCGTCGGGCGCCACGGCGTTCACCGGGTTCTCCGGCCGGCCGGCGACCATCGCCAGCACGATGAGGCTGTTCCAGCCGTAGATCTTCTCCGCCGGGGTGAGGCCCGGCTCGCCCCAGTCCGCGTCCACCGTCGCGGCCTCCCCGCCGCCGCCCACGGGGCAGCCTTCCAGCACCGCCTTCACCGCCGGCGGCACGCCGCCCTGGGGCAGCCAGTCGCGCACCAGGATCTTGCCGTCGCGGTCCATCATGGTGCCGATGGCGTGCGCCAGCAGCACCGCGGGGTCGGTGGTCAGCCCGCCCCAGTGGCCGCTGTGCACGCCCCCCTGGCGCAGCCTCACCTCCAGGTCGAAGTGGAAGGTGCCGCGCGTGCCGGTGGCGATGGTGGGCAGCGCCGGGTCCACGCGCGGCCCGTCGGAGGCGATGAGCACGTCCGCCGCCAGCAGCGCCCGGTTCGCGTCCACGAAGGCGCGCAACCCGCGTGAGCCGCGCTCCTCCGCCATCTCGACCACCAGCTTCAGGTTGAAGCCCAGCCGGCCACGCGCCGCCAGCACCGCCTCCAGCGCCAGCAGGTTGATGGCGTGCTGGCCCTTGTTGTCCGCGGTGCCGCGGCCGTACCAGACGCCGTCCTGCTCCGTCAGCGCCCAGGGGTCCAGGCCGGGGGTCCATTGCTCCTCCAGCCCGCGCACCGTGTCGCCATGGCCGTAGAGCAGCGCGGTCGGCCGCGCCGGGTCCTCCATCCGCACGCCCGTGAGGATGGGGCCGAAGCCCGCCTCCGGGTTCGGGTGGATGGCGACGTCGAAGCCCAGCCGCTCCAGCCAGGGCCGGAGCCCCTCGCCCAGGTAGCGCTCCAGGTGCGGCGCGCCGGCCTCGTCCTGCGAGGTGGAGGGGATGGCGACCAGCCGGCCGAGGACCTCCTTCAGCCGGCCGGAATCGAAGATCCCGGCGGCGCGGGCCAAGGCGGTTTCGCGGTCGGCGGCGGTGCGGTCGGGCATGGCGCGCACCATGCCGCGCCCGGGGTCACGGCGCCAGACCCGCCCGCTGTCGGAGCCATGCGCCCAGCTCGGGCAGGCGGCGCGGGTCCATCGCGGGGCCCGAGGCCCGCAGCGCCACCTCGGGGGTGGAGGGGAAGGCCAGGCGCAGCTCCACCACCTCGCGCGCCAGGTCCACCTGGCCGGACAGCGCCAGCGCCAGGGCGCCCTCGGCCAGCAGCGTCCCCTCCTCGATGCGGGCCACGCCGTTCTCCAGCACCAGCCGCGCCTCCGCGCGCTCCAGCGGCGTGGTGCCGGCGGCCAGGGCGGCGCGCAGCGCCTCCTCGGCGCGGCGCGTGTCCTCCCAGCCCAGGGCGGCCGCCGCCGCCGTGGCGTCGAAGCCCTGCGCCAGCCCGTCGCGCAGGGTGATGCGCGCGGTGCCCGCCAGGCTCTCGCGCAGCGCGGGCGCGGCGTGGCCGCGGGCGGACAGGCGCCATTCGGCCGAAAGCCGCCCGGCCGCGATGTCCAGCGGCGCGCCCAGGACGGGGCCGGGCAGCACGGCGTCGGCCACCTTGCCCTCGCCCTCCAGCCCCGGGCGCTCGCCCCGCGTGCGGCGCAGGCGGAACTGCGCCTCGCCGCCCAGGATGCGGGCGCGCCCTTCCTCCAGCCGCAGGGATTCACCGTCGGCGCGCAGCTGTGCGGACAGGGCGGCAAGCGGCGGCAGGCCGGGCAGCGTCGCCGCCTCCGCGCGCAGCGCCACGTCCAGCTCGGGCCAGGCGCCGGGCAGCAAGGCGGGCCAGGCGGGCAGGGGCAGCGCCTCGAAGGAAAGCCGCCCGGCCACGGCGCCGCCGCGCGTCACGCTGCCCTGGCCGCGGGCGCGCAGGGCGCCGGCCACGACCTCGAAGCCCTCGCTGGCCCAGGCATCGGGGCGCAGCTGCCAGTTGGCGACCAGCGAGAAGGAGCCCTCCCCCAGGAAGTCCGGCGCCTCGCCCCCCAGCGCGGCGTTCAGGAAGCGCACCGCCCCCGGGTGCCGCGCGGTCAGCGTGCCGGCGCCGCGTGCGCCCGCCGCGTCCAGCGTGCCCTGCGCCTCGATCCGCGCCTCCGACAGGTCCAGCTCCGCGCGGACCGCCAGCGCGTCGAAGGGGCCGGAGGCGGCGGCGCGCAGCCGCAGCGGCGCGGCAGCCAGGGCCGGGCGCGGCAGGCCGAGGCGCGCCAGCAGCGGCCCGGCCGGTCCCTCCGCCTCCAGCGTGGTGTCGGCCAGGCGGCCGCCGGCCAGCGTACCGGCCAGCGCCAGCTCCAGCCCCAGGTGCCGCGCGGCGAGGCGGCGCAGCACCCAGCGCTCGCCCTCCGCCGCGCCGTCCAGCGACAGCGAATCCCACTCGCCATCCGCGAGCGCCAGCCGCCCGGCGGCCAAGCGCAATTGCAGGTCGCCGCCCGGCGCGCGCAGCAGCGCGGCCAGCGCGGGCAGCGTCACCGGCAGGGCCAGCGCGTCGGCCTCCAGCCCCAGCGCCAGCATCGGCCGCGCGCCGTCCCGCCGCCAGGTGAAGCCGCCCCCCAGGCGCGATTCGCCCCAGCGCGCCGAAAGGTCCGTGGCGCTGAGCGAGGCGCCCTCGGCCGAGAGGCGCAGCTGCGCGTCCAGCGCGCCCGCGGGCAGCGGCAGCGCGGCGGGCCAGCCCAGCCCTTCCAGCAGCGCGCGGGGTTCGGCGGCGGCGAGGCGCAGCGCCATCTCCAGCCGCGGCCCGGCGGCGGCGCCGGTGCCCTCGATCCGCCCGTCGCCCGGCAGGTCGGCGGCGATGTCGGACAGGGAGAGCCGCTCGCCCTCCAGGTGCGCCGTGCCGCGCAGCCGGCGCAGCCGCAGCGGCCCCAGCGTGGCCGATTCGGCGGCGAGGTCGAGCCCCAGCGGCAGCGGCGCGCGCCCCGCGCCGCGCAGCGCCGCCAGCCAGGGCGCGAGGTCGAGCCGGGTGGCGGCCAGGCTCGCCTCCAGCCGCGGCGTGGCGGCCAGGCGCAGCGCCGCCGCGCCCGACAGCGACTGCCCCGCCACCTCCAGCGCCAGGGCGTTCGCCGCCAGCAGCTCGGCGGAGGCCGACAGCCGCGCGGTGGCGCGGAACGGCCCGGGCGGCACGGGCAGCAGGGGCGCGAGGTCCGGCCCCGACGCCTCCAGCCGCCCCTCGAAGCCGCCCGGCCCGGGCAGGATGCCGCGCGCCGAGACGGTGACGGCGTCGGCGGAGACCGACACGTCCAGCGGCGCCGCCCCGTCCTCGCCGGCGCGGCCGAGCGTGGCGGCGAAGCGCAGCGCGCGGCCGTTCCATTGCAGCGTGCCCTCGGCCGACAGCGCCTCCGACGGCCCGCCGGCCACCAGGCGCGCCTGCACCCCCTCCAGCGCCAGCTCGCCGATGAGCACGCGCCCGCGCTCCAGCCGCGCATCCAGGGCGGAGAGCCAGGGCGGCGGCACCAGCCCGGCGAGCGACTGCGGCGGCCAGGGCAGGCGGATCTCGGCGCCCACCAGCGCCGCCTCGCGCACCGCGAGCCGGCCCAGCAGCAGCGAAGGGCCGTGCAGGCGCAGGCGCAGCGATTCGGTGGACACGCCCAGCCCGTCGCCGCCCTCGCCGATCAGCACGCCCAAGGCCTCCAGCACCGGCTGCGGCAGCAGGGTGAAGCGCAGGGGGCCGGACAGCGCGACCGGCCGGCCCAGCCGCTCGCTGGCCAGCGCCGCCACCTGGCCGCGCCGGGCGTCCCAGTCCACGAACCCGGGCGCGGCGAGGAGCGCGGCCACCGCCGCGCCCAGCAGGACGGCCAGCAGGAGGAGGCCGCGCCCCCTCATCTAGCGCCGCGTCACGGCGGGCCCCAGCCGCCGCCGCCGGGGGTTTCCAGCACCAGCGCGTCGCCCGGGCGCAGGGTCGCCTGGCCGGTGTTGCCCGGCATCTCGGTGCGCGTGCCGTCCGCGCGCTCCACCCATTGCCGGCCCGGCGCGCCGTCCGCCCCGCCATGCAGCCCGTGCGGCGGGACGTTGCGGCGGGAGGCGACGACCACCGCCTCCATCTCGCGCAGGAAGCGGATGCGCCGGCGCGCGCCGTCGCCGCCGCGCCATTGCCCGGCGCCGCCCGAGCCGCGGCGGATGGCGAATTCCTCCAGCCGCACGGGGTAGCGCATCTCCAGGATCTCGGGGTCCGTCATCCGCGTGTTGGTCATGTGGGTCTGCACCGCGCTCGCCCCGTCGAAGCCCGGGCCTGCGCCGACCCCGCCGCAGACCGTCTCGTAATACTGGAATTCCGCGTCGCCGAAGAGGAGGTTGTTCATGGTGGATTGCGCCGAGGCGCAGGCGCCCAGCGCCGCCAGCAGCGCGTTGCACGTCATCTGCGAGACCTCGGTGTTGCCGGCCACCACCGCCCGCCCCGGCTCGGGCGACAGGAACGAGCCGGGCGGCACCACGATCCGCAGCGGCTTCAGGCAGCCATCGTTCAGCGGGATGTCCTGCCCCACCAGCGAGCGGAAGCAGTAGAGCACCACCGCCCGGCACACCGCGGCCGGCGCGTTGAAGTTGGTGGGGCGCTGCGGGCCGGTGCCGGTGAAGTCAATGACGGCCTCGCGCCGCAGGCGGTCCACGCGGATGGCGACCTTCAGGGGCGTGCCGTCGTCCGTCGTGGTTTCGAAGGCGCCGTCCTGCAGGGTTTCCAGCACGGTGCGGACGGATTCCTCCGCGTTGTCCATCACGTGGCGCATGTAGGCCCGCACCGTGTCCAGCCCCCATTCGCGCACGGCGCGGCGCAGCTCCTGCACCCCCGTCTCGTTGGCGGCGACCTGGGCCTTGATGTCGGCAACGTTCACGTCCGGGCTGCGGGCCGGATACCGCGCGCCCGTCAGCAGCGCGCGGAACTCCCTCTCCCGGAAGCGGCCGCTGTCCACCAGCAGGAAGTCGTCGATGACGACGCCCTCCTCCTCCAGCGTGCGCGCGGCGGGCGGGGTGCTGCCCGGCGTCAGCCCGCCCACGTCGGCGTGGTGCCCGCGCGAGCCCACGAAGAACAGGATGTCCCGCCCCGTTCCCTCGTCGAAGACCGGCGTGATGACGGTGATGTCCGGCAGGTGGGTGCCGCCGTTGTAGGGGTTGTTCAGCGCCACCACGTCGCCCGGCCGCAGGCTCCCCCCGCGCGAGCGGATCACCGTCTTCACGCTCTCGCCCATCGCGCCCAGGTGGACGGGCACGTGTGGCGCGTTGGCCACCAGGTTGCCCTCGGCGTCGAAGATGGCGCAGGAGAAGTCCAGCCGCTCCTTGATGTTCACGCTCAGCGAGGTGTTCTGCAGCACCACCCCCGTCTGCTCGGCGATGGACATAAAGAGGGCGTTGAACAGCTCCAGCATCACGGGGTCGGGCTTGCCAGTCGCCTCGGTCCGCGCGTTGGCGCGCTGGGCCGTGCGGCGCATGACGACGTGGTTCAGCGCGGTGGCCTCCGCGGTCCAGCCCGGCTCGACCACGATGGTGCCGATGCGCTCGCGCACCAGGGCGGGGCCTTGGATGCGGTCGCCGGCGCGCAGCGCGTCGCGGTCCACCACCGGGGCGTCGTGCCAGGCGCCTTCCGCGAAGACGCGCACGCGGTCGAGCACGGGCACCGCCTCGCCGGGGGCGCGCGGCGGCAGCGGGGCCTCGCGCACCGCCTCGCCGGGCATGGTCGTCTCGGCTACCGCGGCCTCCACCACCACCGGGCGCTCGGGGGTCGCGAAGCCGAAGCGGGCGCGGTGCGCCTCGGTGAAGGCGCCCAGCACGGCCGCGTGGCCGCCCATCGGCACCGGCAGGAAGGCGTCGGTGCCGGCGTAGCGCAGGTGCAGGCGATGGGTGGCGACCAGCGCGGCGGGGTCGGCGCCCTGGCGGGCCAGCTCGGCGCGGCCCTCCGCCTCCAGCCGCTGCAGCGTGGCCTCGATGGCGGGCATGGCGTCCGGGGCCAGCGCCTGCTCCACCGCCGCCTCGCGGATCACGCTCTGGTCGGCGAGACCCATGCCGTAGGCGGACAGCACGCCGGCGAAGGGGTGCAGGAACACCGTCTCCATCCCCAGCTCGTCCGCCACCAGGCAGGCATGCTGCCCGCCCGCGCCGCCGAAGCAGGTGAGCGCGTATTTCGTGACGTCGTAGCCGCGCTGGAGCGACACCTGCTTGATGGCGTGCGCCATGTTGGCCACCGCGATGCGCAGGAAGCCCTCCGCCACCGCCTCCGGCGCGCGGCCGATGCGCGCGGCGAGCTCCGCGAACTTCGCCCGCACCGCCTCGCCATCCAGCGGCAGGTCGCCGCCGGGGCCGAAGATGGCGGGGAAGTGCCCCGGCTGGATCTTGCCGACCATCACGTTGGCGTCCGTCACCGTCAGCGGCCCGCCGCGGCGGTAGGCGGCCGGGCCCGGCACGGCGCCCGCGCTGTCGGGCCCCACGCGCATCCGCGCGCCGTCGAAGTGCAGGATGGAGCCGCCGCCGGCCGCCACCGTGTTGATCGCCATCATCGGCGCGCGCATCCGCACGCCCGCCACCACCGTCTCGAAGGCGCGCTCGTACTGGCCGGCATAGAGGGCGACATCGGTGGAGGTGCCGCCCATGTCGAAGCCGATGATGCGGTCGAACCCCGCCATGGCGGCGGTGCGCGCCGCCCCCACGATGCCGCCCGCGGGGCCGGAAAGGATGGCGTCCTTGCCCTGGAAGGACGCCGCCTCGGCCAGCCCGCCGGAGGACTGCATGAAGTACAGCCGCGTGGCGCCATGCTGCGCGGCCGATTCACGCCCGCCGGCTTCGCCGCCGGACGATCGGACGCGGCCGAGTTCCTCCCCCACCTGCGCCACGTAGCGCCGCAGGATGGGCGAGAGGTAGGCGTCCACCACCGCCGTGTCGCCGCGCGGCACCAGCCGCGGCAGCGGGCTCGCCTCGTGGCTCAGCGAGACCTGCGCGAACCCCTCCTCGCGCGCGATCGCGCCGAGGCGCGCCTCGTGCGCCGGGTGCTTCCAGGCGTGCATCAGCACCACGGCGACGGCGCGGATGCCGTCCGCGAAACCCGCGCGCAGGGCGGCGCGGGCGGCGGCCTCGTCCAGCGGCTCGATCTCCGCGCCATCCACCGCCACGCGCCCGCCGATCTCGGCCACGCGCTCGTGCAGCAGCCTGGGCAGGCGCACGTCGAGGTCGAAGAGGCGCGGCCGGGCCTGGTTGCCGATGCGAAGGATGTCGCCGAAGCCGCGGTTGACCAGCAGCAGCACCCGCTCGCCCTTGCGCTCCAGCAGGGCGTTGGTGGCGACCGTGGTGCCCATCTTCACCGCGTCCACCACGCCCGGCGGCAGGGCGGCGCCCGGTTCCAGGCCCAGCACCTGGCGGATGCCGGCCACGGCGGCGTCGCGGTAGCGCTCCGGGTTCTCGCTCAGCAGCTTGGCGGTGGACAGAGTGCCGTCGGGCGCGCGGGCGACGATGTCGGTGAAGGTGCCGCCGCGATCCACCCAGAACTGCCAGCCCGCCTGCATGATCGCGCCCATGGTCCCTGTTCCCGTCCGCCGGTTGCGGCGTTATCAGTGATAAATCGTAAGCATTTTGTCAACGTATCGCGACCCTCCCATACTGCCTGCACCTCCCGGTCCCGCAAGGAGTCTTCCATGGCCGCCGGCCCGATTTCCTCCGCGCACCTCGCCGCCGGCGCCTCGCCCGCCCTGTCGGAGTTCGAGTTCGGGCTGATCCTGTGCTCCGCCGCGTTCGGGCGCTGGATGAGCGGCTGCGCGGCCGCCGCCGGCCACCCCGGCCTGAGCCCAACGGAGGTGCTGGTGCTGCACACCGTGCGCCACCGCGACCGCCCCAAGCGCCTGGCCGAGATCATGCGCGTGCAGGGCATCGAGGACGCCCACATCGCCCGCTACGCCGTCCGCAAGCTGGCCGCCGCCGGCCTGGTCGCGCTGGGCCGGGCGGGCAAGGAGCAGACGGTGACGGTGACGGAGGCCGGCCTCGCGCTCTGCGCCCGCTACGGCGAGCTGCGCGAGGCGCTGCTGGCCGGCGCCACCGGCCAGGGCGAGGACGCGCTGCGGGGGGCGGCGGCGCTGCTGCGCGCGCTCTCGGGCGCCTACGACCAGGCGGCGCGCGCGGCGGCCACCATCTGACGCGCCGCGCGTTGGCGCGTGGCATGACAACGCCCCAGATCACGGTCTTCGCCATCCTCGCCGCGATGATGGCGCTCTTCATCTGGGACCGCTGGCGCTACGACCTCGTCGCCCTCCTGGGGCTGCTGGCGGCCCTGCTGCTGGGCGTGGTGCCGGCCAAGGACGCCTTCTCCGGCTTCGGGGACGACGTGGTGGTGATCGTGGCCTCCGCCCTCGTGCTCTCGGCCGGCATCGCGCGCTCGGGCCTGCTGCGGCGGCTGACGCGCGTCCTGGAGCCGCGGCTGCGGACCCCGCCCGCCCAGGTGGCGACGCTGACGGGCGCGGTGACGGTGCTGGCCATGGGCATGAAGAACATCGGCGCGCTGGCGATCTTCCTGCCCGTGGCGCTGCAGGTGGCGCGGCGCACCGGCACCTCGCCCTCCCTGCTGCTGATGCCCATGGCCTTCGGCACGCTGGTCGGCGGCGTGGTGACGCTGGTCGGCACCTCGCCCAACATCCTCGTCTCGCGCGTGCGCGAGGAGGTGTCGGGCCAGCCCTTCGGGCTGTTCGACTTCACGCCCGTCGGCCTGGGGCTGGTGGCGGCGTCCCTGCTGTTCCTGTCCTTCGGCTGGCGGCTGCTGGGCGGCGCCGGCCGCCGCGCCGCCTCGACGGAAAGCGCCACGGCGCCCTTCCTGGCCGAGGCGCGCCTGCCCGACCCCTGCCCCCTGCCCGACTGCACCGTCGCCGCCCTGGAAGCCATGGCCGAGGGCGAGGTGTCCGTCGCCGCCCTGCTGCGGGACGGCGCGCGCCAGGACCTGCCCGGCCCGGACACCCTCCTGCTCCCCGGCGACGTGCTGGTGCTGCGCGGCACGCCCGAGCCCATCCGCGCCCTGGTGGCCGAGGCGGGGCTGACCCTGGCCCACGCCGACAAGGGCGCGATCCGCGACCTGCCCTCCGACGCGGTGGAGGTGGCGGAGGCGGTCATCCTCCCCGCGTCGCCGCTGGCCGGCCGCACGCCGCAGGACCTGCGGCTGCGCCACGCCCACGGCGTCAACCTGCTCGCCGTCTCCCGCCGCGGCGCCCCGCGCGCCGAGCGCGTGCGCGAGATGCGGCTGCGCGTGGGCGACGTGCTGGTCCTCCAAGGCCCCGCCGACCGGATGGAGGCCGCCCTGGCCGAGATGGGCTGCCTGCCGCTGGAACTGGGTGCGGCCGAGATCGGCCGCCGGCGGCTGGACTGGGCGCCCGTGCTGCTGCTGGCCGGCGCCATGGGCAGCGTGGCGGCGGGGCTGCTGCCCGTCTCCGTCGCCTTCTTCGCCGCCGCCGTGCTCACCGTGCTGCTGGGCGTGCTGACCCTGCGCGAGGCCTATGAGGCGCTGGACATCCCCATCCTGGTGCTGCTGGCCGCCCTCATCCCCATCAGCGACGCCGTGTCGCGCACCGGCGGCGCGGAGCTGATCGCGGGCGGGCTGGCGGCGGTGGCCGTCCACCTTCCCGCCGTGGGGGCGCTGGCGCTGGTGCTGGTGGCGGCCATGGCGCTGACGCCCTTCCTGAACAACGCCGCCACCGCGCTGATCATGGCCCCCGTCGCCGCGCAGATGGCCCGCCAGCTGGGGCTGAACCCCGACCCCTTCCTGATGGCGGTGGCCATCGGCTGCGCCTGCGACTTCCTCACCCCCATCGGGCACCAGTGCAACACGCTGGTGATGGGCCCCGGCGGCTACCGCTTCGGGGACTACGCGCGGCTGGGCTTCCCGCTCTCCGTCATCGTCGCCGTCGTCGCCACGCTGCTGATTCCCCTGGTCTGGCCGCTCGCCGGGGGATGAGGCTGCCCCCCGCCCTCCCCATATGATAGGAGAGGCGGGACAGGCGGGGTTTCCTTGAGTTTCTGGGGCAAGATCATCGGCGGGATCGCGGGCTTCGCCACGGGCGGGCCGCTGGGCGCCGTGCTGGGCGCGGCCGCCGGCCACGCGGCGGATGCGGGCGTCATGGGCGGGCGGCTGGGGCCGAACGCGGCCACGCTGGCATCCCTGCTGGGGTCGAAGGAGCAGTTGTTCGCCATCTCCGTCGTCGTGCTCTCGGCCAAGCTGGCCAAGGCCGACGGGCCGGTGGTGCGCGAGGAGATAGACGCCTTCAAGCGCCTGTTCCGCATCCCGCCCGCCAACATGAAGGACGTGGCCCAGCTCTTCGACGAGGCGCGCGAGACCTCGGACGGCTACGAGCCCTTCGCCGACAAGCTGGGCGAGGCCTTCGCCGACAACCGCGCGATGCTGGAGGACGTGCTGAGCGCCCTGTTCCAGATCGCCCGCGCCGACGGCCCGCTGACGAAGGGGGAGGTGCGCTTCCTCCAGCGGGTGCAGACCGGCTTCGGCCTCCAGTCCCGCGAATGGGAGCGGGCGCGCGACGGCGAGCGCCGCCCGGACTCCACCGGGCTGGACGCCTATGCCGTGCTGGGCCTGCCGGCGGACGCGACGGATGAGCAGGTCCGCGCCGGCTGGCGCAAGCTGATGCGCGAGAACCACCCCGACACCCTCGCCGCCCGCGGCGTGCCCCCCGAATTCGTGAAGCGCGCCACCGACAAGGTCGCGGAGATCAACGCGGCCTGGGACCGCATCAAGCGGGAGCGGAAGCTGTGACGACCGCCGCGGCGGCCCCAGGCCGCGTGAATTGCCTCGCCGGCCAAGCCCGGCGAGGGGACCGCATCAAGCGGGAGCGGAAGCTGTGAACCTTCCCCTCCTGGGCGGGATGCGCCTCGTCGAGGCCCCCTCCCCCAACCACGACCCGCGGCCCGAGAGCGCGGTGGTGGACACCCTCATCCTCCACTACACCGGCATGCGGTCCGGCCCCGCCGCGCTGGACCGCCTGCGCGACCCCGCGGCCACCGTCTCCGCCCACTATCTGGTGGAGGAGGATGGCCAGGTCTTCCGCCTGGTGCCCGAGTCGCGCCGCGCCCGCCATGCCGGCGCCTCGCACTGGCGGGGCAGGGAGGCGCTGAACGCCACCTCCATCGGCATCGAGGTGGTGAACCCGGGCCATGACTGGGGCTACCGCCACTTCCCCGCCCTGCAGATGGCCGCCGTGGCCGACCTCTGCCTGGAGATCCTGGGCCGCTACCCCGCCATCAGGCCGCGCGACGTGCTGGCGCACAGCGATGTGGCGCCCGACCGCAAGCAGGACCCGGGCGAGCTGTTCGACTGGGAAGGCCTAGCGAAGCTGGGCATCGGCCTGTGGCCCGATGACGGCCCGGCGGAGGGCGACCCCGCGGAATTGCTGGGCCGAATCGGCTACCGCACGGACCTGCCGCTGCCCGTGCTGGTGTCCGCCTTCCAGCGGCACTGGCGGCCGGAGCGGGTGGACGGCGTGGCCGACCCCGGCACGATCCGCCGGATGACCGGGCTACTGGGAGCGATCGGCGAGGCTTGACCCCGGGGCAGGGCCGGCGCATCACCCGCCGCGGTGCCGGGGGGCTGGGCGGCCGCTGGCCCTGCGAGCGATCGCGGGGCTGGAGGAAAGTCCGGGCTCCACGGGAAGACGGTGCCGGCCAATGGCCGGCGGGGCCCGCGAGGGCTTCAGGGAAAGTGCCACAGAAAACAGACCGCCCGGCCGCCGCGAGGCCGCCGGGCAAGGGCGAAACGGTGGGGTAAGAGCCCACCGCGCTTCCAGCAATGGCGGCGGCACGGCAAACCCCACCGGGAGCAAGGCCGAATAGGGAGGGCCGCGCCAGCGATGGCGCAGGGGTTTCCCGCCCCGCCCTCCGGGTTGGCCGCGCGAAGCCTGCGGCGACGCAGGCTCCAGAGGAATGGTCGCCCAGGCCCCGCAAGGGGCTGGACAGAACCCGGCTTACAGGCCCTCCGGCACCGCTTCCATGCCTCCATGACACAATTGGAGGTTGTGGCGCCGCCGCTTCATGCAATTCGTTCTTTGTTCCCTGTCGCCAGGAAGCCACAGGGGAGTCGCGCCCTGCACTTCACCTTTGCTCACAACTTCAGCGATTTCGCGTAAGCTTCTGATGTGTCTTGATTTGTGCCCTGATCCTTCCCAACGGGCGTATCCATTATCCCTTGCAGTCCCATCCGCACCCATCTACAACCACGTCAGCCCGGTTTGAACCACATCTCGCTCGGGGGGGCGGGCGGTTCGGCAGGGCTGGTCGGGCGAGCCGGCGAGGTCGGGGGGCCTCGTCGGCCGCTGCTCCCCTCCCCTTCAGGATGGTGCGCAGACCGGTCGAGCCCCCGTGGATGAGGCTGGCAGCGGGGGGCGTCCGGACAAGCGATGACCCAATTCCGGGGCAGGTTCACCAACAAGCTGGATGCCAAGGCGCGGGTTTCCGTGCCGGCCCCGTTCCGCGCGCGCCTCGGCGGCGAGGGCCTGGTGCTGCGCCGCTCCCCGCGCCTGCCCTGCATCGAGGCCTGGCCCGCCTCCGCCTTCGAGGCCGTCGCCACCCCCCTGTCCCCGCTGGACGAGCCTTCGCCCGAGGATGACGCCCTGGCCTACGCCCTGTTCGCCGACGTGGTGGACATCACCCCCGACCCCGAGGGCCGCATGGTCCTCCCCCGGGAGCTGATGGAGCATGCCGGCCTGGACGGCGCCGTGACCTTCCTGGGCAAGATCAACCGCTTCGAGCTCTGGGCCCCCGAGGCCGCCGAGGCGCAGATCGCCGCCGCGCGCGACATGCTGGCCGCCCGCGCCAAGGGGACGGCATGACCCACATCCCCGTCCTGCTCGACGAGGTGCTGGCCCACCTGGCCCCCCGGGCGGGCGACACCATCCTGGACGGCACCTTCGGCGGCGGCGGCTATGCCCAGGCGATCCTGGAGGCCGCGCCCTGCACCCTGTGGGCCATGGACCGCGACCCGGACGCCATCAGGCGCGGCGCGGCCCTGGCCGCCCGCTTCCCCGGCCGGCTGCACCTGCTGCACGCCCGCTTCGGCGCGATGGCCGAGGCGCTGGCCGAACGGGGCGTGACGCGGCTGGACGGCGTGGTGCTGGACCTCGGCGTCTCCTCCTTCCAGCTGGACGAGGCCGAGCGCGGCTTCTCGCTCCGCTTCGATGGCCCGCTGGACATGCGGATGGACCGCGCCGGCCCCTCGGCCGCCGACCTGGTGAACACGCTGCCCGAGCGCGAGCTGGCCGACCTGTTGTGGCAGCTGGGCGAGGAGCGCCATTCGCGCCGCATCGCCCGCGCGGTCCTCGCCGCCCGCGCCGAGGCGCCGATCACCACCACGCTGCGCCTCGCCGAGCTCATCCGCGCCGCCGTCCCGCGCGATCCTTCGGGGATGCACCCGGCCACGCGCTCCTTCCAGGCGCTGCGGATCCGCGTGAATGACGAGCTGGGAGAGGTTTCCCGGGCATTGGAATCCGCATTGGCCCTGATGGCGCCAGGCGGGCGCTGCGTCATCGTGTCCTTCCACTCGCTCGAGGACAGACTGGTGAAGCGTGCCTTCCTGGAGGCGGCGGGCCGCAGCCCCCGCGCCTCCCGCCACGACCCCGGATCGCTCATGGCGGGCGAGGCGCCACCCTCGCCCTTCCGGCTGCTGACGCAGCGCTCCATCCGCCCCACGCCGGCCGAGGCGGCGCGCAACCCGCGCGCGCGCTCGGCCCACCTCCGTGCCCTCCAGCGCATCCCCGAAGGCGCCGCCGCATGATCCATCCCCTCACCACCGTCACCTTCGCCGCCTTCCTCGGCGCGGGGTTCTACGTCTTCCAGACGAAGGAGGAGGTGGGGCGGCTGGACCGCGAGCTGCGCGACATCCGCCGCAGCACGGAGGCCGAGCTGGGCCGCACCCAGATCCTGGGCGCCGAATGGGCCCGGCTGAACGACCAGGAGCGCCTGCGCGCCATGGCGTCCAACCACCTGCGCCACATGCAGCCCATGGAGCCCGCCCAGTTCCAGCGGCTGGAGGACGCGCAGCGCCGCATGCCCGCCGCCGCCCCCTTCCAGGCCGCCCGCACCGGCTTCGAGCCGCGCACGGACGTCGCCGCCGCCCCCGGCGAGGCCCTGGTGGTGACGCTGGCCGACATCCGCCCCGCGCCGGCCCCCGTGCAGCTCGCCCGCGCCGCGGCGCCCGCGCCCGCGCCTGCCCCCGCCCCGGAACTGGCGCCCTCCCCGGTCGCCCCGCCGGTGGTGCTGGCCGCCGCCCGCCCGGCCCCCGTGGCGGCCCCCGCCGCGCCGGCCCCCGCCGCCG